>Ga0335085_10017493_pt1 | contig 10326 bp, 6 predicted proteins | sample Lox_Sample_45_FD_206712 | JGI IMG/M metagenome (GOLD analysis project Ga0335085, IMG submission 206712) | Soil microbial communities from Loxahatchee National Wildlife Refuge, Florida, United States - Lox_Sample_4.5 | ecosystem: Environmental > Terrestrial > Soil > Wetlands | place: USA: Florida...
CCCAGCGTGGCCGTCGCTCGTCGCCAAACGCCGTGCCGGTGTGGAGCAGCGTCGCGTCGGCGAGCGCTGCGACGTCCGAGACCCGCGTGGGCGCGCCGTTCCACCACGCGCCCTCGCCGCGCGCGGCGGCGATGCGCTCGCCGCAGGCCGGGAACTCCGCCGCGCCGGCCACCACCTCGCCGTGCTCGGTCACCGCGACGAGCGTCGCCCAGAGCGGCACGCCCTTCACGAACGAGCGCGTGCCGTCGATCGGATCGATCACCCACGTACGCGCGGCGGCCGGGGCCACGCCGCCCAACTCCTCGCCCAGGATCGCGTCGCCGGGGAAGTGGCGCGAGATCCACTCGCGCGCGAGCGCCTCGGTCTCGCGGTCGGCACGCGTGACGGGCGAACCGTCCGACTTGGTCTCGACGTCGAGCGCGCCGCGGAAGTGGCGCAGCGCGTGATCGCCCGCGAGGGCCGCGAGCTCGCTGACCGCCGCGAGCAACGTGCCGCCCTTCATCGCGGGCGGCGGCGCGAGCGGGCGAGCGCTGCGACCTCGCGATGGCGGAAGCAGGTCACGAGGTGGTCGTTCACCATGCCGACGGCCTGCATGAACGCGTAGACGATCGTCGGGCCGACGAACTTGAAGCCGCGCTCGCGCAGCGCGCGCGACATCGCCTCCGACTCGCGCGTCGAGGCGGGAACCTGCCCGGTGCGCGTCCAGCGGTTCTGGATGGGCTCGCCATCCACGAACGCCCACAGCCAGCGCGCGAAGCTGCCCTCCTGCTCGCGCAGCTCGAGGTAGGCGCGGGCGTTCGCGACCGCGGCCTCGACCTTCTGGCGGTTGCGCACGATGCCGGGATCGGCGAGCAGCGCGGCCAGCTTGCGACGGTCGTAGCGCGCGATCGTCTCGGGTACGAAGCCCTCGAACGCGCGCCGGTAGTTCTCGCGCTTGTTGAGGATCGTCTCCCACGACAGGCCCGCCTGCGCGCCGTCCAGCAGCAGCTTCTCGAACAGCGCCCGGTCGTCGCGCTCGGGCACGCCCCACTCGGTGTCGTGGTACTCGACGTAGAGCGCGTTCTCGGTCCGCGGCCACGGGCAACGGACGAGCGGGCGCTTCGCGGCGGGACGCTTGGTGGCGGGGCGCTTCGCGGCGGGACGCTTCGTGGCGGGGCGCGCGGCGCTCACGGCGTCACCATCGGCGAGAACAGCACGAACGAGAGCACGAATCCGGCGAGCGTGAGCAGCGCGAGCGCGCCCGCGACGAGCACGACGCCGAGCCCTTCGCGCGAGTTCGACGTGGGCATGAGCTGCGCGGTCACCCAGCCGCTCGCGAAGCCGCCCGCGTGCGCCCAGTTGTTGACGCTGCTCGACATGAGGAAGCTCATCACGAACATGAGGATCGCGAAGGTCAGGAGCTGGCCGGTCACGTACGACTGACCGGTGCGCCGGCCGTACGAGATGAGCGCGCCCAGGAGCCCGAAGATCGCACCCGAGGCCCCGATCGTGTTCGCGTGGGTGACCACGTTCGAGAGCACGAAGCCTGCCGCGCCCGCGACCACGAAGATGATGAACGCGCGCGCGTTGCCGAAGAGGTCGGCGACCATCGGCAGGTAGCGGCGCATGATCGCCATGTTGAAGAGGATGTGGAGCGCGCTGCCGTGCAGGAAGGTGGCCGTGCACAGCGTCCACCAGCCACCCGCCCACATGATCTGCCCGCTCGTCATGCCGAGGCGGAAGAGCGAGACGCCGGACGGCGAGAGCAGGTCGAAGATGCCGTTCATGCGGAAGATCGAGGACGGATCGAGCGCGAGCGAGATGACGTACAGCACGACGCACGTGCCCGTGATCGCGTTGCTGAGATCGAGCTGGCCGCCGATCACGCGCTGGATCGCGGGGCCGTAGCCGAACAGGCCCGGTTGCCACGCGCCGCAATTGGGGCAGCGACGCTCCTGCGCGCCGACGAGGCGGCCGCAGCTCGGACACACGACGGCTCCGGTGGCGCGACGCATGGCGGCGCAGTGTAGTCGAACTCGCCGCGCGCCGCCGGCGCCCGGCGAGCCCCGGGCGTGCGCGCCGCGACCCGCCATCCGCCAAGCGGGACCCGCCGCACGCTCGCGCTTGCACGGACCCCCGGGCGGGCGCATCCTGCGCCGCGTCCGCCGAGTGCGGACTCGTCGTTCGGGGTGGCCGGCGCGGACAAGCGCCGGCCTGAGATCACACCCGTCGAACCTGAACTGGTTCATACCAGCGTAGGGAAACGGCCAGGACGATTCGGTTGTCCCCGAGTTGCCTTCCAACGCCGTCCCTTCGCGGGCGGCGTTTCGCGTTCGCGCGGCACGCCGCCCGGAAGGCGTCGTGATGTTCAGCACCAGTCCGCTGGACTGGCTTCCGATCGCTTGCTACTTCGCGCTGCTGCTCGTCGTGTGGCTGCGCCGCTTCCGCTCGCACCCGAGCAACGACGACTACTTCGTCGCGAGCCGCGCGGTGACGCTCCCCGCGTTCGTGGCGACGCTCGTCACGTCGTGGTACGGCGGCATCCTCGGCGTCGGCGAGTACACCTGGCGCTACGGCGTCGCCAACTGGGTCGTCTTCGGCGTGCCGTACTACGTCGGCGCGCTGCTGTTCGCGCTGTTCTTCGCCCGGCGCGCGCGCGGCGCCGCGCTCTACACGATCCCGGACCTGCTCCACGAGCACTACGGGCGGGCGCCCGCGCTCTTCGGCGCGCTCGTCGTGTTCGCGCAGTCGGCGCCGTCGGCCTACGTGCTCATGCTGGGCACGCTGTTCGCCTCGATGTTCGGCATGCCGCTCGTGCCGTGCGTGATCGCCGCGGCCGTGCTGTCGGTGTTCTACGTCGACCGCGGCGGCCTGCGCACGGTGGTGCTCACCGACCAGGTGCAGTTCGTGCTCATGTTCGGCGCGTTCTTCGTCATGCTCTTCTTCCTGTTCACGCGCCACGGCGGGTTCGCGTTCCTCGCGCCGCGCGTGCCGGCGACGCACTGGTCGTGGAACGGCGGCAACCCCACCGGCGCGATCCTCGTCTGGTACGTGATCGCGCTCTCGACGCTCGTCGATCCCGGCTTCTTCCAGCGCGCGTTCGCGGCGAAGGACCCGCGCACGGCGAAGCGCGGCGTGCTGTGGTCGATCGCGTTCTGGATCCTGTTCGACTTCATGACCACCACGACCGGGCTCTACGCGCGGGCGCTGCTGCCCCGGCTCGCCGATCCCGTCTTCGCGTTCCCCGAGCTGGCGCGCGTCGCGCTGCCCCACGTCGCGCTCGGCGTGTTCTACCTCGGCATGATCGCGACGGTGATGAGCACGATCGACGCCTACGCGTTCATCGCCGCGACGACGATCGGGCGCGACGTGTTGTGGCGCCTGCGCGGCGAACGTCCCGACGACACCCAGCCCGCGCTCACGCGCATCGGGCTCTGGATCGCGACCGCGTTCGCCACGTGGCTCGCGATCGCGCGGCACAGCGTGATTGCGCTCTGGCACGACGTCGGCACGGTCGTCGCCTCGACGCTGCTGCTGCCGGTCGCACTCGCGCTGCTCGGACGCGGCCGCCTGCGCTCCGGCGCGACGCTCGCGCTGATGCTGATCCCTTTCGCCGTCTCGCTCACGGGCGTGCTCGCGCGCGCGCTGCCGGGAGCGATCCCGCTGTCCTTCCCCTCGTCGCTCGAACCCATCTACGCCGGACTCGGCGCCTCGATCCTCACGTGGCTCGTCGCGCTGCCGTTCGCACGCCGGGAGTCCTCATGAGACCGCTGCTCGCCGCCCTGCTGCTCCTCGCCGCTTCGCACCCCGCCACCGCGAGCGAGCCCGATTCGCTCGCGCGCGGCGACACGCTCTCCCACGTCGTCACGCTGCCGGTCATCGAGGTGAACACCTCGCGCGCCGACGCGCGTGCACCGCTCTCGACGTCGACGCTCACGCGCGCGGCGATCGGCGCGCTCAACTGGGGGCAGGACACGCCGATGGCGCTCGCGACGCTGCCCGGCGCGTACGCCTACTCCGACGCCGGGAACGACATCGGCTACTCCTACCTCACGATCCGCGGCTTCCCGCAGCACCGGATCAGCGTCATGGTGGATGGCGTGCCGCTCAACGATCCCGAGACGGGCGAGGTGTGGTGGATCGACCACCCCGACCTGCTCGCCTCCTCGAGCGAGGTGCAGGTGCAGCGCGGCGTCGGGCCCGCGCTCTACGGCGCCGCTTCGCTCGGCGGCAGCGTCAACGTCGAGACCGGATCGTTCAGCGCGACGCCGGCGTTCTCGGTCACGACCTCGGCCGGCTCGTTCGGCACGCGCCGCGTGAGCGTCGCGGGCGCGACGCCCGCCGGCGCGAGCGGCTGGCAGCTCGACGGGCGCTACTCGCGCATCGAGACGGATGGCTATCGCGACCAGTCGTGGTCGCGGCTCTGGTCGTACGAGATCTCGGCGCGCCGCTCGACCGCGACGCAGCAGTGGACCGCGCACCTCTTCGGCGGCCCGGAGAACACCCACCTCGCCTACCTCGGCACGCCGCCCGAGTACCTGGACGGCAGCGTCACCGGCAACGTCGGCCAGGACCGGCGCTGGAACGCGCTCAGCTATCCGGGCGAACAGGATCACTACTTCGAGCCGCATTACGAGCTCGTGCACTCCTGGGCGCCGTCCGACCGGCTCGCGCTCACGCAGACGTTCTTCTACTTCGACGGCAGCGGCTACTACGACGAGCAGCGCGACGATCAGGCACTCACCGACTACCACGTCTCGCCGTGGACGACGACCGATTCGACGCTGCTCAGCCGCGACCACTACGCGCTCAACTCGTCGGGCTTCTTCACGCGCGACTCGCTCGGCCGCGTCACCGTCGTCAACGCGGACATCGTGCGGCGGCGCTACGTCGCGAACCAGCACTTCGGGTGGGTGCCCCGGCTCCGGATCGGCAACGGCGCGAGCCAGCTCACCGTGGGCGGCGAGGCGCGCTTCCACGACGGCCACCACCTCGGCACGCTCGTCTCGGGCAGCGGCCTGCCCGAGGGCATATCCGCCGATCAGCCCTACTACGACTTCCGCGCGCGCACGTTCTCGGCCGGATTGTTCGTGCGCGAGCAGTGGGACGTGCGGTCGAGCCTGCGCCTGACCGGTGACCTCGCGTGGCGGCACCAGGCCTACGACGTGCTCGACGACAAGTTCGACGGCATCCACTTCACCCAGACCTACGACCTCGGCCTGCCTCGGATCGGCCTGCAGTGGCAGCCCGACCGGCGCTGGTCGGTGTTCGCGAGCTGGGCGTACGCCGCGCGCGAACCCGCGCTGCGCGATCTCTACGACGGCGAGAGCCCGGGCGCGCTGCCGCTCTATCGCGTCGTCGACGTCGCGGCCGGCATCTACCAGGACCCGCTCATCCGACCCGAGCACGTCCTGCAGGAGGAGCTGGGCGCGCAGTGGCGCGGGCGCGGCGCGGCGGCCAGCGCGGACCTCTATCGCATGGACTTCCACGACGAGATCGTCGACGCGGGGCAGTACAACACCGATCTCGGTTATCCGATCCTCGGCAACGCCGCGCAATCCGTCCACCAGGGCCTCGAGCTCGCGGCGAACGCGGCGCGGCGCTTTGGCGCGGTGCGCGGCGAGCTCGCGGGCAACGCGACGCTCTCCGACAACCACTTCGTCCACTACACCGAGGTCTGGGGTCCCTCGGCCTCCGACGACATCGTCGACGACGGCCACGCCGAGGGCTTCTCGCCCGCGACGATGGCGAACCTGACCGCGCGCGCGAGCTGGGCGGGCTACTCGGCCGCGCTCGAGACGCAGTCGGTGGGCCGGATCTACGTCGACAACAGTGAGACCGGATACGATAGCATCGCGCCGCACACCGTCGAGAACCTGGAGCTCTCGGCGCGGCGCGTGATCGGCGGCGCGAACGCCGAGCTCTCGCTGCGGATCCTGAACCTCGGCGACCTGCGCTATGACACCGACGGCTACGTCGACGTCGATCCGTTCGACGCGAGCAGGATGGTGCCGTGGCTCACGCCCGCCGCGACGCGCAACTGGCTGGCGAGCGTCAAAGTGGCCTGGTAGGAACGGGGCGCTGAGATGCCCGAGGAAAAGGCGGCGAGGGAAGCGCGACCACGGCGCAGCGCGCCGCGGTGCCCGGAGTCGTATCCCCGCCGAAACGTCGAGCGAGGAGCGACTTCGCCAACGCAGTGATCGGGCTTCTCAGCGCCCCGCACTCTACTTCACGGAGACGACGGCCTTGTCGAGCGTCAGCTTCTCGGTCGTCTGGCCGCTTTGCGTTCCCGCCGCCTCGAGCTTCTTCAGGACGTCGAGCCCCTCGACCACTTCGCCGAAGATGCAGTGCTTGCCGTTCAGCCACGGCGTGGCGACGAACGTCAGGAAGAACTGGCTGCCATCCGAGTTGGGCTGGCCGGTGTTCGCCATCGAGAGCAGGCCCGCGCGGTCGTGCTTCACCTTGTCGCTGAACTCGGGGTTGAAGCCGTAGCCGGGGCCGCCGGTGCCGTTGCCGACCGGGTCGCCGCCCTGCGCCATGAAGTTGGGGATCACGCGGTGGAAGATGGTGCCGTCGTAGAAGCCCATCCGCGCGAGGTAGATGAAGTTGGTGACGTGCATCGGCGCGATGTCCGGCATGAAGCGGATGAGGATGTCGCCCTTGTTCGTCGTGAGCTTCACGTAGTACTTCCGGGTCGAGTCGAACGACACCGCCTTGGGCATGGGCAGCGACTGCTTCCACGTCGGGTTCGACTTGTCGATCTTGGCCGCGGCGATCTGCGCGTCGATCGCGATGATCGCCTTGTCGGTCGCCCCCATCTTCGCGCCCGGCTTCGCGGACTTGGCCGCCGCGGACTTGGCCGCTGCGGGCTTGGCCGCTGCGGCGGCCGGCGCGTCGTCGGCCGACGCCGCGACGAACGAGAGACACAGGGCGAGCAGTGCGAGCGGAAGAATCCGGACGAGCTTCATCGTGGAGCACCCTCCGACATGGAGATGAATGGCTGGGGAACGAGACACGCTGCGGGGCGGAGAGGATGCGGCATCCGCCCGCCCCGAATCAACTGCCGGCCTTCCGTTCCCCCGACCGCGCTCAGCGCAACGACACGAGCCGCGTGACGCCGCTGCGATCGGCCGCGCGCCACCGCGCGAGGTAGACGCCGGGCGCGACGCGCGCACCGCCCGCGTCGCGGCCGTCCCACGCGACCACGTGCTCGCCGGGTGCGAGCGCGGCGCGCGACGCCTGCATGACGCGCCGGCCCGCCAGGTCGTAGACGTCGAGCTCGAGCGCGCCGCCCGCGGGCAGCCAGAACGAGAGCGCGACGCCGTCGTGGAACGGATTGGGCGCCGCCGCGCGCAGCGCGGAGGGACCGCCTGCGGCCGGCGGCGGCGCGGTCCCGCTCACGATGAGCTGGAGATCGCGCGGCGTCGCGCCGAGCACGAGCGGCACGTTCGCGCCGTCCGCGATCGTGCGCGTCCAGCCCTCGGCCGGATCGGAGAGCGTGACCGAACGCCCCGCGGGGACGTTCCGGAACGCGAACGCGAGGCTCGCCTCGCCGAGCGAGGCCGCGCCGGTGACGCGTACCGTCCACTGGAGCGTTGCGCCGTCCACGCGGAAGTCGCGCGCGTAGGCGTCGCCTCCCTGAAGCGAAGCGAGCGCGAGGGGCGCACCCGGCGCGAGCGGTGTCGCGCGCGCGGTGAGCGCGCGGTCGGCGCCCGGCGCCGCACCCGCGGCGCCGACCTCCAGGTGCGAGGCGTCCTGGCTCGCGCCGCGCACGTCGAGGCCGATCGACCAAGCGCTCGCGGGCGGTGAGAGCGGAGCGGTGAGGTCCGCGCTCGCGTCGAAGGTGTACGGGAAGGTGAGCTTCACGTTGCCGTTTCCGGGCCGTCTCCAGATCCAGTACGCGGTATCGGGATGCATCACGCTGACCGCGACCGGGGAGCCGCTCGTCGCGGCGCTCAGGACCATCGGATCGGTGAGCGTGTTGCCGCCCGAGGTGAGCGCCACGGGCGCACCGCCCGCGCCGACGTAGAGGTCGGCGACCGCGACCGGGAAGCGGAACGGATCGGCGATCTGGTTCCAGCCCGAGTCCGCGGCCGCAGCGGGTGCGAGCGGCAGCACGAAGTCCGCCTCGGCGACCGGTGCGCCGCTCACGGTGAGCGTCTCCGGCTTCGCGGTGCCCAGCCAGTAGCCCGCGCCCGCGGCGATCGCGGTCAATGAATCCGGCGGCTCGACGTAGTGCGGCACGACGGGATTCCAGCGGCCGAGTCGCCACGTGCCCGATCCCTCCGTTCCGATCGACGCGAACAGCGTCACGGGTGAGCTCGGATTGGGCGTCATGGGGAAGCCGACCGGCACGTACTGGAACGCGCGCGTGACGATCGTCTGCGCGTAGGGCTGGCTCGAGAACGAGGCGCGCAGCGCGCTGTCGGCGCTGATCGCGGTGAACGTGTAGTTGGGCGCGGGCCCGAAGAACTCGGCGTCGACGAACAGCGAGTCGAGATAGGTGCCGCCGCTCGTCGAACGCGCGCGGAACGTGACCGAAGAGCCGGTCGCGGCGTAGAAGACGCCGTTCAGGCTGTCGACGGCGGACGCGGCGGAGGTGATGCGCCCCGCGCCGGTGACGTCGGTCGTCACGTGATGGTAGTCGCCCATCGTGCCCGCGGGCGACATGCGCTGGGCGACGATCGTCGTGTCCACCGCCACGTCCGACCAGGCCGCGACGAAGTCGCCGCTCGTGAGCATCTGCGCCGACGGCAGCTGGCGCGACGTCGACGCGATCGTCGTCATGGTGCGCAGCGGCGTGCGCAGGCCCCCGCTCACGGAGACGACGTGGCGTGCGTATGCCTGGCCGTCGTTCTGCGTCCACGATGCGAAGATGCCGGTCCCGCCATCCGTCGCGCCGCCCACGCCGGTGATCGGCTGCGATGGCTGGAGCGACAGCGCGAGTGGCTGGGGCGTGCCGCTCGAGCTCAGTTCCTGGGCGCGCAGCAGCGTGAGGTCGCTGTAGAGCAGGAGCAGGCCGCCGCCCGACTCGGGCCAGAGGCCGTAGGGCGCGAGTCCGGCCGCCGCGCCATCGACTCGCGCCCCGCTCCAGACGGTTCCACCGTTGCCGTCGAGCTTCTCGACGTACAGCCCCGAGGTGCCCGTGCTGGGCTTGTTCCACGCCACGAACGTGTTCGCCGAGCCGTCGCAGGCGAGGAGCGCCTTGCGCTCGTTGCTGCCGCCGACCACGATCGGCGCCGGCCAGGTGACCGCGCCGCCCGCGAGCACGCGACGCACGGTGGTGTGGTACGCCGAGCCGTCGAAGTCGTCCCAGCAGAGGACCGCGCCGCCCGCGCCGTCGGCCGCGATGCGGGGCGCGAGCCGGTCGTCGGTGGCCGACGTGTCCATCGCGACCGACGCGTCACCCCAGCTGCGGCCGCCGCTCAGGCTCGTCATGTCCTGCACGAAGATCGAGGCCTTCGAGCCGCGATGATCCTCCCACGCGACGACCGCGCCGCCCGAGCCGTCGCCCGCGATCGCGGGGCGGAGCTCGTCGTGGTTGTCCGTGGTGACGCGGACACCGTTCGCCGTCCAGAGCGCGGAGTTGTTGGCGCTCACGTGCTGCGCGAACACCCAGTTCGTGCCGCCGATCCACGCGAGCACGACGCCCCCCGCGCCGTCCGAGGTCATGACCGGCGCCGACAGCGCGCTCGCGTCGTTCGTGATCGCGAGGTTCGATGCGAGCGGCGTGCCCACGGCGCTCACGTGCTGGAGCCGGATGTCGCCGCCCGATCCGCTGACCGAGTCGTGCCACGCCACGAAGTAGCCGCCCTGTGCGTCCGCGACGACGGCGGGGCCGGCGTAGGATGCCGCGCCGATGCCGCTGATCGTCAGGCCATTGGGTCCGTACGCCGCCTGAACGGTCGGGACGAGGAAGCACGCGGCGAGGAGTGAAGCGGCGGTGAGCACGTGAGCGGCGCGCAGCTGCGCGACCAGCGGTCGACCGTCCATGGGGCCACCCTTCGAAGAGGTGCGCGGGAACTCGAGCGTCGAATCGAAGCGACGGAGCGGAGGCTACTTCGGAGAAAGCAGCAAGGTGCGGAGCCCGGACTTCGACAAGTTGCGACGGAAGCGCGGACGATGCAAGCGGGAAGTCTCACCGTCGGGCGCGATCGGGTGGCGGAATGGGCTCTGGCGGCTGCGCCGGCTCGATGTCTATACTGCCTGCGTCGATACACGAGGGAGGGCGCGCGCGAATGACGGCGCGCGATCCGCTCCGGAGACCCAAGGAGCCGAGCCATGATCTCGACGCGCGCCGACCTGCAGGTCGCCCGCCTTCACGCGGTCGACGCCGGTGGGGTGGTC
>Ga0335085_10017494_pt1 | contig 10326 bp, 9 predicted proteins | sample Lox_Sample_45_FD_206712 | JGI IMG/M metagenome (GOLD analysis project Ga0335085, IMG submission 206712) | Soil microbial communities from Loxahatchee National Wildlife Refuge, Florida, United States - Lox_Sample_4.5 | ecosystem: Environmental > Terrestrial > Soil > Wetlands | place: USA: Florida...
TGATTTTTGTTCTGATTCTTTTGGCTATCGCCCTTCATTTGAAAATCTAACTTCCACGTCACGATCCGAAATTTCGTGCGCCGCACTCGACCTAACGCGGATGGAGTTTACCTTTCGATAGAGAGAAAGGCCGTGGAATATAAGAGGGTTTTGCTGTAGTCTCTTGCACGCCCGAGGAGACCACGGCCGGTTATCCTTTGGGCAATTCAGGTTTCGGAAGCTGCTAGCCCGAAGCCTGGGTCGACTACCATCGTTGCGATTTTCGCGCGCCGCAAAGGACGACGAATGTTGCAGGAACGCCGCCAACATCAGCGCCTGACGCCTACCACGCCGCAGCTTGTCCTGCTGGATGAGTCCAAATACAGCCTGCTGTTCGACGTGGGCGAAGGCGGATTGGCGATCGAGGGATTTGCCGCGCAAAAGCCTCGCGACGAGTTCTCCATTGAATTCGATTTGCCCGAAGGGAACGGGTGCATTCAGGCCAAGGCCCAAGTGGTGTGGACCAGCGACTCCGGCTACCGTACCGGGTTCCGTTTTCTCGATTTAGGCGACTCACACCGCCAGCAACTGCGAACCTGGATCGCCGAAGCGCAGGCCACGCGGATGTCCATCGTCGAAGGCCGCGTGGACCAGCCGACGTTCGCGCCGAGCAACGGGAGCGCGGAACGGTTGGCAGGCGAACCCGAAAACACGCGCCGGATCCAAGCAGGCACGGGCCTGTTTACCGTTCCTCAAAAAGCGACAGCGGTGGATGTTGAGGACCAGCACGAATCGCGCACTGCACTTTATCGCGTTGCGCTCGCGCTGGCTGTGGTGACGTGCGCACTGGCATTCTTCATCGGATACTACTGGCGCGCGGCGCATTCACGGCGTCCAATAGCGCGAGCAGCGGCAGTTCCGGCGCAAACAGTGGCACCCGCAGCGCCATCCACGCCGGCGGCTCCTCCCCTGCCTGTTCCGCAACCTGCGCCTGCTCCGGAAGCACCTGCCGTTAGCGAGCCTGGATTCGTGCTGCAGGTCGCAGCCATGGCCAGCGAAGCGAATGCCGACGCCTTGGCCGCGGACCTGCACAAAAAGAACTTTTCGGCTTTTGTGTTCAAGCGCGATCCGGACCGCCTATATCGCGTGGTTGTAGGCCCGTTCCCCACGCGAGACGCAACTGCAAAGGCCGAGGACGAACTCAAGGCTGAGGATTTCAAACCGCTGCTCAAGCCCTGGTCACCCGAATAGCTCGCGTCAGGGAAACGTCCACAGTAAAATTGAACCGCTGCAGTCTGCGCATCGATCAAGCTTTCCCCGATGATTCGCTCGCTTGAAACTCGCCGATTACTCCTGCGCCCTTTGCAGTTGAGCGACGCGGAGCAAGCGCAAGAGATTTTTCCGCACTGGGAAATCGTGCGCTTCCTGAACAATCGCGTTCCCTGGCCTTATCCAGCGGATGGAGTGGAAAGCTACTATCGCGATGTCGCGCTGCCGGCGATGAAGCGTGGCGACGAGTGGCACTGGAGTCTGCGGCTCAAATTGGAACCCGGCCAGATGATCGGGTGCATCTCTCTGATGAACCGCGAAGAAAACAACCGCGGTTTCTGGCTCGGTGCGCACTGGCAACGGCAAGGCTTGATCAGCGAAGCGTGCGAGGTTGTGACCGATTATTGGTTCAACGAGCTGAAGTTTTCCGTATTGCGCGTACCGAAGGCCATCGCCAATACCGCATCCAGGCGCATTTCGGAAAAAACCGGAATGCGCGTGATCGAAGTCACCGAGCGCGACTACGTTTCCGGCCGCCTGCCGACGGAGATGTGGGAAATCACGGCCGCCGAGTGGCAGGCGCGCAAAAGCGCTGTCAGGGATTCCGGGCGAGCCGAATCAGGATAAATTCCGGTCCAGCCATGCCAGCGCATCACCTCTGGAACTCCACTTTGCGATTTTCGTAGTCGAAGGTTACGTATCTGAATTGGCGCAGCACGTCCTGTCCGAGAAGAATGTCCACGCCTTGCAGCATTTTGCTCTGCACCAACGCTTTGGACTTCAGCTCGAGGCCGTCGGCGATGGTCAGCGACACCTCCCGCTGGTGCGCGCGCACCACGCCATTGCCCGTGGTCAGGTCGATGACCGGGCCGTAGGGCTTCACGACGCGGTCCGAAATGACAGTATAGGTCGCGCCGCTATCGATCACGCAGATGTAGTGGCGCTGCGTGCCATTGATTTGGCACGGAATTCCGACCATCTCATGACCAGGCTCCATCATCATCCGGATGGTGGTCACCACGCTGACAGTTTGACCCCAACTGATCAGGGGGCAGAGCAATACGACCAACCAGCAGAGGCACAACTGCATCGCCGCCCGGCCCTTCAGGGCCTTGGTCCAATTGTTGAGGTTTCTGATGGCGGATTCGAAACTTCGTGTCCCTCGTCCCGTTGGAAACTTGCGAAACGCTCCCATGAAACTCTTCTCCTGGGCTTTTCATGGGCTGAAGAATTCACGATCGTGCCGGCTATCACAATGCACAGTGCATTAAATGTTGGTAACGAAATAAGCCAAGCGGAGTCTATGACGTAGAGGCGGGTATCACGAGCGCCGACCGGGGCCTCTCTTGCCCTGAAATGCTAAGATTCCCGGGTCACTGAAATTTTTTCCCGTCTAATCTCCATGCATGACTCAGGCTCGACACCGGCCGTGATCCGCTTCGGCGTTTTTGAGGCGGACGTCCGCGCCGGCGAACTCCGCAAAAGCGGCGTGCGCGTGAGGATGCAGGAGCAGCCATTCCAGATTCTATTGATGCTGCTAGAGCGCCCGACACACATAGTAACAAGAGATGAAATCCGGCAACGGCTCTGGCCCGGCGACGTCTTCGTGGACTTCGAACACAGCGTCAATTCGGCAGTGGCCCGGCTGAGAGAGATGCGCTCGGAGACTCCGCGGAAAGCCCGCGCTATATCGAAACACTGCCTCGGCGGGGATATCGATTCATTGCCCCGGTGGATTCTGCTACGAAAGTAGTCGGGCCAGCACTGGCATCGGGAAATGACAAGGGGAAGAGTGCGTCAGAAGGACCATCGAATCTCGTCGAGCGCGTTCAGCAGGCGCTCACGATCACAAGCAGGGCGCCCATGCAGGACCGACACCGACTGTATCGGCTCGCCTCTGCGTCGCTGATAGTGGCAATCGCAGCGGTGCTCCTTGGTGCGTATTTTGTCCTGCGGCCGGGTCACAAGCTGGAGGGCACCGATTCGATCGTGCTCGCGGATTTCGCGAATTCCACGTCCGATCCCGTTTTCGACAGCACGTTGGGTCAAGCGCTGGCGGTAAAGCTCGGATAATCGCCATTTCTCAGCATCGTCGGTGAACCGCGCCTGCGCGATACCCTGAGGTTCATGGGGCGCTCGCCGGAGGAGCGCATCACCTCCTCCACCGCGCGCGAAATCTGCCAACGGCTGGGCAGCGAAGCGATGTTGACGGGGCAAATCTCGCAACTCGCCGACCACTACTACATTCAGCTCGAAGCCTTCAATTGCGCCAGCGGCGATTCAATCGGCCGTAGCGGTGCAGAAGCTTCCAGTAAGGGCGAGACGCTCAAGGCGCTCGACGCGGCCGTTACGGACATCCGAGGCAAGTTAGGCGAGTCGCTCGGTTCCATCCAGAAATACGACGCTCCCATCGAGCAAGCCACCACCACTTCGCTGGAAGCGTTGAAGGCCTATAGTCTCGGGCAAGCAGCGCGTAACCGCGGCGAAGAGCAATCGGCCGTTCCTTTCCTGCAGCGCGCGATTGAACTTGACCCTGATTTCGCCATGGCTTACGCGGTTTTGGGCCAAGTCTACGCCAACATCGGCGAGACGGAATTGGCGGTGGAGAACACGCGCAAGGCCTTTGCACGCCGCGAGAAGGTTGGCGACCAGGAAAGATTCTATATTTCGACTCATTACTACGACAACGTGACGCACGAACTGGACAAGTCCGTGCAAACCTACGAACTGTGGCAGCAAACCTATCCCCGGGACGTGGTGCCGCGCATCAATCTCACGGAGTTCTACAAGAAACGCGGCGAACACGAAAAAGCTCTGGCGGAAATACTGGAAGCGCAGCGCCTGGATCCTAACCGCGCGGTGGTTCACGAATCTTTGGTGGACGCTTACATTTGCCTGGGTCGCCTGGCAGACGCCAAGACTTCCTACGCGGAGTCGATTGCCCGGGGCTTTAACGGCCAAGATCTGCAGGAAAAGCGCTACATCATCGCATTCCTGGAAAAAGATGGCATCACTATGCAACATCTGGCGGCAGCCGCCACCGGACAGCGAAGCGAAAATGTATTTCTAGCACTCGATGCGGGCACAGCCGCTTACGACGGCCGGCTGCGTGAGGCAGAAGACTTTATGCGACGCGCGACAGAAACTGCCCGCCGCGACGGCCAGATCAGCTCCGCTGCAATATGGCTGGGCTGGGAGGCCCTTGCCGAAGCGGAATACGGGCGCGCCGAACAGGCCAAGACTTCGGCACTGAGCGCTTTGAAGACGGCCAAGACCCATGATGCGCAAATTCTCGCGGCACTGGCTCTGGCCCGCGCGGGCGACACGGCTCGTGCGGAGGCTTTAGCGGCGTCTCTTGCGCAGCAATATCCAACCGACACGCTACTGAATGTTGTTTGGATTCCCGCCATACGCGCACAGCTCGAGCTGGATCGTAACAATGGAGCGGCGGCCCTTCGGCTGCTCGAGCCGGCCGCGCCCTACGATCTCGGAGAGATGGGAGATCTACCTCCGATGTTTGTTAACTTCCTGCGTGGCGAGGCTTATCTGCAGCTCGGCGACGGGAAGTCCGCCGCATCGGAGTTCGAAAAAATTATTGCGCATCCCGGAATTGTTAACGGCTATGTCCACGGAGCGTTGGCGCGGCTCGATCTGGCGCGAGCACGGGCCTTGGCCGGCGACCTTTCGGGAAGCCGTGCTGCCTATCGCGATTTTCTTGCGCTCTGGAGCGACGCCGACGCCAGCGTCGCGATGTTCCTGCAAGCGAAGACCGAATACAGCAAATTGGGATAGCGCGGCAAAAAGAAAAGACAGCGCAAAAACGTTCCACTATAATTCGCGCCAGTGGAGGAATTGCGAATGGGACACCATCATTGCCGGGCGGGCGATGACCAAGGCACGCGGCGCGCGTTCTTGCGAACCATGAGTGCGCTGGGGGCGGGCGCGATCTTGGCGCCGAGTTTGCTGCGAAGCGCACCGGCTCAAATGACCGGCGCGCAGGAAAAACCTTTTCGCATCGACGTGCACTTCCATGTGATTTCTCCGGCGTATTTGAAGCGCACAGCGCGTTTCGCGGATCCGGCGCGAGGAAATGCGCGTTCGGATTCAGCATTGAGCCGTTGGACTCCTGCCGTCGCGCTGGAGGAAATGGACAAGGGCGGAATCGCCACCGGGCTGCTGTCGATTGCAGTCGGCGGCGTAATTCTGGGCAATGACGAACCCACGCGTACGCTGATCCACGACGACAACGAATTCGCCGCGAAAATTGTGCAGGATCATCCCGGGCGGTTCGGGCATCTGGCGGCGCTGCCCTTGCCGGATCAGGACGCGAGCCTCAAGGAAATCGAGCACGCTCTCGACACACTCAAGTCCGACGGCATCGCGCTGGTGACCAGCTATGGGGACAAATGGCTGGGAGACCCATCTTTCGCACCCGCCTTCGAGGAACTGGACCGGCGCAAGGCGGTGGTGTTCGTGCATCCTTCGGCGCCCACCTGCTGCGCGGAACTGGTGCCGAACATACCCGAATCCTGGGTGGAATATGACTTTGACACTTCGCGGGCCTTCAACAGCCTGCTGGTGAACGGCGCGTTTTCGAAATATCCGAATATCCGTTTCATCTTTGTGCATTCGGGCGGCTCGCTGCCAGCGCTCTCCGGCAGGCTAGCGGGGATGTTCCCATCGGCCGTGGCGGGCGATCGCGCGCCGAACGGCGTGATGGCGGAAATCAGCAAACTGTATTTCGACGTCTCGAACGGAACCTACCAGGCAGCCATGGACGCTTTAACCGATGTGGTCCCGGTGTCGCAAATTCTCTTTGGGAGCGACTATCCGTTTGTGAAGGTTGCCACCACCGTAGAAGGACTGAAGAAGTATTCGAAGTTTTCGGCGAAAGATATGGAAGCCGTCAACCGAGGAAACGCGCTACGGCTATTTCCCCGCATAAGCGCATAACGGATAAGCACGTAAAAGTAGGTGCGTCGACTGCAACGTTGGCGGAGGCAGCCGGGGCGATTAATCGTCGGAGGCCTGATCGACGAGGGCGCTCGGGTCGTAGGCCGCTGGCGACGAAGATGCCCCGGCTGCTGCCGCCGAAGCCGAAATCCTGTGTCGGCGCTCGTTCGTGGAATTTCTCCAGTTGACCTGCGGCATGAACAGTGACGTGTCGATGCGGTCACGGTATTCAATGGCGATGTTCACCAGCGAATCGACCAATGAATCCGATAGGTAGTGCGGTTGGAGTCCCAGATCGATCAGCTTGGAATGCTTGGCATTGTAATAGTGCGCTTCGGCTTCCACGCGAGGATCGGGCAGGTGGTCGATTTCCACTTTCAAGCCCAGTTTGCCCGCCGCCGCCTTCACCATCTGCGCCAGTTCCAGCACGGAGAACTGCTCGGTGAACTGGTTGTAGACGCGACACTCGCCCGGCGCGGCCGGGTGTAAACAGGCCAGCTCGATGCAACGAACGGTATCGCGAATATCCAAGAAGCCGCGAGTCTGCCCACCCTTGCCATAAACCGTGAGCGGATGCCCGGCCGCTGCTTCAATGCAAAAGCGGTTCAATGCGGTGCCGAAAACTTCGTCGTAGTCGAACCGATTGATCAGCGCTTCATCCAATTCGGACTCTTCGGTGACCGTCCCGTAGACCACGCCTTGATTCAGATCGGTGGCGCGCAGCTTCCATGCCTTGCAGGCGAACAAAATGTTGTGGCTATCGTGCACCTTGGACAGGTGGTAGAAGGAGCCCGGCTGCTTGGGATACGGCAGCACGTCCTTGCGGCCGTTGTGCTCGATGGTGATGTAGCCCTCTTCGATGTCGATGTTCGGCGTGCCGTATTCGCCCATGGTGCCGAGCTTGATCAGGTGGCAATCCGGATCGATCTCGCGCAGCGCAAAAAGCAAGTTGAGCGTCCCGACGACGTTGTTGACCTGGGTGAAGGAAGCATGGCGGCGGTCGATCATCGAGTAGGGAGCCGAGCGCTGCTCGGCGAAATGGATAACCGCCTCGGGACGGAACTCGGAAATGGTGGCGGCAAGAAACTCGTAGTCGGTCACATCTCCGACATACATGTCGATGGTTTTACCGGTGTGTTGATGCCAAGCGCGGAGGCGGTCTGGAAGAGGCCGAATCGGAGTAAGCGTCTGTACGCCGAGCTCGTAGTCCCATTGCCGGCGCCCGAAGCTGTCGACAATGGCGACTCTGTGCCCTCTTTTCGACAGATATAGCGCCGTTGCCCAGCCGCAGTAGCCGTCGCCCCCCAAAACGGCAATTCTCATGTTCCCTCCTCAGGTCGTATTAGATGTGCAACAGTCTCAACGGGTTACATGAATAAAGAGTATTAACCCCAGATGGGCGAAAAGTTCCCTTTATTTTGGGTTTGTGCCGCTCAGGCTGAGCCTGCAAATTCCCTGAGCACGGTCTTCGCAAGGATGTGGTTTCTGGTTGCGAGTTAAGGAAGGGAGATGAAAACTGCCCGACCCAGGTCACCTCGTTCAATATACTGCACGCGTTCCGTGAGCGGGCCGGAAGCACGGTCGCGCTGACCAATATTCTAGCTTCATTGCCGCCGTGCGCCAGCAAAAATTAGCGGCGGCTGGCGGAACCACAGAAGCGTCAACGAGTATATGCCGGTGGAGATGCCTGTGGAACCAGGGAATAGGAAAGCGGATGATTGCTCAGCAGAAACTTGCCGCCACTGGCGGCAATCACTCCGTCAGACTGGACACCGAGCAGGCTCTTCATGCGATCCATTTGCGCGCGATCGGCCACCAGGTAGTATCGGTTCGGTTCGTCCCAAAGCTCCTTCAGTTGCGACTCGGTGATGAATACGTTCGCCGCGCCCGGAGCATACGAACCGTATTCAAGATTGAAGTAGCGGCCGTTCAGCAGAAGAGCGTTCTGGCCGGTATAGAAAAAAATCGACGAATAGGTGTAGTACTGATCGCCCATGATCAGTTTGCCGGGCGGCGATTTGCGGATCACGTCAGCAAGCGGCCTGGATGACAAAAATGGATCGAAAGTGACCATGGCTAGACGTGCCGCGTGCAAAAACAAGACCATCATCAACGAAATCGCTGCGGCCGCGCGCCAGCCCTTCCAGCGAATTGTTCCCAACGCGCCAACAAGGAAGGCCACTCCGGCGATTGCCAAGGGGACGCGGAGATAGGCGAACGATTCGAGAGTTAAATCCAGCATGTGCCCCAGCGCCAAAGTGTAGGCGCTCGGATGCTGCGAGAGAGCGGATGAAATGTCTCCCGGAGTGGGCACATTGCGCACCAGGAAAATCAGCACGAAGCACGCGGCAGCAGCCAACCCGGCGATTACAGACAAGAAACGAGTGCCACGGTTCACCCACACGCCGCGCGTCGCGATGGCCGAGCCCAATAACAGCGCGAGCGCCGGATAAATCGGCATGGAATAGTATTCCTGCGTGGTGGAAAACGAGAAAAATACCAGCACAAAGCCAACCCAGCAAAGCGCCAGCAGTCGCGTTTTCGCCGCTCGATCCACGGGCCTGAAAGAAAGCTTGGCGACGGCCGGGAAATAGACGCTCCAGGGAAACAGCCAGACCAGATGCAGCGCCCAGAAATAGAAGCGCGGAACCGTGTTGTAATCCCGCGGGTAGCGCAGGTTCAAAAAGCGCAGCAACTGCTCATTGATGAAAAAAAACCAGAGAAAGCCGTGATACTGGCCGGGGCCGGAATGGAAGGTGAACGAAAAGTAGGGTGGATTGCGCAGCGTGCCCAAAATGTGCCACGGCGCCGCGATGGCCAGCGCAATCAAAGCGCCGGAGAGAAGATGCAACCGCTTCCATGTTTTCGCAACGAATAGCTGCCGCGTGACCGCCAGATAGACAAGCGCGGCGCCCGCCGGAAATACCACGGAAATAAGGCTTTTCAACAGCAGCCCGACGCCAAAACTTGTCGCCAGGATGGCGGCCCACAGCCGCGGGTGCGGCTCGCTTTCATCGAGCGCGCGCAAGAAGGCCCACATCGCCAGCGCGATGGTGCATGTGAGCATTACGTCTGGAATTAGAATTCGCGTGAAAAGAAAAAGGCCAATACAGGTGGCGATGCATAAGCCCGCATATAACCCCGCGCGCCTTCCGAAGGCCCAAGTAGCGAAGGCGGCAGTGAGCAGTGCGAGGGCAATCGCGGAAAGAGCGATGGGAATGCGCGCCGCCCAATCGTGAGTGCCAAAGACTTTGTAGGAGCCGACGATAGCCCAATAAATCAGCGGGGCTTTTTCAAGGTAAGGAACGCCATCCAGCCGCGCGGTCACCCAATCGCCCGAGGTGAGCATGTTGCGCGCAATCTGCGCCTGCACGGCATCCACATCGTCCATCAGCGAGGGCGGTGAAATGATGCAGCCCAGATACACAGCGCTGGCAACCAGCAGGACGGCTAAATAGAGGTAAGAACGCCTTCCGCTGACTGCCGGCTCCGCGCCGGTAGTGCTGCCGTTTGTATCCGCCATCGCTTCATCCAAAGAAATAGGACCATTACCCCCCAAAGGTGATATCCAAGATTGGCGCGCCTTTCCAAATGCTGCCGCACAAATTCGCGGATCGCGGGCAGATCGAAAAAGGCGGAATGCTCCGATCCCACTTGGTCGATCGTTTCAAGCAACAAGGGCCGCAGCGGGCCGCGCAACCATTCATGCGCGGGAATGTCAAAGCCGATCTTGCTGCGCCGCAGCACCGACTGCGGAAGCTTGCCCGCCATCAATTCCTTGAGAATTACCTTTTGCCGCGAGCCCCGGATCTTGAACGACGAGGGCAGCGTGGCGGCAAACTCGATGATGCGATGATCGAGAAGCGCCGGCCGCACTTCCACCGCGTGGGCCATGCTCATGCGGTCAACCTTGTTGAGAATATCGTCGGCCAGAAAATATTTCTGGTCGAACCACAGATAGGGCGCGAAGTCGTCACCGTTGAGCGAGGCGCTGCGCAATTCATCCAGCACGCGGTTCAGCGTCGCAGGCAATTTCGCGCGAACCAGTGTGGCCCTCTGTTCGTCGGTAAACGTGCCGTTCCAGAAAACGTGTGCGCGGCTCGGAGGCAACAAGCTGCCTTCGAG
>Ga0335085_10017495_pt1 | contig 10325 bp, 10 predicted proteins | sample Lox_Sample_45_FD_206712 | JGI IMG/M metagenome (GOLD analysis project Ga0335085, IMG submission 206712) | Soil microbial communities from Loxahatchee National Wildlife Refuge, Florida, United States - Lox_Sample_4.5 | ecosystem: Environmental > Terrestrial > Soil > Wetlands | place: USA...
CGCCCGCGCACGGCGTGCAGGCAGCGGGTATAGAGCTCCAGCAGGTGGTTGGCGTGCTCATCGGCGCGGGAGGCCGTGCCTCCCTGGAAGCCGGCGCCGGGCGAGTCCACCTTGCCGAAGCCCGTGGTCAGGGCGATGAACTTCATCATGTCGAGGGCGATGTCCTCGTCGCGGCGCGGTCCTACCAGGCTGCTGGCTTCTTCCATGATCTCCCTCCCAGGGCGACGACTGTGGTGAACGGTCCGCCGCTATTGTACCCGGGGCGCCGCCGGCCGCGCTGCGCCTAGGTCTCGATGGCCACGTGGCAGACCCGGCCCACGATGTAGTCGGCGAACCCTTTGCCTTCCTCGATGGGCACGACGTCCACGGGATAGGCCTGGTTGTGGGGGCGCAGCACCAGGTTCTTGCCCGCCTGCTCCACGTACTTGACGGTGCAGCCGTCGCCCTTGCGCACCGCGTACATATTCTGCTCGTTCTTGCGGTAGGGCTTGAGCGAGTTGTAGTGGCGGTCGAGGAGCACGGTGGCCCCGGGCAGCAGGCGCGGGTACATGCTCATGCCGTCGCGGGCGTCCACCTTGACCAGCACGAAGCGGCGCCAGTCCTCGCGGGCGGAGGCGCATTCGGAGCGCAGCCGCTGCAGGAAGGCCTTCTTGAACTTCAGGATGTCGCGCACGTTCTCGCTGGTGATGAGGGGCTCGCCCGCGGCCACCTCGCCCTCCACCAGCAGCACGTTCTCGAACTCGTCCTCGGCGGGAGGCAGGATGCTGGCGCGCTTGTTGATCTCGTCGGGATCGAGCAGGTCGAGCACCGAGAGATGCTGCGCCGCCAGCACCTTGTCCAGGCCCTCCTGGCTGAGCTGGCGCTTGCGGTTGAGGAAGTTGGAGATGTGGGCCTGCTCGAAGCCGGTCTGGCGGGCGAGCTTGAGCCCGGTCAGCTCCCCGGCTTCGATGCGCTGCCACATCCGCTTGCGCAGGTTCTCTTGCAGGGCTTTGAATTTCATGCCCCGAGTATAACATTCGGATATAGAAATGCAAGTGCCTGGAACGAAAAGAAATAAACCCCTTGACCCGGGCCTCTCAAGCGGCTATATATGTGTATATCGCTATAACTGAGTGTTGCGAGGTTGTATGGAGCAAGCGCCCCCCGCCGAGCAGGAGAGGCAATTCACCGAATTCCGCCGCAAGGTGCGGGAGTCCGAGCTGCTCTCGGCCGCCCTGGAGCGCCTGCTGCTGGCCCTGCGCTTCACCGGCCGCTTGAGCGTGGTGGTGCAGAACGGCCATGTGCTCAAGTCGGGCTACGAGGAGGGCTACTTCACGCGCCGCAAGGACGTGCGCCTGGTGCCCTGAGCCACCCGCGCCGCCCCGTCGGCGGGCGCGGCACAACTGAATAGCCGCGGCAGGTCGTCGTAACACAAACGAGCCCTGCGCCGGTTCCGCTAGCTGCGGGACCGGCGTGGGGCTTTTTCTTTGTCCGCGACGCGGCCGCAGAAGAAGGAGAGAGCGATGCCAACCGCAGATCGAGAAGCGGAGACCCGCATGGAGCTGAAGTACTGCGAGCGCTGCGGCGGATTGTGGCTGCGGCCTGCGGGCAGCGGCCTCAGCTACTGCGAGAGCTGCACCCGGCACATGGCCCAGCTTCCCGCCGTGCGCCTGAAGACCCCGGTCCAGGAGGAGGAACCGGAAGGGAGGCAGCCATGAGCGGCGCCCGGACCATTCCCATCCGCTGTCCAGGGGGCCGCACCGTGTGGCTCGCGCCCTCCGACCTGGCTCTCTATCGCGGCGCCACCCTGGGCCTGCTGCGCCGCTACTTCCAGCTCTCGGTCGAGATCGGGCGGCTGCCCTCGCTGCTGGGGCGCGAGTGCTTCCGCGCCCGGCTCAGCTCCTACCAGGCGCAGAGTTTCGAGGACGTGGTGATCTTCGTCCACGACCTGGAGCGCTGCGTGGAGAGGCTGGACGAATTCTCGCAGCAACTGCTGGCCCGCGTGGTCTTCCAGGAACACAGCCGGGAAGAGGCTGCCGCCCTCCTGGGTTGCACCCGCAAGACCGTTTTCACGCTCCTGGCCGATGCCCTGGACCGGCTGAGCACGCAGCTGCTGCGGCGCTGTTTGCTCCCCCTGCTGCCCCTGCATGCCGCCCGCGCGAGGCCTCGGGAGAAATCTTGTCAAGAGGGGAAAAACGCGGAAATCTCCGCAACCGCAAGTAAGCACAGGAAATAGAGTCGCAACAGAGATTACCCATTTGCCCCGGCGAAAATGCTATGCTGGATTTAGAAGGTCAGAAAAAGAGGAACTCCTGGAAGGCGCGGTCACCGCGCCTTTTGCTTTTATGAAGCCTGCCCGCAAGCCCAAACGCACGCACGGTCGCGAACCTGCCGCCTTCGACCCTGTCCAGGCGGTGAAGCGCGCCCTGCCCGGCATCGTGAACGCGATCATCGAGCAGGCGGAGCAAGGCAGCTACCAGCACGCCAAGTTTCTCTTTGAGTTCGCGGGCATCGGGAACCAGCCCCCGGCGTCCGCGCCCGAGGAAGAGTCGCTGGCCGCGCTCTTGTTCCGGGAATTGCAGCTCGAGGATTCTTAGAGAACCCCACCGCCCGCCCTGTGCGGGTCCACCCCGGGGACGGTAGAATGAACCTCAGTGTCTTCTATCTCCCGAAGCGGGTGACGAGACCGCCGGGACGGGCTGGGTGCATGGACATGAGCTGGGTGACCGACCGGCTGGCGGTCGGCGGCGGGATCTGGAGCGAGCCTAAGATGGCCGAGGTCGCCCGCGCCGGCGTGACCCACATCGTCAACATGCAGATCGAGTTCGACGATGCCCCGCTGGCCGCGCTCCACGGCATCCAGGTGTTGTGGGTCCCGGTGGACGACGACTTTCATCCCAAGCCCCCGGAGGTCTTCCAGCGGGGCGTCGACTTCGCCGCCGCCGCCCTGGAGCAGCCCGGCAGCAAGCTCTTCGTGCACTGCGCCGCCGGCGTGCACCGTGCTCCCATGATGACCCTGGCCATCCTGAGGGCGCGGGGCTGGAGCCTGGGGAAGGCCATGGAAACCATCCAGACCAGCCGCCCCGTAGTGGACTTTGCCGACGTGTACGTCTCCAGCGTGGAGAGCTTCCTGCGCTCCCGTCTGGCCGGGAACCAGTAAGGTCTTCGGCGCCCTTCGTTGGAGCAGCTAACCGACTTCATAATTCCGGGCTCTGGCCGGCTGGGCTAAGCTCAGCCTGCGGCCGGGGACCCGGCCCTGCGGATGACGAGAAGCTTATGACCAGGATACCGTTGCGAGTGCACCGCCCGTGGAGGCGGTTTTTTTGTTGCGTCGTGGTAGTGCTGTTGACGGCGGCCGCGGGTTACCCCGTGCCTCCCGCCGCCCCTGCCAAGACAACCGTCTCCGACGTGCTCTATCGCGCCGACGGCACTCCCGCCGCCGGCACGCTGGTAATCTCGTGGCCCGCCTTCACCACCGCCGATCAGGCCCCGGTGGCGGCGGGCTCCCTTAGCGTGCCCATCGGCCCGGGTGGCGTGGTCAGCCTCGCCTTGGTGCCCAACGAGGGCGCCGAGCCCGCGGGCACCTACTACAAGGTCGTCCTCAAGCTGGCCGGCGGCGAGACCAGCACCGAGTACTGGACGGTGCCCGCCACTTCGCCTGCCAGCATCTCGGCCATCCGCGCCACGGTGATGCCCGCGGGGGTGGCCATCCAGGCGGCCTCGCGCGCCTACGTGGACACGGCCGTGGCCGGCAAGGCCAGCGACGCCGCGGTGCTGCACAACAGCGGGGATGAGAGCGTCGCCGGCGTGAAGCAGTTCTCCGCCTCTCCGCTGGTGCCGACTCCCACCGCCGACCAGGGCGCCGCCAACAAGGCATACGTGGACGGCGCTACCGCCGTCATCGGCAATCTCTTCGTCGCCAAAGCGGGCGACTCCATGGCCGGCCCGCTGACCCTGAGCGGCGACCCGGCCGCGCCCGGGCAAGCCGCCAACCGCCACTACGTGGACACGCAGATCGCCGTGGTGAGCGGCGGCCTGGCGGGCAAAGCCGACGTGGTCCACACCCAGGACGCCTCCACCATCACCAGCGGGACGCTGGACGCCGGCCGCCTGCCTGCCGTGCCGGTGAGCAAAGGCGGCACCGGGCAATCCTCCTGGACCTCCAGCCGCTGCGTGCGGGTGAAGAACGACGGCAGCGGGCTGGAGGCGGCGCCCGCCGACTGCGGCGTGGCCGAGACCGACTGGGCCAATCCCGGCGAGATCGGGCAGGCCGCGCCCAACAATGCCACCTTCACCGCCGCCAGCGTGCAGTCGCTCAACCACACCCGTTACGCCAGCCGCTTCAACGGAGCGGACGCCGGCGTGCGTCTCCAGGCCGCCATCAACGACCTGCCCGCGACCGGGGGCACGGTCGAAGCCGACTTCGAGGGCGCGCACACCATCTCCAGCGACGTCTTCGCCGGCATCAGCAAGCCGGTGCACCTCATGCTGGGAGCCGGGGCCTACTCCTTCTCCTCCAACGTCACCATCCCCGCCAACGTGACCCTGGAGTTCCGGCAAGGGGCGAAGCTGGCGCCGGCGGCGGGCCAGACGGTGACCGTGCTGGGCTCGGTGCGGGCGGCCGCGCAGCAGCCCATCATCGATCCCGCCAACGGCAGCGTGCTGCTCAAGGGCAACGACCTCATCTACATCACCTGGTACGGCGCCCGCAACGACGCCCTGATCGTGCAGTCGTGCTCCATGACTAGCGGCTCCGCGGTGCTCAGCGGCTGCTCCGTCATTACCGGCTCCGGCTTCACCGCCGCCGACGTGGGCAAGACCATCCTGTTCCACGACTACGGCTACTCCGGCTATCCCGGCATCGCCTCGGCCAAGATCCAGTCCTACACCTCGGCCTCCCAGGTCACCCTGGACACGAATGCGGCGCGCACCGCCTCCGGCATCATCGCCTACTACGGTACCGACGCCCTAGCGGCCACCAATGCCGCTCTGGCCAACGGTTCCAAGCGCTACCTCTACTTCCGTTCGCAGCAGCTCGCCGTGGCCGGCGGCAACGCCTCCGTCCATGCCGACTACGTCTTCTCCGGCGCGGTGGTCATCAACACCGCCCCTGCCTGCGCTAACGGCATCTGGATCGACGGCGACACTTCGACCGGCGGCTACTCGGGCGGGGCCGCCACCCTGGTCTTCCCCTCCACCAGCGGCGGCTTCAAGGTGGGTCCCGACTGCTACACCTTCAAGATGTCGAACCTGGAATTGTTCGGTCTGGGCGGCTGGTACGACGGCAACCTCTCCACCTACACGCTCTTCAACACCAACATCCAGGCGGATGGACCCCACGGCATCGTGCTGGCCGGCGGCGAGCCCCAACTGGAGAACGTCTACGTGCGCCAGTTCAAGGGCCACGGCATCTACGTGGATGGCACCTCCACCGTCTTCCCCAACCCGCCCGCCGCCCATCCCTCGCAGCCCGATTTCTGGAAGTTCTACAACGTGGGGGTGGACGGCAACCGCGGCTACGGCATCTACACCGCCGGCGCCGATTCCAACTCCGGCGTGGCCATGATGGTCAACTCGCGCGCCAACCAGTTGGGCGGCATCTACGACTACTCGCAGTTGGGCGACACCTGGGTGCAGGTCGGCAGCCATTACGACAATCGCGCCTCCATCGCGCGCGGCTCGACCAAAGCCCTGACCTCCTGCTCCGTGACCTCGAACGTCATGGATTGTGTGACCTCGGTGACCCACAGTTTCACCATGCAGCAATGGGTGGTGACTGCGGGGCAGGTGGATTCCAGCTTCAACGGAACCTGCCAGATCTCGAACATCGTCTCCACCACCGAGTTCCAGTGCCCCTTCCCCCACGCCGATGGCTCGACCTCGGGTGGCACCGCGCAGACCGCCGCCGCCGGCGACGTGTACACCGTCTACGCGGCGGTGGGAACGCCTTCGCTGATCGCGGGCTCCCTGGTGGGACGCGGGGCCTCGTCCAGCTCGACCTGGCTGCATCCCTACTGCGAGACCTCGGCGGAGGCCCCGCCCTACTTCAACCAGGCCAGCTTGGTGCTGGGCGGCAACTGCGTTGGCAACACCGGCACGGGCGCCTCCATCAACTACGGCGGCATCCAGGTCTCGAACGGCGCGATGTTCCTCTATGGGCAGGGCTTCACCCTGCGCCAGGCCAATGGCGGGACGCTGAACCTGAACCTGGTCAGCGGCCAGAATTCTGACCCGCTGGCGCCCGGCTACCAGCAGAACAACATCCGCAACATCAATTTCTACAAGTGGGACAACTCCACCATCCAATATCAGCTCCAGACCACGGCGGCGGGCAACGTCTTCTGGCTCGCCAACCTGGTGAACGCCAGCGGCCTCTACGACCAGGGCAGCGGCAACTGGGAACTCAACTCGGCCGGATCGAATCCTGTCAGCTTCAACAAGGCCCGGGGCACCGGCGGGGTCTGCTTCGGGGACGGCGCCGGGCACTGCTACGCCTCCACCAACGCCGCCGGCAAAGGTACCTTCGTGGGACTCACGGCCACCATGGAGACGATCACCTTCTCCGGCACCCCGACCTTCGATTGCTCGAAGGGCAACGCCCACAAGATCACGCTCACCGGCGACGTCACCAGCTCGACCCTCTCCAATTGCTCCGCCGGGCAGACGGTGGAGATGATCGTCTGCCAGGACTCGGGCGGCTCGCACGCCTTCGCCTGGCCCTCGACCATGAAGGGCGGCATGACCGTGGGCGCGACCGCCAGCAAGTGCTCGGCGCAGAGCTTCATCTTCGACGGCACCAACGCCTACGCCACCTCGAGCGGCGTCATCAACCAGTAGGAGCACGCCATGAAACAGCTTCTGGCAATTTGGCTGCTTCTGGCCCTGGCGAGCTGGGCGCAGAACGGTCCCCAGGTCGGGATCCCCGCGGGCGGGAAGCTGGTGCCCTCGACGCCCACCGCCGCCGAACCCGGGGGCGTGAAGAGCCAGTCCTGCAGCGGCAGCGACAAGATGGTGGGCATCGACGCCAACGGCAACATCGTCTGTGCCGCCGACCAGGGCGGCGCCGGCGTGCCCTCCGGCGCCGTGGTGATGATTGTGAGCGGCTCCTGCTCCGCCACCCTGGGTTCCGGCTGGAGCGAGGAGACCTCACTGAGCGGCAAGTTCGCGCTGGGTACAGCCGCGGCCAACGGCGACATCGCCTCGACCGGCGGCAGCGATTCAGTCACGCCGGCGGGCACGGTCAGCCAACCCAGCTTCACCGGCAGTTCCTTCACGCCCGCCGGCACGGTCTCCCAGCCGGCCTTCACCGGGACACCTTTCACCCAGGTCATCAACCACACCCACACTGTGACGGTGACCTGGAACGTGCAGGGTGGAACGTCGGCTTCGACCTCCGGCACCCACGTCATGACCTCGTCATCCACCGGCGGGTCGGCGCGGGCGCCGACCTCCGGGGACGTGGTTTCGGCTACCACCGCCAACCCCTCCGGGGGCGTCTCTTCCATCACTCCGGCGGGCACGGTGAGCCAGCCGACCTTCACCGGCACGCCGGGGACGCCCGCGGGCACGGTGAGCCAGCCCGCCTTCACAGGCACGGCTTTCGACAACCGCCCCGCCTTCGTGAAGGTCATCTTCTGCAAGAAAGACTAAGACGAAGGAGCGAGGAACCGTGGATCGCGATCTGCAGGTGCTGCTGAGGTACGGGCGGCGCCTGGATACCCGCCCGCCCGCGCTCAGGGGGCGCAGCGTGCGCGAGTTCCTGATCCGCGTCCTGCTCAGGATCCGCGACAAGCAGGGCGTGCTGCGGCGCCTGCGTCCCAACCGCGTGCAGGCCGAGTACGAGCGCAGCGCCGGGTGCCGCAGCATCGTGCTCAAGGCGCGCCAGGTGGGCATCACCACCTGGATCGCCGCGCGCTTCTTCGTCGAGACCATCACCCGCCCGGGCTCGCTGAGCGTGCAGGTGGCCCACGACCAGCAGTCGGCGGAGGAGATCTTCCGCATCGTGCACCGCTTCCTGGAGAACCTGCCGGAGCGGCTGCGCCGGGGGGCGCTGGCCACCTCGCGGGCCAATGTGCGGCAGATCATCTTCCCGCACCTGGACAGCGAGTACCGCGTGGAGACCGCCGCCGACCCCCACGCCGGCCGCGGGCTCACCATCCGCAACCTGCACGCTTCGGAGGTGGCCCGCTGGCCCGGCGATGTCCCCGCCACCCTGGCCTCCCTGCGCGCCGCCGTCCCGCCCGACGGCGTCGTCGTCCTGGAGTCGACGCCCTCGGGCGCGGGCGGGTGCTTCTACGAAGAGTGGCAGCGCGCCGCCGAGGACGGCGTCACCCGGCACTTCTTTCCCTGGTGGTGGGAAGAGTCGTATCAGCGGCCCGAGGCCGCGGTGGACCAGCTCACCGCGGAGGAACAAGAATTGATAGACCGCCACGGCCTGTCGCCCGCGCAGATCGCCTACCGCCGCGAGATCCGCTCCAGCTTCCGCCGGCTGGCGGCGCAGGAGTTTGCCGAGGACGCGGTGAGCTGCTTCCTCTCTTACGGCGAGTGCGTCTTCGACCAGGAAGCGGTGGAGCGGCGGCGGGAGGCCCTGCCTCCGCCCGCCGAAACGCGCGACAACCAGCAGCTCCTGGTGTGGTTCCCGCCCGCGGCCCGCCGCGAGTACATCGTGGGCGTGGATCCGGCCGGCGGCGGCAGCGAGGGCGACTACGCCTGCGTTCAGGTCATCGAGCGCACGAGTGCCCTGCAGTGCGCCGAGTTGCGCGGGCACTTCACCCCGGCGGAGCTGGCCTCCCGCCTGGCGAGCCTGGCGCGCGAATACAACCGCGCCCTGGTGGCGGTGGAGCGCAACAACCACGGCTACGGCGTGCTCGCCCACCTGCTGGCGGGGGAGAAGTACGAGAACCTGTATCCCCGCGGCGGTCCGCCGGGCTGGCTGACCACTGCGGCCAGCCGTCCTGCCATGCTGGAGAACTTTGCCGCGGTGCTGGCGGCGGCTCCGGGACTGATCCAGAGCGCACGCTTGCTGGAGGAGTGCCGCAGCTTCGTGCGCTCTCCCGACGGCTCCTCCGCGGCCGCCGCCGGCGCGCACGACGACTGCGTGCTGGCCATGGCCATCGCCCTGGCCGTGCGCCGCGAGTTGGCGGGCGAGGCGCCGCAGAACACGACCATGGAACTGGCTGTGCTTCCGTCACGGAATTGAGGGCAGCGCTGGTGCTAACATGGCGCGCCATTGGTGACCGCCGTCCAGCACGTCAGGAGAATGCGCGGGGGAGCGCAAGCCCATCTCATGCGCGCCGCCGACGGCCACTTCTACGTGGTCAAGTTCCAGAACAATCCCCAGCACGTGCGCGTGCTGGCCAACGAACTGCTGGCCACCCGCCTGGCCGAGCGCCTGAATCTGCCCGTGCCCCGGCCCGAGGTCATTGAAGTGGGAGAATGGCTGGTCCGGCACACTCCGGAACTCACCATCGAATTGGCGGGACAGAGCATCCCGTGCCGCCCGGGACTACAATTCGGCTCGCGCTTCGTGGTCGATCCGCTGGAGGGCCAGGTCTTCGATTACCTGCCCGAGAGCATGCTCGACCGGGTGCGCAATCTGGATGCCTTCGCCGGCATGCTGGCGCTGGACAAGTGGACCTGCAACGCCAACGGGCGCCAGGCCGCCTTCTGGCGCAAGGGCCACGAGCGCAAGTACACGGCCGCGTTCATCGACCAGGGCTACTGCTTCAACGCCGGCGAATGGGGTTTCCCTGACGGCCCGCTGCGCGGCGTCTTCGCCCGCAACGCGGTGTACGCCGGGATCTGCGGCTGGGAGTCGTTCGCGCCCTGGCTGGAGCGCATCGAGCAGATGGAGGAAAGTGCCCTCGGGGCCTGCGCCGAGGAAGTTCCCCCGGAGTGGTACGGCGGCGACTGGGAGGCCCTGGAGAAGCTGATGACCGCGCTGCTCGCCCGCCGCGCGCGCGTGCGCGAATTGATCACCGGCTTTCGAAACTCATCTCGGCAGCCCTTCCCGAATTGGAGAGACTAGCGATCAGCCGTCAGTCATCAGCGGTCAGGGAGGAAAGCAATGAGAGACTTTCGGGAACTCAAGGTCTGGGAGAAAGCGCACCAGGTGACGCTGGCCCTCTATCGGGCCACACAGCACTTCCCGAAGGAGGAATTGTACGGCTTGACCAGCCAGATCCGCCGCGCGGCCGCCTCCATGGGAGCGAATATTGCGGAAGGCTGCGGCAAGAACACCGATCCCGATTTGGCACGATTCCTGCAAATCGCCTTGGGGTCGGCAAGCGAGCTTGAGTATCACTTGCTTTTGGCCAAGGATTTGGGATTCTTAAAGGCAGAGGAGC
>Ga0335085_10017497_pt1 | contig 10323 bp, 5 predicted proteins | sample Lox_Sample_45_FD_206712 | JGI IMG/M metagenome (GOLD analysis project Ga0335085, IMG submission 206712) | Soil microbial communities from Loxahatchee National Wildlife Refuge, Florida, United States - Lox_Sample_4.5 | ecosystem: Environmental > Terrestrial > Soil > Wetlands | place: USA: Florida...
CAGTCCGATGTAGTACATAGTCTTCGAGGAACCTCCGAGGTCGTTCTCTGAATCAGCGTCCCGCTGAGTTCAGCTTTTTGTAACACCTCGCGTTCCTCTTCTACTAAGCATTCAAACAATACATCCGCGACAATGCTGAAGTGTAGAATCTCCTTGATTTCAGAGGGGCGCAATCAACTTGACCCTACCTCAGCAGTTGACGACTGGTGCAGTCCTCCGCGACAAGGAGTACGCGTGGGAACTGTCGGCCTTTCCATCTGCATTAGAGCATGCCCCGCGTATGGGATACGCATGTCTGGGTGGGCAATTCTGGATTGTTCTGCCGGATAATTCGCTGTACGAACTCTTCTGGCTGGAAGCAGCCGCGACTGATCGGCATACCGACGAGCCTTGGTCGGACTTTACGGAACGATCGTGCGGAGAGGTTCTTGCTAGCTTTAATGCACTGGTGAACCGAACGGATTTCATCAACGCAGCGAGGTCGTACTCTTCTCTTGAATCAGTGACGGTCGAGGATTTCCAATCGAGGTTTCGTCTGCTGTTCAATGCTTATTTCGTCAGTGAGCAGGAGTTCATCTCGCTCCAGTTGGACACACTCAGCTCACTGCGGAATCGGTGATTGTTCCCGAGTCACCGGCAAACCGGAAGTTAGCGAAAAGGCATCCTTCAGGGGCTAAAGCCCGAATCATTGTTTGAGTGGGATGCGGCATCGCTGAAGCGATGCCCTGATACAAACCTGGAAACGACCGCAGTCACACATGGCGCAAAGCGCCACCCAACGCTATGAAGAAGTTCGCTCGCGCGTCCGGGCCTGAAGGCCGTGCGAACATTGCCCTATTCCAACCGCCTGAAGGCTGCTGCTCCTTCCGAGCTCGCTGCCTGCGCGTCACCGTCAGGTGTGATGGCGGTCATTTCACTCGTTTGAATGGGCGGACTAGCTTGCCTTCGAGCGCGGGGCGCGGAGGTGTGCAATGTCGCGAAGCGAGATGAAGAGAAGAGAATTCATCAAGACACTGATTGCGTCGGCGGCGGCAGTGGGGCTGGACTGGGATTCACTACCGGTCGCGAAGGCGAATGAGACGGCGGAGAACCACTGGGACGCGGTTGTCATCGGGTCGGGACTGGGCGGGCTGAGTTGCGCGGCTGCATTTGCACGACAGGGATTCAAGGTGCTTGTGCTTGAGCAGCATGACAAGCCGGGCGGATATGCCACGTCATTCAAGCGCCCGGGCGGATTCGAGTTCGACGTGTCGTTGCACTCGACCACGGTGGAGGAGCGAGGTATTTTGCACAACCTGATCCCGGGATTTCCGGAGATCACGGATGTCGAGTTCGTGCCGCATCCGACACTTTTTCGGGCCATCTTTCCCGGGCATGACATCCGCGTGCCGAACCGCGACTTGCAGGGATATCTTGACATCCTGTTCAAGGCGTTTCCCGCCGAGAAAGACGGAATCACTGCGCTGTTCGATGAGATGCGCGGACTGCAGCAGGATCTCGGGAGGCTCAATGCTGCACACGGCAAGGTGGACATGAGCCGATTTCCGGTCGAGTTCCCCCATCTGTTCCGGTACGCCGGCAGCACATGGGCGCAGATTATCGATCCGGTGATCAAGGATCCGAAGCTAAAGGGCATCATCTCAGCGCAGTGGGGCTATTACGGACTGCCGCCATCGCAATTGGCCAGTGTTTACTACGGTATCCCGCTGTATTCGTACCTCACGGGCGGCGGATTCTATCCCAGGGGACGCTCGCAAACCATCAGCAATGCTCTGGTGAAGTTCATCGAGGGGCGCGGTGGCAGCGTGCTGTTGAATAGCAGGGTGGAGAAGATCCTGGTGCAGGACGGCGCAGCCTGTGGGGTGCGCGCGGCCGACAACCGCCAGTATTCGGCGAAGGTGGTCGTGTCCAACGCGAATGCCCACGATACCTTCCACCGCATGCTCGAAGCGGACGCAGTGCCCAAGGACTACATGGCGAAGCTGGACGGGTACAGCGTGAGCTTGTCGTCATTCCAGATCTTTCTCGGCCTGAAGCAGGACCTGGTGCGCGCATTGGGGATCAAGGATTCCGAGATTTTCTACAATACCGGATACGACCCGGAGGCGGATTACAAGGCGGCGCTCGCGGGCGAGAGCAGCAATCCAGGATTCGGGTTGACGCTGTATGACAACATTTTTGACGGTTACTCGCCCAAGGGAAAGAACACGATCAATATCCTGACGTTGAATGGCTACGACCACTGGAAGCCGTTCGAGGCCGATTACCGGAACGGCGACAAGGCGGCCTACAACAGGGAGAAGACACGTTTTGCGGACCGGATGATCAGCCAGGTCGAGAAGGTGCTATTGCCGGGGCTCGCGAAGGCGATCGAAGTGAAGGAGATCGGGACGCCGCTGACGAACCTGCGCTACACCGGCAATTATCGAGGCGCAATTTATGGTTTCGACCAGACGCTGGATAATTCCGGAGCACAACGCCTGCCGCACAAGACCCCGGTGAAGAACCTATATCTGGCCGGAGCATGGACGAGTCCCGGGCACGGCTATGGAGCCGTGATCCCGAGCGGGCTTCAGTGCTTCGGGGAGATCATGAAGGAATGGAACGGGTAGCAGTGGAAGTTCGAAGCCGCCCCACGCCGTTTCAACTCTCGAGCAGGCGTTCTACTTCGTCGTGCAGGCGCGCGGTGATGGTGGATTCGCTTTCTTGCGGAGAGAAATGAAGAGCGTCGCCGACGCGGATCTCGATGGTGCCCGAGCGGAACCAGCGGCGCCGGCGGGTTTTCAGCTCGCCCAGTCCGCGGATGGCGACGGGAAGAACGGGCACATAGCTTTGCTTGACGAGCAGGCCGATGCCTGGACGGAAGGGAGCGAGCCGGCCTTCGGAGCGCGTGCCTTCAGGAAAGACCATCACGTTGTAGCCGCGATCGAGGGCTTTGCCGGCGTGCGCAAAGCTGGCCTGAAAGTCGCGCTGGCGCGGCAGAGGAAAAACATTGAAGAGCGCGGTGACCAGCCAGTAGGCAGGCGGACCGAGGAGATAGAGGCCATTGTGGTTTGGCGGCCAGTCGGGATTGCGCCAGTGCCGGAAGTCGTGGAGCATTTCGCCCATCATGGCGACGGCGACGTTGCGGCGGAATGGGCCGGGGAGGGCGTATTGGATGAGCGGCGCGTCGTACGCGGTGACGTGATTGCCGATGATGAGGAGCGGGCCGGCGGGAAGCGCCTGCGCGGGACCCATGACGCGCGGTTTGGCGAGCAGGCGAATGAGGGGTCGCGCGATGGCTTCAAGGAATGCGATGCGAAGCCAGTGGAAGGGCCCGAACCACGGCCACGTTGGATAGACGAAGCGGGGACGACGCGGCGGAGCCTGCGCGGCGGGTGCCGGTGCGGTTGCAGGAGGACCAGGCGCGCCGGCGTGAGCAGATGATTGCGGAGCTTGCGATGGGGCGGCGCGGAGCGGTGCGGCAGTGGTCGAGCCGGCGCCATCGCCATCATCGCCGGCGACGATCTTGCGCAGATCGCCGAGCGTCTGCACTTCTTCGAGCATGCCATTGCTCTGTACGAGGCCAAGCCGTTCTTCAATCGCGGCGGCAAGCTGCACACGGCCAAGGCTGTCGAGGTGCAGATCTTCAGTGAGGCGGAGCTCGTCGCCGACGCCTGCCTGATCTTCGCCCGTGATTTGCGCGATCAGCGCGAGCAGCCAGTCAGAAGAGGGGCCAAAAGAGCCGTTGTTCGCAGGATGCCGCGAGCCGTTGGAAGACGTGGCAGCGGCAGCCTGGACGCGCGCGAGCCATGCAGCGACGGGTTTGCGCCTGACTTTGCCGGTGGAGGTGCGTGGCAGATCGGGCTCGGGCCAGAGAACCCAGCGGCTGATGCGCTGAAATTCGGGCAAGTGGGCGTTGGCGCGTTCGATGGCCGCGAGTGCGCAGTTGCCGGAGCCGCGGCAGGCAAGAACGGCGCAGGGTTCGGGGCCGGTGGGCGTGTCGATGGCGACGACGGCGCAGGCCGCAACGTCGGACTGCTCTTCGAGGGCGGCTTCGATGTCTTCGGGGTGGATATTGACACCCGCGGCGGTGACGATGACTTCGCTTTTGCGGCCAAGGAAGCGCAGGTCGCCCGACTGCTGGCGCTCGGCGATGTCGCCGGTGGCGAGCCATTCCTCCTCGCGCGGGCGGAGCGCGCCGCCTTGCCACGTGGCGCCGGAGATGACGTCGCCACGGACGAGAACTTCGCCGTCGGGAGCGAGCTTGACTTCGCGGCCGGCAAGCGGTTTGCCGATGGTCCCTTTGGCGACGTGGAAGGGATGATTGAGCGTAATGAGGGCGGTGGACTCGGTCATACCGTAGCCCTGGATGAGGACGAAGCCGAGCGCGTTCCAGAACTGCTCGATGGGGCCCGGCAGCGCGCCGCCGCCGGAAACGAAGGCCCAGAACTTGAAGCCGAACTGGCGATGCAGAGCGAGGAAATGCCACCAGCGCAGCCAGGAATTGCTTTTTTGGAAGCGGACAACGCGCTCAGCGAGAGCGGGCTGCGATGCTTCAAGCTGCGCCTTGAGCAGAGCGAGAACGCGCGGCACGGCGGCGAGGACAGAGATGCGCTCGCTGCGAATGATTTCGATCAGGTGCGGTGCGGCGAGCCGGCTTTCGAAATGGAGTTCGGCAGGGAAAATCGGCGGTACCCAGAGACCCATGGTCTGGCCGAAGACGTGGCTGAGCGGCAGAGTGTGCAGAATGCGGAGCGGATGCACGAGGCCTTCGTAACGCAGATAGGGTTTGGCGCCGTCTTCAATGGGGCCCACGCTGGCCAGCACGTTGCCGTGCGTGAGCACTATGCCTTTGGGATCTCCGGTGGTGCCGGAGGTGAAGAGAATCTGGAGCGGAGTTTGCGCGGTGAGGCCGGAGATTGGGCCCATTTCGGCGTTGGGCAGTTCGGGCAGCCATTCTTCAAAAGCGAGCATGGGGATGGATGCGCCGGAGGATGCGGCGGCAAGTTTGGCCAGCAGGAGCGCGTCGCCCACTACGAGTTTCGGATGGACGTCGCTGGCCACGCGCTCAGCGAATTCAACAGCGCCGCCGGCGTCGAGCGGAACCGCGAGGACCCCGCGCAACGAGCAGCCGTGAAAGGCGGCGATCCACTCGGCGCTGTTTTCAGCCCAGATGAGGACGCGGTCACCCTGCACGATGCCGCGTGCGGAGAGAAGCGCGGCGAAGCGGCCGGCGAGGCGCGCAAGTTCTCCGTAGGTAGTGACGCGGCGGCGATTTCCCTGATAGCGCACAACAGCGATTTCGCGGTCGAAACGGCGAAAATCGTCGATCAAGGTGGCCAGGTGGTCGCGCATATTGGACCCGGCAATGTGTTTCCGATTCCGCTTTCACCAGAAAGAATGTTGCGGGACGGCCTCTTCATCGAGAAAGAAACCGTGCTCATCGAGAGCGATCTCAGCGGGCGAGGTGAAAATGGATCGAAAACCAATGCTATCAGTACAGATGCATGTGAAACGCAGTCGATCTAGAATCAGTCGCGCAATAGGCCGAGGGATTATCCCAAACCTGCGTGCGGGGCTAGAGCAGAAACGCAGATTCTTCGACTCACCACCCCCAAACTCTGCCCCAGAGAGCAAAGATCACTCTTTGGGGACCCCGAACTACGTTTGGGGCCCCGTTTGCTCAGAATGACAATCTAGTTTTGCGTAGAATCACTGGGCACTACGCCAGGGGACGAGAATGATTTTGCCGTGTGTGCCGCCGTGCTCAGCAAGCCGGTGGCTTCCTGAATCTACGGCAGCTTGATGGCGCGAGCGACGGGAATCCGGAAGTCGCCGCGCACGAGGTTTTATCCTCTGGGCCTTACGATGCGCGCGGCAGTTGGCGCGTTACGCGAGTGATTTGAGTCACATTCAGGCGCCCTTCGGGACGTACACTGGAGATGTCAGGTTTCCCCATGAAAAAAGTCGCCCTCGGCATTTATGTTCTGGTCACCGTCGCCCTGATGATCTGGGGTTATTACCAGGCCATTTACGTCGCGCCCAACGATGCGATGCAGGGCGAGATCTTTCGCATCATCTACTACCACGTGCCTTCGGCGTCGGTAGCGTTCGTGTTTTTCGCGGTCAGCCTGATTGGATCGATCGGATACCTGGCATCGCGGAACAGCAGCCATGCACTGGCGCAGAAGTTCGATGCATGGGCTTTGTCGGGGGCTGAGGTCGGCGTGATTTTCTGTACGGTGGTGCTGACCACCGGCCCGATCTGGGGCCGGCGGGCCTGGGGTATCTGGTGGACGTGGGATGCGCGGCTGACGACGACGCTGGTGCTATGGCTGATTTATGTGAGTTATCTGCTGCTGCGGCGCTTTGCCCCTGGAGCGCAGATGCAAACGCTGGCGGCAGTACTCGGGATTTTTGGCGCACTCGATGTTCCGATTGTGTATATGTCGAACCGCTGGTGGCGGACGCAGCATCCCGCGCCGGTATTTGGCGGCGCACCAGGATCAGGGATGGATAAGTCGATGGTGGGCCCCTTTCTGTGGAACATGCTGGCATGGTTTGTGTGGGGCGTGCTGATTTTGGCGATTCGCTTCCACGTGGAGCGATTGCACCAGCGCAACACCGAGGCCGAAGCGCAGGCTGCGCTGAACGCGTGAACAAGGCAACTCAGGGGGAAGGAAAAAACGGGATGACTTCAATCGCAGAGCTCGATCACGAATACCGGGTGGCCGCCTATGTGGTTACGTGGGTGATTCAGCTAGGTTACCTGGCGTGGCTGTGCCTGAAGTGGCGGGCAGAGAAGCGGAAAGCTGCGCGGACTCAGTGACTTTCCGCCATATGAGCGTCGTCTCCGTGCTCGCCGTCACGGTCTGATTCGATAAGAAGATGTTTTTCTAGAGTGGGCCGAAGTGCCCATGGTTACTTACCAGAAGCAATCTGAAGTCGTATAGCACATACCACCCCTGCGCCCGCAGTGGGCTTTCGTGGTATTTCAAGAGTTCTCTCCTGCTACCGATGATGCAGAAGTAGGCAGATTGCAGAGACGTTCTCCAGATTCAGTGAAGTTTACATGCTCAGTGGAGCGGGCAGGCGACAGCGGAACCACCTGCCAGCCCAGCCGCTCATCTGAGAGATCAGGAGAATTGCCGAATGCAGCGAAAGGGACCCTATCATGCATGATTTGCTTATTGCCCTTGCGTTTATAGGATTAGTGATCGCCCCAGCCATCGTCGCGGCAAATTCGAATCCAGAGGCCAGTGACGACCGCGAATAGACGGCGCAGTTTTCGACAGAAAAACGCGCCGAGCCCCATTCTCCCTTGCTTTCCCGGATCTGCGTTGACCATCGACGGCCGTCGGCTGTGAACAGGCGGCCCGGAAAACCCGAAGAAATCGCGACCGCCCCGGAAATTGCCCTTCGGTCTCTCAGCCGGTAGACTGAGGGCTCGGGGGCGATCCATGTTGGTAGTGATGAAGGCGCAGGCGACTGAGGAGGAGATCCAGGCGGTCTGCGACCACATCGTGCAGTTGGGCTTCCGGCCTCATCCTCTGCCCGGAGCGCAGCGCACAGCCATCGGCATCACAGGGAACCAGGGCGAGGTCGACCGGGGAAACCTGGAATCGCTCAGCGGCGTCGCAGAGGTCATCCGCGTTTCAAAAGCATACAAACTAGCCAGCCGCGATGTGAAAGAAGAAGACACCGTGGTGAGCTTTCCCGGGACCACGGCGACCATCGGCGGGCGCGATCTGGCCGTTATAGCGGGGCCGTGCTCGGTGGAGAGCCGCGAGCAGGCGCTGGCGATTGCGGAAGCTGTGGCCGCGGCAGGCGCGCAGTTTTTTCGCGGCGGCGCTTACAAGCCGCGCACTTCGCCGTATGCATTTCAAGGTTTGGGGCTGGAAGCGTTGAAAATCCTCGCGGAGGTGCGCGAGAAGTTTGGCCTGCGCATTGTGACCGAAGCGCTGGATACCGAGACGCTGGAGCTGGTGGCCGAGTGGGCCGACGTGGTGCAGATTGGGGCGCGCAACATGCAGAACTTTTCGCTGCTGAAAAAGGCGGGCAAGCTGCGCAAGCCGGTGATGGTCAAGCGCGGCCTGAGCGCCACGCTGGAAGAGTTTCTGATGGCTGCCGAATACGTGATGAGCGAAGGCAACTACCAGGTGATCCTGTGCGAACGCGGCGTGCGCACGTTTGCCGATCATGCGCGGAATACGCTGGACCTGAGCCTGGTGCCTGCGCTGCATCATGTGAGCCATCTACCGATCCTGGTGGATCCAAGCCACGGCACGGGGCGGCGCGACAGCGTGTTGCCGATGGCGCGTGCCGCAGTAGCAGCCGGAGCCGAAGGCATTATCGTCGAAGTGCACAACCATCCGGAGAAGGCGCTTTCAGATGGGCCGCAGTCGATCTATCCCGAGCAGTTTGCCCGCATGATGGATGAGATCGCGGCGATTGCGCCAATCGTGGGGCGGAACCTGCCTCGCGGTGTGTCGACCGTCGCAGCCGTGGGAGCGAAGTGAGTACGAAAGAAAAAGATAGAGATCAGAGATCAGAGATCAGAGACTTCAAGTGCCTTGCGAGCCTGACGCTCATTGTGCTGGCGCTGAGCGGGTGCAGGCAGCATGATTTTCCGCAGTATCCCCCGAATTACCGCGAATACATTTATGTGACCAACGGCGGCAGCGACACCGTGACGGTGCTGGATGTGGTCAATGTGCGCGTGGACCGCGAATTGAGCGTGGGACATCATCCGGTGGCCGTGGCCGCCAGCCCCACGCGCAACGAGATCTATGTGGTGAATGCGGGGGCGGTGGGTTCGCCGGGTTCGCTTTCGGTCATCGACGCGGAGCACAACAGCGTAGTGGCGACGATTCCTTTGCATCTGCAGCCCGCCTCGATCGATGTCGATGCCAAGGGTGAGAAGGCCTATGTGGCCAACTCCGGTTCGAACTCGGTGTCGGTAATCGACTTGAAGCAGCGGCGCGAATTGGCGCAGATTGGCGCGGGTGAGGAGCCTGTGGCGGCGCGCCTGGCGCCGGACGGCAAAACGCTGATCGTGGCCAATCGGGCGAGCGGCTCGGCGATGCTCATTGATGCGGCGACGGGGCGCGTGCGATCGACCTTCGATGGTTGCCCCGGAGCAGGCAAGCCGGTCGTTCTTCTGGATTCGTCGAAAGCTTTTCTACCATGCTCGGGCGGTCACCAGGTGATGGTGATCGCATTGGCGCAGCCGGACGCGAAGCCCGCGCAGCCGGATCGCCTGGAGACCCTGATGGATGTGGGCAAAGCTCCGGTTCACCTGGCGCTGAAGCCCGATGGCGGCGAAATCTTCGTCTCGAATTCGCTGTCCGATTCCGTCTCAGAGATTTATGACACCTCAGACGAAGTAGGCGACACCTACATGATCGGCAACCAGCCGGTGTTCGGACTGGTGTCGAACGACAATTCGTTACTCTACGTGGCTAACGTGCGATCGCAGGAAGTCACGGTGTACTCCATCGACGACGGAAAGCGCGTTGGATCGGCGCACGTGGGCGATGGCCCGGTAGCCATGGCGTTTTCCGCGGCAGGGCATCTGCTTTTCGTAGCCGATAGCCGTTCGGGCGATGTGGCCGTGGTGCGGATCACGACCGATTCACTGTTCACGCTTCTGCCCGCGGGACGCGACCCGAATGCGATGGTCGACAAGGCATTCAAGATGCAGTGAGGTTTCCAAGTCTCAAAATCGAGACGCGGGGCGTGCACAATCTTCCTCAGCGCTGTCATTTTGTGGCGTTTGTGGCCCGGCTGAAGCCGTGCCCTTATTACAAAACGCCCTCCGATGGAATATCTCCGCAGCCTGTTCAGTGGTGCTGAAAAGAACCGCAAAGAGAACAGGGCTTCAGCCCCTGAGAGACGCTTTTTCGCTAATTTCCGGTTTGCCGGTCACTCGGGAGTGATCCCTCGGAGGAGATGTATAGTCGTCCTCAATGAACATCTCCAGACTTCTTGTGCCGCTCTTCGTGGCTTCACTCACGTATGGAATCGCCGTTGGACAGCAACCCCAATCGAAGGAGAGAGAAGCCGAGACGCCGCCTCAGGTCCAGACACTGACCGGTCAACTCGTTTATCACAATGGAATTCGTAAATGGTTTGAGCTGAAATTGGATCGGGAGCAATCCGGACAGACCTCGGTCCAACTGGTGCCCGAGGGGGACGACTGGAAGCAGATAGAGGTTCTCAGGGGCTGTCGAGTCAGCTCAAAGGGCCCGATCTACTCTTCGCCGACTGGCTACTACTCCTTGGAGACTTCTCAATGCGTGCAGCACATCGAGCCGGTTGGAACATGCACGCCCAAGCCAC
>Ga0335085_10017499_pt1 | contig 10323 bp, 10 predicted proteins | sample Lox_Sample_45_FD_206712 | JGI IMG/M metagenome (GOLD analysis project Ga0335085, IMG submission 206712) | Soil microbial communities from Loxahatchee National Wildlife Refuge, Florida, United States - Lox_Sample_4.5 | ecosystem: Environmental > Terrestrial > Soil > Wetlands | place: USA...
CACCGATCATCCCGCGAGCCGCACGCCCCCGCGGCCGCAGCACCACAACAGGCACCAAGACCCCCAGCCGGCTACGGCGCGACGCCCCATCCCCGGATTTTCTCGCGAATGCGACCACCCGCAGGGGGATGGAGGCTGACCAAGTAAATCGGCTATCCACAGGACTCTGAGCAGGCAAGATAGATTTTCTCGCGAATGCGACCACCCCCCGGGTGACCAGGCTTACAACGTAAACGAGGCATCCACATCGTTAGGGTCTGGCCCAGGCGGTGCCGAAGTGACGGAAGTCCGCTTCCGCGTCAGGCGGCCGGGTCGGCCGGCCGCTGGTCGTAGGCGGTGCGCGCGACCGCGATGTCGGTGCGGTGGCGTTCGGCCCAGCCGACCAGGGTCGCCAGCGAGTCGTGCAGCTCGCGCGCCATCTCGGTGGCGGTGTACTCCACCTTCGGCGGCACGGTCGGGTAGACGGTCCTGATCAGCAGGCCGTCGCGTTCCAGGTTGCGCAGGGTGAGCGTGAGCATCCGCCGGCTGATTCCCTCCACCATGCGCTCGAGCTGGGAGAACCTGACCGGTCCCGCGATGGCGGCGAGCAGGATCGAGATGCTCCACTTGCCGCCGACGTGGTCGAGCACTTGCCGGACCGTGCACGCCTCGGCCATCAGGCTGGTGGCGCACGCGCCCGGGTCGGTGACCTGGAGGGGTACACCGGTGTTCCGCTGTGACACCAAAGTGCCTCCTTCCGTCCGGGAATCATTGTCACACATCATGGGTCCCGTAACAAAGAGAGTCACAGTAACAAATCGTTCCGTATGACCTCTGAAGGAGGCACCCTGATGGCACGATCCCGGGCGCTGACATCCCGCTGGCTGGCACTGGCCGTGCTCTGCGCCGCGATGATGATGATCATCCTGGACGGGACCATCGTGACCGTCGCGCTCCCGGCGATCCAGCGCGACCTCGGCTTCTCCTCGTCCGGGCTGGCCTGGGTGGTGAACGCCTACCTGATCGCGTTCGGCGGCCTGCTGCTGCTGGCCGGGCGGCTGGGGATCCGCGCGCACCGTCGGCACCGGCGTCGCCGCGGTGGCGCTGCTGGCCGCGTTCTTCGCCCGGCAGCACCTGGCCCGCACGCCGCTCCTCCCGTTGCGGATATTCCGGTCTCGTAGCGCTCCGGGGCGAACGTCGTGCAGGCGCTCACGGTGGCTGCGGCGTTCGGGTTCCAGGTGCTGATCCCGCAGTACATGCAGCGGGTGCTCGGCTACGGTGCGGCCGAAGCCGGCGTCGGGATGCTGCCCGCCGCCGTCGTGATCGGCGCCCTGTCGGCCGGGCTCTCGGCCCGGCTGATCGGACGGTTCGGGCTGCGGTCGATGCTGGTGGCAGGCCTCGCGCCCATCGTGATCGGGTTCGCGCTGCTGACCCGGCTGCCGGTCGCGGGCTCCTATCCGCTGCACCTGCTGCCGACGATGCTGCTGCTCGGCGGGTTCGGCCTGGCCTTCCCGGCGATGATCACGCTGGCCATGTCCGGTGTCCCCGACTCCGACACCGGAGTGGCCTCCGGCCTGGTGAACACCACCCAGCAGGTCGGGGCGGCCCTGGGCGTGGCGGTGCTGTCCACCCTGGCCGCCTCGCGGACCGGTCACCTGCTCGCCACGGGCCGGCCTGCCGCCGACGCGCTGACCGGGGGTTACCACATGGCGTTCGGGACCGGGGCCGGGCTGGCCGCGGCCGCGCTCGTGCTCGCCGCCGTGGTGCTGCGCCCCGGCGCCTCCCGGCGCACGGCGGAGTCGCCGGACGCTGGGCCGCTCGCCGTAGAGTGGCACCATGATCAGGTCGGCGACCGTCGATGACGCGGACCGGTTGACCGGCCTGTGGCGGCCGGCGAGCCTGCGCTTCGGCGCGGACCTGGCCGGACGCGAGGCTGGCTTCGGTCGGGGCGGGTGGCCCGGTGCTGGCGGGGAGGAGGCCGCTGTCCCTGCTCGGCGCGCTGTGAATCCCGCCACGCCCGGGGTGAACATCCCTTGCGCCGCGCCCGCCGGCCTGGCCACGATGTCTGGGATCGACGGCCGGGTCAAGCCGGCCACCGGTCGGCGAGCGGAGGGCTAAGGCGTGATCTGGACGGGCGAGCGCAACCGGCAGCAGGGCCGGCTGGTCGCCGGCCTGTACTGGGTCGCCGCCGGGGTGCCGTGCGAGCGTAGCGCGGTCATCGCGGGCGGCCTGCCCGGCGCGGACAAGGACGCGGCTCTCGACCGGTCTGGCGTGGACCGGTCCCGGTATCTCACCGTCAGCATCGACGCGGTCCTGGACCAGATGGCGGGCGCCGGGTTCATTCCCGAGTCCGACGGACTCTCGCCGTTGATGCGGGCCGGCCAGGTCCATGCCGAGGCCCAGCACGTGGCCAAACGGGTCTTGCTGCGGGCCCTGATGGACGGCCGGAACGTGATCCTGAATATGTCGCTGGCGTCCTGGCGGGCCGCCGAGGCCTGGACGTACGCGCTGCGGTTCGCGGACTACACGCTGACCGCGGTGTTCGCCGACATCGGCGTGGACGAGGCGGTGCGGCTGGTCGGCGAGACCCACCGCCGGGGGGAAGAGGAGTTCCGCCGCGGGCACGGCCACGGCGGCCGGGTCATCCCGGCCCCGGCCATCCGCGCGCTGGCCAGCCCGATCGCGACCGCGGCGGGGAACCGCATCAGGTGGGCCGTCGGCGCGCGTTCGGCCGGGGCGATCGGCGGCACCGTCGGCACCGGGGCATTCCCCGGCAGCACCGTGACCGCGATGCTCCGTTCCTACCGTGAGGGCCTGCTCAGCCTTGATGACCTGTCACTCGAGTTCCGTGCCCGCCGCTGGCCGAGGGTGCCGGACGTCTGCCCGCCCGAGCTCGAGCCGGCCAGGGACGCCATCGACGACCCCGAACCCTATGTGCCGGGCTCGTTCGATGACGTGGTGCTCGCCTATGACCTCGGCTGGCTGTCCGACGCCGACTACGACGCCCTGGCCGTCGCGGCCGACGGCCTGCCCGGTTCCTGACTCGGTCCCGGGGACGGGGGAGCGGGGTGCCGTTGACAGGGCGCGGCACCCCGCTCCTATACGGCAGGTCTTCGCGGGGCAAACGCCGCACCACGCACCTGCCTATGGTCCCGTTCCGTTTCAACAATGACTTAACCGCCCAAAACGGGTCAACTCGTTTTCTGCGCACCCCGGTAAACACCAGACCACCACGGATTAACAGAAGAAACAGGCCGGTGAGTTCCTTGTATTGACTTCCTCTCCTGCCTGAAGGCGGGAGATTCCTGCCGTGCCGCGTCACGCAGCACCTGGGGAGGGTTCCTGCTTCGCTGCACGGTGCCAGGGCAGGCCCTGGTCTTACCTGTGCTCCACAGGCTGTTACCGCCAGCCCGGCGGCCTTGGCGACGTTGACTGCCGCGTTCACGTCCCGGTCCAGCCATGCCCCGCACGCCGGGCACTGCCAGGCCCGTACGTGGAGCGGTTTGGGACCGTCTTTGACTCCGCACGCTGAGCACGTGCGGGAGGTCGGCTCGAACCGGCCGATCTTGATGAATGCCCGGCCGTACAGCCGGGCCTTGTACTCCAGAATCGCCACGAAGCCGGACCAGCCGGCGTCGTGCACGGACTTGGCCAGCTGGGTCCGGGCGAGCCCTCGTACCGTCAGGTCCTCAACGGCGACCGCTTGGTTGTCGCGGATCAGCACCGTGGAGAGCTGGTGGTGAAAGTCCCGCCGTGCGTCGGCCACCCGCGCGTGAGCCCGGGCGACGGTCAGCCTGGCCTTGTCCCGGTTGCCGGAGCCTTTCTGCTTGCGGGACAGCGCCCGCTGCGCCCGCCTTAGCTTCTTCTCCGCGCGGCGCAGGAACCGTGGGGATTCGATTTTGCGCCGTCCGACAGGACGGCGAAGTACTTCAGCCCGAGGTCGATGCCGATCACTGCTTCCGTCCCCGGCAGCGCGCGCGACCGGGCCAAGATGACGAACGAGGCGAAGTACCGGCCCGCGCAGTCCCTGATCACGGTGACACTGGACGGTTCGGACGGCAGCGGCCGGGACCACCGCACGGGAATGTCGCCGATTTTCGGCAGGCGCAGCTTTCCGTTAGGGAGTACCTTGAACCTGGCGTTGGCGGTGAACCGGATGGCCTGCCGGTGATCCTTGCGGGACCGGAACTTCGGCGCGCCGATCTTCGGCCCCCGCCGCTTGCCCGTGCGGGAGGCGAAGAAGTTCCGGTACGCGGCGTTCAGGTCGGCCAGCGCTTGCTGGAGCACCACGGAGGACACGTCGTTCAGCCAGGCCCGCTCATCCGTGGCCTTAGCCGCGGTCAGTCGGGCCGACAATTCGCTGTCGGTGACATACGGCCGACCCGTCTCGTGTGCCTGTTGCCGGATGCGCAGCCCGTCGTTGAACACCACCCGGGCGCAGCTGAACGCCCGGGAGAGCACTCTCTGCTGCCCTAGCGTCGGGTAGAGGCGGTAGCAATACCGAAGCCGCACATCGAAAGCATATTTGATTACATGATCAAACACAGTTACATCCGCACTGGCCAGACTTTGTGTCTTTATCTTTGCCTGGTGTTTCTCAGCTTCGTGACTGGCGGGGCTGTAGTTGCCAGGGGGCCGGTCGCCGGGGCCGGGGGAGTATTCCGCGCCCCGGTCATCTGGGACCGGTTCGCCGAGCTGACCGGCGCCGTCCGACCGGCCGCCTCCGCCGCCGTGGGCGCCGCCCTGCTGGCCGGCCAGCACCGGAGTGGCCAGCACCGGAGTGGCCAGCACCAGGGCAACGGGCGGCCGGACGGCCGTGCCTGACGGTCTCGGCCGCATCAAAGCGCTCCTCGACGCGGCGGCCGGCGAAGGCCGCGTTCCCGGTGCCGTCGCTGCGGCCGGCCGGGGGCCGGTCACCCTCGGCCGCTGGGTCGCAGGCCAGGCCGACGCCACCGCCGGGCGCGCGATGCGGGCGGACACCATCTTCGACCTCGCCTCGCTGACCAAGGTGGTGGCGACGACCACGGTCACGCTCGCGCTGGCCGGCCGGGGTGAACTCGCGCTGGGCGACCCGGTGGCCGGCTACCTGCCGGACGCCAGAGCCCGCCGGGACGGCCACGTCACGATCGCGCACCTGCTCACGCACACCTCCGGCCTGCCGGACAGCCGCCGGTTCTACCGCTGGTGCGGGTCGCGCGCCGAACTGCTCCGCGACCTGCATCGGACCCCGCTGGACGTACCGCCCGGATCCCGGGTCGCCTACTCCGACCTGGGATTCATGCTCCTCGGCGAGGTGGCGGCGGCGGTCGCGGGCGAACCCCTCGACGCCGCCGTCCGTCGCCTGGTGACCGGCCCGCTCGGCCTGACCGCGACAGGATTCGGGCCGAACGGTCCGGCGGCACGCTTCGCCGCCACCGAATGCCGTGGCGACGGCAGCGCCTGGACCGGCACGGTGCACGACGAGAACGCCCGCCTGATGGGCGGGGTGGCCGGCCACGCCGGGCTGTTCGCACCAGCGGCCGACCTGGCCCGGTTCGCCGCCTGGTGGGTCAGCGCCAGCGACGCCGTGGTCCCGGCCGCCCTGCGCCGGGCCGCGGCCACCTGCCAGACCGAGGGCCTCGGCGGACGCCGCGGCTACGGCTGGGCCTGCCCCGGCGACGCCTTCGACATCCTGGGCGGCCGCTGGCCGCCGACCGCCGTGTCGCACACCGGCTTCACCGGCACGAGCCTGGCCCTGGACCCGGTGAGCGGCATGTGGGTTGTCCTGCTGACCAACGCCGTGCACGCTGGCCGTGACGCCGCGGCGGTCAAGGCGCTGCGCCGGGCCGTGCACAAAGCCGTCAGGGCTAAAAGGTCCACACCGCCCTGACCTCGATCTTGCCGAACTTGGCCACTGGATGCGCGGCGGCCACCTGGACGGCCTCCTCCAGGCTGGCGCACTCGAGCATGTCGTATCCGCAGATGATCTCCTTGGTCTCGGCGAACGGGCCGTCGCTGACCAGGACCTCACCGTCGCGGACCAGGACGGTCTTGGCTTCCTCGGGGGGCCGGAGCTGGTCGCCGTGCAGCCGGATGCCGCGGGCGATCACGTCGTCCAGCCAGGGAAAGCTCCCGGTGTTCTCGGTGTCGGCGTCGGAGGTGTCCGGTGCCTCGTCGTCGGCAAACCGGGTCGGGTCGACGCAGACCAGCATCATGAACTTCATGGCATCTCCGATCCTCGTGGGTCGTAGGGGTTCACACCATCACGACGAACGGGGATCGCGCAAAGGACAAAGGGATAAGGTCGGGCATGAGCCGGGACTTCTCGCAATGAGAATAAGGGGAGGGCGAAATGTCCGGAAATGCGGGTGAAACAGCGGCACTGATGCGTGAGGTGCGCTTGGGCCTGGTCTGCTACGGCGGCGTGTCCCTGGCCATTTACATGCACGGCGTGACGAAGGAGCTTTACAAGCTGGTCCGCGCCGCGCGCGCATTCGAGCGTGCCTATGACGAGAACGGCGGCCAGGTGCCCGCGGACGAGGACCCGGACAAGTGGCTCGCCCAGGCGCCCGAGGACGGGGCCGCGGCCGGCTGCGACAGCGAGCGGGCGTATTTCACCGCGCTGGCCGCGCTCGCCGCCCACGACGTCCCCCTGACGGTGAACCTGGACATCATCGCGGGCACCTCGGCCGGCGGCATCAACGGGGTCTGCCTGGCCCGCGGCCTGGCCGAGGGGCGCTCGCTCGACGGCTTCAGGAATCTCTGGCTCGACCAGGCCGACATGGAGGAACTCCTGGCCGGGCATGCCCTGTTCCCGTGGGGGCCGCTGAAGCTGTGGTCCAAGCTGGCCGAGTCGGCCGCCCGCCTGCCGTGGCACAAGGACGCCGGCGTGCTCGACGGCGACCTGATGTCCCGGTTGCTCTACCAGGCGTTCGACGGCATGGAGCGGGTTACCGACCCGCTCATCCCGGCCGACGAAAGCCTGGATCTCTTTGTCACCACGACCAATGTGTACGGGTATAACACGGTAATCCCGACGGGCGGCGGCGGCATATCGCATACCGATAAGTCCTACCGGCAGCTGCTGCGTTTCCACTACGACAAGCAGCCGCCCGGACCCGCGGTGGCCCGCTTCAGCTCCGATTTCGACGACGTACCCGCGCTGGCCTTCGCGGCCCGCGCCACCGCCAGCTTCCCCGGCGCGTTTCCCCCGGTCAGCCTCGGTACCTTCCTCGCGGCCCTCGGAAAGCTCGGCGTCACGCCGACGGCGGACGCCGCTGGCCAGATCGCCCGGCATTTCGTGTACGGACTCGACTACGGTGCCAGCGAAACGGGCCAGTGGTTCATGGACGGCGGCGTCCTGGACAACGGGCCGTTCGACCACGTGATCGACGCGATCGCGGCCAAGCGCGCGGACCGCGCGACCGCCCGCGAGATCATCTACATCGAACCCGACCCCGGGCCGCCACCCCAGTCCGGCCAGAGCGCCCCCGACCCCGACCCCACGTTCGCCGGGACGGTCTGGGCCGCGCGCATCACCATCCCTCAGCACACGCCGCTGGTCGGCGTGCTCGGCCAGCTCGAGACCATGAACGCGGCCATCGGCGAGGTCGGCACGATCGTCCAGGCGCAGGAAGCACAGGTCCTTCCCCTGCTCGACCCCGGTCAGCTCAGCGGCGCGGCCGGGTACGAAGACGTCACCGCGGCCGCGGACCAGGTCCGCGCGCAGGCCAAGCAGCTAACCGGCCTCGGCTACGCCACGTACGCCCGGCTGCGGGCCCAGGCCGTGGCCGAGGCCTTCGCGACCAGCGTGACGGCCGAACTCGGCTTCCCGGCCGAATCGAACCGGGCCAGTTTCGTAGCCGCCGTCTTCTGCGCCTGGGCCCGTCGGCGCACGGCGACGCTGACCGCCGATCCGGCCGCGCTCGAGGCCCAGCTCGGCGCGATCGACGTCCCGTTCCGGCTGCGCCGCGCCGAGTTCGTGCTGCAGGGCATCAACGACCTGTTCCGCGGAGCCGACCCCGGACTGCGGCCCCAGCTCGCGACGATGAAGTCGGCCACCTGGGACCTGATCACCAGGCTCCACGCCCTGCAGCAGCAGGTCGCGGTCGAGGTCCACGGCCAGGCCATGGCGCTGTTCGGCCCGCAGGCGCTCAGCCAGGAGGGCTACCTGGCCGACCCGGAGACCTTCGCGGGCACCGGGCCCGCCGGGCACGACACCGAGCTGAGCCAGCTCTACCAGGCCTGCCTGCAGACCGTCGAGCGGGCCGAAGTGACGGGCTCGAGCAAGGACCTGTGGGGGACCCTGGTCGAGGGCACCAAGGACTGGAACCAGGACACCCGGGCCGGGCTGCTGTCCCGCTACGTCGGCTTCCCGATCTGGGACGCACTGATCTTCCCGGTGATCTGGCTGGCCAGGCTGCCCCAGCTGACCCCGGTCAGCGTGCAGCGGTTCAGCCCGCTGGACGCGACCAGCCTGAAGGCCGTCGACGGCGACGGGAAGCCCAAGACGGACACGTCAGCCAAGCTCGACGGTACGTCAATCCACCATTTCGGCGCGTTCTTCGAGAAGCCGTGGCGGGAGAACGACTACCTGTGGGGCAGGCTGGACGGCGCCGAGCTGATCATGCGGCTGCTCAGCCGCCAGTCGGACGCCGCCGCGGACCTCACCGGCCCGCTACGGTCCGCGCTGGAAGCCATCCTGGATACCGAGGGGGACGGCCTCACCCACATCGGTCCCGTGGTCCGGGCTCTCACCGCCCAGGCCGGGCAGATCACGACCCTGGGACCGAACGGGTCGGCTTAACGCCCGCGCCGCCAGGTGCGCGGCCAGCGCGGCGCAGGCCCGCAGGGTATCCAGCAGGTACCCGGTGTGCTGCGGATCCGGCCAGGACGACAGCTTGACCACCACCGTTCGCGTGGCCCGGTCGGCGTAGACCAGCTGGCCGTGGATGCCGAGGCAGACCAGCACCGGATCGCCGGGCCGCGGGAGCACCCAGAACTGGTTGCGGTACCAGCTGCCCGGCAGGGCGAACTCGTGGTCGGTGACCGCGAACGCCTCGCGGACGCCGGGTCCGGGGGCGCGGGTGGCGGCCAGCCAGGGCGCCGGGACCACGGGGTAGCCCCGGGCCATGCCGTCGTCGACCAGCATCTGCCCGAACCTGGCCAGGTCGCGGGCGGTCGCGGAGACGCCGCCGTCGTGGACGGCAGAACCCAGCGGATCGCAGGTGATCTCCCCATCCCGTTCGGCGCCTATGGGCTGCCAGATCAGCTCGGAGATGAGATCCGCCATCCGGGTCCCGCCGGCCCGCTCGCACACCCAGCCGAGCATGTCGGTGTCGGCCGACCGGTAGGTGAACTCGCCGCCATGCGGGCCGGCCTGGCCCAGCGTGGTCAGGTACGGGTACGCGCCGACCGGGTCGCCGGGCTCGGCCGGGCGCCAGCCCATCGAGCGCTCCATCACCCGGACCTCGGCATCCAGCTCGGTGTAGGTCTCGCGGAACGCCACCCCGGTCCGCATGTCGAGCAGGTGGCGGACGGTGGCCCCGGCGTACCCCGAGGACCCGGCCTCCGGCACGTAATCCGTCACCGGGGCGGCCGTATCGAGCAGCCCGCGGTCGGCCAGCACCCCGGTAACACAGCCGACGAGCGACTTCGACACTGACATGAGCAGGTGCGGGGTGGCGGCCGTCATGCCGTGGTCGTACCACTCGGCCACCAGATGCCCGTCGTGCAGCACGACCAGCGCATCGGTGCAGGTGTCCGCGAACACTTCCGCCGCCGTCGCCGTGCTGCCGTCGAGCCGCCAGACCGGGGGGTCGGGCAGCGGGCCGGACGCGGCGGGCAGCGGCGACGCCTGGCCAGGCCCCGCCGGGATCGGCTGGCTGGGGATGATCTCGCGCATGTGCCTGAAGGCCCACCTGCTGAACGGCGGGTCCTGCCAGTTGGCCAGCGTGACCTGCGCAGCCGGGGCCGGCGGGAAGCCGGTCATGAGCCCGTCGGCGCGGTCGGGGGAGGCAAGCTCGGTCATGACGGGTCACACTAACCGAACAATGGCACCGGAAACTGTGACTTAGGATTCCGCTTGTGTCGCAGGAGCCGGCTCCCGAGGTCCAGGGCACGCCGGTCACGGCGCGCAACTGGCAGGACCCGCCGTTCAACCGGTGGGCGTTCTGGCATGTCAGCGACATCCTGCCCACCTACCGGGTGCCCCGCGGCGACGGCCAGGTCCGCCCGCTGCCTGCCGCCAGCGGCCGGCCCGACCTGCTGGCGGTCCCGGTGACCCGGACAGACCAGTCGGCCGGCACTCCGTCGGCCAGCACCGTGGGCGAGGTGCTCGAGGACACCTACACCGACGCCTACCTG
>Ga0335085_10017500_pt1 | contig 10323 bp, 2 predicted proteins | sample Lox_Sample_45_FD_206712 | JGI IMG/M metagenome (GOLD analysis project Ga0335085, IMG submission 206712) | Soil microbial communities from Loxahatchee National Wildlife Refuge, Florida, United States - Lox_Sample_4.5 | ecosystem: Environmental > Terrestrial > Soil > Wetlands | place: USA: Florida...
ATTCCATTCTCCATACTTGCGACTCGTGAATTCAGATTTGCCCGGTTAAGGTCTTTTCATGGTTCCAGATCTTGACACCTGAAATGCCGGTAGTTACACTTCGGTCAAAGTCTCGTCGGGTGACGGCTTAGTGTCTACTCCGCCCCTCGTCGGCGGAAATCTGCACGGCACGACATCGTAGAAAAATCCGAATACTGCGCCACGGCTGTCTACCCGTGGCGGAAAGGTCTATTATGTTGCGATCTCACGTACTACTTCTCTGTCTGGCAGCGCTACTCGCGCTCGTCCCGCTCCAGGGTCAGGTGACCAGCACGGTCACCGGCACGGTCCTCGACCCCACCGGCGCTGCCGTTCCGGGCGCTGATGTCACCCTGCGTCTCGCCGGTACGCAAACCGCTGCGCTGAACACGAAGACCACTGCCAACGGGACATTCACGATCGTCTCGGTGAACCCCAACACCTACGATCTTCTGGTCGACGCCGCCGGGTTTCTCAAAGTCATCGTCAACAAGCTCGACGTGCTCCCGGGCCGCGCGTTCGACGTGCCGCCGATTAAGCTAGCTCTCGCGTCGACGTCCCAGGCCGTCGAAGTGAGCGAGGTTGCGAACTCCGTACAGACCACCAGTTCCGAGGTCTCCACCACCATCACCCGGAATCAGATCCAGGACCTTCCCACCATGAACCGCAGCCCGCTCGGGTTCCTGCAGACCCAGGCCGGCATCAACAACGCCCGTGGACAAACCACCGTCAACGGCCAGCGGTCAAGCTACGTGAACATGACGCTCGATGGCGTGAACATCCAGGACAACTACATCCGCCAGAACGACATGGATTTCTCGCCGAACATGCTCCTGCTGGACCAGGTCTCCGAAGTCACTGTCAAGGCCTCCAACGCCGATGCTTCGGCTGGCGGCGGCTCCTCGCAGGTCAGCTACGTGACTCCTTCGGGCACCAACGATTATCACGGCTCCGCCTACTGGTCCAACCGCAACAGCGCGCTGGCGGCGAATTCGTTCTTCAATAACCAGAGCAACGTTGCCAAGGCACACCTCAACCAGAACCAGATCGGCGGCAAGGTCGGCGGCCGCATCATCCGTGACAAGCTGTTCTTCTATGTGAACTACGAAGCCTTTCGCCTCAAGCAGCAGCAGACCGAAAACTACACGGTCCTCACCCCTGACGCTCGCAACGGCATCTACACCTACAGCGCCAACGGCGCGGTGCAGAAGGCAAACATCCTGAGCCTGATGAATCTCCAGGCCAGCCCCGTGATGCAGAACCTGCTGTCTCTGGTGCCCACCACCGTCAATAACTACCGGCTCGGCGACTCCAGCGCCGCGCTTCTTCGCAACACCGCCGGCTACTCCTTCAACGACCGCTACAACCGCACCCGCGATAACATCACCGGCACGTTCGATTACACGCTGTCCACACGCAACTCCTTCCACCTTTCTTATATCTACAATCGGGACCTCCTCGACCGGCCCGATTGCGACACCACATTCCACACCACTCCCGCCTGCCGCAACGACAACGCCACGCGCTTCGCGTCCGCGGCCTGGCGCTTCAACCCGACTTCGACCCTGACCAACGAAGCGCGCTTTGGCTTCAACCTGGCTCCCGGCCTGTTCGTCGCCGATCCCGCCGGCCAATCGTTCTTTGTCTCCGGCACCTCCTACACCAACCCGATCAACACCTTCATGCCGCAGGGCCGCTACACGAACACGTATAACTGGTCCGATAACGCCAACTGGATCCACGGCAATCACACCATCAGCTTCGGCGTCCAGGGCCAGATGATCACGATTCGCAACTACAACTATGCGGGCATCGTTCCTTCGTATACCATCGGTCTCGGCTCCGGCAATACTGGCCTGACGGCTTCGCAGCTTCCCGGCATCAGTGCCAGCGATCTCTCCAGCGCCAACACTTTGCTCTCTACGCTGGCCGGTTACATGAGCGCCGATTCCCAGACATTCAACGTCACCTCGCGCACCTCCGGCTTCGTCAACGGCGCTCCGAATATCCGCAATCTCTATTTCAACAACTACGCGTCCTACGTCACGGACACATGGCGCATCGATCGCCGCCTCACCGCCACGCTCGGCGCTCGCTGGGACTACTACACGCCAGTCGATGAGCGCGATTCGCTTGCTCTTTTCCCCGTCATCGAGAACAATAACCCCCTGACCACCCTCTACGACCCGAACCTGAAGCTCGACTTCGCCGGGTCCGCCGTAGGCCGCCCCTGGTATCACCCCTCGAAGAAGCAGTTCGCGCCCAACCTGGGTCTCGCCTGGAACGTTGGCGGCGACTCCAAGACCGTCATCCGCGCCGGCTACGGACTCTTCTACGTGGACGACAACCTCGGCCAGGCCATGAGCAACAGCTACGGAACCAATTCCGGCCTCTCCACCGCCGCCAGCGCCGCCCTCAAGGGCATCATCACCAACACGCCTCCCGCGGTCGTCGCCGGCGCCTTCCAGGTTCCGCGCACTCTCGCGCAGAACTATGCCATCAATCCGACCGGCAATGCCGTCGCCATGCCGGATCCCGGTCTGACCACTCCATATGTCCAGCAGTGGAACATCGGCGTCGAGCGCGCCGTGAAGAACACGGTCCTCAACGTCCGCTACGTCGGCAACCACGGCGTCAAGTCCATCCGCGGCATCGACTACAACCAGGTCATGATCAGTGCCCTGCTTCCGGCCTTCCAAGTGGCCCAAGCCAACGGCCTCGCCGCCCAGAAGGCGACTGGCAGCTTCGCACCGGCCTACAACGCCAACATCCCAGGTAGCCAGCCGATTCCGTTCTTCAACGCTATGCCCAATGGCGGCTATCTCACCAACGCCAGTGTCATCAGCTACATTCAGACCGCTCAAGTCGGCGAACTGGCCAACTTCTACACCGTCAACGGCATCAACGGACCGTACAACTTCTATGCCAACCCCAATACCTACGGCGCCAACATGCTGCAGAATTTCTCGAGCTCCAGCTACAACGGCCTGGTTCTAGAAGCCACGCGCCACACCACCAACGGTCTCGGCTACCAGGCCAACTACACGTTCTCGAAGGTCCTCAGCGATTCCCAGGCCAACCAGCAGACGAACTTCGAACCGCTTCTCGACCTCAACAACGCGAAGATCGAGCGCGCCCGCGTCGCCGGCATGGACATCACGCACGTTCTGAAGGGCAACATCAGCTACGACCTGCCTTTCGGCGGCCAGCACCGGCTGCGCGGCGGCAACGTGATCAACAAAGTGATCAGCCACTGGAACGTCGCCGGCATCGTCACCATCCAGTCCGGCACACCGTTCTCGATCCTCTCCGGCCGCGGCACCCTCAACCGTGCGGCCCGGTCTACCTACAACACCGTGAACACGACGCTGGACAAGTCGCAGCTTCAGGACCTCTTCCAACTCCGCATGACCGGCAGCGGTCCGTACTATGTCGCGGCTTCCGCCATCGGCTCCGACGGCCGCGCGGTCGCTCCGGATGGCACCGCGGCATTCGCAGGGCAGGTCTTGTACCAGCCTGGCGCCGGCGCCATCGGCGCTCTCCAGCGCGCACTGCTCAACGGCCCCTCCGTTTGGGATCTGGACTTCAAGGTATCGAAAGATATTCAGATCGACGAGCGCAAGAGCATTCAGCTCCGTATGGACAGCACGAATTTCTTAAACCATACGACTTTTTACGTGGGCGACCAGACCGTCACGTCGACTACGTTCGGCAAAATCAGCAGTCAGTATTACGGTAACCGCCTGATTCAGTTCGCCCTGTACTTCAAGTTCTGATCGAGGCCGAATCGTTCGCAGCACTGGCGGGCGGTCCTTGGACCGCCCGCTTTTGTTTTTTGGGATTCCCACCGCTGTAAAAATCCATATTTCTGGACCAATTTCATCCCGTTTATTGATGCAAAAATATGCACCAGTTTCAGGTCTAAATGTCGAATTCTCTTGTGTTTCGAGTGACGATCTGCTTAAACTAGCTCAAACCAGTAACGAGGTTAGGCCGTCGGTCGTCGTGTTCGCGTTTTGCTTCCACGCAGTCACGGTTTTACGGTTCGGCGGCAGTAGTTTAGGGGTGAAGGGGACGCACAGGCGCGCGCCTTGCCGCCGTCCCGGATCACGTCGTTGGTCCGACGCCTTCTTTATCGCTTTGAAAGGTTAGATTATGGCTTCGATTCGTCATTCGCGCGTTGTCGCATTGTTTGCGATGTTCACTCTGGCCGCCGTTCTCGGGTTCGCGCAAACCCAGACGGCGCGGCTCCAAGGCACCGTACAGGACGCCAGCGGCGCGGTCGTTCCCAGCGCCAAGGTCACCGCGGTCAACGATCAGACCAAGGAGTCCAGCGAGGCCACCAGCAACGAAACCGGCCTCTATGTCTTTCCGGTGCTGCGGCCCGGCAACTATACCGTCACGGTGGAAGCCGCCGGCTTCTCCAAGACCGTGATCAGGGACATTGAGCTGGCCGTCTCCGCCAACCGCGGCCTCGACATTCGCCTCGAGGTCGGCAAGATGGCCGAAGTGGTCGAAGTCAAAGCCAACACCGTGGCCGTGGTCACCACAGACGCACAGGTTTCCAACGCCGTCACCATGACCGACATCAACGTGCTGCCGCAACTCGCGCGCACGCCAATTTCGCTCACCTACTTCCAGCCCGGCGTCCAGATCGGCACCAACGGCTCCAATGCCGGCGCCGACTACAGCTACTCCCACATCAACGGTCTCCGCCAGGGCAGCAACAACAACACCCTCGATGGCATCGACGTCAATGACGCCGTCGCGCCCCGCCTCGGCCTTTCCATGACCGCCAACAACACCGACTCCGTCGAGGAGTTCCGGGTCGTCACCGAAGGCGGCAAGGCCGAATACGGCCGCAATGCCGGTGGCCAGCAGGAACTCATCACTCGCTCCGGCACCAATCAGTTCCACGGCAACACCTTTGAGTACATCCGAAATCAGGCGCTCAACGCGAACGACTTCTTCAGCAACTCGTCTGGCCTCGCCAAGACCATGTTTATCCAAAACATGTTCGGCGGCTCCATCGGCGGCCCGATCAAGCACAACAAGCTGTTCTTCTTCGGCAACATTCAATCCCGCCGCACCCACCAGCAGATCACCCGCAACCGTACCGTCCCCACCGATCTCGCCAAGCAGGGCATCTTCCAGTGGCAGGCTTCCGCCGGCGCGCCGGTCCAGCAGGTCAACGTGCTGAGCCTCGATCCGCGCAACAAGGGCATCGACCCAACCATCGCCACGCTGCTCAAAATCTATCCTTCGCCGAATAACACCGATGTCGGCGATGGCCTGAACTACGAGGGCTACCGCTTCAACAACCCGAACAATAGCCTGGAAGACCAGTTCACCATCAAGGGCGATTACAACCTCAACGAGAAGAACCATTTCTTCTACCGCCACTCCTGGCAGCGGAACTCCTCCATCGACTCGCTGAACAGCGCCGATGCCTCGTTCCCCGGCCAGCCGCAGGGCACACAGGGCGGCCACCGCTGGGGCATCGCTGCCGGCTGGGATGATACCCTCAGCGCCACGGTGGTCAATCAGTTCCGCTACGGCCATCAGAGCGCCGGCGTCGATTTCGTGCGCCCGGCGCGCGTATCCGGCATGATGTACAACACCTTCAATCAGTGGACCGCCCCCATCCTCGCCAACTTCCCGCAAGGCCGGAATTCACCGGTGAACCAGTACACCGACAACCTCACTAAGATCAAGGGCAACCACACGATTAAGGCCGGTGTCCAGCTTCGCTTCACCACGCAGTGGGGTTATAACGCCGCCGGCATCTATCCCAATTCCAGCCTCAGCACCGGCTCGCCCGGCAACACCCCCACCGTCACCGCGCCGGCCGGCCTGAGTTCCACCCAGCTCACCACGTTCCAGGGGCTGTACAACAATCTCACCGGCCGCGTCGGCCAGATCACCGAGACCTTCTACAGCGACCTGCAGAATTGGCAGGCCGCGGGTACTCCGCGCGTCCGCACCTTCGTCTTCCACGAGTACGGCTCCTTCCTGCAGGACGATTGGAAGATCCGCCGCAACCTCACCCTCAACTACGGCCTTCGCTGGGATTTCTCCGGTGTGCCGTATGAGCAGAACAACCTCGTCGGCAACATCGCCCAGTCCGCTCAGATCAACTCCGCCAGCCAGATCGATAACCTGACCGTGCAGCGCGGCGGCCAGTGGTACAAGAACGATTACCACGCCTTCGCCCCCCGCATCGGCTTCGCGTGGGATCTCACCGGCGACGGCAAGACCTCCATCCGTGCCAACTACGGCATCTTCTACGACCGCATCATCGGCGCCGCCACCAGTCTCGTGGACGGCAATACGCCGGGCTTCTCTCAGGGCGTCACCGTGTACCCCAACCAGAGCGGCACCGATCTCCGCATAGCGGATAATCCGGCCGGTCCGGCTCAGCCCGCGGCCCCGGTTCTGACCCTGCCGGCAACGCGCTCCACCTCCATCGTGGTCTTCGACCCGAACCTGACCAACGGCTACGTGCAGAGCTGGAGCCTCAACATCCAGCGCGAGATCACGCGCGATACCGTCCTGCAGGTCGGCTACGTCGCCAACCACGGCCAGAAGCTCTTCATGGACCAGGATCTCGCCCAGGCTCACTGGAATCCGGCCCTGCAGAGCGCCTTCCAGGAACTCGTCGCCAACTGCACTACCGCCGCCTGCAATGCAACCTCGCTGGCGAATGTCTCTCCGAACAACCTGTTCGTGAAGATGTTCGGCTCGGCTTCCTCCGCCGTCAGCGCCATGAGCAGCAGCAACGTCCAGACCGGCCAGTACGGCAACGCCATGTACAACGTGGAGCAGAGCTCCAACGTCAACGCCAAGTATGCGGCCGCCGGCCTCTCCCAATACTCGGTCCGCAACTTCCCGCAGTACAACGAACTGGTCTACGGCACCAACGCCGGCCTCTCCTGGTACCACTCCCTCCAGGTCAGCCTGCGCCGCCAGGTGGGCTCCATGCGCATCGCCGCCAATTACACATGGAGCAAGTCTCTCGACAACAGCTCCCAGGAAGGCAACGGCATCACCCCGACCCTCGACGACTACAACCTCAAGCTGAACAAGGCGCGCTCCGACTACGATCGTCCCCAGGTGTTCAACATGCAGGGCCTGTGGACGCTCCCCATCGGCCGCGGCCACAAGTTCGGCACCGACATGCCGAAGTGGGCCAACACCCTGATCGGCGGTTGGGATCTCGGCGGCCTCTGGGTCTGGGAGAGCGGCGCTCCGATAACCGCCTCTTCCGGCCGCTTCACCGGCATCACGTATTGGGGCGCATCCTCCTGGGATAATTTCTCGGGCGGCAGCCGCAATATCGGCAGCGTGCAGCGCATGGGCAACGGCGTCTGGTTCTTCAACCCTAGCCAGAACATCATCAACCAGTTCGCCTTTCCCACCGCGTTGGATTTCGGCAACGCCGGCCGCAACACCTTCCGCGGACCGCGCTTCTGGAACGTGGATGCGTCGCTTGTCAAGAGCTTCGCCATCACCGAGCGGAAGCGCCTGACCTTCCGCGCCGAAGCCTACAACATCTTCAACAACGTGGATTTCGCCAACCCCAGCCTTGCTCTCTCGAGCCCGGCCACGTTCGGCAAGATCAGCGGCGTCGTAAATAACCCGCGTCTCCTCCAGGGCGCGCTTCGTTTCGACTTCTAACTTCAGCCGGGGCAGGCCATTTTGGCCTGCCCCGTTTCCTCTTCAGCACCTTCCCGCACTGCGCAACCTTCCGTCTTGCCCAGCTCCTCTTCCACCAAATCCCCTTCCCTACCTCGTAAACTCCTCGCGTCCCTTCTCCCCACGCTTGCCAAGTTGCCAGGTGAACGCGTACACTGTACCCAATCGGGGAAGAGGTTAGGCCGCGCGTCACTTTTTTGGACTGCGGCATTTTGTAAGTTGCACTGCAAGGAGGGGAGGCGGAGCTCTGCGCCACGAGTAATTCCCTCGCCTTCATGCACCCGTAGTGTGCCTCTTCGCCGTAAGAAAGCGAATCCATGTACACAACACGTTCTTTCCGCGGGCTCTCGATTCTGGGGATGCTCGCCCTAGCCGCCGTTTCGTCATTCGCTCAGACCCAGACGGCCCGCCTTGTCGGAACCGTTCACGATTCCAGCGGTGCCGTTGTTCCCAGTGCGAAGGTGTCTGCAGTCAACTCCGCTACGAAGGTCCGCACCGAAACCCTCACCAATGCCAGCGGCGACTATGTTCTGCCGGCCCTCCAACCTGGCACTTACAGGCTGACCGTCGCTGCCTCTGGTTTCCGTACCGTCAACGTCGACGGCGTGGAACTCGATGCCGCCGCCAACGCCACCCAGTCCGTTACACTCGAGGTCGGACAGGTCAGTGAAGTCGTCGAAGTGACGGCTAACGCCATCACCGTCCAGTCCAGCGATTCCCAGGTGGCGAACTCCGTGACCATTAAGGATATCGAGACCCTGCCCCAGTTGTCCCGCACGCCCATCACCCTTGCGGTGTTCCAGCCCGGCGTCCAGATCAATCCTCAGGCGAATGGCAGCGCCAGCGGCGCGGATTACTCCTTCGCCCACGTCAACGGACTCCGCCAGGGTTCCAATAACAACACCCTGGACGGCATCGACGTGAATGACTCCTCCGTGCCCCGCCTCGGACTCTCCCTGACCGCCAATAACACCGATTCCGTGGAGGAAGCCCGCATCGTCACCGATGGCGGCAAGGCCGAGTACGGCCGCAGCGCCGGCGCGCAGGTCCAGCTCATCACCCGCTCCGGCACCAACCAGTACCACGGCAACGCGTTCGACTACCTCCGCAACCGCGATTTCAACGCCAACGACTTCTTCGATAACGGCGCCGGCATTCCGATCCCCGTTCTCATCCAGAACACCTACGGCGGTTCGTTCGGCGGCCCCATCAAGCACAACAAGCTTTTCTTCTTCGGCAATTATCAGGGCGTTCGCACGCACGCCCAGGGCGTCCAGAACACGCTGGTCCCCACCGATGCCGCCAAGCAGGGCATCTTCCAGTGGCAGCCCGCCGGCGGCGGCGCCGTCCAGCAGTACAACATTCTCACCAACGATCCATTGCATGCTGGAATCGACCCCACGGTCGCGGCCCTGCTGAAGCTCTATCCGGAGCCGAACAACAGCAACTGCGCGAACAACGACGGCCTCAATTCCTCCTGCTATATCTTCAACTACGGCAACAACAGCCTGTCCGATCAGTTCACCATCAAGATGGACTACAACCTCAACGACAAGATGCACGTCTTCGAGCGCACCAGCTGGCAGCGCAACACCGCCATCGACTCGCTCAACGGCGCGCAGAACGTCATCCCCGGACAGGTCCCCGGCACCCAGGGCGGCAAGCGCTGGGGCGTGGCCGGCGGCTGGGACTGGACCATTTCCTCCACCGTCGTCAACGAGTTCCGCTACGGCCACCAGAGCGCATCGGTCGACTTCAATCGCCCCGAGCGTCTCGAAGGGCCGATGGTCAGCTTCAACACCTGGACCAACCCCATCTCTACCGCGTTTGGTCAGGGCCGCAACTCTCCGGTCAACGAGTACACCGACAACATCACCAAGATCAAGGGCAGCCACACTCTGAAATTCGGCGGCCAGCTTCGCTTCACCAAGCAGTACGGCTACAATGATGCCGGCATCTACCCGAATATCTCGCTGAGCACCTCCAACGGGAACATTCTCGCTTCCTCTCTGATTCCCTCCGGCCTCAGCTCCAGCCAGCTCACTCGTTTCGAGGGTATGTACAACGACATCCTCGGCCGTATCTCCTCCGTGACCCAAACCTTCTACAGCAACCTCACCAGCTGGCAGGCGTCCGGTACGCCGCGCGTCCGCAACTTTCTCTTCCACGAATACGGCTTCTTCGGCCAGGACGATTGGAAGGTCAGCCGCCGCCTCACCATCAACCTCGGCCTGCGCTGGGAGTTCTTCCCCGTGCCGTATGAGCAGAACGGGCAGCAGGGCGTCATGGGCCCGCTCAGCGCGTTCAATACGGCGGGCATGATCGACAACGCCACCGTGCAGCCGTCCACCAAGTGGTGGGGCAACAACTGGAAGAACTTCGCCCCGCGCTTCGGCTTCGCCTGGGATCCGTTCGGCGATGGCAAGACCTCCATCCGCGGCGGCTACGGCATCTTCTATGACCGCATCGTCGGTGCGGCCTCGAGCTCGGTCGATGGCGCCACCCCCGGCTTCTCCCAGGCGGTGACCAACTTCCCGAACACCGCTGCCGGCAGCGATGTTCGCATCGGCGCCGGTGCTCCCCTGCCGGTTCAGCCGGCCGCGCCGCTGC
>Ga0335085_10017501_pt1 | contig 10323 bp, 7 predicted proteins | sample Lox_Sample_45_FD_206712 | JGI IMG/M metagenome (GOLD analysis project Ga0335085, IMG submission 206712) | Soil microbial communities from Loxahatchee National Wildlife Refuge, Florida, United States - Lox_Sample_4.5 | ecosystem: Environmental > Terrestrial > Soil > Wetlands | place: USA: Florida...
TCCCAGAGTTCGGGGTCGAGTTGCTCCCAAAGCCGGTCCGCCGCGTGATTGAACGACCATCGGAGGTCCAACGCAAGGTCGGTAAGAGCATCGGAAATGGCTGTATCGGTGGGACGATCGGGGGCATGATCGGGGGAACGATCAACGCAGGTCGGACTGCTCATGTGCAATTTCTCCTCATGGCTGTCGGCTTAAGCTGCCCGGGTGCTGCGGGCAAGCGCTTCCGAAACAATAGTCTGGGCTTCCTCTTCGATTCGCCTTAGATGGTCCTGCCCGAGGAAACTCTCCGCGTAAATCTTGTAGATTTCTTCCGTACCCGAGGGACGTGCTGCAAACCAGCCATCCTTGGCAATTACTTTGATACCTCCAATAGGGTTGCCGTCTCCGGGAGCGCTGGCCAAAATCTGCTGGATCTGCTCGCCGGCAAGTTCTGTAGTGTGAATGTCGGATGGAGACAATCTTTCGAGAGCGGCTTTTTGTTCGGGCGTGGCAGGAGCGTCGATGCGGTCGTAGACAGGATCTCCCAGCTCTCGAGTGAGTTCACGATAAATCTCACCTGGATCTCGGCCCAGGCGCGCCGTAATTTCTGCCGAGAGCAGACAAGGAATGATTCCGTCCTTATCCGTAGTCCACACCCTGCCGTCGCGCCGGAGAAAAGAAGAACCAGCGCTTTCCTCGCCGCCGAAACCTAGCCGGCCGGCGAGCAGCCCCTCAACAAACCACTTAAAGCCCACCGGCACCTCATGAAGCCGCCGCCCCAGGCGCGCGCTCACCCGATCGATCATGCTGCTGCTCACCACCGTCTTTCCGACGGCAACATCCCGGCCCCAGTCTTTCCGGTTTGCAAACAAATAGTGAACGCAGGCTGAAAGGTAGTGATTCGGGGGCAGCAACCCGCTTCGCTTGGTGACGATGCCGTGGCGGTCGTGGTCGGTATCGCTGGCAAACGCAATATCAAACTTGTCTTTCACCGCGATGAGTCTCTGCATGGCATAAGGCGAGGAAGGATCCATGCGAATCTTGCCGTCCCAATCCACGGTCATGAAGCGAAAGGTTGGATCAACCGACTTGTTCACGATCGTGAGGTCGAGACCATACTGTCCGGCGATCCTCGGCCAATAATCGATGCCTGCCCCGCCAAGAGGGTCTACCCCAAGCCTGATCTTGGCTTCGCGGATGGCAGCCATATCGACAACACCGTTGAGATCTCCGACATATTCGCTCAAAAAATCGTGCTTGTGTGTCGTGGAGGCGCGCAGCGCTTTCTCGAACGAAATTCTCTTAACGCCTGCCAGCGCCCTTCGCAGAAATTCATTGGCTTTCGATTCAATCCAGGAAGTTACCCGCGAATCGGCTGGTCCGCCATGCGGAGGATCGTATTTAAAGCCACCGTCGTCGGGGGGATTGTGAGACGGGGTGATTACGATACCGTCGGCGAGCCCCATCTTTCGCGCGTCGTTGTAGCGCAGGATCGCGCGGGAGACGGCCGGCGTAGGAGTGTAGGACGTACCTTCGGAGACCATTACTTCGACGTCATTGGCCGCAAGCACTTCCAGAGCGCTCGCAAATGCGGGCTCGGAGAGCGCGTGAGTATCCATGCCGAGAAAGAGCGGCCCGTCAATGTTCTGCAGTTTGCGGTATTCACAGATCGCTTGGGTAATCGCCAGGATGTGCCACTCGTTGAACGCCCCGTCGAAAGCGGATCCGCGATGTCCGGACGTACCAAAAACAACGCGCTGTCTCGGATCGCCCGGATCGGGCCGCAACTCGTAGTAGGCGGTAAGCAGCTTCGGAACGCTCACCAGGATCGAGGGATCAGCCGGCTTCCCGGCAGCAGGGCTAATTTTCACTTGGCGACCTCGTCAGGACATTCTGCTTGCGCGTTGCCGCATCCTTTTATTGGATGCTGTCACCGCCATCGCAGAACTCCTCTCTTAAGTATTTCGCGATCCTTCAGCGAGAGAAAAAGGAGTCGTCGAATTTCCACGCTCACCGGCCATCCGTCCTTATCCATCCGCCGCTATCCATCCGTCAAAAGAATTGCGCTCGCTCGAGGCGCCAGTCGAAAACCCAGTTGGCCCTGGAGCGAGGGCTCTTTTCCAGCTTCGTAGAGGTCGTCAGGGGCAGCTCGAGAAGTATCCACCGCCAAGCGCCAGATCTTACTTTCCGGCAACGCAGGAATAGAAAAATCAACTGATTTATTGTCGGCGTTGAACATCAGGAACAAGTCCGGTTCTCTCTGTCCCAGAATCAAACACGCAAAGCATCTCTGCCGCTGGTCGGTCCAATCGGGAGTAGTACCGCCTGGCGCGAAGAATTTTATGTCTACGTCGGTGTAGAAGACTTCTCTTCGCAGTGCAGAATGGGCTCGGCGAAAGGCGATCATTCCCCGAGCGAAGCGGTGAATTTCCTTGTGTTTTTCCACCAGGTTCCAGTCAAACCAGCTCACCTCGTTATCCTGGCAGTATGCATTGTTGTTGCCGCGCTGGGTTCGGCGAAACTCGTCTCCGCCGAGCAGCATGGGAACCCCGCGAGAAACAAACAGGGTCAGGAGAAATGTCTTGATCAAGCGGTTCCGCATCCCCTCGACCACGGGATCGGCGCTCGGCCCTTCCACCCCGCAATTGTCGCTGTAGTTGGCATCGGTTCCATCGCGGTTGCGATCGCCATTTTCGTCATTGTGCTTCTGCTTGTAGCTGACCAGATCGTTTAGCGTGAACCCGTCATGAGAAGTTACGAAGTTGAGACTGCTTGCAGGCCCTTTGCCGGAACCCTGGTATAAATCCGAGCTTCCACAGATACGATTCGCGAACGATCCCATCATGCCCGCGTCGCCGATCCAGAAGCGGCGCACATCGTCACGGAAACGCCCATTCCATTCTGTCCACCGCCGCGTGGAAAAACTCCCCACTTGGTAGGCGCCGCCCGCATCCCACGCTTCCGCGATAAGTTTTACGTCACGAAGGATGGGATCCTCGGCAATGCTTTCGAGAAGTGGAGCGTTGCGGAGAATGCTCCCGTGCTCATCCCGGCCCAATACGGAAGCCAGGTCGAAGCGAAAACCGTCAACGTGCATGCGCATCACCCAGTGGCGGAGCACACTCATGACGAACTCTCTTACGACAGGATGGTTTGCGTTCAGCGTGTTACCTACGCCGGTAAAGTCCTTGTAGTAACGAGGCGCGTTCTCCTGCAACATATAAAAGATTGAGTTCTCAATCCCGCGCAGGCAGATCGTGGGCCCGGTTTCATTTCCCTCGGCCGTGTGGTTTAACACCACATCCAGGATCACCTCAATGCCGGCGCGGTGAAAGGCCTTGACCATCTCTCGGAATTCCAGGGTTTGCCGCCGCTGCGATCCCCCGAGGCTGTAGGACTGCTTGGGAGCAAAGAAAGCGGCTGGATTGTAGCCCCAGTAGTTCTTGAGTTTCTCGCCTGTAGTTGGATTCATCCGGATCGATTCGTTTTCGTTGAATTCGAGAACGGGCATCAACTCAATGGCGGTTACTCCCAGGTCTTGAAGATAGGGGATCTTTTCGGTCAAGCCAATAAAGGTTCCGGGATGCGCCACCCCCGAACTGGGATGAATTGTCAAACCGCGAACGTGGGTCTCGTAGATGACCGTATCGGAGGCGGAATGCTTCGGGGGCGAATCCATCTCCCAGTCGAAATGTTCGTGGGTAAAGATGCATTTCGGCGTGGTCCCCGCGTCATCGACCGTCGAAATGCTCAAGTCAGTTTGGCTGCTGGCCGAGTCGTAGCCCCGGGCGGCAGTAAAATCCCAATTCGCGACGCCGGCGATTGCTCTTGCAAACGGGTCCAGAAGCAGCTTGTGTGGGTTGAAACGATGGCCTTCTTCCGGAAGGTAGGACCCTTCCATGCGATAGCCGTAGAGTTGGCCCGCGGGAATGCCTCGCACCCATACATGCCAAACGTCCCCGGTCCGATGGCGCGCCGGGTCCAAATCAATGATCTTGGTCGGAGAGCAGTCGTCGGGATTTCGATAGAGTTCCAGGCGAACGCGGGTCGCATAACGGCTAAACACAACGAAATTCACTCCGTCTCCGTCTTGATGCGCACCCCACGGCTGTGGATTTCCCGCCCGCACTTCACCCTCTTCGGACGGTGCTGTGAAACCATTGGCCGGATTTTGCGCTGTCATTAATTCAGCCGTCGGTAATTCAGTCGTCGTTAGCTTAGTCACGGAGCCCCGCCACATCCCGGATTGCCATCCAACGGTAATGCAATTGCCAACCGTAATCGCATCCGCGATCCGATGACACGATTGCTGTTAAGCCAATCGCGCCAGTGAATTTATTCTACGACGCGATTGTCGGTACTTGGTATCAGTGCGACACCGCACTGGAGAACTTCTCCGCAAAGCTCGCGCCCAGAAGGCGAGTAGAATACGTTTCAAACAAGGTTGGTTTATGAAGGCGATGCAGGTAAACACGGCAGGCCAGGGACCAGGGCTCACCCTCGGGGAATTACCGAAACCGGAAGCTGGCGCAGGCGAGATATTGGTTCATGTTCGTGCCGCTGGTGTCACTCCCACAGAATTGCTTTGGTACCCCACGACACATACGAAATCAGGAACAGCGCGCAGGCGCGCGGTGCCGGGGCACGAATTTTCAGGGGTCATCACGGCGATCGGCAACGATGTCCATGACTTCGCGGTTAGCGACGAGGTCTACGGTATGAACGACTGGTTCGCTGACGGGGCCACTGCGGAGTTCTGTATTACGCTGCCCCAGAATGTTGCGCGAAAGCCCGCAACATTGAATCACGACGCTGCCGCTTCAGTGCCGATCGGCGCCTTGACTTCATGGCAAGGGCTGATAGATCGTGCGAAGCTGCAGCCAGGCGAGCGTGTGTTGGTCCACGGAGGCGCGGGCGCAGTGGGCCTCTACGCTGTGCAAATGGCGCATATCCGCGGCGCTCACGTCATCACAACCGTGTCAGCGCAGGACATCGATTTCGTCAAGCGACTCGGAGCGGACCAGGCGATTGACTATAAAGCCTCCCGGTTTGAAAGAGAGGTTCGGGATGTGGATGTCGTCTTCGATGCCGTCGGCGGTGAGACGCTCGAGCGGTCATGGCGTGTCCTCAAGCCAGGTGGGCGCATGCTCACCATTGCCGCGGGAAGCGAAGGCCCAGCCGATCAGCGAGTGAAAGATGCTTTTTTTATCGTAGAGCCGAATCAAAAGCAGCTTGTTGAAATCGCCAGGCAACTTGACGCGGGGTATCTTAGGGCATTCGTCAAGACCATCGTTCCTCTGAATGAGGCTTCAGCTGCGTACAGTGGAGCATTCAGGGACAACGGCGGATACGGGAAGGTTGTCATCGCTATTCCCGCCTAGCCCTTGTTTCGATCGAATACCTTAGAGTCCACGGCCCACGACTGCCCATGGTCTGCTCGCAATCCGAAAGTCATTGCACGCTCGCCGCCACCATCTCCTGAAATGCATGCTCGGGGAGGCTCGAGCAGTCGCCTTCACACGCGGTCATGAAGATGGTAATCATGTTGCGCTTGGGGATGATCCACTCGTGCGTGCCGAAGGCGCCGCCGTGGCCAAACGTGCCGATGGGAAGAAGTCCCAACATTCCGAGCGGACGGTTTACGATCTCCCACGCCAGGCCGTAATCCGCGCCGGGATACCATCCGGCTTGCATCCCCGACGTTTGCGGTTCCCGCATAGTCTGAATGCTGACCGGCGAGAGGAAGCGCACTCCCTTCCAGGTGCCGCCATTGAGGATCATCTCGCAAAAATGGGAAAGATCTTCGGCGGTGGAGAACAGGCCGAATTCCGGAGCGGAATATTTTGCGCCCTTGCGGTAGGCGGCAGGGTCGCCGCCCAGGATGTCACTACCGCCGCGAACCAGTTTCCCATCTTTCGGCAAGTAGACGATGGCTATCCGATCAAGCTTATCTGCAGGCGGATAGAAAAAAGTGTCCTTCATCTGCAGCGGTTGCAGCAGGCGCGTCTCGATGAAGCTCTCGTACGACTGTCCTGAGACGACTTCAATGATGCGGCCCAGCGTCGCGATTCCCAGATTGCTGTACAGCCAATGTGTGCCCGGCTCAAACTCCAGCGGCTCTTTGGCGAACTCCTTCACCGCCTCGGCGAGCGTGTGATCCATGGTGTGGTAAAGATCCCGCATCGCGCCCTGCGGTTCGTTGCGCATGCCCGAGGTGTGCGAGAGCAGATCGGCGATGCGTATGGGACGAGAAGGCTTTTTCATCCAACCATTCACATTCAGCGGCTGATCACGAAATTCAGGCAGGTACGTCTCGACTTCGTCGTACAGGCTCAGCTTCCCTTCTTCCGCCAGCATCATGATTCCCACCGCGGTAAACGGCTTGGTCATGGACATGATTTGAAAGATCGTGTCCTGGCGCATGGCCTTGTTGTCCTCGATATTCCGCATGCCGGCGACACTGGTTTCGACGGTCTTGCCATTCTGCTCCACCAGGGTGACGATTCCGGCCGTTTTAGCCGAGTCGACATACTCCTGCATTCTCTGCTGGATCTTTCCCAGGCGCTGCGAATCAAGGGTGACTGACGCATCGTCTTGTGCCGCGGCGGAACCGAGCCACACTGCCGACGCGGCCGCGCAGCCAAGCAGACGGAATACGAATGCCCACGAACGCCAAAAATTGTTCATGCTCGCTTCACTCCCTTTCGAATGGGGTCATAAGAATGATCCGTGATGGGCCAGGTATTGCATCGCGGTATCCGACGAAACCGAAGCGTGCCCGCATCTTCACTCTCTCAATGCTCTTTACTCTCTGCCAGGCGGTCCACTTCCGAGCCCGCCAGCAGGAACGCGCCGACACCGTACACGTAACTCGAAGTCGGCTTGAATTGTCCCGGCGCGTCGGCCACCGATTGAATACAGCCGAACCTGCCGTCTTCGTAGATGTGCGAGACCAGGCCCTTCCAGGCCTTCTCAACTACGGGTGCGTAGACCGCCGCATCCAGAATTTTATGATTGATGCCCCAGGCCAGCGCGTATGTGAAAAACGCCGAGCCAGAATTTTCGGGCAACGCGTAACTGCCGGGATCGAGCAGGCCGGTTCGCCACAGGCCGTCAGAGCCTTGAATGCGAGCCACCGCCGCGGCCATCTGCTGAAACTGTTCCACGAATGCCGGCCGGTCGAAATAATCTTTCGGCATGGATTCCAGCACACCGGCCAGGCCCGCCATCACCCAGCCATTTCCTCGCGACCAGAAAATCTTCTTCCCGTTTGCGCCGCGGCGGTCGAGAAATCTTGTGTCGCGAAAGTAGAGGTGCTCGCGACGGTCGAACAGCCGGCCTGACGTCGCCCACCATTCGCGGTCCATGTAATCGAGATAACGGATGTCGCCGGTCGCCTGGTACATCCGCGCCCACGCTGGCGGTCCCATGAACAGCGCGTCACACCACGACCAGGGAAGCTCCTGTTTCGGGTTGCCGGGCTCGCGCATGATGCGGTCAAACTCGGCGCGGGTCGGCGCAATCATCTCCGGATCGTGCTCACGCAGGTAGAGTTCCAGGTAGGTGCGCGCGACCGCTTGATCATTTGCGTCTTTATATTCGTCGCCCGGTTCCCACTTGAATGACTTGCCCATGGCCCGCATGGCATCGCGATATTTGCCGTTCTTCGTGGCTTCGGAGGCGGCCATGAAACCGGTGTAGAGCGCGGCAAAGGTCCAATCGCGGTTAAAGTCTTTCTTCACCCGGTCAAGTTGCCAGTCGGCGACTTTGAGCATGGCCTTCTCCACCGCGGCGCGGTTGAGTTCGGGCGAAAGATCGGTCGCGAGCGGCGGCGCAACGTCGGGCGCGTCGCCCACCGCGCTGAGGAATTCCGAGCCAGTATGTTCGCTGGCGAGGCTCAATCCACAGATCAGGAGCAAACTGGCGATCGACAGCAGGATTCTGGGAACGCGCATTTGTTGACGTCCCACCGAGGCTACGCCGGGTTCGCCTTCAGCCATTCGATCGCCTGATCCGCACTCTGGTTCGGAGGAAAAACCGGATAGAACACCTGCTCGATTGTTCCCCCGCGAACAATCAGAGTGATCCGCCTGAGCAGGCGCATGCCCGCGACGGTGAACGTGGGCAACTTCAGCGCCTCGCACAGCTTGAACTCGACGTCGCTCAGGATTTCGAACGACAGATGGTTTCTCTGCGCCATCTCGCGCTGATACTCGCTCGTCTGCGTGCTCAAACCGAACACGGCAACACCGAGTTGGGTCAGTTCTTCATGGCGATCACGGAAGTTGCATGCCTGCGGCGTGCATCCGCGGGCGCCCGGAATCAGGTCCCATCCGTCGGGCAGCGGAACTCCCGGCACGCCGGTCATGGGATAGCAATAAATCACAGTGCGGCCGTCGCCCAGTTTGCGCAGGTCAACCAGCCGCCCGCCAGTCGAGGGCAGCGATAGATCAGGCAGTTCCATTTCTCGCAGATGCGCGGCCATGCCGTCATCAATGGGCTTTGGCAAATCTGCCGGCAGCGGAAAATCGATCTTAGACGCCATCGCAATTCCTTGAGCCTTCTTCTTAGGAGAAACCCAGGACCTTCCTAGGCCGCCAGTGGATGATCCAGAAACTGCTCCGCCTTCGGATCCCAGTAAACTCTCCTTCCCGTCTCGTAGGACCGCTCCGCCATCATGCATGCGACGGAATGCGCGAATCCGTCGCGCACGGTTGCATTCGGCTGTTTGCGGGAGCGCAGGCAGTCGAACCAGTTTGTCATGTGCGAGAGGTCCTCGTCGGCGATTCCCATCGGCGGCAGCCCTTTATCACCGGGTAAGAGCACATCCTGCCGCGCGCGTTGCGTGTCGATGGTTTCATCCTGCTCGTGATTTCCTTTTTCCTCCACCAGCGCCCAGCGCGGACTGCCCTCGCCCCCGGTGTTGAACAGCGTCGCTCTTTTCCCCATGATGCGCGTATACCCGGGTGCGTCATTGCCGAAGCTGGTTGAGTAGCTCACCATAAAGCCCTTGGGATAGGTGAGCAGGGTTTGAAAAGTGTCGGGATTTTCTCGGCCATCGTGCCATGCGAACACGCCGCCATTCGCCACCGCCGAAACTGGATAATGTTCATCGAGAAAGAAATGGCAGAGATCGATTGCATGGCTCATCCACTGATCGGGAATGCCACTGGAAAACTCCGTGTAGAGGCGGTACTCGAAGTAAAGCTGCGGGTCGAACGGACGGTAGGGTTTGTTCATGAGCCAGGCGCGCCAATCCGTATCGCTCTCGCGAATCTCTTTGACCTCAGGCCTCCCCCGCCAGCGCGGCCCGTGATAGTTCCACGCAATCTCGTACTTGCTGACGTCGCCGAGCACGCCCTGCCGGATCAACTCGCGCACCCGAATTCCGTAGGGCTCGCTGCGATGCTGCGTGCCGATCTGTACCACCAGGTTCGGCCGGGCAAGCACCGCGTCCCGCGCCGCTTGCGCCTCCGCCAGCACGTTGCCCATCGGCTTCTCGCAGTACGCGTCCTTGCCCGCTTCGGCCACCATCTTGAGTTGTAGCGAATGCGCGTGTTCGGGCGTGGAGATGAAGACCGCGTCCACGTTTCCAGCCGCTAGCATCTCCTCCGCATGCTGGTAGGCACGCGGCGCCCTTCCGTAATATTTGGTGTTGGTCGCAACCGCTTTTTCGCGATTGACGGTCCACAGATCGCAAACCGCCGTCATTTCCACATTTTTCGAGTCCTTCAGTTGCGCCGCCATGCCCTGCAGTTCGCTGCCGCGGTTGCCCACCCCGATGTGGCCGAGAGCAATCCGGTCGTTGGCGCCCACCACGCGCGCGTAAGACAACGCCGAGAGCGGCACCGCCGCGGCACTCCCCGCCGCCACCATCGCAGTGGTTTGCAAGAACTCGCGCCGGCTCACTTTCGCATCACACTTTTCCATGTTGGCAGCCTCCCTGTTTTTCACTGGAGTCTTCAATACGCACCGCGATCAACGGCTAAGCCCGGCGCGACGCACTCGAAGTCATAGTTAGAGATCACCATTGACTTCACAACCTTGTCTCCCGAAGCCCGCGCCGGACTGCCGTTTTGCAGATGGAAGTCCGGCATTTTAGAATCGGCCGCTACAAACTTCGGATCGGCGAAAACAGAGTTTGAATCGAATCGCACGCTCGCACTGCCTTTGCCCCCGCACCAGAGATTGTTGCCGCCGCTAGTCGAAACTCCCGTTGCGGTGAATCCCGCTTCGCCGCCTGTGTACTTCGCGCTCGCTGCGGAGGCGCAGATGATATTGTTCCGAAAATCGACGCGGATCGGTCGCGCCGCGTTCTTCACATCATTCCAGATGGCGGCGTCA
>Ga0335085_10017502_pt1 | contig 10323 bp, 9 predicted proteins | sample Lox_Sample_45_FD_206712 | JGI IMG/M metagenome (GOLD analysis project Ga0335085, IMG submission 206712) | Soil microbial communities from Loxahatchee National Wildlife Refuge, Florida, United States - Lox_Sample_4.5 | ecosystem: Environmental > Terrestrial > Soil > Wetlands | place: USA: Florida...
GCGGGAGCACGATGTGCTCATGTGGGACGACCTGCTCACGATCCACCGCGCGCGCGCCGACTACGGGCCCGACGAGCCGCGGCTGATCAAACGCTGCCAGGTGATGGCCGATCGGATCTTCGATGAGGCATTCGTCCGGTCGCTACCGGACCAAGCACCGGAAGCGTGAGAAGCGGTGAAGCTGGTCACGTATCGGAGCCGCAACACCGCCGCGCTGGGTGCGGTGGTGAATGGACGCATCGTGGATCTCTCGCCCGTGCTGCGCCCGCTGTGGGAACGCGTCGAGCCAGCCGTTCTGGCGGTCGATCCGGGCACCGCAGGGATGATCGCGTTTCTCGCCGCCGGCCCCGCGGCGCTGGAGGCAGCTCGCACCCATCTCACCGAGCTGCAGCGGAATTGGCGCGCCGAGGTGCACCCTCGGCTTGAGGCGAGCGTGCTGCTCGCCCCGATCCCGCGTCCCGGCAAAATCGTCGCGATCGGCCGCAACTATGCGGACCACGCGGCCGAGACCGGCGTGAAGCCGTTCGAGCGGCCGCGCATCATCGCCAAGCTGCCGTCCTCGGTGACCGGACCCGGCGCCGTGGTGACGCGGCCGGAAGGGGTCACGAAACTCGATTACGAGATCGAGCTCGGCGTCGTGATCGGCCAGCGCGTGAAGCGGGTGCCGAGCGCGTCGGCGCTGGACGCGGTGGCCGGCTACACGATCGTGAACGACGTGAGCGCGCGCGAGTTCCAGTTCGACGTCTCGCCCGCGCAGACCACCTTCGCGAAGAGCATGGACGGCTTCTGTCCGATGGGGCCATGGCTCACGACCCGCGACGAGATCCCCGATCCGCACGATCTGGCGCTCAAGCTCTGGGTAAACGGCGAGCTGCTCCAAGACGGGAACACGCACGACATGATCTTCGACATCCCGCGCCTGATCGAGTACATCAGCCGGTACATGACGCTCGAGCCCGGCGACGTGATCGCGACCGGCACGCCTGCGGGCGTGGGCGCGTTCCGGACGCCGCCGCGCTGGCTCCAGCCGGGCGATCGGCTGCGCTTGGAGATCTCGCGGATCGGCGTGCTCGAGCACTCGATCGGGTAAGGCTGGGACGCGGCGCAGGTGACCGGCGGATCGCGCACGCCGCCGCGCCGCGGCACGTCGGCATGATTCCGTATAATCCCCGCGACCCGCCACCGATGAGGCGCACACGATGACAACCCGCAGCAGATTCTTCGTGAAGGCAGACAGCGTCGCACCGTACCATCCCGCCAACCATACGGGAACCGTGAACCGCCGCTTGATCGGCCCGGAGACCGTGGGCGCACACCAGCTCGAGGTGGTGCTGGGCGTGGTCGAGAAGGGGAAGGGGGCTCAGCCGCATTCGCATCCGGGCATCGAGCAGGTCTGCTACATGCTGCAGGGCCGCGCCCGCGCGGAAGTCGGCGGCGAGGTGATGGAGCTCGGCCCCGGGGATTGCTGCTTCTTCCCCGCGGACGCGCCGCACGTCTTCACCGTGGTGAGCGACGAGCCGGCCAAAGTGCTCGTGATCTACGCGCCGCCGTACGGGGAATCCCCGGACAAGGCGAAGCGGCACGGATGACCGCGATGCATTGGCGGGGCCGCTGCGCGCGTTTTGGCGTCGCGCTCGCTGTGGCTGCGGCCACGGCGGTAGCGTTCGCGCAGAAGAAGTACGACCCGGGCGCGACCGACACCGAGATCAAGATCGGCCAGACCAAGCCGTACAGCGGCCCCGCTTCCGCATACAGCTCGGCGGGGAAAGTCCAGCTCGGCTTGTTCGAGAAGATCAATTCCGAGGGCGGCATCCATGGGCGCAAGATCAAGCTCATCTCGCTCGACGACGCCTTCACGCCGCCCAAAACCGTCGAGCAGACGCGCAAGCTCGTGGAGCAGGAGCAGGTGCTGATCGTGTTCAACTCCAACGGCACCGCGGCCAACTCGGCGGTGCAGAAGTATCTCAATGCCAAGGGCATTCCACAGCTGTTCGTGTCCTCCGGGGCGAGCAAGTTCGCCGACCCCAGGAGCTTCCGCTGGACCATGGGCTGGCTGCCCAGCTATTACAGCGAGGCGAGGGCGTATGCGCACTACATCCTGCACCACCGCGCGAACGCCAAGATCGGCGTGCTGTACCAGAACGACGACTTCGGCAAAGACTACTTGAACGGACTCCACGACGGCTTGGGCGATCAGGCGAAGCGGTTGATCGTCGCGGAGGCGAGCTACGAGCTGTCGGATCCCACGGTCGACTCCCAGATCGTATCGCTACAGGGATCCGGAGCCGACACCTTCGTCAATATCACCACCGCCAAGTTCGCGGCTCAGGCCATCCGCAAGGCCTACGACATCGGATGGAAACCGCTGCAGTTCGTGGCGGTCACCGGCTCGTCGGTGGGCCAGGTGATGGTGCCGGCCGGTGTGCAACGGGCGGTAGGCGCGATCACCGTCGGGTTCGTCAAGGACCCGACCGATCCGCAGTGGGACAACGATCCCCCGATGAGGGAGTGGCGCGCTTTCATGACGAAGTACTACCCGGACGGCGACCAGACCGACTGGTACAACGTCTACGCGTACGCGGTGGCGCAGACCCTGGTGCAGGTGCTCAGGCAATGCGGCGATGACCTCACGCACGAGAACGTCATGCGGCAGGCCACCAACTTGAAGGACCTCGAGCTGCCGCTGCTGCTGCCGGGCATCCGGATCAGCACGAGCCCGACCGACTACCGTGTCATCCGGCAGGTCCAGCTGCAGCGCTTCGACGGCAAGAAGTGGGTGCGGTTCGGGGAGGTGATCGGGAACTGAAGCGGCTCCGGTGCGCAGGCGCGTGGTGGAGCAGCCAAGTACAGCCGCCGCCTACCCACGGGCGATCATGATGTCTAAAATCGCCCTATGGCGAGCATCGCGAAGCGGCTGGCAAGCAACGCCCCGGGCGAGTTCTTCGTCGACTCCACGTGTATCGACTGCGGCACCTGCAGGCAGGTTGCGCCCGATACCTTTGCGGCGGGCGGGGACGCGTCGTACGTGCATCGCCAGCCGAACGACGAAAGCGAAGCGCATCGCGCCCGGATGGCGCTTGTCGCTTGTCCCGTCGCGGCCATCGGCACGCAGACCAAGCACCCTCTCGGCGATGCACGTGCCGCGTTCCCCGAACCGCTCGACGACCAGGTGTACTACTGCGGCTGGGCGTCCGAAGCGAGCTACGGGGCGCGCAGCTACCTGATCGTGCGTCCCGGCGGGAACATCCTGGTCGACTCGCCGCGCTACGCCAGTCTGCTCGTCGACCGGATCGAAGCGCTCGGCGGCGTGCGCTGGATGTTCCTCACCCACCGCGACGATGTCGCCGATCACCGCCTATTCCAAACCCACTTTGGCTGCGAGCGCATCCTCCACCGCGACGATGTGACTTCCGGAGCCCGCGACGTGGAGATCAAGCTCCACGGCGCCGATCCGATCGCGCTGGACGACGAGGTGCTCTTCATTCCGGTGCCGGGACATACGATCGGCTCGACCTGCCTGCTGTATCGCGGCCGCTTCCTGTTCTCCGGAGACCACGCCTGGTGGGACGCCAGCCACGAGCGCGTCGTCGCCTCGCACAGCGTCTGCTGGTACGACTGGGACGAGCAGACCGCATCGATGGAACGGCTCACCGCTTACCGCTTCGAATGGCTGCTGCCCGGGCACGGGATGCGGTGCCGGCTGCCGCCGGAACGGATGGGAGCGGAGCTGAAGCGCTGCGTGCGGCGGATGAAGCGCCGCTGACGGCCAAACCCCGGCCACAAGGAGGATCCGAACTATGGCGCGTGTTCCCTATCTGAACAAAGGCGATCTCGCCCCCGAAAACCAGGACTTGCTCACCCGGAACATCAGCCTGCATCGGGCGCTCGCCCACAGCCCCAATGGCATGCGGGCCTTCGTCGGCCTGGGCCAGTACATTCGCCACCGCAGCCGGCTCGATCCCAGGCTGCGCGAGATGGCGATTCTGCAGGTCGGCTACTCCGCCAGATCGCCTTACGAGTTCTCGCACCACATCAAGATCGGCCGCGACTTCGGGGTCACCGATGCCGATATCCGTGCGATTGAAGCGGAAACTCAGGGTCGATCGACCAACCTTGCGCCGCTGGAGCGGGCGGTGTTACAAGCCGCGCGTGAGCTGACCGCTCAGCCCGACCTGTCGGAAGCGACCTTCGCGCAGTTGCGCAGCGGGCTCGACGACGAACGGATCGTGGATCTGGTGCTGACGATCTCGTTCTATTGCGGCGTGGTGCGCCTGCTTGCCGGACTCCGGATCGACGTCGAGGCCGACTACCTCCACTACCTGCAGGAATTCCCACTCCCAGCGTAAGCGAGGAACACCCTCCCCTCCGCACTGCCTGCGGGCCTGCCCGCGGGGCCGGCGCTCGTGGTGCCCCTTCCCTGGGAGTTGGCCCGCCGCATCCGGCCTCTTCGAATTCGAGAGCAAGCGGCGGGGTGTTTGGCACAGGGGAGTGGGAGAAGATGCCGGCCTGGGCGCCAGAGCGCGCGCCAAACCCTGACAGGAGCACTATCATGATTTGCATGCCGAAGACCAAAGACGCACCGTTGCCGCGGTTCGCCGGCGACGACGATCGCTGGGAAGCCGTGGTACACCGGGATCGGAACGCGGACGGGTCGTTCTACTACTCCGTGCGCACGACGGGCGTGTATTGCCGGCCGTCTTGCGCAGCGCGGCTGCCGCGCCGCTCGAACGTCCGGTTTCACTCGACGTGTGAAGAGGCCGAGCGGGCGGGCTTCCGTCCCTGCAAGCGTTGCCGGCCGAACGAGGCGGCGCTCGCCGAGAAGCACGCCGCCGCCGTGGCGCAAGCTTGCCGCATGATCGAGGCCGCCGAGGAGATGCCGGATCTCGATTCCCTGGCCGAAGCCGCCGGCATGAGCCGCTTCTATTTCCACCGCGTATTCAAGGCGACCGCCGGCGTGACTCCGAAAGCCTATGCCGCCGCCCACCGGGCGCAGCGGGTGCGCGAGGAGCTGCCGCGCCGCGCTACCGTAACGGATGCGATCTATGGGGCGGGCTTCAACTCCAGCGGGCGGTTCTACGCGACCTCCGCACAGGTGCTGGGGATGACGCCGACGCGGTTTCGAAACGGAGGCCGCGGCACATCGATCCGCTTCGCCGTCGCGGAATGCTCGCTCGGCTCGATCCTCGTCGCCGCCACCGACAAGGGGGTTTGCGCCATCCTGCTCGGCGACGAGCCCGAGGCGCTGGTGCACGAGCTCCAGGACCGCTTCCCCGAGGCGTCTCTGGTCGGGGGCGATCCGGATTTCGAGCAGCTGGTAGCAAAAGTGGTCGGCTTCGTCGAAGCGCCGGCGCTCGGGCTGGATCTCCCGCTCGACGTGCGCGGCACGGCTTTCCAGCAACGGGTGTGGCAAGCACTGCGTGAGATACCGGCCGGCTCGACCGCGACGTATGCGCAGCTCGCACGGCGTGTCGGAAAGCCGAGAGCGGTTCGCGCGGTCGCGCAAGCCTGCGCGTCGAATCCGCTCGCGGTCGCCATCCCTTGCCACCGGGTGGTGCGCACCGACGGGTCACTGGCGGGTTATCGATGGGGCATCGAGCGCAAGCGTGCGCTGCTCGACCGCGAAGCCGCAGCATGAACGACGCAGCCGCCGTCCCGGTCGCCAATGACAATGCGCTGCTCGGGGTAGACGAGCGGGTCGCAGCGCTCGACTGGCGGCGCATCGGCGCGGAGCTCGACGCTCACGGCTGCGCGATCGCGACCGGGATGCTGCGCGCTCACGAGTGCGCGGCGCTCGCGGAGAGCTATGCGGTGGAGGAGCTGTTCCGCAGCCGTGTCGTGATGGCGCGCCACGGCTTCGGCCGAGGCGAGTACAAGTACTTCGCTTATCCTCTGCCCGGCGCGGTCGCCGGCCTGCGCACAGCGCTGTATCCGCGGCTCGCGCTCGTCGCGAACCGCTGGAACGAAGCGATGGGAATCCAGACGCGCTTCCCGGAGGAGCATGCGGCTTTTCTCGACCGCTGCCATCGCGCCGGGCAGATGCGGCCCACTCCGCTGCTGCTCCGCTACGTCGAGGGCGACTACAACTGCCTGCATCAGGATCTCTACGGCGAGCATGTGTTCCCGCTGCAGGTCGCTTTCCTGCTCTCGGCGCCCGGGCAGGACTTCACCGGCGGGGAGTTCGTGCTCACGGAGCAGCGCCCGCGCGTGCAGTCGCGTGCCGAAGTCGTTCCGCTGGCTCAGGGCGACGCGGTGATCTTTCCGGTGCACCATCGCCCCGCGCAAGGCAGCCGGGGGGTCTACCGCGTCAACATGCGGCACGCAGTCAGCCGCCTGCGCTCCGGCAAGCGCACGACACTGGGTATCATCTTCCACGACGCCGAATGAGCCGCGCAGCCATCGCCGACCTCTTCGACGGCCCGCCGCGCTCGGACGGAAAAGTCGAGCGACTCGGCGAGGATGCAATCGTGCTGCGTCGTTACGCGACACTCGCCCAGGCAGCTCTGCTCGAATCGCTGCAGGCGGTGCTGCGCGCAGCGCCATGGCGCCACATGATCACCCCGGGCGGATACCGCATGTCGGTGGCGATGACCAACTGCGGCCGCGTCGGCTGGGTCAGCGATCGAAGTGGATATCGGTACGACCCGATCGATCCCACGACGGGAGCGCCGTGGCCGCCGATTCCGGCATGCCTGTTCGACGTCGCCACAGGCGCAGCCGCCGGCGCCGGTTTTGCCGGGTTCGAGCCCGATGTGTGTCTGGTCAATCGATATGAGCCCGGCGCGCGGTTGACACTGCACCAGGACAGAAACGAGCGCGACTTCACGCATCCGATCGTATCGATTTCCCTGGGGCTGCCGGCGGTGTTCCTGTTCGGAGGCTTGCGCAGGAAAGACCGTCCGCGCCGGTTGCGTCTCGAGAGCGGGGACGTGGTCGTGTGGGGCGGTGGATCTCGTCTCGCTTTCCACGGGGTCGCGCCGCTGGCCGACGGAGATCACCCGCTGACCGGGCGCCAGCGCATCAACCTCACGTTCCGCCGCGCGCTGTGACGCGCACTCGGCTGCGACAATGAACACCGTCATCCACGTCGGCGTGCCGCTTCTGATCGTCCTGGCGATGACCATTGTCGGCCTGGAGCTGACCCCCGCGGACCTGCTGCGCGTGCTCCACTACCCGATGGAGGTGACCGCTGGGCTGCTATGCCAGGTGCTGCTGCTGCCGCTGATCGCTGCCGGGCTCGTGGTATTGCTGCGGCTCGATCCCGTGGTGGCGGGCGGGGTGATCCTCACCGCGGCTGCGCCACAGGCGATGACATCCAACTATTACTGTTTGCTCGGCCGCGCGAACGTCGCGTTGTCGGTCACGCTCACCGCGGCATCCAGCATCATCGCCGTTGCGACGACGCCTCTGGTGGCGGGATTGGCGTTCGGCCTGCTGCTGGAACCACAGGCGGGCTTCGTGTTGCCGGCGGGCAAAGTGATGCAGCAGGTGGTAACCGGGTTGTTGCTGCCGGTCGCCGCCGGGATGCTGGTGCGGCGCTACGCGGCGCGGTTCGTCGAGCGCAACCGGGTGCGCTTTCAGCGGCTGAGCATGATCGGGCTGGGTGTGATGCTCGCGATCGTTCTGGTCGACCAGATCGCGACGATCCAACGCAATTTCGTCGGGATCATGCTGGCTGCCGTGCTGTTCACAGCAGGCGCGGTGGCGCTGGCGCTTGCTCTTGCGAAGGCCCTGTCGTGCCCGAGGGGCGACACGGTCACCCTGGTCGCGGCGTTCCCCTCGCGCAGCCTGGCCATCGCCACGCTGATATCGGTCAACGTGCTCGGCCGGGTGGACTTCCTTTCCTTCGCGGCGACGTTCTTCCTGGTCCAAGCGATGCTGCTCGTTCCCGCGATGCTCCTAGCGCGGGAGCGCGCCAGCGCCTAAGGTCAGTGCACGCGGCGCAGCTCGCCGGTGTTCCCGTCCAGCCGCAGTAGCTCGCCGGTCTTGAAACGCCGCGTCACACCCGGGAGCTGGGCGATCGCGGGCAGTCCGTATTCGCGCGCCACCACGGCGCCATGCGAGAGGACGCTGCCGACTTCGGTGGCTAACCCTGCCGCGCGGCCGAAATAGGGCGTCCACCCCACGTCGGTGAACGGCGTGACCAGGATCTCTCCCGGCTGCATGGCCGCAGCTTCCACGAGATTGCGGGCAACGCGCGCTGGCCCCACGGCCACGCCGCGGCTGAGCGGCATGCCCTGCATCACGTCGCCGCCTGTCACCGCGTCTACCTCGGCGGCGACCGGAACCGGCATGCCTTTGCAGACGCGCGGGAACTCCAGCGCGATCTTCCGCGGGTGCAGCCGCCGGCGATGCTCGGCCCGCCGCACCAGCGCACGATCCGGCCCCTGCGCCAGCCCCGCGAGTTCTTTGTGGGTGAAGAAGAACACGAGGTCGACGTCCGGCAGGCGGCCCGCCGCGACGAGTCGCTGCGCATAATCAACGTAGCCTCGCTTCAGCTGCCTCGCCATCCAGACGCTGAACGACTTGGAGCGTTCGCGCTCGACCACCGACGCATGCGCTTTCGGGAGCAGCCATCGGATCAGCGTGCGTGCGCCCCACGATAGCCCCGCGAGCGCTTCATCCGCCTCGCGTTTCCAATCTGTCTGTGTCTTGCGCGGCGCCGACACGATGAGCTGCACCGATTGCACCAGTGGCAGCGGATCCTCCTGCCAGTCGCGCTCGCGGAGATCCAGCTCGCGGATGCAGCGGTGGCCGTGGGCCTTCAGGAACGATTCGAACGCCTGGCCCGCCGCTCCGGAAGCGGGACTTCTCAGCCACTGTAGCGCCTCGTCGGCCGGCATGTGCGCGAAGCGCTCGGCACCCGCCGGCTGCGCTGCAATGAGCGCCCCCAGGCTGTCCAGTGCGTCCGTCACGCCGATGGAACTCTTGTCCGCATCCACGGCGTCAGCCTTCGCTCCGGCCAACAGCGCCGCCACCGCCGCTTGCGAGTTCGCGCTCGGCGGACCTCCCTTGCTGAGCAGTCCCTGGAACAGGTTGAGGAAACCAATCGCCATCATCGAGGTGTGCACGTGCACCGCGCCCGACTCGGTGTAGATCCTCACAGCCTGGTCCAGGCGCCGGTAATACTCGATCAGGTCCTCGGTGGGCTCCACGCGAAACGAGCGGTAGCGCGCCGTGAAGGCATCCAGTCGCTTCTTCCCGGCCGGGACCAGCCGGAGGTAGCGCACCGTGTGCGTGAGCCGCTGCAGGAACGGGGCTTCGGGCGGAAGCTTGGCGGCCGGGAGCACCTGTCCGGTGAGCGTAAGGTCGTAGCTTTCCTTGCTCATGCCGAACATCTGGGTGCCGAGCAGATAGCCAGCCGCGGTGCTGATAAAGGTATGCCCTTGCACGTTCACGACGCACGGCACCCGCTCCACCAGTTCCCGCGGTATCCCGGCAAGCACTTGCACCTCGTTCATCCCTTCGACATAGGAGGGCCCCACCACGGACCAGCTGAGCGGCGGCATGGCGCCGGGCATCCACTCGGCCACGTTGTGGGTGGTGAGCTGCCAGTCGGGATCGATCGGATCGTCGAGCTCATCGAGGCCCGGCAGCTCCAGCGTGGTGATCGGCCGTGCCTGCAGCCAGTAGAGCTGGTTGTCGCGGTCGATGGCCCATTCGAGATCGAGCGGATAGCCCAATCCCGCCTCGGCCTTGAGTGCATCGCCCAGGAGCTCCGCAAGCCTCGCCTCGTCTACCGACGCTTGCTCACCCTGCACCGCGCGCTCGAGCACGGCGCCTTCTCGCGAGAGGACGAAGTGATCCGGGGTCCGGTAGCCGCCCACGAGTGCCTCACCGCGTCCCCGGACCGCGTTGATCACCACGCGATCCCGCTGGCCGGTGACGGGGTCGGCTGTGAAGATCACGCCAGCCTCGGTTGCATCCACCATCTTCTGCACGATCACCGCCATCTCGGGGCCGCCCGCCACCTTCATCTCGGTGCGATAGGACTCTGCTCGTGCGCCCGCCGCCGATGCAAGGCAGCGCTCCACGGCCGGCCGGATCTCGGAGGCGCCCTGAACTTCGAGCACCGTTTCGAACTGCCCTGCGAAAGACGCCTCCGCACTGTCCTCGGACAGCGCGGAGGAGCGCACCGCAACCGCGCCGCCGAGCCGCGCGCTGTATTCGTCTAGCTCGGGCGGCAGGCGTCCCGGTGCCGCACCGATGATGACAAAGCCATCGGGCACGCGCAGCCCGAGTCGAGCAAGCGCCGCGAGCTGGGCGGCCTTTCCGCCTACCGGGTCCGTCGCGATCCGGTTCAGGGGAATCAACTTCGGGGATGCT
>Ga0335085_10017503_pt1 | contig 10323 bp, 9 predicted proteins | sample Lox_Sample_45_FD_206712 | JGI IMG/M metagenome (GOLD analysis project Ga0335085, IMG submission 206712) | Soil microbial communities from Loxahatchee National Wildlife Refuge, Florida, United States - Lox_Sample_4.5 | ecosystem: Environmental > Terrestrial > Soil > Wetlands | place: USA: Florida...
GTTCCCCCCTACCATAACGAAGGCGTTGTTGTCGGGAAGCTCAAGGAGCCCTCCCCCGAAGGAGTTGTGGAGCAGCTGGATCACCGTGCTGGGCGCCGTCGATCCGTTCTTCGTCGTCTGAAGGAGCATGTTGCTGGAGCTGGTGCCCGTGGTCCAGTCCTGCGTGGCCTGGGAGATGATCGCCGATCCCAGGTTGTACCCGTTCGTAGCGCCGGCCACGCCGGTGAAGCCCCACCAGTTGATAGACCCGATGGTCTGTCCCGAGGTCGTCACGGTGGGAACAGCGATCGTTCCGTTCGCCTCCATCAGGTTGAGCTGCGCCGACTTGCCGGCGCCGCCCACCGCCGTGAGCGTGGGGTTGTAGGACGAGCTGGCCGCCGAGATGGTCGTGTTGAAGGCGAAGGGCGACGCGGTGCCTCCGCCGAGGAAGACCTGCGCCTGCTCGGAGGGGATCGTGATCAGCCCCGCCCCGGAACCGCTCTTCCCGAGGTCCATGAGGTCGGTCGCGCCGGACTTGATCGAGAGGGTGTCGAGCACCGACCAGTCGGCGATCACCGACTGCGTTGGTCCCTTCAGCTGCCTGAGCTGGTAGTCGATCGCGACGTTCTCCGAGCTGTCGTAGAGCCTCCTCAGGTTGTAGTTCCCGGAGAGTGCCTCGTTCGCGTCGAAGAACTGCCTCGTCCCCCAACCGATCGATTCGTTCGTGGAGTCGTCGGACAGGATCTTCTGGTCCCAGTCGACCGAGGGGTTCCCCCCGCTGTCGTTGAGGGCGTAGCTCGACTGGTCTACGCTGCTGTTCCCGCCGTCGAGGTGGATGCTCAGCGGATCGGTCTCCGTGTAGGAACTCAGCTTCGAGTTGAACGTCGTCCAGTCGGCGGCCGAGAGGAGCCCCGGTTGGCTCGCGCTGGCGGTCTGGACGTCCACGGTGGTGCCGGTGCCGATGACGGCGTTCGTGCCGCCTCCGATCGACACCCCGGTCGTGGAGGAGGTGAGGTTGCCCGTGGTCAGCGCCGGCTGCTTGGAGTTGAAGCTCGACCAGTCCGATGCGCTGAGGTAGCCGTTCTGGGACCCGCTCGCGGCGGGGATCGACATCGTCCCCGAGGTCAGGCTGAGCGGGGCCTGGGCCCGTATCAGTTGCGGGGACTCGGCCAGGGCCGACAGCGAAAGGGTGAGCGCCAGAAAGAGAAGGTTCTTCATTTTTCCCCCCAAGGAGTCCATTGTCGCACGCACGGCGGGTCTAACCAAGCCTCTCGATCGCCCAGTCGGAGACGGCCCGTGGATCGGGCAGCCAGGAGAGCAGGGTCTCCTCCGGGACGCGCTCCGCCGACAGCTCCTGCGCCCTGTTCGGGCAGTAGTCGACGACGTCCCAGATCCCCCCTAGCCCCAGGTTCCGCATCCTCCGTCCCCAGCGCCCGAAGCGCCAGTGCGTGATCATGTCCGGGTGCTTGCAGGTGGCGACGTACCCTATCCAGGCCGGTGCGTGTTCGAATCCCCGGGAGGCCGCCATGTGCAGCGGCGCCGAGTCGTTCGTGAGCAGCACGCGGGAACGCTGGAGGAGCCAGATCGACTCGGTCAGCGAGAGCTTGTCGCGCAGGTCGACGCATCCGGTCGTGTCGACGTCCACCGTCCCTCGGTTGTCGTCGGTCTTCCCGCCGACGATGACCGGCGACTTCCCGGCGCGCAGGAGCCCGGAGAGCACGCCGTTCCACCAGTCCGCGGGGAACGTCTTCGACTGCCAGTGCCTACCGGGGTGGACGCAGACCCCGTTCGTGAAGTCGTTGAGCGCGAGGTGTCTCTGGCGCGGGACCGGGAGGAAGACCTCCCTGTCGGCCACGGGGATCTGGCAGCGCAGCGCGCAGAGCGACGGGAAGTCCACGCAGTTGACGAGCATGTGGCTCATGAACTGCCAGACGAGGTTCGAGTCGTCCATCGGCGTTATGGTGTCGAGCACGAGGTACCGCTCGTAGTCCGGCTTCTCCTCCGGTATATGGTAGACGCGCTTGAAGGACAGGTGCGAGAACAGTTCCGGCCTCTCCGAGGCGAGAGAGACCTCGCAGTCCCTGAACGACCGCAGCGCGTAGCGCAGCGTGGGCTCGGCGCAGATCTGGTCGCCTATCCCGCCCCAGGTGCGGAGCAGGATGTTCCTCTCCACGCCCCGCTCCACGGCGGCCGCCGTGCGGAAGCCCGGCAGCATGAAGGCCGGGATCGTCACCCTGTCGCGCCACGACTTCAGGTGAAGTACTCCAGTTCGACGTACCGTTGCGAGGGGGCACCGAGCGGTTGCATGCCGAAGGCGGCGAAGAGCTGTTGGACCGTGACCGAGTAGGTCGTCCCCGGCACGACGTCGACGATGACCTCGTTGGTGAGCAGCCTATCGGCCGCCTGAAAGCGCGTTCCCCCGACGACCAGGACTGGGGACGACGTCGCCAGCGAAGCACCGTCGCCGGTCTCACCGTGGGTGTTGCTCCCCCAGCCGTAGAGATCCCCCGCAAGTGATAAACCGTATCCGTTTCCCTGGTTGCCCATCGCCTTGAACCACTTGTACCCCCCGACCACCAGTTCCGGGGAGGACTTGCTCGTGACGTTATTCAGGCCAAGCTGGCCACCGCTATTCGCCCCCCACGCATACATGTCGCCGCTCGTCGTCACTAGGAACGAAAAATCGCTCCCCGCCGCTATCGACACCGCCTTGAGACCTCCGACCACCAGCACCGGGGACGACCTCGGGGTCGTGTCGCCGGTGCCAAGTTGTCCGTTCCCGTTGTCGCCCCAGGCGTACACCGAGCCGTCGGAGGCGAGGCCGAGCACGTGGTCGTTCCCCGCCATGACGTCGGTGAACTTGATCCCGCCGATGACGAGGACCGGGGACGACTTCGACACGACGGTTCCGTCGCCGAGCTGTCCGTTGGGATTTCCTCCCCACGCGTAGACGTCCCCGTCCGGAGTCAACCCGTAGGTGGATTGATCCCCGCTGGGGGAGAGCTTTCTGAACTTGTACCCGCCGACGACCAGGGTCGGCGACGATCTGGCGGTCACCGTTCCGTCCCCGAGCCGACCGTTCAGGTTGAGTCCCCATCCGTACGCGTCGCCCTGGGGTGATATGCCAAAGCTCGAAAGAAGCCCCACCGCCACGGCGACGGCGCGGAAGGCGCCTATTCCGCCGATCCCGGCGACCAGCACCGGCGAGGATATCGCCGTCACCGTCCCCACCCCGAGTTCCCCGTGGGAGTTGCTCCCCCAGGAGTAGACGAAGCCGGTCGTGGCGAGCCCGAGCGAGTGGCTGTTCCCGCCGCTCATCTGCGTGAACGTCAGTCCTCCGACCACGAGGGTCGGGGATGACCTCGGCGTGACGTCGTTGGTTCCGAGTTCCCCGCTGCTGTTGAACCCCCACGCGAATCCGTTTCCCCCGGTGGCGCTCACCTCGGAGGAGCTGATACCGAGCATGTGGGCGGCGTCCGCCGTCGTCCAAAGCTCCGGGTCAAGCACCTCCACGCACCTCGCCCTGATCGACGTGACCCCGGCGGGCGCCGTCCAGCTGCCGTCGGCCAGGAAGGTCTTCACGACCCTGTTCGCTTTTCCCATCGTTTCCCCCTTAAACCGCCAAGTAGTAGTTCGTCCCGTCGCAGACGAAGGTCCACGATCCCCAATCGGCGTCGCAGATGAAGCTCGACGCCAGCCCTTCCAACTGCTCCGCGCCGAACCTTACGATCGTGACCGGGTTCGTGGCGAACGACCCCGTCTTGTCCTTGATCGTGAACTTCGTGTTGTTCACCGGGGAGTCGAGCGTGAAGTTGAACGCCCCGCCCGAGGTGTCGCAAAGGAAGATCGTCCCGTCCTCCGTCGCCGAGTCGAGCGTGTGGTTCGCGCTGATCGTCTGCTCCCCGTTCTCCCCTATCCCGCGCGAGACCTGGCCCGAGATGAGCGTCACCCCGGACGACAGCGCGGCGTTGATGAGGACCTGGGTCGCGGAGACCGCGAGTCCCACCGGGGCCAGGTACTGCCCCGAGGTGTTCGGCTTCGTGCCCGTTATGGCCCCCGGGGTCGTCGGATCGACGTAGTACGTGTCCCCCTCCGAGAGCGAGGTGAAGCCCCCGAGCAGCCCGTGCGCCACGACGGTCGCCGTCGCGCCCGAGAGGACGGTGGTAGCAACGAAGCCGGTGAACCCGGAGCGCCTTGATCCGTTCGTGACCCCGACGTCGCACTTGTAGAGCCTTCCGGCCGTCCTCCCCGAGTCCACCCCGGTCCCGTCGGACACGTACACCGCGTCCCGCTGGGAGAGGTTCTCGCCCGCGGTCGCCTCGAAGGTGAGCGCGAAGCCCTGGAGCGAGAGCCTCTTCGACTCCCGGTCCTGGAGCGGCATGTAGAAGGCGTTCACGCCGACGTACACCCTGTCGCCGACCCTGCGCGCGAGGACTATCGTGTTCGGCGACGGCAGCAGGTCCTCGCTGTTCGCCACCGAGACGTTCAGGGCGCCCACGCCGGAGAAGGTCAGGTTGACCGCGCTGGCGGTCGCCGTGGCGTTGTTCGAGATCGCTATCTTGTCGTTCGGCTCGTCGATGGACGATACGGTCGTCGAGGTCGGTATGCCGGACCCGGTGACGGTCTGCCCGATGACGATGCCGCTGAAGTACGCTATGCCGGTGATCTCGTTCGAGAGGTTCTGCGTGTCCCCCTGGGTCGTGAAGGGGATGTTCGCCGAGACGTACGCCACCTGGCCGTCGGCGAGCACCACCGATCCCGCCGCCGCGTCGTTGTTCGCGTCCGGGATGCTGGGAATCGCCACCTGGAAGTCGTCGTCCCACGCGAGCGTCGCGGTCGACAGGTCCCACGACCAGTACCCCCCGTTGATGAGCCTCGTCGTCTGGTCGAGGTTCAGCTCCGAAACGTCCTCGTTCACCGCCTGGTCGAGGTACTGTATCCACTGGTCCGTCGTGTAGAAGAGCCAGTTCATGTAGGTCGGGAAGGGGCGCTCGTTCGGCGACCAGCCCACCGCCTTCTCCGCCGTCGGAGGGTCGGTTATGTAGAGCGGGTTCCCGGAGGGGACCCAGTCGAGGTACGAGGTTGGCTTCGTCGGCATTCTATTCCCCCTAAAGTGTCGTGTTCGTGAAGACGGGCACCGCGAACTTCCCGCCCGATCCTGGAATGAGTGGGTCGGCGAACCCCTTGCTCGTGGTGTCCGGTCCGGCGAAAGCGAAGTCGTCCACCGTCGTGAACGTCCCGGCGAACGCGAGCCCGATGCCCGCCCCGAGCGACGCCTCGACGATCGCGAGCACGCGGTCGAAGAGCGACGGATCGGTGAGCGGCGTACCTACCTCCAGCGCCACGGCCGCCGGGTACAGCTCCTTGAGGAACACGTGCTCGCTCTGGAAGAGTATCCCGATGATGTTGAGCATCGTCTCGATCGTCGTGTCGGAGAAGTTCTCCGCGATGGTCCCCAGGATGAAGATGAGGTAGACCGAATCCGACAGCCCGTTGCGGGCCACGCCGACGAGTTCCCCGATGCCGTCGAGCTGCGCGCCCACCGAGGGGTAGGTCGTCCCATTCCACAACTGCCGGCCGGCGTCCAGCGGGTAGATCCCGTCCTCGATGTCCTGCACCTGGTCCACGATCGCCGTGATGAGCGCCTGGAGGTTGGGCTTGCCCTTGTACTGCTGCATCAACCTGTCGAGCGCCTGCTGGACGTGGTTCGTTATCTCGGTGACGATCACGTGTAGCTCACTATGATGTTGAACGTCTCGAACAGGGCAAGCTCCTTCGCCTGCAGCTGGACGTTCGTGTTGGTCGAGGGCGCCGGCGCGCGGTCGAAGTAAAGGGTGTAGGACCTGATCCCGGGCACGTTGTTGAAGGCCCCTATGAGGCCGTCGGAGCCAAAGCCTACCACCAGCCCGCCTATCGGCACCGCGTTCCCGATCGCCGCGATGTCCTGCTGTATCGTCTGCACGCTCTGCGGGTTGAACTTCGCCGAGGGGTTCGGCACGGCCCCGTTGTACAGGTCCGTCGAGAGCGCGATGACCACGTAGAAGTCGACCGGCGTGGGCCTGGAGAAGTCGATGCTGTAGGGGTTTCCGAAGGCGTCCGTTATCTGCACCGAGGTCGAGCCGTAGCTCTCGATCCCGGCGGGCTTCGCCCCGTAGATCGCCTCCGCTATCTGCTGGTCGCTCCCGCCCTGGGCCACGATCTCGAAGGACTTGCCGGGCCTTGAGAACGAGGTTGTGATGCTGACCGCCCCGCCGGCGGTGAGCGTGTTCGCGACGACCGCCGTGAGCGGCTGCTGCTGCCCCCCGTCCACCCCGTTGAAGTCGATCGTGAACCCCGAGTAGAAGCTGCCGGTCACCAGCACGTCGGAGAGGCCCGGGAGCGCCTGTATCGCCGTCTGTATCGATCCCGCGTCGTCCGTGTACGAGAAGCTCGGCGTGTTCTGCCCACCGACCTGGAGCGTGAAGTTTCCGGCCGTCGGCACCGCCGAGAACTCGACTAGCTGGTTGGCCGCGAGGGTCAGGTTCTCGAACCCTATGGCGGCCGTGACGAAGGGGACCTGGGCCACCTTCTCCACTATCGACTGGAGCGGGCCGTTCGCCTGCGCCGCGAGAAGCGTCGTCCTGCGCGCGAGCGCCTCGGTGTCGGTCTCGATGTTGGTGCCGGTGAGGCAGTCTAACGGGTTCGTGACCAAGTCCCACCCGGACACCGGGCTGCCGATCACGTTTAGCGTGTTCGCCGGCACGAAGTTCGGCCCCGTGGCCGTGCACGTGGCGCTTCCGATCGCCTGCGCCTTGAGCCCCGCCTGGGTCGTCGTCACGCTGATGTTCGTCACCGTGATCCCCTGCTGGAGGCTGTTCGAGGCGACCACGAAGTCGGGCTGCGGCTGGTCGCCCGAGGACGGGTTCGAGCCCAGCACCGATCCCGCGCCGAAGGAGACCATGAAGCCGACCGTGAAGCTCCCGCTGACGAGGACGTCTGTGTACGGGTAGTCAAGGTCCGAGGAGTCGTAGAGGTTGTTGATCTGTGCCTGGAGCGAGTCGACCGGCGTGGCGGTGACCCCCAGCGTGTTCGCCGTGATGGTCACCAGCGGCTGCGTCGTGGCCCCCCAGTCGATCGTGAATCCCGCAGTGAAATCGCCCGAGACGGTCGCCGAGCCGTAGCCCGAGAGCGCCTGGATCGCGGCCTGGACCGCCGCCGCGTTGTCCGTGTAAAGGATCGCCGCCGTCGTGAGCGCTGCCCCGCCCTTGGTGAGCGTGATCTGGAAGCTCCCCGTGACCGGGACCGAGCTGAAGCCGATGACCGAAAGCGCGGCCTGGGCGTCGTACGGGATCACCGGCGTCGTGAGGGTGTTCCCGGAGGGATCGTCTATCGACAGCGTGAACTGCCCCGTGTCCGGGACGTTCGAGAACACGATGGCCTGCACGGCGTCCACCGGGCTTCCGATGGTCACCGTGGCGTCGAGCGAGAACTGGACTGTCGGTGTCCCGAAGACCGATATGATCGAGCCCGCGGGCACGATCGTGCCGGGCGTTCCGTACAGCACGAGCCCCGGCACGTTGTTCTCGGTCGGCGAGGTTATCGTGGGTGTCGCGCCGAGGCGCCTCAGGTTGTTCAGCGCCAGGATGTTGTCGACCGAGGTGCCCTCGGCACCGGAGGGGTACTGCGAGGCGTACACGGCCTCCCCGAGTTCCCACAGGAGTGCCTCGCGCTCGGAGAAGATCCCCACGAGCTGTCCGAACACCGACTCCGGCAGCAGGTTGATGTTCTGGCCGAAGGCCGTCCTCAGCGAGGCCTCTATCTCGGAGGCGATCGTCGAGAGGCGCTTGGGGACGAATCCCTGTGCGGTGAGTCCGTACGTCGTTGCCATGCCGTATTCTACCCCCTTGCTAGACCGTCACCAACCCCTCGTAGTCAACGGTGCCGGTCGTGCACTGCGCGCTGAACCTGAGCCTGAGCGATCGCGTCGCGAAGTCCGTCTGGAACGAGTACGAGTTGAGCGCTATGACGCCCGGCGTCCCGAGTATCTGGTCCCGGAAGAGCGCGTCTATCTTCGACTGGTCCGGGTTCTTGATCAAGATCTGCTGGAAGTACGGGAGCCCTATCGTGTTGTCGAGGAACCACTCGCCGAGGAAGATGCGCAGCCTCTGCAGCACGCTCTGCCTCACGTCGTCGATGGTCGTCGAGGTTATGACTAGGTCGCCGCCCTCGATCACGAGGTCGCCGAAGGTCGGGGACACGGGGCTGAGGTCGAGCTGTATGTCGGGCATTACTGCACGCTCCCCATCCCGTCGATCGTCTCCGGCGCGGTGGTGAACCCCGACTGCGCCGTGGCGGTACCGGTGGTCGCGACGGGTTGTCCCGCCGGGTTGTTCAGCGACGGCCCCGAGTGCGACGCCGGCAGCACGTCGGCGTTCCCCTGGATGTAGGTCAGGTCACCGTTGCCCGAGCCGTCGTCGCCGAAGATCTGCTGGATCTGGGCCTTCAGCGCCGCCTTCTCCGAAACGGAGAACTCCGAGAAGTGCGCGCTTGAGTTCTCGATCGCGTTGTAGATGGCGTCCGCCCTCCCCGATGGTGTCATTGCCACGTTTCAGCTCCCCTTCAGAGTATCAAGTTTTTGGCGAATTTGGGTGAGAAGTAGGTTCGTCGACGCGATGAACGGCTCCGGCCCCAGGAGCGTCGTCGTGAAGGTCTTGTTGATCAGCGTGTCGAGCAGCTGGTCGAGCAGGTCGATGAGTTCGTTCACACCGTTGGTGACCTTGATCGTCCCGCCTTTCTGGATCACGACCTCCATGTCCCCGTTGTGGAGCGTCAGCTCGTCCGTCGGACCGCCTATCGGCTCGCTGTGCGGAAAGAGCCCCGGCACGAATACCGCGTCGGTCATGTCGTGCTTGCGGGTGTCCATCGGGTCAACCTGCCCGCCGGAGACCTTCCAGTTGTCGATCGACCGCTCGCAAAAGATCGCGAGCCCCGTGTCGCCCACCTTGTAGGGGAGCTTCACCCAGTAGTCCGTTCCACGTGGAACGACGACCGGCACCCCCTGGATCGCCGGCGGGAGCGTCACCGTGCCGTCTATGTACTGCTTCTTGAGGAGCGGCTGCACGGTCACGAAGCCGTTCCCCTCGTCCGCCGTTATCTCGGCAGGGAGGCACGTGTGCAGCTCGTAGAGCTTCGCGTCGATCGCGTCCTTGAGTATCTGGTCGAGCGGCTGGCTCTCGCCCTGCGTGTTCTGCTCGTCCGTTCCGTATGGGTTGTAGCTCACGCGATGGTCCCCAGTCCTATGTTGGCGCTCGTCGTCTGCGTCACCGTTATCCTCGTCGCCTGGCAGTCGACCGTCCAGTTGTTCCCGTGCGTGTCCCCCTGGAACCGCGCGTTGCGGATGACGAAGTACTCGCCCTGTATCGTGTCGGAGAAGATCTGCACGGGCGTTCCGGGAACGAGCGAGGGGTTGAGCAGCGATTGGAACTGCGTGAGCCCCGTGTTCCCCTCGTTCTTGGAGGGCACGCCGACGAGCCCCGTCGATTCGCTGAGCACGATGGCCCGCGCCGTGGGCACCCCGCTCGTGGCGCCCAAGGGGTACACGGCGAGCACGCCGTCCTGCACCGACCACTGGAGGCCGAACGACTTCGTCACCCTGTCGAGCGTGCTGGAGACCGTCCCCGTGGCGGCGAAGCCGAAGTTGAACGTCGCGTTCGGCACCCCCCTCACCGGGGCGACGTCCACCTGTAGGGCGGAGGCCAGGTCCTTGATCACTTGGAGCAGCGTCGTCCCCTTGCCGTAGGTCTGGTCGTAGTGGGTGAGCAGGAGCTGCTTCTCCGCCGTCCCGCACTCGAAGGTCGTGATGACGTCGGCCGCCTCCCTCCTGTTCGTCACGAGCCTCACGTCGCCGATGTAGATCGGAAGGACGAGCCCCTCGTACCCGGCGTCGAGCCTTACCTGGAGCGCGCTCTTGACGTCGCTGACGCTCGCGGCCTGGTACGACTGGCGCGTCTGCGCCTGCAGCCCGTAGACCTCGATCTTCGACTTGTTCGACGAGGAGTCCGACGTCTTGTTGATGTCGAACACCACCCGCACGCCGGTGTACCGGTTCCCGGTAGTGGACGAGCCGATGCCCACGGTCAGCGCCCAGTCCCGCTTGTAGAGGTACTGTGGGTTCACTGCGTTGGGTCCGCGTAGTAGAGGGTGTGGTCCGTGCCGAAGGAGTACCGGGTCGGCTGGGTCCCCTGGTTCGTGTCGTCCACCGCGAAGAAGGTCCCCACGGGCAGCCCCGAGATCACGTACTGCCCGTTCACGTTCCTGTCGATGAGCAGCGGGAGGCCGTCGAGGATGTCGGTGTCCGATTGGTCG
>Ga0335085_10017504_pt1 | contig 10323 bp, 7 predicted proteins | sample Lox_Sample_45_FD_206712 | JGI IMG/M metagenome (GOLD analysis project Ga0335085, IMG submission 206712) | Soil microbial communities from Loxahatchee National Wildlife Refuge, Florida, United States - Lox_Sample_4.5 | ecosystem: Environmental > Terrestrial > Soil > Wetlands | place: USA: Florida...
TGCGTATGCCATCTGTTGATTGGCAATTATCATTTTGCCCACGATTACGGGTGTGTGCACCCCGGCATGCCTCTTGGCCGCAAGCATCTCCGTCGAAGCCGTGACGCCCCCACTGGTGGGATTGGCCTGCAAAGAACAAAAGAACTGATTCCAGACTAGGTTGCCCGGGCCGGGAAGTCAATTTCTCTCCATTTAGATGGTCGGATGGTGACCAAAGTTGCGCTTCGTAATAGACCCTGCGTAAGCTGCCCGTCCGAGTGGAAGTAGGGAAAAATGGGTTTGCAGAACAAGCTCATGAAAATCTCCATGCGAATTGCCTGCGCTGGCCTCGCCATGCTCCTGCTTGCTGCCGGGGCGATGGCCCAGCAAAGAACCGAGAGCGTTGAGCGCCAGATTTTTGATTCCGCCAATGACGCCCGCCGGGCCCAGGGTCTTTTGCGTTTGAAATGGGATCCGGCACTGGCGCGGGCCGCGCAGCAGCACGCTGCCGCCATGGCCCGGCAAAATATGCTTTCCCATCAGTTGCCGGCAGAACCCAGCCTGCCTACGCGCGTTTCGCGCTCGGGAGTTTACTTCATCTCTTTGTCGGAAAATGTTGCGCAAGGACATGACGCCGACCAGATCAGCCAGGAATGGGTGCAATCCCCTCAACACCGGCAGAACCTTCTGGACCCGGAGATGAACCGGATTGGCATCGGCGTAGCCGAACGGGACGGCCAATTGTTTGCCGTCGAGGATTTCGCCAAGGTTAAACCGTAAGAGGCTCGCGGCATAATGGGAGCCGTTCAAACGCCCCCTTGCTTACTCGACACCCACTTAGGGCGCCGAGGCGCCGATCTCTGCCCCGCATTCCCGCACCACCTCCAGCAGCGCCTCCAGGTCCTCCCGCTGGGTACGGAAGTTGACGATGCAGGCGCGCAGCCAGAAGCGATCCCCCATCACCGTGCTGGAAACAAACGCCTGTCCGCCCAGCTGAATTTTCTCCAGCAGCTGTTTGTTCAGCGAATTGAGCGCCTGATCATTCCCGCGCAAGTTGGCGGTCATATAGCGGAAGCACACCATGCTCAGGCTTTGCGGCTCGCATAACTCGAGGCCGGGCGATTGCCGCACGAGCTCCGCCAGGTGCTCGGCCAGGGCGATATTCTTGTCGATCGCCTTCCGGTATCCTTCCCATCCGTGATGTTTGATCGCCATCCAGACCTTGAGCGCGCGAAACCCTCGCGTCTGCTGAAAGCCATATTCGCTAAGCCATACCGGGCCCCCCACGCCGGTAGTGCTGACCTCTGTTCGCAAATACGGAGGCACCAGGCTGAAGGCATTGCGCATCGCCTCACCATCGCGCACCAGCACAACTCCCGCTTCCACCGGCACGTAGAGCCACTTATGCGGATCGAGGGCAATGCTGTCGGCGCGGCTCAGCGCCGCCAGCGCATCGTGATATTTGGTGCTCAGGATTGCCGGTCCGCCGTAGGCCGCATCCACGTGCAGCCACACGCCGTGCCGCGCGCAAACGTCGGCAATTTCATCCAGCGGATCAATCGCGCCCGTGTTCACCGTGCCGGCGCTGGCCACCACCGCAATCGGACGATGGCCTGCCTCTCGATCCTTCCGAATCGCCGTGTCCAGCGCCGAAGGAATGATCCGCTGCGCCGCATCGTGTGGCACAATGCGCAGATTCTCGCCGCCAATGCCGAGCACCTCCACAGCTTTCTGATTGCACCCATGGCCTTCGGCGCCCTTGTAAACGATTAGCCGCGGGTGCGCCCCCTGCAAGCCCTCGGCGCGCACATCGAAGCCGGCCTTCACATGCCGCGCCACGGTAAGCCCAGTCAGCGCCGCCATCGAGCCGCCGCTGACCAGCAGCCCCATGCTTTCTTCCGGAAAGCCAACCAGTTGCTTGAACCAGCCGATCACCTGCCGCTCAACGTAGATCGGCGCGTGGTTGCCGCCGGCATTGCTGGGATTCATGGTCGCGGCCAGAGCATCGCCAAAAATCCCCATCACCGTGGGCGGGGGATTCACCCAGCCAAAAAATCGCGGATGCCCATTGCCGAACGGGTAAGGTTCAATCTCTTCCGCAAATTGCGTCAGAACTTCGTCCGGGGTCTGCCCATTTTCGGGAGTGCTGCTTGCCAGATACTCATGCTGCAGCTTCTGCGGAAAGGGCTGAAACACCGGCCTTTTCGGAAGCGAGCTCAAGTGTTTCGCGATCAGGTCCACCACTTTGTACCCGACGCGCTTGATCTCCTCTTCCGGCCACTCCCACTCGTTCTCGTTTCTCGATACTTCGGCATCTCTCGCCATAGGCTAATTCTTGCATGTAAGCGGATTTCGGTCACGGCGCGGTTCTGGGCCGCCTCTGCAGGTTCCCGGCATGGAGAAGTGGGAGCGCGACGGGTATGATACGGGGCTAAGCCTTTAGCTTGGAGGAATGTGTGAACTACAGGAAATCCCCGCTCCTTTTGCTGATCGCAACCTTCGTTTTAGCCCTGTGCACCGCCGCTTTCACGGCGCAAAGCGCCGCCCAGAGTGCGTCACCCAAGCCAAAGCCCGCGGCTTCCGCGGCGTCTGCTGCCAGTTTGCTTGACATTAATTCTGCCAGCAAAGAGCAGTTGGACGCTCTTCCCGGCATCGGCGAAAAGTACTCGCAAAAAATTATTGCCGGCCGCCCGTATGCCCGGAAGAGCGACCTGGTGCAGAAGAAGATCATCCCGGCCGCCACCTACGCCAAAATCAAGAACCTGATCATCGCCAAGCAGAAGTAGCTTTGCCAACCTGAGCAGGGCAGAGACAAGAATGGCGAAGTCTCTGCACCGTCCAGGATCCCTGGCCCATCGCATCTTTCTGGGATCATGGGGCTGACCCGAGTCCGCCATTCCGCAGTTTTTCTTCCAGGCCGGCCTTCACGCTGGGCCATTCCGTATCCAGAATGCTGAAATAAACCGTATCCCTCCGCCGGCCGTCCCAGCAAATCACGTGTTGGCGCAGCGTCCCTTCCTCTTTCGCGCCGAGGCGCAGAATCGCCGTCCGCGACTGCCGGTTTAGCGAATCTGTTTTCAACTCCACGCGGAAGCATCCCCAGGTTTCAAAGGCGTGCTGCAGCATCAGCAGCTTTGCCTCAGTATTGACCGCACTGCGCTGCCACGCGGGGACAATCCAGGTGGAACCAATCTCGACGCGGCGGTTGGCGAGATCCATGTTCATGAAGCGGGTGCTGCCGACCAACTGTCCCGAGCCACTCTTCACAGTAGCGAATGCCACCGACGCTCCTCGCTCCGTCTCCTGCAGAATCTTCCCCATGGTTTCCTGGAATGCGCTCCCGGTCTGCATGGCGCTGGGCATCCAGCGAAAAATCTCCGTGGCGGAACTCTCGGCTGCTTTCCAAAGTTCGGAGACGTGTTTGCGCGTAAGCGGCTCCAGCCGGACCTCTTTCCCCACTAGGGTTACAGGCTGAACAGAAGGATGATTTTGCCGCAAGTCGTCCGCCGGCTCGGCGTGCTCCTGTGTCGAGGCCGGGTCCGCGACGCCAATCGCATATTCACTTTGCACCAGGCCGCCGCGATACGAACGCGTCTCCACGTGGCGAAGAGCGATGTCGTGCGGCACCGGGCCAAACAGCGGGATGCCTTCCCCGATCAGCACCGGCACGCGAGTGATGACTAATCGGTCGATGAGTCCGGCGGTGAGGAATCGCTGAATGGTAACGCCTCCATCGATATAGGCATGTTGGAAGCCGCGATTCTTGAGCCGGGTCACAATCTCGGCAGGTTCACCCGACATCTGCTCGACTACGCCGCTTTGAATCCAGGAGAAGTCCAGCGGTTGGCTGCTCAATACGACCACCGGCTTCTTGCCATACAACCATTTACCGAATGCCAGCACGAATTGGTAAGTCTTGCGCCCGATCACAACCACATCCACACCGCCATAAAATTCGTCGAAGCCGTGGGGACCCTGCTCCGGTGTATCCAGGAAATCGACCGTGTGATTCGGCCGGGCAAGAAAGCCGTCGACGCTCACTCCGCAGAAGACCGAAAGCTTCATCGCGCGCCCCCTGAACTGAAGCACGTAAGTTTATCCATATAGCCCCCGAGTTTGTGGTTGTACTTGCAGCGGCCATTGCCGCTATACTGGCGTGGATGGATGTGGAGAAGACGATTTCCGAGATCGAGTGGTTGGAGCGTGCCTTCGCCGCTCATGACACCAGACCGCTCACCGAAAGGGAACTCTCGGCTACGAACCGAAGGCACGATGAACGCCTCGCCCATAGCCCGTGGTTTCGCCTATGGCAAAGCTATGGCGTCTGTTGCCGGCCTGAACCCCCGGGACTTCAACTGCCAGGCTCGCAAGGCTAGATTCTGAGCGCTCCACCATCAAGGTAGTTTCCTCAATCAATTCCGCCCCCCCTCACGCTGGCCGGGTGGCCCTGATTCAACTTAATGGTGCAGCTCATTCCTTGACCGCCACCTGGTACTGTTCGATCTTGCCGTCGGGCATGGTGCGCTGTGAAACCTCCAACGCCTTATTGCGGAATTTGACCGTAAACGACCGGTAAGTCATGCCGCCGCGCTCCGAGCGCGCAGTTTGAGCAAAACTGAGAGCCGTGCCAAGCGGCCCGAGGCCGCCGGCAAAGTCCTGCAGTGCCTGCTGGCTGAAGTAGCTGTTGGCGTCTTCGGTGAAGAGCGAACGGTCAATCTCGCCCCGCTGCAACCCTTCGAAAATCTTGCGGGCTTTGGACTCTTCCCCTGAGCTGTTTTCCTGGGTGAAGAGCAAGGGAGCGATCTTGCGGGCAATATCGCCGGAAGCGCCAACCGCATCCTGGTTGGTGAGCACGACGACGGCGACGCGGTCATCGGGGAACACCAAATTTTGCGCCGTGAAGCCGGAGACTTCTCCCCCGTGGGAAATGGCTCGATGCCCAAGTTTGTTGCTGACGCCGACTCCCAGGCCATAGTCGGCCGAAACTCCATCGCTGAGCACTAACGTGGTTTCCATTTGTTTGTAGGACGCAGGCTTGAGCAGGCTCTGGTCGATAAGGCTAATGTCCCACTTGGCCAGGTCCTGCGCGGGCATGGCCAGTTCCCCGGCGGCGAACAACCAGCCGCTGCCTTCTTTCGGCGCGGGGCGCAAAGGCCCGAGCCCGAAACGCATGTAGCCGGTGGGATCGGCGCGCGTGTGGTCCACGTCAATGTCAACGACATTCCGCATGCCCAGCGGAGTGAAGATGTGGGTACTCAGAAACTGAAACAAGGGCACACCGCTGGCTTTTTCAATAATCTCTCCTGCGATCACAAACCCCGTATTGCTGTATTGCCACTGCGTGCCGGGATCGAAGTCGAGCGGCTTTTGCGCCCAGCGGTCGAGAATCTTCTCCGCCGTCACGGGCTGCAACATGAACGGAGGCACATAGTCTTGCGGCCAATAATCCTGATAGCCCGCGGTGTGGGAAAGAATCTGCCGGATGCTGATCTCATTGGCGCGGGTGAGATCGGGGAGAAACCGGGAAATGGGATCGTCAAGCGAAAGCTTGCCTTGTTCCGCCAGCAGCAGAATGGCGGCGGCGGTGAATTGCTTGCTGATGGAGCCGATGCTGTAACGCATCTCCGGCCGGGCGGACATCCGCGGCTCGAGGCTGGCGTCCCCATAGGCCTGGAGATAGGCGATCTGTCCCTCTTTGACGATAGCGAGGGAGGCGCTCGGCACGCCGGTGGCGGCCAGAGTCTGTTTGGCGATGTCATCAACCTGGACGCGAAGGTCCGGGGAAAGCGTCGTGATCTGACCCAATGCTACGCAGGCGTTGAGGACGCAAGTTAGATACGTAGCTTTGCGGAACGAAGCGTACATGAGAGCTCCCGTAAAAAAGCGGTAGGTAGGCATGTTGGCAGACAAAGTATACCCGCTCGGAAAATGCTCGCTGGGTGGCTTCGATGGCGGAGTGGGGGGCGGTTAAGGGCCTGTGCAAATCGTACTGAATCGGACCTCCCCATCCCGGAATCAAAATTCATGTTCTGATGTCCATCCCGGGTTTGTGCCACGCTTCTGAGAAGGGCAACGAGGCGTGGATGCTGCATCAATCAAGGCAAAGCACGGAGGATTTGGGCTTAGTGCTTCGGCGAGACCCGGGATTGAGTTCTTCCATCAGCACGCCGTCTGGTGAGGTGGCCCGTGCCGCTCCCGCATCTTCCCCGCTTCTGTTAGATTTCTAAGCGATGCAGTCGCAAGCCCATGGTCGAGGGCGCTGCAGGTAACGTAACCATGGCTGTCTCTAACAGCGCAAATTCGCTCCTCATCGTACCGCAGCCCGTGGCTGCGCCGTTGTCTCGCGCGGCAGTGTTCCTCGTTTTGAAACTCAACTCCGGACCCGGAGACCTCGACACCGTGCGCTCGCTCTGCGGCGATCTTTCTTCCATGTTTCGTGCCGTGGATTTTCGCGATATCGAAGCCCGGCTCTCCTGCGTCATGGGCTTCGGGCCGGAGGCCTGGGATCAACTGTTCGGCTCGCCGCGCCCGGCGGAGCTGCATTCCTTTCGCGAGATTCGCGCCGGCGCGCGCCAGGCGATCGCCACTCCCGGCGATTTGCTCTTTCACATTCGCGCCAAGCGCATGGACCTGTGCTTTGAACTTGCCATGCAGATCATGGCGCGGCTCGATGGCTCGGTTTCTTCCGTGGACGAAATCCACGGATTTCGTTATTTCGATGATCGCGACCTCCTCGGATTTGTGGACGGAACCGAAAATCCCAGAGGCGAGGAAGCGGCCAGCGCCGTGCTCATCGGCGACGAGGACCCTGGGTTCGCCGGCGGCAGCTACGTCATCACCCAAAAATACGTTCACGATCTGGGCGCCTGGAATGAGTTGCCGACCGAGGCCCAGGAGCGGATCATCGGCCGGAAGAAGCTATCCGACATCGAGCTGGACGACTCCGTGAAGCCCACCTCGGCGCACAGCGCGCTGACCACGATTGTCGAAAACGGAGAGGAAAAGAAGATTCTCCGCGACAACATGCCGTTTGGGCGCGTGGGCGAAGGGGAATTTGGCACTTATTTCATCGGCTACAGCCGCTCGCCGCGCACCATCGAGCAGATGCTGGAGAACATGTTCATCGGCCGGCCGCCCGGCAACTACGACCGTCTGCTCGACTTCAGCCAGGCCCTCACGGGCAACCTCTTCTTTGTGCCGTCGGCGACGTTCCTGGACGCGGTCGGCACCGGCACGGCCGCTGCGTCATCTGCGACGGAACCAGCGCCAGGGGAATCTGCAGAATCCGGCCTTTCCAACAACGATGGCTCGCTCAGCATCGGTTCACTCAAGGGAGATCTATCGCATGAATAACCTGCATCGTGAGCTTGCCCCGATTTCTGACGCGGCCTGGGCCCAGATTGAAGAGGAGGTCGCCCGTACCTTCAAGCGTTATGTCGCCGCACGCCGAGCCGTGGATGTGAAGGGCCCGGCGGGCGTAGGTCTGTCGGCGGTGGGTACCGGCCACTTGAAATCACTGCCGGCGCCGCGCGAAGGGGTCGTCGCCCGGCAACGCGAGGCAAAGGAGCTGGTGGAACTGCGTGCTGCCTTTGAACTGAGCCGCGCGGCGATTGACGATGTCGAGCGCGGCGCCAACGATGCGGATTGGCAGCCGGCGAAAGATGCGGCCCGCCAGCTCGCCTTCGCCGAAGACGGCGCAGTGTTCAAAGGTTATGCGGACGCCGGCATCGTGGGCATCCAACAGGGGAGCAGTAATCCGAAGAAGCCTCTTCCCGGCGACGTATTGCAGTATCCGGACGCCATTGCCCAGGGACTAAGTCAGTTGCGCCTGGTCGGCGTCAACGGCCCGTACGCGGTCTTGCTGGGCTCCGAAGCCTATACCGCCCTGGCCGAGACCAGCGATCACGGATACCCGGTGCTGGAGCATGTCAAGCGCCTGGTCAAAGATAAAATCATCTGGGCGCCGGCAATCGAAGGCGCGATTGTCGTGACCACGCGAGGCGGCGATTTCGAACTCCATCTTGGCCAGGACCTCTCCATCGGCTATTTAAGTCACACCGACAGCTCGGTTCGCCTTTACCTGCAGGAGACTCTCACTTTTCTGCTGCTGACGACTGAAGCGTCGGTCGTGCTGCCAAAGTAGGTCTGCGCGCCCATGCAACCTCATTGGGGCCGAGACCAGCCCCGGTTTTGGGCGCTAACCTGCGCGGTACTCCACGCGAGTTGTTGTTAGGTTCGTGGCGTTGAGCCAGATTCCAGGTTTGCCGACACCGGGCAAGCCTGGGGCACACTAGATTGAGACTGAGTGCCTGTTGCGGGGCCACACCGCAACGCCATCCATTTCTGGATGGCGTTCTTGGCGGTGAAGACTAATACGCGTTAGCGTCGGCCGTGGCCTCCACCGCCGCCACTGGAGTGTCCGCCGCCACCACCAGAAGAGTGGCCACCGCCGCTGAATCCGCCACCGCCGTAGGAATGTCCACCGCCACTATAGGAGCGTCCGCCACCACCGTAGCTCGATCCCCCGTGGTAGGAAGGAGCGGCTCCGTAAGAGCGTCCACCGCCAGAGTATCCGCGGTAGGAAGGCGTTGAGTAGCTGCGGCCCGACGAACCTGAGTAGCCTCGGTACGAAGGCGCTGCCGAGTAGCTGCGGCCCGACGGCGACCCATAGCTGCGATACGAGGGTTGCGAACCGTAGCTGCGACTGGGCGAGCTGTAGCCGCCGTAGTTCCCGTACGATCGGCCGGTTCCGTAGGAGCCACGGGAGGAGTAGCCTTGTGAACCGTACCGGCCACTATAGGAATTGGAAGCGAACGGAGCCGATCTGACCGGCCCCGTCGGACGCGGAACGAAGTTCGAGCCACGTCCTGCACCCTGTCCATTACGCGCCGAAGGAGTCGAGTATCCCCGGCTCGAGGATCGTGGGTCCGCCCGCATTCCTGACGAACCGCGTGCCTGGGACATTCCATTGTACCCACGCATACTTTGCGAAGGTCGCGGCACGTTGTTGCGGCCGGCAAAACTCCCGGCCGAACCTGACGATCTGCCCATCGTGCTACGTCCGGCCATGGCGCCATTGCCGGCGCCCCGGGCCATGCTCTGCGGCGGCCGGGGAACGGAGCGTCCGAAACCTGCTCCATTATTCATTCGTCCAGCGTTCATTCGGCCGGCCATGGCACCGCTGTTCGGCCGCGCCACGGAGCCACCGCGCACTCCGCCGCGCGCGGTGAATGAGGCTCGCGATACCGTGGGCCGCGAGAAGGCGCGAGAGGGTGGTATTGCCGCTCTGCGTCCGGCGCTCGCTCCCAGTCGACTCATCCGCGTTGGATTCACCGGAACCCTGCCACCGAGCGAAGCCCGCGAGAACTGATTTGCGGACATCCGCACGCCCATGCCATGCACCGGCATGGAGTGAGTGAGGGCGCGTTGCGAAACCGCAATGGGCCCATGCGGGGAATGCAAATTGGCGTAGTGAAACCCGCCGCCGAAGCCCGGGCGGCCAAAGCCGCTGCGGAAGCGGTTAAAGTCGTGGAACCGCGTGTTGTAAATGTTGATCCGGTCGAAGTAGCCCCAGCGGGTGTGGTACCAGGGGAAGAATGGTTCCCCCCAACCCAGCGCGCACCAGCCGATGCCGCCCCCGAAGCCAAACCCGAATCCCGATCCCCAGTACGATCCGCCGAACCATGCCACCAGCGCGGGAGCGTAGTAACCCGGACCCCAATAGGAATACGGCCCAGGCGCCCAACCCCAGTTGTTGCCCCAATAAACCCAGCGCCCATAGTGGAAGGGAGCAAATCCCCAGGGCTCGTCATCTACCCAGGTCCAACCCCAGGGAGAAATCCACACCCAATGCCCGTAGTGATAGGGGGCCCATCCGTCAGGTACGGAAGAGGGGGTCCAAACCGGTCCATAATCCGGCGTCTCGCTCCAGGTCCCGTACTCGTCTAAATCGTCAGAGCCGATTACGTTGGGAGAGACGTAGCGAGCTGAAGCAGAGTGCTCGTCTTGTTGATCTCGTCCGCGGCACCAGTTGTCAAAAGAATCGGGAGCCGGCGCCTGGGCGATTTCCGGCGCGGAGGAATTGTCTTCGGTAAAGTGCGCCTGCTGGCCGGCCTTAATCGTGACCGATGAGCCGTTGCTGCTGGCCTGGCCCTCTCCCTGCCACACGGTTACTCCGCTGGTGTTGCCCTGGGAATCCACGTCCACGCGATACTCGCCCGGGGTCTGCACGGTAAATGCAGTCTCCGGTGTATCAATCTCGTATGTCTCGCCCTCGGCGAGATGGCGGACCCAAAGGTCCAGCGTGCCCTGGTGCAACTCGAGTTGAGTGCTGTTGTCGCCGAC
>Ga0335085_10017506_pt1 | contig 10322 bp, 12 predicted proteins | sample Lox_Sample_45_FD_206712 | JGI IMG/M metagenome (GOLD analysis project Ga0335085, IMG submission 206712) | Soil microbial communities from Loxahatchee National Wildlife Refuge, Florida, United States - Lox_Sample_4.5 | ecosystem: Environmental > Terrestrial > Soil > Wetlands | place: USA...
CGTTTCTCTTCGCGCCGCGGCACGAACGTCGCGCCGCTGCGCGATTTGCCCGCCCGCGGCAGGAGCCGGCATGCGGCGCTCCTGCCCGCGATCCCGGAGCCCGCCTCTACCGAGTCGGGCTACATCAGATCCGTTTCTTGCCCATCACCACCGCTCCCACCAGCGCCACCAGCAGCAGGATGGAAGCAATCTCGAAGGGGATCACGTAGTTGTGGAAGAGCAACCGGCCGATCTCTTCCGTATTCCCCCCGCCCGGCGCCGCCAGCCGCGGCGCGGGCAGCAACTGGCTGCCCGAGACGCTGTTGCGCGCCAGGGCTAGCGCCGCCAGCAATTCCGCCAGCAGCGCCACGGAGAGCAGTCCGGCCACCCACGACTGCCGGTTGAATTGCACCTGGTGCAGCGCAACGTCCAGGTTCACCAGCATGATCACGAACACGAACAGCACCATGATGCCGCCGACGTAGAGAATGATCTGCACGGCGAACAGGAATTCCGCGTTCAGGGTCAGATAAAGCCCGGCGGTGGCCAGCAGCGCGGTAATCAGAAAAATGGCGCTGTGCACCACGTTGCGCATGGTGACCACCAGCGCCCCGCTCAGCACCGCCAGCCCCGCAAAGAAATAGAAAAGGATTTCGTTGCCCATCGCGTCTCGCCTTACCGGTTCGCGTCCCGCACCGCAACCATCCGGATTTTCCTCATGCGCTCTGCTCCGCACGGGCCGCCGCCGCTTCCTGCTCCCGGGCCTGCCCGGCGCGCACCAGCCACATGGCCACCAGCACCGTGGCCAGCGCTGTGCCCCCAAAGGCCACAAACGGATTCACGCCGTTTTCCTTCAGCAGCACCGCTGTGGCCACGGCCATCACGTTCACAATCGAGAGCGGAATCAGGTAGTGCCAGCCCAGCCGCATCAACTGGTCAAAGCGGTAGCGCGGGAAGGTGAACCGCGCCCACAGAAAAACGTACACGTACAACATCACTTTGGCGATGAACCAGAACGCGCCGTGAATGCCCGGCTTGAGCGCCGCCAGTTGCGGCACCGGCGCCAGCACCAGCGCAAGCGGCAGCGTGATCAGCAGGCAGATGCCCGCGAAAATCAGCATGATGAAGCTCTGGTCTTTGCCCGTCTGCCGCGGAACGCGGTAGAAGCAATAGCCGGTCACCCCCAGCATCACCAGCGGCGGCACCACATCCAGAAAATTCAACCAGGCCACGCTCGGAAACGGCCGCAGCCAGCCCCCCAGAAACAGCGTGGTGGCCACCGAGCCGACCACCACCATGTTCGCGTACTCGGCCAGGAAATAGAGCGCCCAGCGGAAGCCGCTGTACTCCGTCATGTAGCCGGCCACCAGCTCCGATTCCGCCTCGGGCATGTCAAAGGGCGCCCGGTTGGTTTCCGCCACCGAACCGATCAGGTAAATCACAAACGCGATCGGAGCCACAAACACAAACCAGACGCCGCGGTCCGCCTGGGCCAGCACGATGTCTTTCATGGAGAGGGTGCCGGCCAGCAGCAGCCCGGCAACCATGGCCATGCCCACGGCCACTTCGTAGCTCACCAGTTGCGCGGCGCTGCGCAGCGCGCCCAGCAGCGAGTAGTGGCTGTTGGACGCCCAGCCTCCCAGAACGATTCCGAAGATGCCCATCGAGCTGATGGCCAGGATGAACAGCAGCCCGATGTTCATGTCCGCGATCAGGAATCCCGGCCCCACGGCAATCGCCGCAAACGCCAGCATGGCCGCGGTCACCGAGAGCACTGGAGCCAACCAGAAAATCAGCCGGTCTGCGCTCTCCGGGATGATGTCTTCCTTGATCATCAGCTTCACCGCGTCCGCCAGGGGCTGCAGCAGCCCGTGCGGCCCCACGCGCATGGGACCCAGGCGCGCCTGCATGTCTGCCATCACCTTGCGCTCGAGCAGCACCACGTAGCCGGCCAGCAGCGGGAAGACGCCCACAATCACCAGCGCGTCCACCAACTGGACCCAGTACTTCAGCAGAAAATCGAGCACGCCCTGCATGTCATGTAGGACAGGCTTTCAGCCTGTCCCCTTCGCTCCTCATCCCTACCGATCCACTTCCCCCAGCACAATATCCAGCGTCCCGATAATCGCCACCACATCCGCCACCAGGTGGCCGCGCACCATGGTATCCAGTGCCTGCAAATTGATAAAGGAAGGCGGGCGCACCCGCACGCGGTAGGGCTGGGTGGTGCCGTCGCTCACCACGTAGTAGCCGATTTCCCCTTTGGGCGCTTCGATGGCGTGGTACACCTCGCCCGGCGGCGGCTTCAGCACTTTCCCGACTTTGGCCATGATCGGTCCGGAGGGAATATTTTCAATCGCCTGCAGGCAGATGCGGCGCGACTGGCGCATTTCTTCCATGCGCACCAGGTAACGGTCGTAGGTGTCGCCGTTTTTGCCGGTGGGAATCTCGAACTCGTACTGATCGTAGGCCGCGTAAGGCATGGCCTTGCGAATGTCCCATTTCACGCCGCTGGCGCGGAGCGGCGGCCCGGTAACCCCCAGGGCGATGGCCTGTTCCGAATTCAGCAGCCCGATGCCCTTGGTGCGGCCCACCCAGATGCGGTTGCCTGTGAGCAACTGCTCGTACTCATCCACCTTGCTGGCAAAGTCGACGCAGAAGCGCTTCACATCGTGCTCGAAGCCGTCGTAGGTCTCGTACTGCAGGCCGCCGATGCGGAAGGCATGGGTGGTCAGGCGCGCGCCGCAGTACTTCTCGAATATCTTCAAAATTTCTTCGCGCTCGCGCAGGCAATAGAACACCGGGGTGAGCGCCCCGATATCCAGCGCGTGCGTGCCCAGCCACAGCAAGTGGCTGGCGATGCGCTGCAGCTCGGTCAGGATGGTGCGCACCACGCGCGCCCGCGGCGGCGCTTCCGCGCCCAGCAGCTTTTCCACCGCCTCGCAGTAACCCAGGCCGTTGGAGACCGCGGCCACGTAATCCATGCGGTCCACGTACGGCGCGAACTGCTGGTAGGTGCGGTGCTCCGCGATTTTTTCCACGCCGCGGTGCAGGTAGCCGATGAAACACTCCGAGCCTTCGATCTTTTCGCCGTCCAGCCGCAACTTCACGCGCAGCACGCCGTGGGTGGAAGGGTGCTGCGGCCCCATGTTCAGCACGATTTCGTCCGCGCCGGGGACCGCGGTCTCTTCCACGGGAGGCATTCCGGTGATGCGCGTTTCGTCCATGCGTCTTCCTATTGCCCGCTCTCGATGCCCAGGTTTTCCCGCACCCAGGCTTCGTCCTGCTGGAGAATGTCGTAATCCTTGCGCAGCGGGTAGCCCTGCCACTCGTCCGGCAGCAGGATGCGTTTCAGGTCCGGGTGGCCCTCAAACACGATTCCGAACATGTCGTAGCATTCCCGCTCCATCCAGTTGGCCGCGGGCCACACGCCGGTCACGCTGGGCACCGCTTCGCGCTCTCCGGCCGCGCATTTCAGGCGCAGCCGCTCGTTCTTCGCAAACGAATAGAGCTGGAGCACCACCTCGAACCGCTTTTCGCGCTTCGGCCAGTCCACTGCGGTCAGGTCCGAGAGTAGATTGAATTTCTCGTCGTCGCGGGCGTAGAGCGCGATGGCCTGGAATTGCGCGGCATCCACCACCAGCATGGCCTGCTTGCGGTCCAGCCACGCCTCGCGAATCGCCTCGCCAAACCGCTGGCGGAAGCGTTTCACCAGATCGTTGTCCAGCGGTGCGCGCTCTTCCTTCTTGGGAGGGGGCGCGGCCGGCTTTGCGGGCGGAGCCGCGGGCTTTGCCGCCGGCGGAGCGGCCGGACTTGCAGGCGCCGCAGGAGCCGGCGCAGCCGGTTTTTCCCCGCCAGGGGCGGCCGCAGCGGGTGTGGCATCCGCCGCCGGCTTTGGCGGCGTGCTCGCGGCTGGCGCGGGCTCACCCGGTTTCCGCGCGTCGCCACCCGGCGGGAAAGCAGGCTGCTCTTTTTCAGGAGGTTCGCTTCCCATTCGCGTCAGAAGTGCTGGCGGCCTTCCCATCCCCCAAACGTCCGCCGGAAAATTAGCCCGTGATTGTTAACACAGGCGCTCGCATGCGTCAACGCACCCGCAGGGAAAAAGCTCTGCATCCAGGACGGCCGCTGACAATGCGGAAGGGGTTGAAATTGACAGGCGCAGCGTCCGTGCGCTGTGTTCACAGCCACTCGAGCGCGCCTTTGCGGTAGAGCCACAGATAGCCCACGATCAGGATGCCCAGGAACACGAACATGCTGATCAGGCCGTAGAGCCCCAGGGCCCGATATTGCACCGCCCAGGGGAACAGGAACACCGTTTCCACGTCGAAAATGACGAAGAGAATGGCCACGATATAAAAGCGCACGGAGTAGCGCCCGCGCGCGTCCCCTTCCGGCGCGATGCCGCACTCATAAGCCTTCAACTTGGCGCCCACCGCCCGGCTGGTGGGCCGCAAGAGCTGGAAAATCAGCAGGGTGACCGCCGGAAATGCCGCGGCCAGAAGGGCAAAGATCAGGACGGGAATGTATTGCTCCGGCATTTCCGATTCGCGCGCATCCTACCATACGGTCTGTAGGCTGTCACGCGCGTGCCGGGCCGGCTCGAGGGCTGGTTGCGACAGGGGCGCGCAGGCTGGAGCCGACGCTCTCCGGCTGCGCGCGGCACGCTTCTCCGGAGACCGGTTGACACCCCGCCCCGTGGCCGTCTAAGATGATTCCCGAACGAACGTTCGAACGAGGGCCAGTAGGACAGACATTCTTGTCTGTCCCGCGTGCGTGGTTCGTGGGGACCATTTCGCGACGCTCCGTGCCGCGCGCCGTTTCAAAACGTTCCGTTCCACCCCCATGTCCGCCGCGCGTCCATTGCCGCAGCGCAAGTCCGACCAGAAGCTCCAGCTCATCCTGGAGCGCGCAGCGGGCGTGTTTGCCCGCAAAGGTTTTGAAGGCGCTTCGATGCGCGACCTCAGCCGCTCGACGGGTATTTCCCTCTCCGGGCTCTATCACTATGTCTCCAGCAAGCAGCAGTTGCTGCACCGCATCCAGATGGATGCCTTTTCGCAGATCCTGGAGCAGCTGGAATCGCGCCTGGCGGGAGTGACCGATCCGGAAGAACGCATCCGCATCCTGATCCGCAATCATCTGGATTATTTCCTCACTCATCCGCTGGAAATGAAGGTATTCACGCACGAGGCGGATGCGCTGGTGGCGCCCTACCGGGGCGAGGTGGCCGGGATCAAGCGGCGCTATTACGAGCTGGCGTTGAAGCTGTTCCGGGATTTGCAGCGCGCGGGCCGCGCGCGGGCCCTGGCGCCCCGCGTCGCCGTGCTGGCGCTGTTCGGCATGATGAATTGGATTTACACTTGGCACCACCCGGACTCGGACCCCCAGGCGCGGGAGCTGGCGGAAGTTATCACCGCGCTCTTCCTGCGCGGGGCGCTGACTGCCCCTGGCCGGAGCGGAGCTTTGGCGCCGGAACCCGCGCACAAGAGCGGCCGGAGCAGCGGCCGGGATCACGCACGCCTGGCGCGCGAGATCATCCACGAAAGGAAACACGCACATGGCCACGCTTGAGGCAGTGGAGCAGAAACAACTGGTCACCTACCGGGTGGAGGGCGGCGTCGCCATCCTGGAAATGACCGACCCTCCGGCCAATACCTACACCCACGAAATGATGCGCCAGCTCGATGAAGCCATCCTGCGCGCGCGCATGGACGAATCCGTCTACGTGCTGGTGCTGCGCGGCGCCGGCGAGAAATTCTTTTCCGCGGGCGCGAATATCGCCATGCTCCAGAAGGCCGACCCGCAATTTAAATATTATTTCTGTCTCCACGCCAACGAGACGCTCTCCCGCCTGGAACAGACCCCCAAGCTGGTGATTGCCGCGCTCAACGGGCACACCGTGGGCGGCGGGCTGGAAATCGCCCTGGCCTGCGACATCCGCCTGGCGAAAAAAGAAGGCGGCAAGATCGGCCTGCCGGAAGTGAACCTGGGCGTGCTCCCGGGCACCGGGGGCACGCAGCGCCTGCTGCGCGTGGTGGGCCGCGCACGTTCTCTCGAGTGGATGGTCACCGGGCGCACCTTCGGATTTGAAGAGGCCCTGGAACATGGCCTGATCCACGACATCTACGAGCGCGAGACCTTTTGGGACGACGTGATGGCTTACGCACGGCAGTTCTGCCCGCCGAACAAGGCCGCGCGCGCCGTGGGGCGCATCAAGCGCTCGGTGGTCTCCGGCGCGGAGATTGGATTCCAGGAGGCCCTGGCGCTCGAACGCGAACTGCAGCAACTCCTCTTCACCAGCGAGGACGCGAAAGAAGGCCTGGCCGCGTATGTGGAGAAGCGCCAGCCGCAGTTCAAGGCGAAGTGACCGCTGGCGAGCGAAGAACAGAAGCAGAATCTGAGTTGAAGCTGGCCCGGCCGCAGACTGAGACACAGGCAAGACCGAGGGGACGCAAATGCGAATCTTACCGGACTTTCTGCGCGAGGGACTGAAGCTGATCATCGTGGGCTTCAATCCCGGCGAGGCCTCCGCCCGGGCGGGCCATTATTACGCCGGGCGCGGGAACAGCTTTTGGCCGCTGCTCTACGAATCCGGCCTGATCCAGGAGCCGCTGGCCCCCGAAGACGACCGGCGCCTTCTGGACTTCGGCATCGGGCTGACCGACCTGGTGAAGCGCCCCTCGCGCGGCATCGAAGAAATCCACCGCGAAGACTTCACCGAGGGCCGCGTGATGCTGGGCCAGAAACTCGAGCAGCACGCCCCGCGCGTCATCGCCTTCAACGGCAAGCTGGTGTACGAGAAGTTTTCCGGCCGTCCGGTAAAGCTCGGCCTGCAGAAGGAACGTCTCTACGGCGCCCAGGTGTACATCCTGCCTTCCACCAGCGGGCAAAATACCACGGAGAGCCACGCGGAAAAGCTGCAGCACTTCCGCAGCCTGGTGGCCCTGGTGAACGGCCATTCCGCGCCGGCGGCACGCGGCGCGGTGCGTGCCAAAGGGGCGCGCGCGTGACCCAGCCGGCCGTTTCCGCGGCGCCCGTTCTGCTCGAGTCTCTCCACGCGGGCGTGCTCACGCTGCAAATGAACCGCCCAGAGCGGCTGAACGCGCTGAACATCGAGCTGGGCCAGGCCCTGGTGGCTGGCATGGAACGCGCCGCGGCAGACCCGGCCGTGCGCGCCGTGGTGCTGACCGGCGCGGGCCGCGCCTTCTGCGCCGGGGGCGACCTGGGACTGCTGCGCGAGATGCGCGAGTCCGGCCGTAGCGGCGAGCTGGAGCCGCTGCTGCGCGCCGGAGTGCGTTACATCCTGGCGGCGCGCACCATGGAGAAACCGGTGATCGCCGCGGTCAATGGCCCTGCGGCGGGCGGCGGCATGAACGTGGCGCTGGGCTGCGATTTCCGGATTGCCGGCGACCGCGCGAGCTTCGGCCAGTCGTTCACCAAAATCGGATTGTTTCCGGATTTCGGCGGCACCTATCTGCTTCCCCGGCTGGTGGGGCAGGCGCACGCCGCGGAGCTTTTCTATCACGGCGAAATGATTTCCGCGGAAGAGGCGCTGCGCATCGGCGTGGTCAACCGCGTGGTGCCGCACGACCGGCTGATGCCGGAAGTGGAAGAGCTGGCCGCGCGCGTGGCCGCCGGCCCGCCGCTGGCCATTCAGGCGGTCAAGAAAGTGGTTTTCGCGGCGGACTGCGCGGCGCTGGAGCGCGCCCTGGAATTCGAGGTCGAACAGCAGATGCGCTGTTATTTCTCGGAGGACGCCAGCGAGGGAATCCGCGCGTTTCTGGAGAAACGCGCCCCGCAGTTTCGAGGCGAATAGCGCCGGCGCTAGGAAATCACGGAGGAAGTGGCATGCCCGCAACCCGCATCACCAGCTTTGACGACTGGGTGGACCTGTTCCGCGCCTGGCAGCGCGACATCGACGTGGCCTATCCGGAGATCACCAACTACCAGTTCGAGGCCAAATTCGGACCCATGCGCTCGAACGAAATCGAATTTGGCCATTACAAAGGCCAGCCCAAGTGGCGGCGGGTGATTGACGTGCCCGACCAGCGCGTGCGCGACGCGCTGATGAACCTGATTGTGTATCAGGGAGACACGGAGTTCGCCTCCGTGGAACAGCAGCGCCGCCTCTTCCAGTCCGCGCCCTCCGAGCACGACCGGCAATCGCTCTGCCGGGTGGTGACCGAAGAGATGCGCCACGGCTGGCAGATGTGCCATCTGCTGGTGCACCACTTCGGGCACGGCGGGCGCATCGAGGCGCAGAAGATGCTGGAGCGTCGCGCCTTTGAGAGCAAACGGCTGCTCGGCGCGTTCAATCAGGACGTCCGTAACTGGCTGGACTTCTTCACTTACACGGATTTCGTGGACCGTGACGGCAAATTCCAGCTCACCATGCTCAGCTACTCGAGCTTCGAGCCACTGGCGCAGTCCATGACGCCGATGCTGCGCGAGGAGTCCTTCCACCTGGGCACCGGCCAGGACGGATTGAAGCGCGTGGTGCGCGCCGGCGTCGTTCCGCTCGCCGTGGTCCAGAAGTACATCAACAAATGGATTCCGGTGAGCTTCGACCTGTTTGGCGTGGACCACTCCAGCTCCGCGCACTGGTTCTACGTGTGGGGGTTGAAGGGCCGCTACGACGAACCGCGCAATCCCGCGCCCGCGGACCTGGGCCATATCAACGAGCACAGCCGGTCGCTCTACCGCCTGGAGTGCTGCCAACTGGTGGACCAGATCAACAAACACGTGCCTGCAGGCCAGCCCAAGCTCTACGTTCCGGACCTGAAGTTCAACCGCCGGATCGGCGAGTTTGCCGGCCAGCCCTGGTGCGTCCATGGCACGGAGATGGACGAGCGGGCCCACGACCAGCATTTGCGGGAAGTGCTGCCCGGCGAAGACGATTTAAAGCTGCTGGCGGATATTGAAGCCAACGAGCCACAGTGGATCGCGCCGAAGATGGCCCAGGCCGACGCCTGATCCGGGGCACAGGGGAAAAGCCTGTGCTGGCCGTTTCCGCGCGCAGCGCCGCCCCTCAACCCGTGCTAGATTAAATTTCTCATGCCCGCCGCCTCCAACCTGCGCATCGAAGCGCGCGACCGCGTGGCGCGTGTCACCTTCGACCGCCCGCCGCTCAACATTTTGGACATCGCCATGGTGGCCGACATCGGCGAGGCTTTGGTGCGGCTCCCCGCGGAAAACGAATTCATCGTGTTTCAGGGCGCGAACGGCTGTTTTTCCGGCGGAGGCGAGATCGCCGACCATACCCCGGAGCGCGTGGGGCGCCTGCTCGGTGCGTTCCATCGCGTGTTCCACGAAATGGGGGCGGGACACGCCGTCACCATCGCCGCGGTGGAAGGCACATGCCTGGGCGGCGGCTGCGAATTGGCCCTGTGCTGCGATTTTATCCTCGCGGCGGAAACGGCCACTTTCGGCTTTCCCGAAGTCCGGCAGGGATGCCTGCCTCCGCTGGCCCTGGTCATGTTGCCCCGGATGATGCCTTCGCATGCCGCCCTGGAACTGATTCTCACCGGTCGCACCATTTTCGCGAACCAGGCGGCGGCACAGGGCATGGTGACGCGCGTGGTGCCCAGCGGCGGCACCTCCCAGGCCGTGGACGATCTGCTCGGCGAGATGAAGCATCTGAGTCCCGCGGTTCTCCGCCTCACGCGCCGCGCCAGCCGCAGCGCGGGCTTCAAAGAAGAGGAGCGCGAACTCACCGAAATCGAAAACCTGTATCTGGATGAACTCATCCGCACCAAGGACGCCGTGGAAGGAGTCCGCGCCTACCTGGAAAAGCGCGCGCCGGTCTGGACCGGGCATTGACCCGGCCGGCGCGGATTTCAAATCCCCCGACATACGCACCACTAGGAGGCTGCCGGTGAGCACCATGCGATTTCTGCACAAACCCACCTGAACGTCCTGCCGCAAAGCAAGAGGTCTCTTGCTCCAGCACGGCGCCCAGCTCGAAACGCGCGATCTTTCCGCCCAGCCGCTCTCGGTGCAAGAGCTGGACGCGCTGATCGGCAAGCGGGACTACCTCCTCTTCCTGAACACGCGCAATGAACTCTACCGGGAGCGGAAGATGGCGGAGCATCCGCCTGCACGGAAAGAAGCCCTGGAGCTGATGGCCCGCAACCCCAATCTGATTCGCCGTCCCGTGGTACTCTCCCGCGGCACGCTGGTTCTCGGCTACGATGAACCCGCATTGCGCTCGCTGGCCCGCGGCGCGAAGAAGAAGCCGTAGAGCCACAGCCGGCTCGCGGGCGCAGCGGCGGCTTCCGCGCGGCCGGCGCACACTTTTGCCATGAATCCGGTCATCGACATCCACGTCCACATCCAGCCGCACGCCC
>Ga0335085_10017507_pt1 | contig 10322 bp, 11 predicted proteins | sample Lox_Sample_45_FD_206712 | JGI IMG/M metagenome (GOLD analysis project Ga0335085, IMG submission 206712) | Soil microbial communities from Loxahatchee National Wildlife Refuge, Florida, United States - Lox_Sample_4.5 | ecosystem: Environmental > Terrestrial > Soil > Wetlands | place: USA...
CACATCCTGGGAACGTATGACAAACCCGATTTTGGCTTGGACATTGCGAACGGCGGCAACAAGCAGGCGGCGGATAAATGATGGTGGACCTGGCCGGGATCGAACCGGCGACCTCATCGTTGCGAATTATCCCACCTGTCTCTGATGCAGTAGCACGCAGTGAGTCTGAATTGCACACAACGCCAGTGTTCATGCGGGTTTCAATCATTTTCACTTCAAATTGAATTGCATCAAGTTGGGCCCAGTTGGTGGGTGTCACAGGGCCTTGGATGCGTGGGTTGTGTCACAAAGCTTGTCACAAATTCCCCAGGCGCGAGAAGTTTAAGCTTCAGCCAGGGGGGTGGAGTTCGCGCGAAAAAGAAGGCTCAGCGCGGACAGAGAGTTGAAAATTTGGAAATTGCCTTCTACCCGAACCCCCTTTTCAAGTCGTGAAATGTGAAACAGAGTGTGTCTATTCGAAAAGGTGGGGTGAGTGTATCGTGGTCTCGACTTCCGTCAGGGAGGCATTTAAGTGAACGATACGAAGCTACAAAAAGGCCAACGTCAGGCAAGAGCATTAAAGGACATTCTCGTGATCCTAGGCGGGTTGGTGGTCCTGTCAACGTTTGTCGCGAACGAATTGAAGCGAGATCGATTGAAGGACCTGTCTAACTCAATCGAAACAGCCAGAACTATCTATCTTCTCCGCTCCGGTTTTCAGACCACGAATGATCTGATCAAAGGAATCGAAAATAGACTCGAGAACAAACATCCTCAGTTACCTACCGACGCACAAGATCAGAAACGCATCCTCGACATGTTGGCCCTTCAATACGAATACCCGGACTTCCTTCGAAATAAGGCGGCTCTCGAAGCCATCAGCGATTTGAGGGAGAATCTGCCTGCGTCAGACTCTGAGGCCAAGCGGGAGGTTTTCTTAAGCGAAACATTATCGCGTGAAGAAAAACTAACAAAGGACCGCAGAGCGAAATTCTTCCATTTGGGCAAGCTAAGTCGGGAAGAATTGAAGCGCATGAACGCAACGGTTAGTAACGACGAAGCAGCGTTGGAGGACAAAGAGAAAGACCTCACGGAAGACACCTTTGACGACGCGATCTCCGAGTTTGGTGAAAACGTAATGACACGAGCGAGGGACATCCAGACGCAGGACGAGAAGAGCGCCGACTCCTGGAGGCATATCGGTTATATCCTTTTTGCGATTGGTTCGCTGATCGCAGTGATTGGTCAGATGCTTGGAATCAAGTATGGAGAGGGCTAGAGGTGGGTGGGGGCGATTTCGGGCATTCGATTTCTTCCCCGCTCCGGATCCTTTTTTTCAAAGGCCCGAGAACAGTCTTGAAAGCGAGACATTCAGTCCCTTCGCAATCAACTCCACGTTGAGAATCGAAATATTCCTCTTCCCTCTTTCCACATCCGCCAAGAAGCTCCGATCAATCCCAACCCGCTCAGCAAACTCAACCTGAGTCCACCCGTGCTTCTTCCGAAGCTTCCGAATCCGATCTCCCAAGTGAGCGAGCAGGTCTGCGGGCATGACCCGCGATCATCGCGTGTTGCTTCTATTCCGACAAATCGTGTTTAAGCAACATTTCGTGATGGGGGTCACTGACAAAGAGATACGCGCTGTTCAAACATGCCAGAAATGACGGTGAAAGCTCGGACACACCTTCAGGTGGGATTGCAAAGGGGAATGGGGTAGAAGCGGGGGGCTATGGACCGACTCTTTAAACTTGGACTGCTGCTGCTGTTCGCTGTCTGCTTGTTTCTGTACTGGCGACAATCACAAAACGGAAGGTACGCTATGGTGCCGGACAAGCAGATCGTCCTAGACACGCGCACTGGCATTGTCTACGTAGAGCATGCCTCATTTTTTGGATGTGAGAGCGAACCACCCGGCTGCGTCGATCGTAGCGCCGAAGTGGCGACTAAGCCGTAATCTGACAATTGTTCGCTCTTTACGCCTACTCGAAAAACTTAGTTTTGTGGCTTGCTTTCGCTAGCCTTTTTGCTAGACTTCTCTGTCTTTCCTTCCCCCAAGGCCCCCCCACTTTGATTGGAGGTAGTTTATGCATGCGATGCGTCTCCCTTGCGCCAGTAACGACGTACGTCCTCGTAATTCACAAGTCCTAAGTAAGCGCCGTTTGTGGGTGCTCGTGCTGGCACTGATAATCGCCTGTCTCGGAGTAACTGTTCACGCGCAAGATGCCGCTGGGGGCGGAGCACCATTCGTCAAGCCGTTTACCCGTCCGCTTGGTATCACCGATGAACAGTGGCATGAACTACAAAGGTACGCTCCAAGAAATAGGGTCGCCGCGCCGAAGAACTCAAGGACACTGGACACGACCGCAAGTCCTGTGCCCTTCGTTAGTTTTCCCTTGGTGCCAGGCAGTGTGCCACCTGGAAGCGGAGACTTTCTACTGACTGTCAACGGATCGCAGTTCGTTGAAGGTTCAACCGTCAATTGGAATAGCGCCGCGCTGGCAACCACCTTCGTGAGTTCCACACGATTAACTGCCACAGTCCCCGCCGCGAACGTGGCTTCTACTGGAACTGCGATTGTGACGGTGTCGAGCCCGGCTCCCGGAGGAGGGGTTTCCAATATCCTCCGATTCACTGTCACAAATCCGTCTATGCTGTTGTCGTTCGGAAGGTCCTCAATCGACCTTGGGGTGTCGCCGAATAGCGTTGTAGCAGCCGACTTCAACAATGATGGAAAGCTTGACTTAGTCGTTGTGACGAATGACGTTGACACGAACTGCTTCCAAGCGGTTCCCGGATCGATATCAATTCTACTGGGCAACGGCGACGGAACCTTTTACCCGGCGTCGAAGCTGCCCTGCGGAACTCCTAGGGCTTCGGAATTGTTTGCGACCACCGTGGGGGACTTCAACGGCGACGGCAATCAGGATCTGGTCGTATGCATTAATTTTCTTGGCTTAATGGAGTTTGAGGTCTTTCTCGGAAATGGAGACGGAACTTTTACATACTCAACTAACGACGGGGGCTGGGACGGTATGGGACCAGTTATCACGGGTGATTTCGATCGAGATGGGGCACTAGATATCGCTATGCCTCTTGATTTTCTAGGACCCGGCGTCATTGAGATCTGGCTGAGCGAGGGTAACGGCGACTTCGCCTTTAAATCCTCCGTAGGCACAGGTACAGCTTCCTCAATAGTAACGGAAGACTTCAACCGGGACGGCATATTAGACCTCGCCGATAGCTGGATCGGATCGTGCGATTGGGAATGCTACACGGTTTATTTGGGAAATGGCGACGGCACTTTTGCTCCAGCATCCTCACAACCCACAAGTTCAGGGCTACTGACGGGTGACTTTGACGGAGACGGCATTCCCGATTTGATCGGAGAAGGCCGCTTTGTGAAGGGTAATGGCGATGGAACCTTCACAGACATAGGGCCTGGCCCAGATTTTTTGACCGCGGGATATCGATTTCGTAGCCCTATCCCCGGTGCGATAGCTGATTTGAACGGTGATAACAAACCTGATGTGGTTGCCATTGGTCCTAGCAATAACATCCTCCTGTATCTTGGAAATGGCGACGGCACATTCCAGCCCCCCATAAGCATAGCTGTCGGTCAATCACCAGATTCCGTAGAGGTGGGCGACTTTAACGGAGACGGTCTCCTGGACTTGGCAATTGCAAATTCGGGAGACAACACAGTAACGATTCTCTTGCAGCTTCAGAATGTCTCGGTACCATTGCGATCCTCGGCGAACCCTTCGAACTTCGGGCAAGCTGTGACGCTCACGGCCACTCTCACGCCACAAAATAATGGAACTCCGACGGGTACCGTCACGTTCACTGACAACGGTACAATTCTGGGTGAGGTATCAGCCGTAGGTGGTATCGCATCACTGACGACCGCAGGTCTCTCGATCGGTGCTCACAGTATTATCGCCTCTTATAGAGGAGACGCGAATTTCGCTTCTGCGATCTCCCAACCTTTATCGCAAACAGTGGGTTTAGCTACCACCTGGACCTCCCTGATTTCGAGTGCGAATCCGATTGCTCCAAATCAGGCAGTAACGTACAAGGCAACGATAACAAGCCAGTTTGGCGGCACGGCGACAGGAAGCGTGGCTTTTGCGGATGGCAAGTCCACAACAATAGTTCCGATAGTTGGGGGAAGCACCATGCTTACAAAAACATACTCAGCTACTGGAGCACACTTGGTAACGGCAATATATTCAGGTGACGGTAACAATCTGAGCAGTACCTCTGCCGCCCTAGAAGAGTACGTTAAGGTTCTACCGGTCCTCTCTTCGACGGTACTCACTACATCTGGCTCCCCATCCTTCATCGGGCAAGCTGTCACATTTACCGCCAGCGTAACGTCAAACTTCGGGCGCATTCCTGACGGTGAGACAGTGACGTTCTTTGATGGTTCAAACGCGATTGGAGCGGGCATCACCGTGAGTGGCATTGTCCAATTCAGTACTACTGCGCTGACAGCCAAGACGCACACAATCAAAGCGACATATGCTGGAGACGCTACCTTCAAATCAAGTTCGGACACTGTGAAGCAAATAGTCGCTCTCTATTCTTCGACGACTGCCGTGACCTCCGCTCCCAACCCTTCGGCCTATGGGCAGCCTATAGCCCTGACAGCGACAGTGAGTTCAGTTTCTCCGGGAGGCCCGACCGGCACCGTCACATTTAAATACGGTTCCACCAACTTGGGGATTGCAACGTTAAGCGGTGGCATCGCGAGTGTAACTACCACCAAGAAACTGCCGACTGGAACTTTGACAATCACTGCGACCTACAGCGGTGATGCACAATCGGACAAGAGTGTGGGAACAACAATCCAGACGGTGAACTAAGTGCCGCGCAGCTTGGCGGTTCGAGCAAAGGGAAAAGGCGAAAACCCAGCCATCAGACTCCTCGAACTGCACAATGAGGCTCCGTATTGTTCGAGACCCGTGCAAGTCTATTTCGATAAACAGGAGCGGATGAGATGAATCAAGCTATGTCATCAGTTCTGCTATTAAGCCTATTTCTTGTGCCATCGACGCGAGCGCAGGAAGCTAGCTACGTCCTATTCAATGCCCCAAACGCGACCCAGATGGACGTTACGGGCATCAACAACAGCGGCAACATCACGGGCGATTTCTTAGATACAACTGGAAACTACCACGGCTTTGTGCGCGACCAGGTGGGAACCCTTACCGTGTTCGATATTCCTGATGCCAGTGGGTCCGTTCCGGCGTTTCCCGCCAGCATTAACGCTGCTGGGGATGTGTTGGGATTCTTTTTCAAGACGACGGAAGGCATCACTTTTTCACATGGTTTTCTGCGGGACCGATTAGGAAATGTAACGGTCTTCGATGCTCCTAATGCAATCGATACAACACCAACGAGCATAAATAATAGTGGCACAATCACGGGGACCTTTCGTGATGACCGTAACACCGTGCTTTCTCATTCCTTCGTCCGGGACAGTCAAGGAAATTTCACCGTCTTCGATGCCACCACTACCACAAGGAATACGCAAGCGATCAGCATTAACGACAAGGCTGACATTGCTGGTTATTTCGGCTCGTCAAGCACAACGGGTTTTATTCGAGATAGTCGGGGAAATTTCACTTTCTTTCAAGCACCCAATGCACTCGTGACCGCAAGCCAGAGCATCAATAACCGTGGTGATGTTGCGGGATTCATTCAAGATGTCAGCGCAGGTTACAACCTTCGCGGTTTCGTTTGCGATCGGCTAGGGAAGATGACGGTGTTCGACGCCAGCCCGAATGCTTCAAGTACTATTCCTTACAGCATCAACGATAGAGGCGATGTCACAGGATATTTCGTCGATGCTGCGGACGGTCTGTACCACGGCTTTTTGCGGACTCGAAGGGAAATCTTACGATCATTGATGCTCCTGGATTGTACACGGCAGCTTTTGGTATTAACAACGGCGGTGATATTGTCGGTACGGTTAAGGACCAGAACAGCGGTTTGACCGTCGCGTTTCTGCGCAGCAACTAAGCAAGAAACTCGCGTGCGCTGAGTTCACCGAGTCGTGCAAGATACACCGTAGAGGTGTGCGGCCCTTCTGTGTATTCAGGTTGCTTCATATGGACTACGTTACGCGCCAGTTCATAAACCTCACCAAGAAATTCCGAAAAGAACTAAGGCTCTACGTATCCAAATTAGACCGTGCCTTGGATAAACAAGCCCCAGCAATTCGCGAAAACGCAAAGGCTGAGAATGTAAATCAGCCCCCAACACAGCAGATTTCCGCCACGGTCAACCTTCCTGAGAGCATAGAAATTCACCACCGCGCAGACGAGGCAATCCAGCAAGGAAGTTATCAGAACCGCACGCTTCTTTTGTCGTTCGTTACATTCTTGGCTCTTTCCATTTATGCCTTCATCGTTTGGCTTCAATACCGCGAGATGATAAATGCCACTGGAGTTGCGCAACGGACAATTCAAGAGAGTCGATGGAATCGTAGGCAATCCGAAAAAGCTTTGAATGCTACCGTCCAACAATTTCGTTTGGATCAAAGAGCGTGGCTTGGCATTCAGGATCCTCGCGTGGTCAAGTTTGACCGAGGTAACGCCCTCGTTGAATTCTGGGTCTCGAATACGGGGAAAACTCCGGGATGCGAAGTGCGCATGGATAGTTCTGTACGAATCGATCATCGAGACCCATCGAACGGCCCCAGTGAAGAGTGGTTTACCGAACTCAAACCAAAACCGACGGGAACTGTTCCACCCCAGAGCAGGTACACGGCAAAAGCCACTGACCTTCCCGGTCAAAATCATATGCGAATCTTTGACGATTGCTTCAAAAGGGCTGAACTCGGCGGAAGGACTTGCGCCACCCTCTATGTTATTGGAAAAGTCGAATACAAAGATATCTTCTCGAAAAACGCTACGCATTCGACTGAGTTCTGCTTGCGAATGGAACATTATCCCAACCTGGACTTGACCTATTGCGACTCGCACAATGGAATGAACTGACCCTTTCAAGGCAATCCCGAGCATGCACACGATTGCAATGTTCCTTGGGAACTTGCGCAAATCGAACGAATTCCACTGTATGAACATTCATTATCCATTTCTGGCCTAACGAACTGATTTTTCAGGATTAAACGTTTATCAGAGCACACGAAAACGAATGCTTTCCGCCTCAAACTCAAAGTACGCTTTTCGTTATCAGAACTGCTGCTGGAGCTAGAGGAGTAAGGATTTGTAGTGTATGGAAAAGGGGTTTTGGGTAGAAGTTCGATGGACACGGATGAAATGTCCGCGCTTTGTCCTGGGCCGGAGGCTTTGTTCAAGACATGCTGGACGGACACACCCCCACCCTAAGGGGGTGTCCGGTGTCCGCTTCTAGCCCACAACTTTCGGTTCCAACACGTACACCCCGTTGACAGGACGAATTGCTCCTGCCTTCTCGGCCCTTACAATCGCCTTTCTGGTTGCATCTCTATTGTCCTTGCCCAGCAATTCAGAGAGTTGTTCACGACTCAATCTGCCGCCGTTGGCTTCGACCAAATCACGGATATGTGCGGTCTGTCCTCCGAAGCCAGAATGTCCAGTGTCGTCCCAGAGCGTTCCATCCCTAAAGCGAAGTCGAAAGGGTAGCGGAGGTTTTGCCCACCGTGGTTCCGTCTTCACTTCCACGGCATCACCAGACCGAGACAAACTGATTTTTGTGTCGCGCCAGCCAGCGATACTGGAATGCCCTCTTGCGCCCCTCTTACGATCTTTGCCCAAGTGGATGGGTATCCATAAAGTGACACCATAGTCTTGAATCAAGGCGTCGCAGAACTTCGTTGCTTGAGAAATATCAGCAAAGGAGTTTTCATCACACCCCGAGATGAAGGACTGCCAAGCATCGAGCGCCAGATCGTCCGGTTTGAATTGTTCTACCAGTCCGCGCAATACGTCCTGACCCTTCGTGTCCACGAGATGAGCTTCGAGATGTTTGCCCTGAAAAATATTCTCGAAGGGTCCGGGCATGTCGTTGACAGCCGCCCTAGTTCGCTCCTGAATCTCTGGTTTCGATAACTCTCCGTGCAGATAAAGGACCCGCCTTGCTTTTGGTACGGGCAAAGCTTGGTACACCGTTCTGCCGCAGGAAATCCCGATCATTAGTCGTGCAAGAAAGGTTGTTTTGAAGCATTTTTCGGGGGCTTCAATCAGATTTTTCGTGCTCTGTCGAACGATCGGATTGTCCGCGGAACCCAGTACGATATTTTCCTCAATTGTCCCCATGTCCATATCTATCCACTCCTGAACTGTACAAATGCAACTACGAGTTAGATGGTTCTTTTCCAGTGCCATATTCTGGGTGCTCCATTTGTGGTTTGTAATTCTCGGTCTTTCTGATCAAGACAATCTTTCCGTCTTCCATCTTGATCTCTATTGCCCCAAAAAAGTGCGTGCGCCCAAGTTCGCGCAGGGTTGCGTTCATATCAGTTGTCATTACCTGTAACCTCCGCTCTGACGTAAGCCTTCGATTGCTCGATAAATCGCTCCAACTCCTTTTCTTCAAGCAGCACCCGCCTTCCAAAACGAACTGGATTCAGCTTCCCTGCCTTCACATAGACACGAACCGTCCAAATGGACAGTCCGAGCAGACGCGCAGCCTCCTTCAAATCCATAAGAGGAGTCATCTCTTTTCCTTTCCGTTGTGATTGAGGGAGCAGATCAGGAGGGGTGAAGACAGCTCTGGGCCCACTACTGAATTAGACACGGAGAACGTTAATTTCTTAACGCGAAATTATCGGATGCAGCGGTTTTGAATTGCGTTGAGTGTGATCGAAGTAGCGCGTAAAGCAAGGCCCATTTTTGCCTATTGGATAACTGCCTCCCTCCCTAACAGGAAAATCAGGACATAGGGTAGCTGACAGGACACGATTTTTCTTTGTTTTCAGGGACATGATCAATTTGGTTATCGAATTCCGCCTTTATTGGGACGGGGGGGCGGAGCTATGTCCTTATATAAACGGAATCGAACGTGGCACACGAATTTCACTGTGGATGGTCAGCGATTTCGCCAAAGTTTGGAGACAACCGATTGGCGCGTGGCACAGGCGAAGGAGAAGGAACTGATCGCAGAAGCTAAAGCTGGCAGGCTAGCAGCAAAACGGCTACCAATTGCTAGGCTGCCATTCCGAGAAGCCGCTCAGCAGTTTCTCCTAGATCGCAAGAACAGATTGGCTCTCCTGAGCGTGCGAACCGAGGAAGAGCGCTCGAAGATGATTAACCAGAAGCTGGGGGATGTACCTGTCTTCCGCATCACACCCAATCTAGTTCTGGAGTACATTCGAGAGCGCAAAGCCGGTGGAATCTCGAATGCAACGGTCAATCGCGAGTTGGATGTCATCCGTGGCGTTCTGAAAAAAGCAAAACGTTGGCACCTGTTTGCCGACGAAATACTTCCATTGCCGATTCGTCAAATGGTCGGGCGTGCCCTAAGCCATGGAGAAAAAGACCTACTCCTAGAGCTAGCCGCTACTCGTCCCGACTGGGAAAATGCGGCATGGGCCGCGTTGCTTGCTCTAAATACGACGATGCGTGGTTGCGAGATAAAGCAGCTTCGCTGGCGCGATGTAGACTTCTCCGAGAAGACTCTGACCGTTGAAAGGAGCAAAACCGAAGCTGGCGAGCGTATCATCCCTCTCAACGCAAACGCTTGGAATGCCATCCTTGCGCTTTATAAACGCGCAGGAACCAACAAAGAGGTCCTCCCCGAGCATTACCTATTCCCAGCTTGCGAAGCCTCTCATTTCGATCCGACGAAGCCTATAAAAGGGTGGCGAACAGCATGGCGAAACCTGACCAAAGCGATAAAGTGTCCGGAGTGCGGGAAATTGCAAGCCCCTGCTGATATCTGCTCGAAGGCGGACTGCAAGACGGAAATCCGAGGTATTAAGAGTCCCCTGGCGGGACTTCGTTTCCATGATCTGAGGCACCATGCCATCACTGAACTTGCCGAATCTCAAGCAAGCGATGGGACGATTATGTCAATCGCGGGACACGTGTCGAACAAGATGCTCCAGCACTACTCGCACATCAGATTGGAGGCTAAGCGGGAAGCCCTTGATGCACTCGTAAAATGCCCTAAAGCGGTTGTAGAGAACCGCACAGCAGAGGGTTCTGTCACAAACCTTGTCACAAACGAGCCCTCAGCTACTCCATCGTCGCTCTAAGTTGTTGAAAGATTGGTGGACCTGGCCGGGATCGAACCGGCGACCTCATCGTTGCGAACGATGCGCTCTCCCAGCTGAGCTACAGGCCCCTGCAGGATGGATTGGCTGCAAACTGGGATTTTATCAGTGATCGATAATC
>Ga0335085_10017508_pt1 | contig 10321 bp, 5 predicted proteins | sample Lox_Sample_45_FD_206712 | JGI IMG/M metagenome (GOLD analysis project Ga0335085, IMG submission 206712) | Soil microbial communities from Loxahatchee National Wildlife Refuge, Florida, United States - Lox_Sample_4.5 | ecosystem: Environmental > Terrestrial > Soil > Wetlands | place: USA: Florida...
TCCAGGCGTAGAGCCCGGGGACGAGGAAGATGCCGACGACGGTCGCGATGAACATCCCGAACACGACCGCCGTGCCCATCACGTTCTGGGACGCGGCGCCTGAGCCGCTCGCCCGCATGAGGGGCACGCACCCCAGGATGAACGCGAAGGCGGTCATGAGGATTGGGCGGAACCGGACCTTGGCGGACTCGAGGGCGGCGTCTTCGACGCTCGAACCTTCCTCGTGTTTCGCTTTGGCGAATTCCACGATGAGGATCGCGTTCTTCGCCGCGAGGCCGATCAGCATGATCAGCCCGACCTGCACGTAGACGTTGTTGTCGAAGTGCATGACCCATGCGCCGAGAAACGCGCCAAGCGCCACGAGCGGCGTCTCGAGCAGCACCGCCCACGGCAGACGCCAGCTCTCATACTGGGCCGCCAGCAACAGAAAGACGAACACGATGGCGAGGACGAAGGTGGGCGCGGCCGGCGGCGCTACCTTTTCCTGGTACGACATCCCGGAGTACGCAAAGCCCATTTCTGAGGGCAGGACCGCGTGGGCGACGGCCTCGAGCGCCGACATCGCCTGCTGCGAGCTGTACCCCGGCGCGGGCACGCCGCTGATCTCGACCGAGCGGAACAGGTTGAACCGCGTCGTGATCTCGGTCCCGGAGGACGGTGTGACCGAGACCAGCGTGGACAGCGGGATCATGTCATTCGTGCTCTTGCTCCGGACATACAGCTGTCCGATGTTCTCGGGCCGGGCCCGGAATTGGGAATCCGCCTGGACGTAGACGCGGTACAGGCGGCCGAAGCGGTTGAAATCGTTGACGTAGGTCCCGCCCATGAAGGCCGACAAACCCTGGAATACGTCGTTGATCGGCACGCCAAGCTCGCGCGCCTTCTCGCGATCGAGGCGCACGGAAACCTGCGGCGTCGTGGGGTTGAACGACGTGAACAGGTTTGCCAGCTCGGGCCGCTGGCGCGCTTCGGTCAGGAACGCCTGCGTCTGCCGGCCCAGATCCTCGACGGTGAGGGTCCCGCTGCGATCCTGGAGCAGGAAGTTGAATCCGCCGGCGGCGCCGAACCCCGAGATAGTCGGTGGCATGAAGGGGAAGGCAACGGCCCCGGGGAGCTGCGCGAGCTCGGCACCCACGGTCTGCTGAATCCCTGCGACGTGGAGCGCCTTGCCCTTCCGTTCGTCCCACGGCTTCAGCCGGCAGAAGAACGAGCCGAACTCGGGACTGAAGCTGTTGGTCAACATGCCCAGCCCCCCGATGGCGTTGCAGGCATCCACGCCGTCGGTCTTCGCCAGGATCTCCTCGATCTGCCGCAGGACCCGGTCGGTGCGCTGGAGCGAGGAACCCAGCGGCAGCTGGACGTTGATCATGAAGATCCCCTGATCCTCGTCCGGCACGAAGCCGCCGGGGAGCACCTTCGCCAGCACGCCGGTGGCGAGGGTAGCCACCGCGATCACGGCCAGCGCGAGGATCGCCTTGCGCACGAAGAGGCGCGACCAGTTGACGTACCCGCCCGTGGTCTTCTCGAACAGGTTGTTGAACCACTTGAAGAACGCGCCGAGCGGGCCCTTCGGCGGCCCGTGTCCCGGCTTCAGGATCATGGCCGAGAGCGCCGGCGAGAGCGACAGCGCGCTGAACGCCGACAGCAGCACCGAGATCGCGATGGTGAGCGCAAACTGCTGGTAGAGGCGTCCGGTGAGCCCGCCCAGCAGCGCGACCGGGATGAACACGGCCGACAAAATGAGGGCGATGGCAACGACGGGCCCCGCCACTTCTTTCATTGCCTGGACGGTCGCATCGTGCGGGGTCATGCCGTGCTCGATGTGATGCATGACCGCTTCGACGACGACGATCGCGTCGTCCACCACGATGCCGATGGCGAGCACGAGGCCGAACATCGTGAGGGTGTTGATCGAGAAGCCGAGCAGCGGGAAGAAGATGAACGTCCCGATCAGCGACACCGGCACTGTCAGAAGCGGGATGAAGGTGGCGCGGACGCTCTGGAGGAAGATGAACACGACCAGCGTGACAAGGATGAAGGCTTCGAGGAGGGTGTGGAGAATGGACTCGATCGAGGCCTCGACGGCGGGCGTCGTGTCGTAGGTGATCTTGTAGTCCATGTCCGCCGGGAAGAACGCCTTCAATTCGTCGAGCGTGTGGTAGATGCCCTCCGCCGACTTGAGCTGATTCGCCCCGGGGAGCAGGTACACGGCCAGCACCCCCGCGGGCCTTCCGTCCAGCCTCCCGAAGGAGCGGTAGTTTTCGCTGCCGAGCTGGGTGCGGCCGACATCGCGGACCCGCACGATCCCCCCGCCCGGCGTCTGGCGCACGATGATGTTGTCGAACTCCTGCGCCGTCACTAACCGGCCGGGCGCCCGCACCGTGTAGGTGAACTCCTGTCCGGGCGGGGCGGGCTCGTCGCCCACCTTGCCCGAGGGCGCCTGCAGGTTCTGCTCCTTGATCGCGTTGATGACGTCGGTTGCCGTGATACCGAGCGTCGCCAGGCGGTCGGGCCGGAGCCACACGCGCATGCCGTATTCCGCCCCGCCGTAGAGATCGACCTGGGCCACGCCCGGGACGCGCAGGATCGCGTCCCGCACGTTGATCATCGCGTAGTTGTTCAGGAACTGGGCGTCGTAGGTGCCGTTGGGCGAATACAGCGAGATGACGTTCAGGATGCTGGGGTTGATCTTCTTGACCGTTACGCCCTGCTGCGTCACCTCCTGCGGCAGCCGCGCCTGGGCCTGTGAGACCCGGTTCTGGGTCAAGACGTTCGCCATGTCGCGGTCCATCCCGACCTCGAACGACACGTCGAGCAGCATGCGGCCGTCGCTCGTGTTGAGCGACTTCATGTAGATCATGTTGTCGACGCCGTTGACCTGCTGCTCGATCGGCGTCGCCACCGATTGCTCGACGACCTCGGCCGAAGCGCCGGGGTAGGTCGTCTCCACGCGGATGGTCGGAGGCGCGAGGGTCGGATATTGCTCGATCGGCAGCTTCTGCAGGGTGGCCAGACCGAGGAGCACCATCACGATCGAGATGACGATCGCGACCGTGGGCCGGCGGATGAAAAAGTCAGCCACGAGTCAGTGCGGCTTTGCGGTGTCGGGCACGGTGGCCGGCGCCGGGGTGGCAGGCACCGGGGTGGCAGACGCCGTGCTGTCGGCGGGGGCGCGCGTGGCGTTGACTTTGACCCCTGGCCGCACTTTTTGCATTCCCTCGACGACGATCACGTCGCTCGCCACCAACCCCGAGTCCACCACCCAGTCGCTCCCGACCCGCGCCCCGGCCTTGATGGCGCGGACCTCGATCGTGCTGTCGGGCTTGAGCACGCCGACGCTGAACGTGCCCTGCATCTCACGCACCGCCCGTTGCGGCAGAACGATGGCGTTCATCCGGGTCGTGACGGGTGCCCGCACCCGTCCGAACTGTCCGGGGCGCAGCAGGCCATGAGGGTTCGGGAAGAGGGCTTCGATGCCGAGGGTCCCGGTCGTGGGATCGACATTGCGGTCCACGGTGACCACGTGGCCCTTCTGGTCGTAGACCGATCCGTCGGCCAGCACGAGCTCGAGGCGTGGTTCCCCGCGAGGCTGGGCCCGACCTGAATCACCCAGGGCCCGCGCCAGCTGGAGGTACTCCTGCTCCGAGATGCGGAACTTGACCTTGATCGTGTCCAGCTGCGACACGACCGTGAGCAGCGTCGGACCAGGACTGCCCACGAGGGAACCGACGTCCGCCTGGGCCACACCGGCCAGACCGTTGATCGGGCTGGTCACGCGCGTGTAGCCGAGGTTGAGCTGGGCCGTCTCGAGCACGGCGCGTGCGGCGTCCACCTGTCCCTGCGCCGCCTGCTGGGCGGCGACGGCGTGATCGTAGTCCTGCCGGCTGACGGCGTTGCGCTCAACGAGGGGCCCGAGTCGGGCGACGTCGGCGTTTGCCTTGGAGAGACCGGCCTGGGCCTGGGCGAGGCTGGCGCGGGCCTGGGCCACCGCGGCCTGGTATTCCTGCGGATCGATCTGGAACAGCAGCGCGCCGCGCTGCACCGGCCGTCCTTCCTGATACGCCTTCTGGAGCAGGTAGCCGCGCACCCGGGCACGGATCTCGACGTCGTTCGCTCCGAAGGTCTGGGCAGCCCACTCCTGCACGATCGGCACGTCCCGCACCTGCACGGGGGCGACGACGACGTCAACGACCTTGGGCGCCACCTTGCCCTTGTCGCCGCACGCCGCTGCGACAAACGACGTGACGCAGACTGCAGTGAGAACCGGGCGCATCACAAACATGGCAAACAGCTCCGTGTTCGGGACGGAGTGGGATCGCGACAGCAAATGTGCCCTGAGGCACGGCGTGATGGAATAGAACCAAGGTCCAATATCTCGCAACCCACCCCAACGGCAGAATTCGCGACGTTCCGCGTGGCACCGATCCGGCAACCCGGACCGGGTGGCCCGACCGCCCCTGCCATTCAAGGACTTCGTCCGCATGTCGCTCCGCTCTGCTCTCGCCGCACTCATTCTGGTTGCCGCGCCCGCGGTGCAGGCGCGTGCACAGGAGGCCAAGCCGGTGGAGCCGCCCGGCTTGCCGAAGAAAGTCCAGTGGACGTTCAATTTTGACGCGGGTCTCGGCGCGTTCGGCTTTGGGAACTCTCTCTACGCGAACCGCCCGGATCGCCTCACCGACAGCCTGAGCGACAACTGGCTGGAGAGCTTCGTGAAGCCGGCGCTGTCCGGCACCTACAAGCTCAAGCACAGCGAACTGTTCGCCAAGATCAGCGCGGTGGGTGAGCGAACCTATTCCGCTCCTCCCCCCCTGGTCGGCGCGGAAGCCTCGTCGTTCAAGGTCGAAGACCTCTACATCGGGTGGCGTTGCGGGTCGACCTGCCCCCGTAACCCGGTCGAGATCACCGTTGGCCGGGCGCCGTACAAGATCGGCCACGGCATGCTGCTCTGGGATGGCGCGTCCGAAGGCGGGAGTCGCGGCGGTTTCTGGAGCAACGCACGCAAGGCATGGGGGTTTGCGGCAGTCGCACGGTTCACGCCGAAGCACAACACACTGGAAGGCTTCTATCTCGACAAGGACGAACTGCCGGAGTCCGACGCCGGCACGAGAGTGATGGGGGCGAACTACGAGCGGACCCTCGGGGATGCGACCACGCTCGGCGCCACCTACCTGCATACCCTGGCCACCGACTACGCAACCCGCAACGGCATGAACGTGTTCGACGTGAGGGCCTTCACCGCCCCGCTCCGCACGCTGCCCGGCCTGAGTTTCGAGATCGAATACGCCTACGAAAAGAACGGGGACCTCATCAAGTCCGACGCCTGGAATGCCCTGGCCGCTTACGAGTTCTCTGGAATCAAATGGAAACCCAAGCTCTCGTATCGCTACGCCTTCTTCGAGGGCGATGACCCCGCGACCACAACGGTGAACGAGGGGTTCGATCCCCTGCTGACCGGCTTCTACGACTGGGGCACGTGGTGGCAGGGGGAGATCGGCGGGGAATACTTCCTGTCGAACTCCAACCTCATCTCGCACCAGGTCCGCGTGCACGTGACGCCCAATGATGCCGTCAGCGGTGGCGTGCTCCTCTACGTATTCCGCACCCAACACGCGGTGCTTCCCGTCACGTCCAACAGCGTCCTGAACGAGGTCGACGCGTACACCGACTGGAAGGTGAACGCGAACTTCATCCTGAGCTTCGTCGCCGCGTTCGCGAACCCGAAGGACGCCGTGGAACAGAAGTTCGGCCGGACCGACACGTTCACCTACGGAATGATCTATGCCGCGTATTCGTTCTAGTCGTCCGACGGGAACGGCGCCATGATCGTCGGTACCGCACGCCCCCCGACCCGCCGCGTGCTGCTCGTCGACGACGAGCTGGCCGTCGCGACCACCGCGGGCGGGAGAGCCATACGCACGCTCGCCGCTGAGCTGCGCGGGCGCGGCATCGAGGTGATCGAAGCGCTGTCACTCGAGGACGGCTACGCGAATGTCGTCTCGGATGCCGCGCTCCACTCCGTCTTCGTCAACTGGACCCTCGGCAAGAACGACAAGCAAACCCACGCGGCGGCGACGGACTTGCTCCGTGCGCTGCGCACCCGGAACGCGACCATCCCGATCTTCCTGATGGCGGACCGGAGCGTCGCGGGCACCGTGACCATCGAAGTCGCAACACTCGCGGACGAATTCATCTGGATTCTCGAGGACACCGCCGCCTTCATCGGCGGCCGCGCCGCGGCGGCGATCGAGCGCTACATCCAGGGCCTGTTGCCGCCCTTTGCGGCCGCGCTCGCCCGTTACGACCGCGACCGGGAGTACTCCTGGGCAGCGCCCGGCCACCAGGGCGGCGTCGCGTTCCTCAAGTCGCCCGTGGGGCGCGTGTTCTTCGATTACTACGGCGAGAACCTGTTCCGCTCCGACATGGGGATCGAGCGCGGAGCGCTTGGGTCCCTGCTCGGCCACACCGGTCCCGTCGGCGAGAGCGAGCGCAATGCCGCCCGCATCTTCGGGGCGCACCGCTCCTATTCGGTACTGAACGGGACGTCGGGATCGAACCGGGCCATCATGATGGCCTGCGTGGGCGACGCCGAGATCGCGTTGTGCGACCGCAACTGCCACAAGTCCATCGAGCAGGGGCTGGCCATCACCGGGGGCATTCCGGTCTTCCTTCGCCCCACGCGCAACCGCTACGGCATCATCGGACCGATTCCGCCGGAACGGCTCGAGCCGAAGGCCATCGCCGAGAGCATCGCGCAGAATCCGCTGGCCAAGGATGCCGCGGCCAAGCGGCCGGTGTACGCCGTCATCACGAACTGCACGTACGACGGGATGTGCTACAACGCCGCCGACGCGCAGGAACGGCTCGCGAAGAGCGTCGATCGCGTCCACTTCGACGAGGCGTGGTACGGGTACGCGCGCTTCAATCCGATGTACCGCGACCGCTACGCGATGCGTGGCAACCCCGCCGATCACCCCAAGGACGGGCCCACGGTCTTCGCCACGCATTCGACGCACAAGCTGCTCGCCGCCCTGTCCCAGACCTCCTACATCCACATGCGCGACGGCCGCGGGGCCATCGATCACGGCCGTTTCAACGAGGCCTACTGCGCGCAGGCGAGCACGTCGCCGTTGTATGCGTTGATCGCATCGAACGACGTGGCGGCCGCGATGATGGACGGCCCGGGCGGGTTGGCCCTCACCCAGGACGTGATCGACGAAGCGGTGGCGTGCCGCCTGGCGGTGGCCCGTGTGCATCACGAGTTCGTGGCGAAGCGGGACTGGTTCTTCGCGCCGTGGAACGCCGAGGAGGTCAAGGACCCGAAAACGGGCAAGCGCGTGCCATTCCACGAGGCGCCCGCCGAGCTGCTGGCGCACGAGCCCTCGTGCTGGGTGCTCCACCCGGGCGAGCCGTGGCACGGCTTCGACGGCATCCCCGACAACTGGTGCATGCTCGATCCCATCAAGTTCGGGATCGTGTGTCCGGGCATGAAGACGGATGGCGAGTTCGACACGCGGGGCATCCCGGCCGACATCGTCACCGCCTACCTCGGCCGCCACGGGATCGTGCCGTCGCGCACGACCGACCACATGGTGCTCTTCCTCTTTTCCGTGGGCATCACCAAGGGAAAGTGGGGCACGCTCCTGAACACGCTCCTCGATTTCAAGACCGACTACGACCGTAACGCACCGCTCGGCGAGGTCTTGCCGGGCATCGCGGCGGCCGCGCCGCAGCGCTACGCAGGGATGGGTCTCAAGGATCTGGGCAACGAGATGTGGGTCTACATGAAGGAAGGCCGGCAGGGCTACTGGCAGGCGCAGGCGTACGCCACGCTCCCGACGCCCGACATGACTCCGCGCCGTGCCTTCCAGCAGCTCATGGCCGGGGATGCGGAGAAGGTTTCACTCGACCAGATGGCCAACCGCACCGTGGCGGTCGGCGTCATCCCCTACCCTCCCGGCATTCCGATCGTGATGCCGGGTGAGAACGTGGGCGCCGCCGACGGCCCGTGGCTGACCTATCTGCGCGCGGTCCAGGACTGGGGCGAGAAGTTCCCGGGCTTCGCGAAAGAAGTCGAAGGGACCGAGGAGCGGGACGGCCACTACCACATTTACTGTCTCAAGCGGTAGCCCGGACGCGACGTGATCGAGTTCTCGGTGCCGGCGCCCACGATCCCGATCCCTTTTCACAAGCTCCTCAAGCCGGGATGGGCGTGATCCTCCCCGGCGAATGCTGGGACGACCGCGCGCGGCCGATGTTCGACTATTTCATGGCGTTCCAGGAGTCCTTCAACCGCTTCCCGGGCTTCAACTACGAGGTCCAGGGAGTCTTCCAGGAGCGGGCGGAGGGGCGCATCAAGTTCTACACCTACGTAGTTAGCACGTCCGCTTCAGGCCAGCAGGCGACGAAGGGGGGAGATCGTGGCGGAAACTAAGAAGAAAATGAATCTGATGCAGCTCACGTTCATCGTTGCGGTGAACATGATGGGCTCCGGAATCATCATGCTGCCGACGAACATGGCCCAGGTCGGTGCGATTTCGCTGCTCTCCTGGGGCGTGACCGCGGTGGGCTCGATGGCCATCGCGTACGGCTTCGCGCAGGCCGGCATCTTCAATCAGCGCCCGGGCGGCATGGCCGCCTACGCCGAGGACGCGTACGGGAAGGACGGGTACTTCATGACGTTCTTCCTGTACTTCCTCTCCCTCGCGATCGGCAACGTGGCGATCGCAATCTCCGCCGTCGGCTACCTGGCGGGGTTCGCGCCGTGGCTCTCCTCGACGCCCATCGCGACCTGCATCGGCGTGATCGCGCTGCTCTGGCTGACGACGGTCGCGAACTTCGGCGGCCCTTCCCTCACGGGCAAGATCGGCTCGGTCACGGTCTGGGGCGTCATCCTGCCGGTCGGCCTGCTCTCGTTCATGGGCTGGTTCTGGTTCAAGGGCGACGTGTTCTCGGCCGCCTGGAATCCCCAGGGGCTGAGCCTCGGCAAGGGCATCGGGTCGAGCATCTCCCTGACCCTGTGGGCCTTCCTCGGCATGGAATCGGCCGCGCAGAACTCGGACGCGGTCGAGAACCCCAAACGTGACGTGCCGCTCGCCTGCATGTTCGGAACGCTCGGTGCCGCCGTCATCTACATCCTCTCCACGACGGTGATCCAGGGCATCGTGCCGAACCCCGAGCTGGCCAAGTCCACCGGCCCCTTCGCGCTCGCCTACGCGCACATGTTCAATCCGGCGATCGGCCGCATCGTGATGGCCCTTGCGGTGCTGGCGTGCGTCGGGTCGCTGCTCGGCTGGCAGTTCACGATCGCGCAGACCGCGAAGGCGTCGGCGGAAGAGGGCATGTTCCCCGGCATCTTCAAGAAGGTGAATGCCGCGGGCGCGCCGATCGCAGGCATGCTCGTCCTGGGCGTCGTCCAGACCTTGCTGGCGCTGTCGACGATCTCGCCGAGCCTGAGCGAGCAGTTCGGCGTCCTCGTGAACCTGGCCGTCGTCACCAACGTGGTCCCCTACGTGATCGCCTTGTCGGCATTGCCGGTGATGATGATGAAAGCCCACGCGCCCATCGCGGTTTACAAGCGCAACGTCGCGATCGGACTGGTCGCGATGCTGTACAGTGTCTACGCCCTCTACGCCTCCGGCAAGGACGCGGTGATGGGAGGCATGCTGGTGATCGGCCTGACCTACATCCTCTGGGGCTTCATCGCCAACCGCTTCGCACGGGGCATGCCCGCTGCGGCCCAACAACCAGCCAGGGGCTGAAAGGAGACAGGTCCATGCAACGCATAGGATCGAACGCCCCTTGGGGGCATCGGGCCCGGTTCGCGGCCTGCGCCATCGCCTTCCATGCCGTCGTGTTGCCGGCGGGCGCTCAAACAACGCGGGCGCCGGCCGGGACGTTGGCGCGTATTCGCCAGGCCGGCCGGGTAAATCTCGGTTATCGCCCTGATGCACGGCCGTTTTCCTACCGGGACGAGGCGGGCAACGCCGCCGGATTCGCGGTCGCGATGTGTATGGAAGTGGTCGACGCGCTCAAGGCAGAGCTAGCGCTCCCCGCGTTGAGCGTGCAGTGGGTCCCGGCGACGTTCGAGACAGTACAGCAGGGCAAGGTCGACTTGCTGTGCGCCGCCGACGTGCCCACCGTGGCGCGACGGCAGGTCGTGTCCTTCTCAATCCCCATTTTCCCAAACGGGATCGGCGCGCTGGTGCGGACGGACGCCTCCCCCGACCTGCGCAACGCCTTGAGCGGCATCAAGCGGACCGATCCGACCTGGCGGGCGTCGGCGAGCGCGCTGCTGTCGAGGCAGACGTTTTCCTTCGTCGCG
>Ga0335085_10017509_pt1 | contig 10321 bp, 9 predicted proteins | sample Lox_Sample_45_FD_206712 | JGI IMG/M metagenome (GOLD analysis project Ga0335085, IMG submission 206712) | Soil microbial communities from Loxahatchee National Wildlife Refuge, Florida, United States - Lox_Sample_4.5 | ecosystem: Environmental > Terrestrial > Soil > Wetlands | place: USA: Florida...
GTAATCGTTTTGAGCCTTGCCCTCCTGCGAACGTCCGCGTAGTTTATGTTTCCATCTACCAGGAGCGCCGATGCTGCCAAATCAGTGTTCCCCAAGCGATCCGACCTACGTGAAGCGTGTTTCCGAATTGGCCTATAAGTACTGGCAGAGCCGGGGCTGCCCTTTCGGCTCTTCCGACGAAGATTGGTATCGCGCCGAAGGCGAAATTGTGCGGGAAGGCGGCGCATATGGCGCACTCCGTTTCGACATCGCTGGCGGAAACGGCCAGTAAGCCCCTCCGCGAAACCCGCCCAGGCTTCAACTGTATTTCTTCGACCTACAGGGTTTTCTGTATTCGCCATCGCAAAAATTCCCGCTCCGGCACTTCGCTTGCCGCGCTGGATGTTATACTGTCATCCCCGTCTCGTACTCCTGGAATGCGATAAAGCAAAGAGGAGAAATTATGAGCAGCACGCCAACCAGTCAGAAGACCACTGTTCTGTCTGCGGTCCTTTCGCAAAAGGAATCCGACATTCTGAGCGAATGGATCAAGAACATGAGTGGCGCCACACGGCGCAGTGATCTCATAAAAGAATCCGATCTGCGCGCGCAATGTTCTCAGCTTCTCAGTCTGTCGCGGCGTGCGCTGGAGCAGGTTGGCACGAACTTCCAGGCTTCTGCGTGGGACGGAACACGCGAGTTGCTCGGCGAAGTTTCGCGGAGCCGCGCCCAGCAGGGCTTTACTCCATCCGAAACGGCTACGTTCGTCTTCTCGCTGAAGCAACCGGTGTTCTTTCAGCTCCGGCAGGCCTGCAAAGGCGACGCGGATGCGCTGGCCAACGAGACCTGGGCCGCCACCGAACTCCTGGACGCCATGGGCCTTTACACCACGGAGATCTACCAGAAATCCCGGGAAGAGATTATCAAACGTCAGCAGGAAGAATTGCTCGAGCTTTCCACTCCGGTCGTGAAACTCTGGGAAGGCATCCTGGCGCTGCCGGTCATCGGCACCTTGGATAGTGCCCGCACCCAGATCGTCATGGAATCGCTGCTGCAAGCGATCGTGCAAAGTAATTCTCGCGTCGCGATCATCGACATCACCGGCGTTCCCACCGTCGACACCGTCGTCGCGCAGCACCTGCTGAAAACAGTCACGGCCGCGAGATTGATGGGCGCCGACTGCATCATCAGCGGCGTGCGCCCGCAGATCGCCCAAACCATCGTGCACCTCGGCATCAACCTTAACGACGTGACTACGAAGGCCACGCTATCCGCCGCTTTCCGTGTTGCGCTCGATCGGCTCGGGTTCAATTTCGTTCGCGACGGCCAGAAGCCGGAACAGAAAGCCTAGGAACCCAGCGTGGAAAAAATCCCGATTCTCAAAATGGGCGAGTTTCTGCTGGTTACCATTCAGGTGGACATGCACGACCGTCTGGCCATGACCTTGCAAGACGACCTCACCCACATGATCAGCGAAACCGAGGCCCGGGGCGTGCTGATCGACATTTCCAGCCTTGAAATCGTGGACTCTTTCATTGGCCGCATGCTCGCCAACATCGCTGCCATGTCGCGCGTTCTGGATGCGGAAACCGTCGTAGTCGGCATGCAGCCGGCCGTAGCGATCACACTCGTCGAACTGGGTTTGTCTCTCACCGGCGTTCGCACTGCTTTGAACGTGGATGCTGGCATGGAGCTTCTCCGGTCTTCGGTGAACGGATCCTGGGAGATGTATGGCCATCGTCTCCAGTGAAAACGTTCCGGTAACCACGGAGCCCGACGTCGTTGCCGTCCGGCGCCGCGTGCGCGAAGCGTCCATCAAATTGGGTTTCAGTTTGGTGGACCAGACCAAGCTTGTCACCGCTGCCAGCGAATTGGCTCGCAACACCATCATCCACGGCGGCGGCGGCAAAATGCAGCTCGAAACCCTCAACGGCCCGCGCGTCGGTCTCCGCCTCGTATTCGAAGATAGCGGGCCGGGTATTCCAGACATTGACATGGCTCTGCGCGACGGCTTTACCACCGGCTCCGGATTGGGCCTGGGTCTGGGCGGAGCGAAACGGCTGGTAAGCGAATTCGACGTAATCTCGCGCGTCGGAGAAGGAACCAAAGTCACCATCACTCGCTGGAAATAGTCCATGACCTTAAACCGGGAAATGCCAGATGCTCATTGAGGTTTCAGAAGCCAGTCAAACAGGCGAAGCACGTAGAAAAGCGATCGCCTATGCGGAAGACATGCACATGGACGAGAGCCGCTGTGGCGCCGTGGCCATCGTCGCCACGGAGATGGCCAGCAATCTCGTCAAGCATGCCGGGCGTGGCCACATTTTGGTTCAGCCCCTGCATGGCAGCAATTCTGGCCTGCGTATCATGAGCGTCGATAAAGGGCCTGGCATCGCCGATGTTCCTCGGGCCCTCCAGGATGGACATTCCACTTCGGGGACGATGGGGACCGGCCTGGGGGCCATCCGCCGGCTGGCGGATTCATTTGAGCTTTACTCCGTCCCCGCTTCTGGAACAGTGATTTGCGCTGAGTTCCGCCAGTCTGGAGCGAACCGAATTGAGAAGTCAGCTTTGGAAGTCGGAGTTGTCTCCGAACCTCTAGCGGGCGAAGACGTGTCCGGAGACGGTTGGGGGATGCGAAGTTCCATCGACGGCATTCTGCTGATGGTGGTCGACGGCTTGGGTCATGGCCTGCTGGCCTCTGAAGCTGCTCGTGAGGCGGAGCGGGTGCTTTCCGAGACTCGCGAAAGTTCTCCGAAGGACATCATTTACAGCATCCATGCCGCGCTTAGAAAGACGCGAGGCGCAGCCGCGGCGATCGCGCGCATCGACATTCAAAAAGGTCTGCTTTCTTATGCCGGGGTCGGCAATATCTCCGCCACGATTTTGACTCTGTCTTCGAGCCGTAGCATCGCATCCCACAACGGAATTCTCGGCCTGAACACCGAGCGGGTGCAGGAGTTCACCTTTCCCTGGAACGCGGATAATATTCTGGTCATGCATTCCGATGGATTGGCTTCGCGTTGGGACTTGCAGCGCTACACGGGCATCTGGAACAAGCCTTCCAGCGTCATTGCCGCTGTTTTGCATCGGGATTTCTCCCGCGGCCGCGATGACGTAACGGTGCTGGTTGCGAAAGCCGCTACTTGATCTGGAGAAGTTATGACACTCAACCTCATTACTATCGACATTCGCTTCGAGAATGATGTCGTCCTCGCCCGCCAGAAGGCGCGCACCATCGCCGCGGCTCTGAAATTCGATCCGCAGGATCAGACCCGCATCGCCACGGCCGTTTCCGAAATCGCCCGCAACACATTTCAATATGGCGGGGGCGGCCACGCCGAATTCCGCGTCGAGCCCGCCCCTGAAAACATGCTGATGATCACCCTGCGGGATCAGGGTCATGGCATCCCTGACGTCGACAAAATCATGGGAGGCCGTTATGTCTCCCAAACCGGTATGGGGCTGGGTCTTCTGGGCGCCAAGCGCCTCATGGACCATTTCCAACTGCAGACAAGCGCCGCCGGAACTACTGTCGTGCTCGGCAAACGAATTCCCGCCCGCTTCACTCGCTTTAACACTGGCGAATTGAATAAGGCTCTCGCTGCCCTTGAACACGCTTCCCAGGATCCCTACGAAGAACTGAAGCAGCAAAATACCGAGCTTCTCCGCGCACTGCAGGAGCTTCGCGAACGCCAGGAAGAGCTGGCCCAACTGAATCGCGAACTGGACGAGACCAATCGCGGCGTCGTGGCGCTTTATGCCGAACTCAATGACAAAGCCGATTTCCTGCAGCGCGCTTCGGAACTGAAAAGCCACTTCCTCTCCAACATGAGCCACGAATTCCGCACGCCTCTGAATTCGATCACCGCTCTGAGCGGAATTCTGCTCGACCGGCTGGACGGCGATCTCACTCCCGAACAGGAGAAGCAGGTCAAATTCATTCGCGGCTCCGCGCAGGGGCTCACCGAGCTCGTCAACGATCTTCTCGATTTAGCCAAGGTGGAAGCGGGCAAGGTGACTATCCGTCCTACCACTTTCCAGGTGGAAGGGTTGTTTGCCGCGCTGCGCGGCATGTTGCGCCCTCTGCTTATCCAGAATTCTTCCGTCAACCTGGTATTTGAGGATCCCGCCGGTTTGCCGGAGTTTTATACCGACGAAGCTAAAATTTCGCAGATCCTTCGCAACTTCATCAGCAACGCTTTGAAATTTACCGAGCGCGGCGAGGTTCGCGTGTCCGTCAAGCGCGGTCCCAAAGACACTGCCATCTTTTCCGTTTCCGATACCGGCATTGGCATAGCGCCCGACGACCAGGAGCGCATCTTCCAAGAATGGACCCAGGTGGAAGGCAAGCTGCAAAAAACCGTGAAAGGCACCGGCCTGGGTTTGCCGCTCTCGCGCAAATTCGCTCAACTGCTCGGCGGCGAAGTCTATGTGCGAAGCCAGCCTGGTACCGGCTCCACTTTCTTTGCCGCCGTACCGACCTTCTTCAGCGGCGCCACCGATATCGTCTATGTCCCGGAACTCTCACGGGAGATCGACTCCAACAAGCTGCCGGTTCTGGTGGTGGAGGATAATCGCGAAGCTCTGTTCGTCTACGACAAGTATTTGAAGGGCACGCAATTCCAGGTGATTCCCGCAAGCAGCCTGAGAGAAGCGCGAGCCGCCTTGCGCGACTTCCGGCCCGCGGGTGTCATTCTCGATGTCCTGCTCCAGGGCGAGCATTCCTGGGAACTCCTGCGCGAACTCAAACACGATCCCGCTACTGCAAGCATCCCCATATTGGTCGTCACCGTGGTGGAGAATCGCGAAAAGGCACTTTCGCTTGGCGCCGATGGTTTTCAAGCCAAGCCGGTCGAACGAGCCTGGCTGCTCGATCAATTGAACAATCTCGTCGCTCCTCACCCGGCCCGCCAGATTCTCATCATCGACGACGACGAGATTTCCCGCTACCTCGTAAAAACGCTTTTGGGTCATACCGATTTCCGCTTTGTGGAAGCCTTTGGAGCGGAAGAAGGGTTGCTGAAAGCGCGTAACGCCCGGCCAGATGCCGTAATTCTTGACCTGAATATGCCGGACTTTACAGGTTTCGAGGTATTGAAAAGATTGAAGGATGACCCGCATACTTCCGGCATTCCCGTGATCATTTACACTTCTAAAGTTTTGGACCCTTCCGAACGCGAATTGCTCGCGGATGCGGCGGTCATTCTCTCCAAAGAAAGCCAGTCTCGAGAGTCTTCCTTGCTGCAATTCGCTGATGCCTTCCAGCAAGCCGGTGTCCCCTTCTCGGTACGGCCATCGAAGGAGGCGCATGTCTGATCCAAGCGAAGTAAAGGAACTCCGTCAGCGGGATGTGCCCGGCGCTCCGCCTGATCCGAATGCTGATGCCAAAGCTCTGACCATTCTGGCCGTCGACGACAACGAAGCGCTGCGTTACTCCCTGGCGCGCTCGCTCCGGGATGCCGGTTATCTGGTGCGGGAGGCTTGCACCGGAGCCGAGGCGCTAAAGCTCGCCGCGGAGATGCCTGATCTCATCACTCTGGATGTGAATTTGCCCGATATCCATGGATTCGACGTTTGCAAGAGGATAAAGACGAATCCCGCTACCTCGCACATTCCCATTCTGCACGTCTCTTCCACCTTCATCGAGCCGGATGCCCGCGTACAAGGCCTTGCTAGCGGCGCGGATGCTTATCTCGCCGAACCCATCGACCGCGCGGAACTCGTTGCCACCGTTGGCGCTCTGCTCCGCCTGAAAACGGCGGAAACTCTAGCTCGCCAGCACGCTGCCATCGCCGAAGCGGCACGCAAAGAGCTGACACAGATCAATGAAACGCTGGAAAAACGCGTCGGCGAACGGACCGCCGAATTAAAAGAAGCCAACGAAGGGCTTCGCCAGCTTTCCAATCGCCTGCTTCAAACTCAGGACGATGAGCGCAAGCGCATCGCCCGAGGTTTGCATGACAGCGTGGGCCAGTTGTTGGCGGCCATTCAGATGAACAACGGCACCATCGAAAAGGATATTTCCAAACTGAACCCCGCCGCGGCAAGAGCTTTGACCGAGAATCGCGCCCTGGTCGACCAGGTCATGCAAAGCATCCGTACCATCTCTCATTTGCTTCACCCGCCGCTGCTGGACGAGTTGGGCATCCGCTCCGCTCTTGGCTGGTACGTCGAGGAATTTGGGCGGCGCAGCGGTATTCAAGTCGCACTCGAGTGCAGTGCTTCTCTGGGCCGATTTTCGCCCGAACTCGAAACCTCGATTTTTCGCATCGTGCAGGAAAGCTTAGGCAATGTGCACAGGCATTCGGGCAGCCCGACAGCTCTGGTGCGCCTGAGCGCCAAGGCGAACAACGTGCTCTTGGAAATAAGTGATTGTGGTTGCGGCATTCCGCCGGAAAAACTCGCTTCTCGTGGCGGCGTCGGCATCCGCGGTATGAAGGAGCGCGTCGCCCAACTCGGTGGAACTTTCGAGATTCAATCGAACGGCTCGGATGGTTTAGGTACAACGGTCAAAGCGACCTTCCCGCATCATCCTAAAGCCGCGGAAGTAAATTAAACGTGCGTTGACTACCGGCCGCGAAGCCCCGCGAAACGTTCGGCCGCTGCCTGAAAAGTAGCTTCTTTCTTGCAGAACGCGAAACGCAGATGCGCGCGCCCATCGCCCGCTTCTCTGTAGAAGCTGGATCCCGGCACAGCGGCAATGCCGATATCCTTCACCAGATACTTCGCGAAGGTCACATCGTCGGGAAAGCCGAACGCCGAAATGTCCGTCATGATGTAATACGCGCCATTCGGCTTGAAGCAACGAAAGCCTGCCGCTTCAAGAATTCCCAGCATGCGCTCACGTCGGACCGCATAATCGCACGCCAGAGTTTCGTAATAGCTTTCCGGTAGTTGCAATGCCACCGCGCCAGCCGCCTGTAGCGGCGCCGCCGCACCCACCGTAAGAAAATCGTGCACTTTGCGTATGGCCGCCGTCACTTCCGGCGGGGCGATAGCCCAGCCAACCCGCCATCCCGTCACTGTATACGTCTTCGAAAGCGCGCTAATGGTAATCGAGCGCTCGCGCATTCCGTCCAGCGTGGCAATCGAGACGTGCTTCGCTCCGTCGTATAGCAGATGCTCGTAAATCTCATCGGAGATTGAAAACGCGTCCCATTGCACGCACAGATCGCGAATCGTCTCAAGCTCGCCGCGCGTGAAAACCTTGCCCGTGGGATTGTTCGGGGTGTTGAGAATGATCGCCTTCGTCGCCGGTCCGAACGCCGCCGCCAATTCGTCCGGATCGAATCTCCAATCCGGCGGATGCAGTTTTACAAAGCGCGGCGTGGCCCCGGACAAAATCGCATCGGGCCCGTAATTCTCATAGAACGGTTCAAATACCACCACTTCGTCCCCGGGATTCACAATGGCCATCATCGACGAAATCATGGCCTCGGTCGCCCCGCAGCAAACCGTAATTTCGCGCTCCGGATCGATGTCCATCTCCTGCGTGCGCGAGTATTTCGCGGCTATGGCATCGCGAAACGCTTTCGCGCCCCAGGTAATCGCGTACTGATTCACGTCCGCTTCAATGGCCTGCTGCGCGGCGCGCTTCACTTCGGCGGGAGCGGGAAAATCCGGGAAGCCCTGGGAAAGATTGATAGCGCTGTGCTGGATGGCCAGCCGCGTCATCTCGCGGATAACGGACTCGGTGAACTGTTCGGCTTTGCGGGAAAGTCGCGGGCTAGTTGCCGCTGCGGCTGCGGGATTTGTCTTCAGTGCCATAGAGTCGGCGATAAATGTCCGCGTTGCGGCTCACGATCTGGACGTACTGGCGCGTTTCGCTGAATGGAATCGATTCCACGAACTCCGCGGGCTCCCGGTAATTCTGCCCCGCGGTCCACGACGTTACGCGGTCTTCCCCTGCATTATACGCAGCCAGAACCGATTCAACATTGCCAAATTGCTTCAGCAAATTCGACACGTACAGCGTTCCCAATCGCACGTTGTATTCGGGATCGACCAGCCGCGCGTGCGCGTAACCAATCTTCGCTTGCTTCGCCAGCCGCCGCGCCGTCGATGGCAGCAATTGCATCAGCCCGAAAGCATTCGCCGGAGAATGAGCCTCCGGCGAGAACGCCGATTCCTGCCGCACCAGCCCCGCCACCAGCATGGGATCGATCCCGGCGCGGTCCGACCAGCGCCGGATTTCCGCCTGAAACGGCAGCGCGTAGGCCGCCATCCACACCGGCCGCGGCACATCGGTGAACGTGTGCGCTTCAAGCTGCGGATAAATCTGCCGCACCGTAACGATGGCCGCGCCGCAGTGCCCGGCATCCACCGCAGCCTGCGCCGCTTCCAGCAACAAACGAGGTTCGCCAGTCGACGCATAGGCCGCGCGCAATTCCAGTTCCGCCGAAGAGTCGAACGAAATCGACTGTAGCGCCAGAGCTCGCTCGTGCCGCTTCTCCGCCGCGGCCGGAATCACATCCCCCAGTTTTTGCGAGGGCGGTACCGGCGGAATCGTGGCCAGCACATCAGGATCCTGTTTCGGTCCCGGATCGAGCCCGCGCACCCGGTTGAGGGCCAGCCCCTCGAAGTAGTTCTCCGGGAAGCGCTCGATCAGCTTGTCGTAATAACTTCGCGCCAGCCCCGGGACTCCCGCGTCCTCTGCCAGCCTTCCTAGGAAGTAAAGCGCATCCGCCGTATAGGGAGACCCTGGAAACCGCCGCAGATGCTGCTGCAGGTCCTCGGCAGCTTCCGGCGCGCGCTTGAGCACCGCGGTCCACGCCACTCTCCACTGTGCGTTCGTTGCGTCGGGCGAGTTTGGAAATCCTTCCGACACGCGCTGGTAAAAACTCGAAGCGCGATCCCGGTCCAGCTTCACCCAATAGAAATTGCCTGCCAGAAACAGCGCTGATGCGGCCCAGCGGCTCTGCGGTGCGCGCGATGCCGCGCTTTCCACCACCGCGATCATCTCCGGCTCCTGCTGGTGCCCCCGGTAATATTCCGCCAGCGAGTAGGAACGCTCGGCGTCGACGTCGGGATCGGTCACCTTCAACGCCATCATCTCCGAAGGGTTCGCTCCAAGCGCCACTCCGCATTCCAGGATGCGCAGCTCCGCGCGTTCCAGGTTCTGGCCCGAAAGCTGCCGCAGGATGACCGAATATTCGTTGCGCGCGCTTCCCCAATCTTTCGCCTCAAACAGAATGCCCGCATGAGCGAATCGCTGGTCGAGTGGAAGCTGCGGGATTTGCGGATCGGCGCTGCGCAGGTAGTCCAGCTTCACTCCGGCTTCGCGAGCCTGTTCGCTCACGGCAAAGCGCATGAAGATGGTTTGGTAGTCGGCGGCGGCCTCAGGCGCTTGTCCCGCTCTCTCGTGTGCCTCCGCCCGCAGCAGCAGCAGCCCTGGCCGCTGCGCCGTCTGCGGATACGCATCGAGCGCCTTCACCGCTTCCGCCGGCTGATTCGCCGCCGTCGCCGCCACCGCAATCGACTGCAGCACCTGCTCGGTCATCGCCGTATCGGGATAATCCTGCCGAATCTGCCTTAGCTCGGCCAAAGCCGCTTCGTTTCGTTGTTGCGCGAGATCGGTTTCCGCGGCCCAGTACAGCGCGTAGTCGGCCAGCAATGGATCCTTTTTCGCCTGCTCCAGCCACTTTCCCGCGTCGGCGTATCTCCCGCGCGAATAATCATAGAATCCCAGGGCCAGCGCGGCTCGCATGTTCAATCCGCTGGAAGATTTTTGCCCCGCGATCGCGCTCAGCTCCGAATAGGCCCAAGTGGAGTTCTTCTGCTTGAGCTGATTGGTAAGCTTCGCGAGCCGCTTCTCAGCGGCTGAAAGACCCTCCGGTGGAGTTGTTAGCCTCGGTTTTGTCGCGGACGAAGCTTTCGCTTTGCTGTGAACCGCTTTGGTCATCTTTTGTTGGGCCAGCGCAAATGAGGAAAAAACACAGAAGCACAAAACAAGCGCAACACCGGCCCTTGCAAGCAGCCGGGAGACTTTTGTCATGCCGAGTTCCCTAATGACGCAGTACAGGCGAGGGATAGGGGTATTCTCCCAGGGCGTGCTCGTCTCCCTGGGCCAGAATCTCCACCATCCAGCGATGGAAGTAATCCACCGGGTGGTCCTGGATCGCGCGAAAACGGCGGTCGTATTCTTTTCGTGCTTTGTCGAGATCACTCCGCAACCGATCGCAGATGTCTTTATGCTCACGTCCCAATTGGACGTCCTGGGGACGTAGAAGTTTGATGTCTTGCATCGCCACTTTGGCTACCCGGTTCGCGCGGCGATGCAGTTCTTGAATTTCGGCTGGGAAGGTCGTGATGTCAAAAGCAGCGGCCGCGCCCGATTCGG
>Ga0335085_10017510_pt1 | contig 10320 bp, 7 predicted proteins | sample Lox_Sample_45_FD_206712 | JGI IMG/M metagenome (GOLD analysis project Ga0335085, IMG submission 206712) | Soil microbial communities from Loxahatchee National Wildlife Refuge, Florida, United States - Lox_Sample_4.5 | ecosystem: Environmental > Terrestrial > Soil > Wetlands | place: USA: Florida...
AGAATTGCAATTGATGAGTAACGCGAAAGCCGCCTGCACCGAACCGCAACGCGCCAACCCGCTGCGCGTGGGCATCGGCGGCCCGGTGGGCTCGGGCAAGACCGCCCTCACGCTGTCGCTGTGCCGCGCGCTGCGCGAGCGTTACCAGCTCGGCGTGGTCACCAACGACATCTACACCGAGGAGGACGCGCAGTTCCTGGTGAAGAACGGCGCGCTCGCGCCCGAGCGCATCCTCGGCGTCGAGACCGGCGGTTGTCCGCACACCGCCATCCGCGAGGACGCCTCGATCAACCTCGAGGCGGTGGCGCGGCTGAACCAGCGCTTCGCCGACCTCGACATCATTTTCATCGAGTCCGGCGGCGACAACCTCGCCGCCACGTTCAGCCCGGAGCTGTCCGATCTGACGCTGTACGTGATCGACGTCGCCGCCGGCGACAAGATTCCGCGCAAAGGCGGCCCCGGCATCATCAAGTCGGACCTGCTCGTGATCAACAAGATCGACCTCGCGCCCCTGGTCGGCGCCTCCCTCGAGGTGATGGAGCGCGACGCGAAGAAGATGCGCGGCGAGCGCCCGTTCGTGTTCACCAACCTCAAGACCGGACAGGGCCTGGACACCATCGTTCACTTCATCGAGCGGCAAGGCCTGATGATCTAGGATCGAAGTTCCATCAAATGCCAATTCTTGGCACGCGGCGCATCGCGAGGCACGAGCCGTGAAACGCCGTTCGGGGGCCGCCGGCCCACGAAGAAGTCCTCTTGGAGGACAGCCCGCGAAAGGCTTACCCGCGGGCGGTCCAAAAGAACGGGCCGCGCTGCCGGCGCGGCCCGTTCGCATCTGCGTCGCGGCGGCTGACCCCCGCAGGGGTCGCCGGCCGAACGGGGTCGGCGCTTAGTTGCCGATTATGTCGCCAAAACGCACCCACTCCTTGCCGTCAAACCTGGCGAGTTGTTCCGCCTGAATCGGTGCAAAGTCGGTCGGACTGGTGTTGATCTTGATGCCCGGCAACAGGACGTTGAGCTCGAAATTTTTCAGGTTCGCCGCCTGTTTCATCACGTTCTCGTGCGTCAGGTTGTCGCCGCATTGCTTGAGCACCTGCACCAGGGTCTGCGCATTGCCGTAGCCGCTCACGTTGCCGGAATCCTTGAGATTTCCGTCCGGATAATACTTCGCCATGAAGGCGCGCCACTCGTTCATGCCCTTGTCGTCCTTCCAGGCGGGATCGAGCGGATCCTTGAGGTATTCGGTCGAGATGATGCCGACCGACTTTTCCACACCGGCCGGAATCAGCACCGAGCCGATCGAGGCCGAGACGTTGTTCAGATACTGCACCGGCTTCCAGCCGATATCGTAGGCCTTCTTGATCGCCATCGCGGCGAACTTCGGCGTAGTGATGTTGAAAAACACATTGGCGCCGGACGCCTGCAGTTGCACGATCTGCGAGTCCACGGTCGGATCGCTGGTCTCGTACGAGGCCTTCTTGACGATCATGGTCGCCGCCTTGGCGCCGAGGCCGTCCTCGAAACCCTTCAGGTAGTCCTTGCCGTAGTCGTCGTTCTGGTAGAGCACCGCGATCTTCGCGTCCGGCTTGGTCTGGAGAATGTGCTTGGCGTAGATTTGGGCCTCAACCTGGTAATTCGGCTGCCAGCCCATGGTCCAGGGAAAGTGCTGCGGGTCATTCCACTTGGTTGCGCCCGTATACACGAACAGTTGCGGCACCTTCTTCGCGTTCATGTACTTCTGGATCGCGGAATTCGAGGGTGTCCCCAATGGGCCCCAGATCAACAGGACCTGGTCCTGCTCCACCAGGCGCCGCGCCATCTCCACCGTCTTCGGCGGGCTGTAGCCGTCGTCGACGCTGATGAAGTTGATCTTGCGCCCGTTGATGCCGCCCTCGTCGTTGACCTTCTTGAAATAGGCGGCCGCGGCCTTGCCGATGGTGCCATAGGCAGATGCCGGGCCGCTGTAAGGCATGGTATTGCCGATCTTGATCTCGGTGTCGCTCGCGCCCTGATCGTATTTCTTCTGCGCCATTGCCGCCGGCGCGTTGAGCGCGAGCCCGACGATCGCCGCCGCTGAAACTAACAGATGCTTGGTTGACATGCTTTTCCCTCCTTCGGTTATGGGACTGCTACGTTCCGCTGTTGCCACTGCCTCTCCTTCTGCTCTTGATTCGCGCCCAGGCGATGCGAAGCGCACCCGCAACGCCGGTCGGCATCAGGTACATGAACCCGATCATGAACACGCCGTAGATCGCCCACGGCGCGGCCTTGGAAATCTGGTCGGCGATGTTGGGTATGAACTGGATGAAGATCGCGCCGTAGATGGCGCCCGGGATCGAGGCCAGGCCGCCGATCACGATGCCGACGAGGAACGTGATCGACAGGAAGATTTGAAAGCTATCGGGCGCGACGAACTGCACCGCGATCGCGCCGAGCGCGCCGGCCACGCCGGTATACATTGCGCTCACGCCGAAGGCGAGCGACTTGTACAGCGCGTTGTTCACGCCCATGGCCTCCGCGGCGATCGGCTGGTCGCGAATGGCGATGAGCGAGCGTCCGACGCGACCGCGCAGCAGGTTCCAGCCGAGCAGGAACATCAGCAGCATCACCGCCAGGGTGAAGAAGTAGAGCCACTGGTCCTGGTTGACCGGCAGGCTGAAAGGCGGGTCGGGCTTGATGATGACGATGCCCTGCACGCCGCCGGTCCAGTGCTCCAGATCCTTGACCTTGAGAATTTGCGGCATCGACACGCCCAGCGCGAACGTAGCCAGCGCCAGATACAAGCCTTCCAGACGCAGCGCCGGCAAGCCGAACAGAAAGCCAGCGCCGAGGCATACTACCCCGGCCACCGGCACCGTAAGCCAGTAGGGCACGCCGAACTTGTCCATCAGGATCGCCGCGACATAGGCGCCGATCGCGTAGAACGCGCCGTGGCCGAGCGATATCTGGCCGTTGTAGCCGGTGAGGATGTTCAGTCCGAGCAAGGCGATCGCATACACCAGCACCAGCGTGAGCTGGAACGTGTGGTAGCTGCTGACCAGGAAAGGCAGTGCGCACGCCGCCGCGAGCAGCGCCGCCACGGTGGCCAGGCGCCGCCGGGAAAATGCCGCGTGGGCCGCGGCGGGGGCAGTCTTGGGCGCGGCGCCGAGGACGTATTCTTCGATCATGTGCTCACACCCTCGTTACGTGGACCCGGCCGAACAGGCCGGACGGACGGATCACCAGCACCGTGATGATCAGCACCAGAGCGAATGCCAGTTTGAGCTCGTTGCCGATGACGTAGGCGCCGAGCAGGTTTTCGAGCACCCCCACCATGAAGCCGCCGAGCACCGCGCCGCCGGGATTGTCGATGCCGCCCACCAGTGCCGCCGCGAATGCGTACAGCAGGATGCCGGACATCATGTTCGGATCGAGATAGACGACGGGGGCGACCATCATGCCGGCGACGGCGCCGATCGCCGCGGCGAGGCCCCAGCCGAGCGCGAGCATCCAGCCGACACGGATGCCCACCAGCTTCGCCGATGCCGGGTTCTGCGCCGCGGCGCGCATCGCCAGGCCCAGCGGCGTGTAACGGAAAAATGCGTACAGCAGCGCCAGCACCACCAGCGTGACGCCGACCGCGCCGATCTGGTGCGCGGAAAAGAAATGGTCGCCGAAGTGCACCGGCTCCTTCGGAAACGGGCTCGGGAACACCTTGATGGTGTAGGTGTAGATCCAGCCCGCGAGGCTGTTGAATATGATCAGCAGCCCGATGAACACCACCACCACGGACAGCACCGGCGCCTGCTCCACCGGGCGCACGATAATGCGCTCGATCAGCACGCCGAGGACGAAGGCGATGACGACCGTGAGGAAGAATGCCGGCCAGTAGGGCATGCCGGCGTCGATCAGGGTCCAGGCGATATAGGTAGAGAACATGGCGATCTCGCCCTGGGCGAAGTTCACGTGGTGCGTCGCCTGGTAGATCATCACCAGCGCCAGCGCGACGCTGGCGTAGATGCCGCCGGTGGCGAGGCCCGCGAATACCTGGTTGAGGAAGGCGTCCATGAATTATTGATCCGTTCTAGTAGCCCAGATACGAGCGCCGCACGGCGTCGTCGCGTTTGATGTCCTCCGCGGTGCCGGAGAGCACCACGCGGCCGGTTTCGATCAGGTAGGCGTGGTCGGCGAGGTCCAGCGCCATCGCCGCGTTCTGCTCCACCAGCAGGATGCTGACCTTTTCGCTCTGGTTGATGGCGCGCATGATGTCGAATATCTCGCGCACGATCAGCGGCGCCAGGCCGAAAGACGGTTCATCCAGCAGCAACAGGCGCGGCCGCAGCATCAGCGCGCGCGATACCGCCAGCATCTGCTGCTCGCCGCCGGAGAGCGTCCCCGCCTGCTGGTGGCGGCGCTCCTTCAGGCGCGGAAAATAGCCGTAAATGCGCTCGAAATCCTGCTCTGCCTGGTGCTTGTCCCTGCGCACATAGGCACCCAGGCGCAGGTTCTCCTCGGTAGTCAGATGGACGAAGGTGCCGCGGCCGTCCGGGACATGGGCGATGCCCAGGCGCACGATGTCCTCGGTCGCCTTGGTTTCTATGCGCGTGCCGCCGAAGCTGATCTCGCCCTCGGTCTGCACCATGGCGCACAGCGCGCGCAGGGTGGTCGTCTTGCCGGCGCCGTTGGCGCCGAGCAGCGCGGTGATCGAGCCTTCCTCGAGCGAAAAGTCGATGCCGTGCAGCACCCGCGTCAGCCCGTAGGAGGCGCGCAGCTTGGCGACTTGCAGCAGCGCCGCCATCAGGCGCTGTCTCCCAGGTACGCCTGCACCACCTCGGGATGCTGTTGCACTTCGGCCGGGGTGCCCTCGGCGATCTTGCGCCCGAAATTGAGCGCGACCACCTTGTCGGACACGCTCATCACCAGGCTCATGTGGTGCTCCACCAGCAGCACGGTGACGTGCAGGCGGTCGCGGATGTCCCGAATCAGCTTGCCCAGAGCATGCACTTCCTCGTGGTTGAGGCCGCTCGCCGGCTCATCCAGCAGCAACAGCCTGGTCTCGCTCGCCAGCGCGCGCGCGAGTTCGACGCGCTTCTGCGTGCCGAAGGGAAGGTCGGACACGCGCTTGTCGGCCACCTCCTCCAGGTCGAGGAAGCCGATCAACTCGCTCACTTTCGCCGCGGTCGCGCGCTCCTCGCGCGCGACGCGCGGCAGGCGCAGCGCGTTGGAAAGGAAACCGGTGCGGGTGCGGCAGTGCAGGCCCAGCATGACGTTGTCGCGCACGCTCATCGTGCGAAACAGCGCCAGATTCTGGAAGGTGCGGCCGATGCCCACTGCGGCGATGCGATGGCGGGGAATGTCGAGCAGGGACTGGCCGTCGAACACGATCCGGCCGCTCTGCCAGCGGTAGAGCCGCGACAGGCAATTGAACAGCGTGGTCTTCCCGGCGCCGTTGGGCCCGATCAGGCCGGCGATTTGCCCCGGCGCGATGTCGAATGAGATTCCGTCGAGCGCGACGATGCCGCCGAAATGCACCGATACGCCGTCGACAGCCAACAGACTGCCCGCACCTGCCGTCTGGGTCTGAAGCATCCATCCTCCTGTATCGGGCGACCGCTTCCAGGACGAAGCCCTGCATCAAGCGATCCCCGCCGGTCCCGGTCTTTGCCGGAATCCGCCTGCAGTGCCGGCCCCCGCTGTGGCCGGGGGGGGCTTTGCGCATTGCGGGCCCATACTTCCATAAAAACCGGCTCGCGTAAAGTCGGGGGCGTACCGGGGATTGGACAATTCAGGCGAAATTGGTTCGCCGGCGGTCCCTGCGGGTGAGCTAGCCGCTGTTGCGCAGGCCCGCGGTCAATCCGTTGATGGAGAGGTGGATACCGCGCTGAGTCAGCGGATCGGTGTCGCCGGCGCGATAGCGGCGCAGCAGCTCGATCTGCAGGTGATTGAGCGGATCGAGATAGGGGATGCGGTTGCGGATGCTTTGCGCGAGCTCGGCATTGTCGGCGAGCAGCGTCGCCTGCCCGGTGATCTGCAGCAGGTAGCGGATGGATTTGTTCAGCTCGGCGCCGATGCGCGCGAGCACGTGCTCGCGCAGCACCGCATTCTCGAGCAGCTCGGCGTAGCGCGCGGCGATCGACAGGTCGGTCTTGGCGAGCACCATGTCCATGTTGGACACGACGCTGCGGAAGAACGGCCAGCTCCGGTACATCTCGCGCAGGGTGTCCATGCCCCGGGGATGCTCGTCGAGCCAGGCCTCGACGGCGCTGGCGAATCCGTACCAGCCCGGCAGCAGCACGCGGCACTGCGCCCAGCTGAACGCCCAGGGGATCGCGCGCAGGTCTTCGATGCGCCAGGTCGCCTTGCGCGCGGACGGGCGGCTGCCGATATTGAGCTGGGCGATCTCGGCGATCGGCGTGGTCATGCGAAAGTACTCGAGAAAACCGGGCGTGTCGTAGACCAGCGCGCGATACGCGCGGTAGGCATGCGCGCTGAGCGCGCGCATCACCTCCTCGTAGCCGGTGAGCGCCGCGTCTGCGCCCTGTGCATGCAGCAGGCTCGCCTCGAGCGTGGCCGCCACCAGGGTTTCCAGATTCTCGCGCCCGAGCTGCGCGTCGGCGTACTTGCTGTCGATGATTTCGCCCTGCTCGGTCAGGCGCAGCATGCCGTCGACGCTGCCGGGCGGCTGCGCCAGGATCGCTGCATACGCGGGCCCGCCGCCGCGTCCGACCGAGCCGCCGCGCCCGTGAAACAGGCTCAGGCGGACGCCGTGTTGGCGGAATACCCGCACCAGACTGGCTTCGGCCTGGTACAGCGCCCAGTTGGCGCTGAGGTAGCCTCCGTCCTTGTTGCTGTCGGAGTAGCCGAGCATGACCTCCTGCAAGCGCCCGCGCGCCTCGACCCAGAGGCGATACGTATCGAGCGCGAATGCGTTCGCCATGATTTCGCCGCAGCCGCCGAGGTCGGCGATGGTCTCGAACAGCGGCACGATGTTGAGCGCGAGGCGCGCCGGCTTGCCCGGCGCGAGCAGACCGACCTCCTTCAGCAGCAGCCCCACTTCGAGCAGGTCGCTCACCGACGCGCAGTTGGAAATGATGTAGTTCCGGATCGCGGCCCCGCCGAAGCGCTGGTGGATGTCCGCCGCCGCCTGCAGGATCTCGAGCTCTGCGGATGCGAGAGCGCTGTACTGCAGATGGCGCGAATACAGCAGCCGCGGCCCGGCCAGCTCGCGCGCGAGCAAACCCACGCGCTCGGGCTCGGCAAGCGCCGCATAATCGTCGTGCACGCCCGCCAGGCGCAGCAGCTCGGCCACCACCTGCTCGTGTACCGCTGAATTCTGGCGAAGGTCGAGCGAGGCGAGATGGAAACCGAAAACCTCGACCGCGCGCGCGAGCGGGTTCAGCCGCCGCTCGGCCAGCGCCGACGAGCCGTGGTTGGCGAGCGAATGCGCGATGGTGGCGAGGTCCGCGCGCAGTTCCGCGCTGGAGCGATAGGGTTCCCTCGCCGAGTTCGGCTCGCGCGGCGGCAGGTAGCCGCAGAGCGCACGCGCGCTCGCGGCCAGCCGCGCATAGATGCCCGCCAGGGCGCGACGGTAGGGCTCGTCCTGGCGGAACGGCGAATCGTCGCCGGAGGCGCCGGCGAGCGCGAGCAGCTCGGGCGTGACGCTCGCCAGCCGCGCGGCGATCGAAAGCTCGCCGCCGAGCAGATGGATCTGCGCGAGGTAGTGGGCGAACGCGAGCCGCGCCTGGCGCTCGATCGCGGCGCGCAGCACGTCCGCGTTGACGTTGGGGTTGCCGTCGCGGTCCCCGCCGATCCAGGAGCCCATGCGCAGCAGCACGGGCAAATGGCCGGCGCTGCCGGTGTGCCGCGCGAGAACGCGCTCCATCTGCGCGTACAGCTGCGGGATTTGCTCGAGGAACGTATCGCGGTAATAAGCCAACGCGTTGTCGATCTCGTCCACAACGCGCAGCTTGGTCAGGCGCAGCATCGCGGTCTGCCACAGGGTGAGGATCCAGACATAAAGTTCCTGCTCGAGTTCCTCCTGCTCCGCCGGCAGCAGCTGCTCGCGATCGCGCCGCTCGAGCAGCCGCGCGATTTCGCGCTCGCAGTCGAGCGTGCTCTTGCGCTTTACCTCGGTAGGGTGCGCGGTCAGCACCGGGCTCACCAGCGCGCCGTCGATCCAGGCCTGCAGCGCCGCAGCGCCGACGCCGGCCGACGCGAGCTGCGCCAGCGCCCGCTCGAGGCTGCCCTCGCGCGGCGGCAGCCCCTGGCGCAGCCAGGCGCGGCGCAGGCGCTTCTGGTGGCGGTCCTCGGCGATGTTGAGCAGGTGCAGGAAATAGCTGAATGCGCGCACCACGTCCAGGCCCTGGCGGCGCGACAGGCCGTCGAGCATACCGGCCAGCTCTGCGCGCACCGCGCCGGCCTCGCCCGGCTGCGCGCGGCGAAAGCGCACCGCGGTCTGGCGCACGCTCTCGATGAGTGCGTAACCGGCCTCGCCGGCGCGTTCCTGCAATACCCTGCCCAGCAGCCGCCCGAGCAGGCGCACGTCTTCGCGCAGTTCGGTATCCAGGTCGCTCTTGTCGTTCAATTTGAGCCTCGACGACTGACAAACGGCGGATCAGGCCCGCGCCAGCGCCCGGTCGGATACGAAAGGATTGGACTCGCGCTCCGCGCCGAAGGTCGACGTGGGCCCGTGGCCGGGAATGAAGGTCACGTCGCTCCCCAGCGGCCACAGCTGCTCGCGGATGGATCGGATCAATGCAGCATGATCGCCGCGCGGCAGGTCAGTGCGCCCGATGGAGCCGGCGAACAGGACGTCGCCCACCAGCGCCAGGCGGTACTCGGGGCTGAAGAAGATCACATGGCCGGGCGTATGCCCGGGGCAATGGCGCACCTGCAGTTCCACGTTGCCGAAGCGCACGCTGTCGCCGCCGGCGAGCCAGCGCGCCGGCGTGAATGCGCGCAATTGCGGGAAGCCGAAGCGCAGGCCCTGCTCCGGCAGGCCGTCGATGAGGAAGCGATCGTCCGCGTGCGGCCCCTCGACCGGCAGGCCCAGCTCCTGCGACAACTGCGCCGTGCCGCCGCAATGGTCGATGTGGCCGTGCGTCAGCAGGATCTTCTCCAGCTCGACGCCCTGTTCCTGCACCGCATCGCGTATCAGCTCCAGGTCGCCGCCGGGATCGACCACTGCCGCTTTGCCCGTCTCTTCGCACATCAGCAAGGAGCAGTTCTGCTGGAACGGTGTGACCGGAATGACGGCGACTTTCATGCGACCTCGGGGAGACGGCGGACGGCGATGCGCCGCAGTCAGGATTCTACGCTTCCGCGATGATAACGAAGTTTCAGCGCGGCCTCGCGCGCGCGGCGTGTAACCCCGAAATGAAAGCGCCCCGGGGTCGGAACCCCGGGGCGCTGTACTGCCAAGGCACGCCGGCCTTGGTGGCTCAGGATCAGCCGATAATGCGCCGTGATCCGCGATACGAGCCATGGCGGCCGTTCATGCCTATGAGATTTCGCATTGGATCACCTCCTTTCAAAGTTGTGAAATTTGAGTCTAGCATGGCCTTTGCGCGATTGACCAGCGCCGGCGCATCAGAGCATTTCCAGCGGACGCGCCGCCGCCGGAGGGGGAAACAGGCGATCGAGCTCGGCCAGCTGCGCTGGCGCGAGCGCATGATCGAGCGCGCCGAGGTTGTCCCTGAGGCGCTCGCGTCGCCCGGTTTTCGGGATGACGATGACGTCGTCGTGCGCGAGCAGCCAGGCGAGCGCCGCCTGTGCCGGCGTCATGCCGTTGCGCCGCGCGAACGCGGCCAGCTTGCGCTCGCGCGCGAGTCCGGCCTGCTCCAGCGGCGAATACGCCATTACCGGCACGTGCCGCTCACGCAGCCAGGGCAGCAGGTCCCACTCGATGCCGCGGCGCGCGAGGTTATAGAGCAGCTGATTGGTCGCGACAGCATCGCCGCCCGGCAGCCGCCACAGCTCGCGCAAGTCGTTGAGATCGAGGTTGCTCACACCGTAATGCCGGATCTTGCCCGCCTGCTGCAGGCGCATGAACGCCTGCAGCGTCTCGGCGAGCGGCACGCCGCCGCGCCAGTGCAGCAGGTACAGGTCGATCCGGTCGGTCTTGAGGCGCTTCAGGCTGCGCTCGCACGCGGCGATCGCCCCCTGCGCCGAGGCGTTGTGGGGATACACCTTGCTCACCAGGAATACTTCCTCGCGCCGGCCCGCGATCGCCGCGGCGACGAGTTCCTCGCTGCGGCCCTCGCCGTACATCTCCGCGGTGTCGATCAGCCGCGCGCCCAGGTCGAGGCCGAGGCGCAGCGTCGCGATCTCCTCCGCGCGCGT
>Ga0335085_10017511_pt1 | contig 10320 bp, 7 predicted proteins | sample Lox_Sample_45_FD_206712 | JGI IMG/M metagenome (GOLD analysis project Ga0335085, IMG submission 206712) | Soil microbial communities from Loxahatchee National Wildlife Refuge, Florida, United States - Lox_Sample_4.5 | ecosystem: Environmental > Terrestrial > Soil > Wetlands | place: USA: Florida...
GGGCGGCTCCTATCTGCTGCTGCAGGTGGATTTCGACCAGGTCACGCGCGCCCGGGCGGAGTCACTGGTGGACGATATCCGCGCTGCGATGCGCAAGGCCCATATTGAAGTCAAAAGGCTCGAGGCTCATGGCGACGGGGTGTCGGTGCAGATTGCCGATCCCGGCCGCACCGACGAGGCGCGCACCTTGCTTGAGGGCCTCAACCCCGGCATGGGCGGTTCGGTCCTGTCGGTGGGCGGCAAGGAATATCAGATGAGCGAGCCGGCACCCGGTGCCTTCACGATGGAGGCGACGAATGCCTACAAGACCTTCACCCGCCAGCAAGTGATGGACCAATCCATCGAGGTGGTGCGACGTCGTATCGACGAATTGGGTACGCGCGAACCGGACATCACCGCCGCCGGGGAGGACCGCATTCTGGTGCAGGTGCCGGGTCTGCAGGATCCCACCCAGCTCAAGACCATCCTGGGCAAGACCGCCAAGATGACCTTCCAGCTGGTGGACGAACAGGCCAATCCCTTGTCCCCGGTGCCGCCCATCGGTGACGAGATTCTGCCGCTGCAAAGCCGCAACCGGAATGTGCCGTCCAACGAGAAGATTGTGGTGCAACGCCGGGTGCTGGTCTCGGGCGACCGGCTGACGGATGCCACTGCCGGATTTGATTCTCAGACTGGCCTGCCGGAAGTGGATTTCCGCCTGGACAGTGTCGGCGCCAAGCAATTCGGCGATGTCACCACCCAGCATGTCAACCACCGCTTTGCCATCGTGCTGGACAATCAGGTGATCACAGCGCCTACAATTGAAAGTCCCATCCTGGGCGGCTCGGGCCGAATCACGGGGGTGGGCACTGTGCAGGAAGCAAACGACCTGGCGATCCTGCTGCGCGCGGGCGCCCTGCCGGCGCCGCTGCAGATCATCGAGGAGCGCACGGTCGGCGCGGCCTTGGGCGCGGACTCAGTCAAGGCCGGGCGCTATTCCGCCATCGCCGGCCTGGCCCTGGTGGCCCTGTTCATGGTGTTGCGTTACGGCCTGTTCGGCATCTTCGCCGATGTTGCCCTGACCTTGAACGTGATCCTGCTGCTGGCGGCGCTGACGGCTTTCGGCGCCACGCTCACCCTTCCCGGCATCGCCGGCATTGTGCTCACCATGGGCATGGCGGTGGACGCCAATGTGCTGATCTATGAGCGCATCCGCGAAGAGCAGCGTAATGGCCGCTCGATGCTGGCCTCCATCGACACCGGCTTCCGCCGTGCCATGGCCACCATCATCGACGCCAACATGACCCATCTGATCGCGTCGCTGATCCTGTTCGAGCTGGGAACGGGACCCGTCAAGGGCTTTGCCGTCACCTTGGCGGTCGGCATCATCACTTCCTTCTTTACCGCGGTGATGGTGACCAGGTTGATCGTCATCACCTGGCTGAATACGGCACGGCCCCGCAAGCTCACAATCTAGGGCCTGATTTTCCGAGACGGAATTGCCTGCGCGGTGGGGATTTTGCGACGTGGGCAGCAGAAGGGCGAAGGCCGCCAGAAGCAAGGCGAAGAGCGATGCGGGTCCATCGGCCGAAGCTTGCGACGCCGCGGGCACCCTCCGGACGTCAACCTGAAGGGCCGTGGTCTTTCGCGTGCATACGCTGCCGCTATGGAAGGGTTCGTCTCCCCGGTCCGCGCACAGCGCGGCCGGAGGATAAATTCTGGGCTCGTCCGTATTCCATGATACGCAGATCGCCGCGCCGGACGTCGACGCGAGCTGTTTCCATCTCAGGAAATCAGACTCTAACCCCTCATTACGTAGGGTTGTATCCCTGAAGACGGGCGACAAGGCCCGGGGTCTGCGGTAAAGTTCCCGCATAGAATCTCACGGGAGGGGAACCATGGCCGCCTTTTTGGGCAATCTTCGCAATGTGGTAATTGCGAGCTTTGTACTCGCGATCCTGCTGGTCGGTGTCTATTGCACGACCCAGGGCTTTGACGGACCGGCCTTCGAACTGTTCGTGCTGCGCTGGCTTCACATCATCTGCGGCGTGATGTGGATCGGACTCTTGTGGTACTTCAATTTCGTCTCCACCCCTACCATGCCCAAGATTCCCGACGAGCTGAAGCCGGCGCTGGGGCGCTACATCACGCCCTCGGCGCTGTGGTGGTTCCGCTGGGGCGCCATGGGCACCATCTTCTTCGGCATCATCCTGGCGCTGCGCAACCATTACCTGGTTGAGGCCTTTACGCTCGACCTGAGCGAAGGCACCGCCGGCTGGCCGATGGTGCCGAAATATCTCGACATCGGGATCGGGATGTGGCTGGGCACCATCATGTGGTTCAATGTCTGGTTCGTGATCTGGCCCAACCAGCAGAAGGCATTGAACATCGGCGGCAAATATCCCGACCTGCCCGCCGCAGAGAAGGCGGCCGCTGGCAAGACCGCCGGCATGTTCAGCCGCATCAACACGCTGCTTTCCATCCCCATGCTGTTCAGCATGGTGGCGGCGGGACACCTCTACTGATCTTTCGGGCAAATTGCCTGCGGAACCGCCCGCATCAGCGGGCGGTTTCTTTTTGAATGGACGTCGCACTCAGCAACCGCCTGGCCGCATCGGTGCGCGTCGCCGACCCGGACCGCTATTTCAGTGCCCTGTTTGCGCCGGCGCGGCAAAGACCACTGCTGTTTGCGCTCTATGCTTTCAACGCCGAAGTGGCACGGGTCGCGGAGACGGTGCGCGAGCCCATGCTGGGCGCCATCCGCCTGGAATGGTGGCGGGAGAGTGCCGAAGGCGCAAGCCGGGGCGCCCCCCGCAATCACGATGTGGCATGCGGGCTCGCCGGCCTGTTCGCGGAGACCCCGGTCGCGCTCGCCGATCTGGAAGCCCTGATCGCGGCGCGCGCCTTCGATTCGTCAGCCGACCATTTCGCCGATTTTGCAGCGGTCGAATCCTATCTGGCTGCCACCAGCGGAGCGGTGATGCGGCTGGCAGCGCGGATATTGGGCGGCAAGCCGGAAGTGACGGCACAAGCTGCGCTTGCCTACGGCCTGACCGGCCTCTTGCGGTCCCTGCCGTTTCACAATGGGCGCCACAAGCTTTACCTGCCGCTGGACTTGCTTTCGGCTCTCCACCTCACGCCCGAGGAATTCTTTCATCTTGAGAAGAACGACCAGCGCCTAACTGCAGCCATTCGCCAGACCGGCCTTCGGGCGCGGGATCATTTTCTTGCCGCGCGCGCGGCGCCCCGGCCTGGCGCTGCATTGGCGGCGGTCCTGCCAGCGGCTCTGGTGCCGGTCTATCTGCGAAATATAAGCCGCGAGGTGCCGATCCATCGACGACAGATGGCGTTGCTGAGCGCGGCGATGAAACGCAGGCTTTAGATCAGGCGCCGTGCCGCGGTACTGGCCGCTCGCCTGGCTCGCGCCGCTGCGCCTCACCCACTCTTGTACTTCACATCGCCGTGCAGGATGCGGCGATAATCCTTGAGCCGGCTGGCGGCCACGGCAAAGGCATTGTCCAGCACCGCGTAACAGTCGGTGGCGCTTTTCTTGTGGCCTTCGTGCGCCAGTTCCTTGCTGACCACGATTTCCTTGCCCGGCACCCGGACCACGATATGCACGTCGGGCTGGTTGCCGCGCGCCTTCTGGGTCTTGTGCGGCATTTCAATCACCACCCGGCAACCGATGATATGATCGTGCAGCTGTTCCAACCTGCCGACATGATCTTTGACCGCGGCCTTCAGCGCATCGGAGGCTTCGATATTGTGGAAGGAAAGTTCGAGAGGAATATCCATGATCTGTTCCGCATGATGACAGTTTGAGGGGTACGGCAATGTTAGCCGGTTTCGAACTGCTATTCAGCCGCAGATTGCTGTGCATTCCCGTCAAGCCAGCCGGCCAGATCCTGGAGCGCGCGGGCGCTGAGCGCCTGTTTGCGGTCTTTTCCGCGGTATTTCGCGGAAAGCGGCGGGAACAGTCCGAAATTCACGTTCATGGGCTGGAACTGGCTGGCCTCCGCGCCGCCGGTAATGTGGGACAGCAGCGCGCCAAGGGCGGTGGTGGGCGGCGGGGGGCTCTGGGCGCGACCTGCCATTTCCGCCGCCGCAAAACGTCCCGCCAAAAGCCCGATGGCCGCGCTTTCGACATAACCCTCCACGCCGGTAATCTGTCCGGCAAAGCGCAGGTGCGGGCGGGATTTGAGCCTAAGTTGGGTGTCCAGCAGCCGTGGCGAATTGATGAAGGTGTTGCGATGCAGCCCACCAAGGCGCGCGAACTGCGCGTTTTCCAGACCCGGGATGGTACGGAAAATGCGCACCTGCTCGGCATGTTTCAATTTGGTCTGGAATCCCACCATGTTCCACAGTGTGCCCAGCGCATTGTCCTGGCGCAGCTGCACCACGGCGTGGGGGCGCGCCTGTTTGCGGGGGTCCTGGAGACCGACCGGCTTCATTGGCCCGAAGCGCAGCGTGTCCAGGCCGCGCGCCGCCATCACTTCGACCGGAAGGCACGCTTCGAAATAGGGCGTGGATTTTTCCCATTCCTTGAAGTCGGTCTTGTCGGCTTCAATCAGCGCAGCGACGAACTCTCGGTACTGGGCTGCGTCCAGGGGCAGGTTGATGTAATCAGCGCCGCCGCCGCCCGGCCCCTGCTTGTCATAGCGCGACTGGAACCATGCAATATCGAAGTTGATCGATTCGCGGTGCACGATGGGGGCGATGGCGTCGAAGAAGGCCAGCTGCCCGGCGCCGGTCGCCTCGGCGATCGCGGCACCAAGACCCGCTGAGGTCAGCGGACCGCTCGCGATGATGGCATGGCCCCAATCCGCCGGCGGGAGTTCCAAGACCTCCTCGCGCGAAATGGTTATCAGCGGATGTCGTTGCAGGGCCTCAGTGACGGCGGCGCAAAAGCCGTGCCTGTCCACTGCCAGCGCGCCGCCTGCCGGCAGCTTGTGGGCATCGGCCGCGCACATGACCAGCGAGCCGGCGCGGCGCATTTCCTCGTGCAATAGGCCCACTGCATTGTTGGCCGCGTCGTCCGAGCGGAAGGAATTGGAACAGACCAGCTCGGCCAACTCGCCGGTGTGGTGGGCGGGGGTGCCCCGGCCGGGCCGCATTTCATGCAGGACAACGGCGCGGCCCGATTCGGCCGCCTGCCAGGCCGCTTCCGACCCGGCCAGGCCGCCGCCGATCACATGAAGCTTTGTCATGTCTCAAGGCTTTAGCAGGTCGCGCGGGGGCCGCAAGCCGTCAGTTCCGCGACGAGATTTTGCAGACCGGAAAGTGACATTTCGCAGTTGCAGCAACCCGGCCAAGGAGGGCGCCGCAAATGTTCTTTTTTGGGCTTTTTTCGAATATTTGCGTATGCCACCCGGTGGGCCGCGCCGACTGATTTCTGTGACCGAATCCGAAGGAAAATTTATCTGTGGCGATGCGGTAAAGCCTTTTAGCAACAGTCAAAAAGGAATCCAGCACGGCCGGTTGACTTGGCTGTTGGCTTAGGACAAGTATCCAGCCATCTGATAACGGGGGAAAACCTATGTTCGGTTTGAAAAGTGTTGTTGCCGCCGCCACGGTAGCGACGATGATTGCATCTTCGGCTTTCGCCGCCGGCCCGTCCTTGGCGCCGGGCAAGCCCGCTGGCGTCGACAAGGCGCAGCTCAACATCGGCACCGGCACGCTGATCATCGGTGCGGGCGCAGCCGCGATCATCGCCGCGGTCGCGATCACCGTCTCGAACAGCAACGGTGGCAATCAGTTTGGCGCCGCCAACACTTTCGCTCCCGCCAGCACCTCGGCCACCTCACCCTAAACCGCAAAACATAGTTCCGCTAAGGAAGCCCGCAGCCCGTCATCAGCCGATGGCGGGCTTTTCACTACGTCGCCGGAGCCGGCTTGAATTGGGCGGTCCTTAACTGTTTTGTGTCAAATTCGAGATGCGGCAACAGGTCCATGCGCTGCCCCCGGCATGATGCGGGCAAAAGCGCGGACAACAGGCCCGGACCTGATGACGGCAAACCGGCCGCCGCCTATATACTGTCCGGGAAAGGACGAACGAGATGGCTGAAGACAGCAAGGGAACCAATTATCTGAGACTGGCCGTGGGTGCCGGGCTTCTGGCCGCGGCGGCGGTGGGCGTCGCACTTTTTGTGCCGCGCCGCCGTCTGGCATTTGTGACCGAGCCGCTCGCCGAACTTGCCAAACTGCCGATTGCCGCCGCCGTCACGGCATGGGCGGTCGCCCTATGGCGCGATGCCAGCGCCCCCCAGGCGCCGGTTTTCGACGACTTGCGTCCTTTTGATGAGTTCTGAAGCACTGATGCGGCGCGTGCCTGTCATCGCGACCGTACGCGATGCCTATGTTTTCATGGTCACTCATCTGGGCGGCATCATCGGCCTGATCTGGGTGCCGATGGTGCTGGCGACCGTGATGGGCTTTTTCTCCTTCCAACGCTATTACGCCGATTTCAGCGACGCGCTGGTCAGCAACAATGCCGCGGCATTGGCGCCCAGCCTGCTGATGATGCTCTGCTATCTCGTCGCCGCAATGCTCCTGCAGGCAGTCATGTACGTGGCGGTTGTGCAGATGGCCTTGGGAGCCAGATCTGCGCCGGCGATCGCCCATTTTGCCTTTGGCAACCTGGAATGGCGGATGTTCCGCGCCTTTGTCGCTTTCATCGGCATCTGCCTGATGCTGGTAATTCCGCTCTTCGTCGCAGGCAGCGCCGCTTTGAAGGCGGCGGGCCTCCAGGCGGACCCGGCCAAGATGCAGCTGCTTTTTTACGCGGTGATCGCGCTGGCCATGCCTCGCTTCTTGGCACTGTTGCCGGCCATCGTGGTGGCGGAAAACGCCTCGGTGCTGCGCCGTGCCTGGATGCTGTCGGCCGGAAACTTCTGGAGGCTGCTGGCGGTACTGGCGGCCGTTTTCGGGCCGATCTTCATTCTGTTCAATGTGCTTGAGGTGGTGCTGACAGGCGGGGGGCCAGCTTTGACGGGCAGCAATCCGGAGCAGTTGCGCCTCTACGTCGCGCAGGCGCGCAATGTCCTTCCCTTGATCAGCGGGCTGGGCTTTCTCGTCTCGCCCCTGATCGTGGGCCTGTTCGCCGGCGCCAGCGTGTCGGCATGGCGCGCGCTCAAGGATGAGCCGGCGCTGGACATCGCCGTCTGAAGTGATTCGCCCTCATAATTGCGGCAACTTCGCCGGCTTCCTGCGAACCGTGCAGCGCTCGACACACATGACCTGTGCGACGGCAGACTGACAGAGCGGATATTGTCCCAAATGGTTCGAGGAAGTCGCCCCAAATACGGCTCTCTATCGTAGGGATGGCGATTTTGCGTATCTGCGCCAGCCGGGTTGCCGTGGTTTGGCTGCGCATTGGCAACACGGCCAGGGAGCTGCTTGTACAGTGGCTGTTGTCCCTGATGCCGCAAGTCATCGCCGCATTGGAAGTCGATGAAAATCTGGTGGAGATACGACGCTGATTATTCCGCCGCCTTGAGTCTCCTGGTCGCGGACGCGTTCTTAAGCAGCGGCTTGAGATACTGGCCGGTATAGGAGCGGGGGTTCCTTGCCACCTCCTCCGGCGTGCCGCTGGCCACGATCTCGCCGCCGCCGTCGCCGCCTTCCGGTCCCAGATCGACGATCCAGTCCGCGGTCTTGATTACTTCCAGATTGTGTTCGATCACCACCACTGTGTTGCCCTGGTCCACCAGTTCCTGCAGAACCTCCAACAGTTTTTTCACGTCGTGGAAGTGTAGGCCGGTGGTTGGCTCGTCAAGGATATAGAGCGTGCGTCCGGTGGCGCGGCGCGACAATTCTTTGCTGTGCTTCACCCGGTGGGCTTCACCGCCAGAGAGCGTCGTGGCCTGCTGGCCGATGGAGATATAGCCCAGGCCCACGCGCTTGAGCGTCTCAAGCTTCTCGGCGATGGAGGGCACCGCCTTGAACAGATCGGCGCCGGCCTCCACCGTCATTTCCAGCACATCGGCGATGGAATAGTTGCGGAATTTTACTTCCAGCGTCTCGCGATTGTAGCGCTTGCCCTTGCAGACATCGCATTGGACATAGACATCGGGCAGGAAGTGCATCTCGATCTGGATCACGCCGTCGCCCTGGCAGGCCTCGCAGCGCCCGCCCTTGACGTTGAAGCTGAAGCGGCCCGGCTGGTAACCGCGCGCCTTGGCCTCCGGCAGTTCGGCAAACCAGTCGCGAATGGGGGTGAAGGCTCCGGTATAGGTGGCCGGATTGGAACGCGGGGTGCGGCCGATCGGGCTCTGGTCAATGTCGATCACCTTGTCGAGGAACTCCAGGCCTTCGATGCGGTCATGAGGCGCGGGATGTTCGCGCGCCTGGCCCAGCTTTCGCGCGGCCGCCTTGTAAAGCGTCTCGATGGTGAGGGTGGATTTGCCGCCGCCGGAGACGCCGGTGACGCAGGTCAGCGTGCCCAGCGGGATTTGCGTGGTCACGTTCTTGAGATTGTTGCCCCGAGCCCCGGCCACCTTCAGCCAGCGATTGTGCACGGCTTTGCGGCGGGAAGGCGGAATGGGAATGAACTCCGCGCCGCTGAGATATTTTCCGGTCAGGCTTTTCTTGCTGGCGATGATGTCGGAAGGGGTGCCCTCGGCAATGATGTGGCCGCCATGGATGCCGGCGCCCGGTCCCATGTCGATGACATGATCGGCGCTACGGATGGCATCCTCGTCATGTTCCACCACCAGCACCGTATTGCCCATGTCGCGCAGGCCCTTCAGGCTGTCGAGCAGCTTGGCATTGTCGCGCTGGTGCAAGCCGATCGAGGGTTCGTCCAGTACATAGAGCACCCCCGTCAGGCCGGACCCGATCTGCGATGCCAGGCGGATGCGCTGGCTTTCCCCGCCCGACAGCGTCCCAGAGGCGCGCGCCAGGGTGAGATAGTCGAGGCCCACATTGTTGAGGAATTTCAGCCGGGCGCGGATCTCCTTGAGAATTCGCGACGCGATCTCCTGCTGCTGCTTGTTTAGTTTCTTGTCGATGTCGCGGAACCAGGCATCGGCATCGCGGATCGACTGTTCGCAGACCTGGCCGACATGCAGGCCCCCGATCTTGACCGCCAGCGCTTCCGGCTTCAGGCGAAAGCCCTGGCAGGCGTCGCAGGGCGCCTCGGCCTGGAATTTTTCCAAGTCTTCCTGGACCCAGGCACTGTCGCTTTCCCGGATGCGCCGCTCCATGTTGGGGATGACACCTTCGAACGGTTTTTTGGTGTCGTAGCGGCGCATGCCGTCGTCATAGGTGAACTTGATCACTTCCTCGCCCGAACCATTGAGGATCACGTCTCGGGCCTTTCTAGGCAGGTCCTGCCAGGCCTCATTCATGGAGAATTTGTAGTGACGCGCCAGGGCCTCCAAGGTCTGCAAGTAATAGGGCGATGATGACTTCGCCCAGGGCGCCAGCGCCCCTTTCTTGAGCGAGACACTCTCGTCGGGAACCACCAGTGCTTCGTCGAAATAATTCTGTACCCCCAACCCGTCACAGACGGGGCAGGCACCGTGCGGATTGTTGAAGGAAAACAGGCGCGGCTCGATTTCCGGAATGGTGAAACCCGACACGGGACAGGCGAATTTGGACGACAGCAGCAGCTGGCGCGGGCTGCCGTCCTTTTCTTTTTCGTCAGCGAATTCCACGACCAATAGGCCGTCGGCCAAGTTCAGCGCGGTCTCCACGGAATCGGGCAGGCGGTTACCGAGGTCGGGCTTGACCACGATACGGTCCACCACGATGGAAATGTCGTGCTTGAGCTTTTTGTCCAGCACCGGCGTTGAGCCCATGTCATAGAACTTGCCGTCCACCTTGGCGCGCTGGAAACCCTTCTTTTGCAGTTCGGCCAGCTCCTTCCTGTATTCGCCCTTACGGCCGCGCACGATGGGGGCGAGCAGGTAGAGCCGCGTGCCTTCCGGCAAGGCGAGAATCCGGTCGGCCATCTGACTCACGGTCTGGCTTTCGATGGGAAGGCCGGTGGCCGGCGAATAGGGCACGCCCACCCGGGCAAACAAGAGACGCAGATAGTCATAGATTTCCGTCACCGTCCCCACGGTGGAGCGGGGATTCTTGGATGTGGTCTTCTGCTCGATGGAGATGGCCGGTGACAGGCCCTCGATATGGTCCACATCGGGCTTCTGCATCAATTCCAAGAACTGGCGGGCATAGGCCGAGAGCGACTCCACGTAGCGGCGCTGGCCTTCGGCATAGATGGTGTCGAAGGCAAGGCTAGATTTGCCCGAGCCCGACAGGCCGGTCAGCACGGTCAGCGTATCGCGCGGAATCTCGACGTCGATGTTCTTGAGATTGTGCTCGCGCGCGCCGCGGATG
>Ga0335085_10017512_pt1 | contig 10320 bp, 7 predicted proteins | sample Lox_Sample_45_FD_206712 | JGI IMG/M metagenome (GOLD analysis project Ga0335085, IMG submission 206712) | Soil microbial communities from Loxahatchee National Wildlife Refuge, Florida, United States - Lox_Sample_4.5 | ecosystem: Environmental > Terrestrial > Soil > Wetlands | place: USA: Florida...
TTTTGCCCGCGTGGCGCGCGAGACGCATACGTAGCAGAACAACAAGCCGCGACCGGAATCGCGGCTTGCCCAACACGTGACTGCCAGAACATGCTCACCCAGACGCGGCCGGATCTCCTCATCAGTAGGTGTAAAACAGATTCTGGATTTCCGGCATAGTACGTGATTTGAGCAGCGCGAGCGTCAGCAAAATCCTAGCTTTTTGAGGATTCAATTCGTCAGATGCCACCAGACCCAGTTCGTCGTCATTCACTTCCACGTTGCGGCCCACGCTACCGGTCGCCACACGGCTGCTCCTGATGACGACAACGCCCTTCTTCGCCGCTCTGGCCGCGGCGTCGAGGGATCCCTTGTTCATGTTTCCGTTGCCGACCCCGGCGATGACAATCCCCTTGGCGCCGTTCGCCGCAGCCGAGTCAATCAGGTCGGGAGACATGTCAGCGCATGCGAAGATGACGTCCACCCGCGGTAGTTTGGTGACATTAGCCACGTCGAATTCACTCGCGGTCGTATGCTTCCATTGCGGGGTATTGTAGAAGTCGTTCTTACCGTACGTAGCAATGCCAACCAGGCCGCGCAACGGTGACATGAAAGTCTGGACCGCAGTCGTGCTCGTCTTGGTAAGAGAGTGGGCGCCGTGAATCCAGTCGTTCATCACGACCAACACGCCTCGTCCTTTTGAGTTCGGATCGGCGGCAACGCCCACGGCGTTGTACAGATTGAGTGGACCATCCGCACTCACAGCCGTTGAAGGACGCATGGAGCCGACCATCACCACCGGCTTGTCGGTTTTCACCGTGAGGTTGAGGAAGAATGCGGTTTCTTCCATGGTGTCGGTCCCGTGCGTGATGACGAAGCCGTCCACATCTTTCTGCGCAGCCAGGACGTTGATGCGTTTGGCGAGAGTGAGCATGATATCGAACGACATGTCTTGCGATCCGACATTGGAGATCTGCTCGCCCTTGACGCTAGCAAGGTCTTTGATTCCGGGCACTGCCGCCAGCATGGCGTCGATGGTCACTGCTCCGGACGTGTACCCCGCCTGCGTGCCTGTGGCCGCGGCTCCGGCGATGGTGCCGCCAGTGGCGAGGATGACGATGTTGGGGAGTTTCTTCTGTTGAGCATTGAGTTGGTGGCACAATCCTACGTTGAGAAGTATGACGAGCAAAAATGAAATATTAAGTTTCCGTTTCATTCATATCTCCTTGTTGTCGTTCAGAAAGCTTTCAAGCCCTCCGCGCGAAATTGCTCAATTGCCGCCTTGACCGATGCCGTCGGTGGTGGCTGAATGTCGCCGAGTTCGTAGTTGAGCTTGAGTTCCTTCCATTTGAATCGGCCCATTTGATGGAAAGGCAGGACATCAACCCGCTCAACGTTTCCCAGGCTGCTGGCGAATTTCGCGATCTCGCGGACATTCTCCGGATCATCCGTGAAGCCGGGCACGAGAACAAAACGCACCCAAATCGGGCGCTTGAGCGAGGCGAGGCGGCGCGCGAACTGCAGCACCGGAGTGACGTCCGCTCCCGTAACACGGCGATGCCGCTCTGCATCCCAGCTCTTGATATCTAGTAAAACGAGATCAATGTCCGCCAGTTCTGCGTCGTTAAGGCGACTTCCCAGGCTGCCATTCGTATCCAGTGCCGTGTGAATCCCCATCTCCTTGGCGGCCTTGAATAGTTTGACTGCGAAGCGATCCTGCATCAGCGGCTCGCCCCCGCTGAGTGTGAACCCACCCGACATGATCTTCAGACCAGGTCGATACTTGCGCAGCGCTTCCGTTGCCCGCGCCAAGGTGACGGGAATGCCATGGCTCATATCCCAGGTATCGGGGTTGTGGCAGTAGAGACAGCGGAACTGGCAGCCCGTAGTCCACGCGACTACGCGAACACCGGGACCATCGACGGTCGAGCCTGTGGTGAAGGAATGCAGGAAACCCATGTCTCCGGTGATGAGAGCGGCGCGAACGTCCGATTCTGGGACACCCCGGCCCAGGTTTACGCGGAGCTCAAATGGGCTCTTCGCTTCGAGCGAAGGTGCTACCAGCTTTTCGCTTTCGCTCATCGGCGGCCTAGGATCCGTGGAACGTACGCTTGATTACGTCCATTTGTTGCTCGCGCGTAAGGCGCACGAAGTTAACGGCATACCCGGAGACGCGGATCGTGAGGTGCGGATACTTCTCCGGGTGGTCCACCGCATCGAGAAGTTGCTCACGGTTCAACACGTTTATGTTCATGTGATAACCGGTTACGCTGAAGAACGCATCGAGCATTGCGCGCAGATTCGTTACCCGGTCTTCCGCGACTCTGCCCAAGCCTTCGGGGATCAACGTGGACGTGAGCGAGATGCCGTCGGCGGCATCACGGTAGGGAATCTTGGCGACGGACGCAGCCGAAGCGTGGATCCCATGTTTATCGCGCCCGCTCATCGGATTGGCGCCCGGAGCAAACGGCTCTCCCCGACGGCGCCCATCCGGGGTGTTTCCGGTGTTCTTTCCGTAGACAACGTTTGACGTAATGGTCAGCACCGATTGCGTGTGCAGGGCGTTTCGATAGGTGGGATATTTCCGCAGTTTGCTCATGAAGGTGCTGACCACCCACGAAGCAAGGTGGTCGACGCGATTGTCGTTGTTACCGAACTGCGGGTAGTCGCCTTCAATCGAATAGTCGGTGATAAGCCCGGTTTTGTCGCGAACCACACGAACCTTTGCGTATTGCATCGCCGAAAGGCTGTCCGCGACCACCGACATTCCCGCTATTCCAAACGCCATCGTCCGCAACGGAGCGTAATCATGAAGCGCCATCTCGACGCGCTCATAGGCGTACTTGTCGTGCATGTAGTGGATGATGTTCATGGCGTTGACATAAACGCCGGCAAGCCAATCCATCATTTTCTCGAATCTGCCGATGACATCGTGGAAGTCAAGAAAGTCACCTTCGACCGCGCCAAACTTCGGACCGACCTGGTCGCCGGTAATTTCATCCCGGCCCCCGTTGAGCGCATAGAGAAGGCACTTGGCGAGGTTCGCGCGGGCGCCGAAAAATTGCATCTGCTTGCCGACCAGCATCGGGGAGACGCAACAGGCCACGGCACCATCGTCACCCCATGCCCGTCGCATGATCTCGTCGTTTTCGAATTGAATGGAACTGGTGTCGATTGCTACCTTCGCAGAAAAATTGCGGAAGCCGTCGGGCATTCGGGGTGAATACCAGATGGTCAGGTTCGGCTCGGGTGCGGGGCCAAGGTTGTAGAGAGTTTGCAGAAAGCGAAAACTCGTCTTTGTGACGAGAGTACGGCCGTCGTCGCCCATGCCGCCGATGGATTCCGTAACCCAAGTCGGATCGCCGGCAAATAGCTCATCGTATTCAGGCGTGCGTAGGAAGCGAACGATGCGCAGCTTGATTACAAAATCGTCGACGATCTCCTGCGCCTGTTTCTCACGAACCGTGCCAGCCGCAAGGTCGCGTTCGAAGTAGATGTCGAGAAACGTCGAGGTCCTGCCTAGGGACATCGCCGCGCCGTTCTGTTCCTTGACCGCCGCGAGGTATCCAAAGTAGAGCCACTGCACAGCTTCGCGTGCATTGCTGGCCGGGACCGAGATATCGAACCCGTAGCTGGAAGCCATCTCTTGCAGTTCTTTCAGGGCGCGGATCTGCTCGCTGAGTTCTTCGCGATCGCGAATGATGTCTTCCGTCGACATCTTCGAGTCGAGGCTGCGCTTTTCTTCCTGCTTGCGCTCGATCAGCCGCGCGACACCGTAGAGGGCCACCCGGCGATAGTCTCCGATAATGCGGCCACGACCATAAGCGTCAGGGAGTCCGGTCAGGACGTGCGAACTGCGACACCGCCTTACGTCGGCGGTATAAGCATCGAAGACGGCGTCGTTGTGCGTCTTTCGGTACTTGGTGAAGGCCTCGACTACGTGTGGATCCGGCGTGTATCCGTAGGCCTTCAGGGCGTTCACGACCAGGCGGAAGCCCCCATTGGGCATGATGGCGCGCTTGAGCGGCGCTTCCGTCTGAAGGCCGACGATGACCTCGTTCTCTTTGTCGATGTAGCCCGGAGCATGCGCGGTGATGGAACTGGGAATCTGCGAGACGTCGAGCACACCTTTTTTGCGCTCTTCCACAAAGAGCTCATTCAAACGGTTCCAGATTCTTGTGGTGCGCTCGGTCACAGGAGCCAGGAAAGATTCATCGCCCTCATACGGCGTGTAATTCTGCTGAATGAAATCGCGAACGTTAATTTGCGTCTGCCAAAGACCTGGTTTGAACCCCTGCCAGGCGGGAGTCGAGGATTCGTTCGCTGTAGGCTGTGAAAGAACAGTAGCCATAACAATTCTCCGTGCTTCCGTCAGTTGAGACGCCGACCCGTCTATTGGGCTTCGTCCAGAATAGGTGTCCAGGACTTGTCGGGGTTGAAGCGCTCCATCTTCATGAATTCATCGAGAGTCTTTGGTCCAAAGTCTTTTTCGTAGACAACGCCATCCTGACTGACAATGAACGTCTTGACTCCGGTGACGGCATACTCAGCGGGAGCGGCCACCAGGGCGAAGCCGCCGATCATGACGTCCTTCACCACGTAATCCATTTGGCCGAGTGGCGCATCCGGGCCTTGGCCTTTCAGAACTTTGAAAAAATAGCCGTGATACGGTTCCGAGCTGCTGGTATAGCCCTGCTCGATCGCGCGGGCGATGTTGTCCCCTACTGGCCCCCCCCAAGTACCATCGGGGTTCTGCCAGGCCAAACCATCCTGCTTGCCGGGCGTGCTTACGATGCGCTGGGCATACTGGTTCACGTCAAAGCCTTCGCGCGGTTGCATGGCATATTCGTACTGCGCCTCCACGTAGCCATGGCAGATTTGGATCGCATCGAGTTCGTTGGCCCCAATGCGGCGGTAGAGAAGTTCCTGCAACCCGGCCTTGCCGTCGAAGAACCACTTGTTTCCGCTCTTCACAATAGGCACCGGGAATGGCCAGTCTTCGTTGCCAACGAGTAGAAATGCGCGGTTGCCGCCTTTCGGATCGACGGCAACGCTTTTCTTTTCGCGGGCCTCGGCGGCGAAATCAGCCGCATGCTTTCGGTCTTGCGCAAATTCACCGCTGAAGACAACGCCCTCACCTCCGGGACCGAACATGTGGCTCAATGCTGCCACGTCGAACTTGTCGGCCGCTTCGATGAGGGCATCGGCAGCCTGCTGCGGCGTGTCAAAGGTCGTGGTCGCAGACGGCGCCGCCGCTGCAGTAGAAGGCGCTTTTTTTGCGGTCGACTGGTCCGCGGCCGAAAGAAATGATGCGCACGCAATTACGCAGACCGCTGTGGCAGCAGTCCGAAGAAGTCTGAAGAGATTTGCTCTGGCAGATGTCGGTTTCATTTTCGCTCCTGATAGTTTTCGTTTCGTGCAGTCATCTACCTGCGGCGTCCTCCACCGCCACCGCCGCGGCTGAACCCTCCGCCTCCTCCGCCACGAGATCCAAAACTGGAAGACCCGCGACTGCTGCTGCTGCGGGCGTTAGATCCGCTATATCCACGGGAACCGCCGCCGAAGGCATCACGATTTCCGCCCCCGCTCCGCGAGAGATCCCGGCTGCCGATACGATCGGCTCCGCCTCCGCCGACTCGGTTGCTAGCGCCTGCTCCGCCACGATTGCCGACGCCCGCGCTTCCGGAACGATTGCCAAAGCCACCTCCCGCAGCGCGGTTGCCGGCCGACACGTTGCCGCCCTGGCGACCGACCTGTTGCCGTGCACTGGCCTGTCGCCTGGAGAGAGAATCGCCACGCGCCGTGCCCCCAAAGCGATCTGCGGTCGCTCGATCTTTGTAAGGAGCGCCGCCGCGGTGCTCGGGATTGTGCTGCCACTTGTTGCCACCAGCCGGCAATTGCGACGCTCCGCCCGGACCACCGACGCCGCCTGCACCACCTACGCCACCGACGCCACCGACCCCGCCTACGCCCCCCACCCCACCAATGCCCCCGGCCCCTCCAACCCCACCGGCGCCTCCGATCCCACCTGCGCCCCCGACTCCGCCAGGACGATTCCCGCCCCCGGCGATTGGATTCGAGGGCCGGTTTCCGCGATTGATGTTCGAGTTGCGGTTGAAATTGTTATTGACGTTGACGTCGATATCGCTATGTCCCCAGCCGCAACCCCAGCCCCAGCCGCCGCTCCAGAACGCACCCATCATGACGCCGACGCCGAAGGAAATCGCCATTCCGGTGGCGTAGTAGCCCCATCCCGGATAGTAGAGCGGGTAGTAAGGATAGATCGGAGGACCATACACCACCACGGGATTGTAGGAAGGCACATACACCACTTCTGGATTCGCTTGCTGGATCACGATCACGGTCTTATTTTCGACGACCTTCGTCTCGACTTTCTGCTGCTCGGTCGTCTTCAGAGTGCCCTTGTCCTGAGCTTTCTTCCGCATACGCTGGACGGCGTCCATCACGTCACTTTGCTGCGCGAGGAAGGCGTTGCCCAGGTCAGTGGTCCACTTTATGTCATTCGCCAGTCTGTTTACGACGTCAGGGAGAGCGGCCATGGCCTGAATGCTGGGGTCCCACTTCTCTTTTGCGACGGCGTCGGCGAGCGCTTTGTCTTTGAGATCCTTGTGCTGCGCCAGCCACTGCTGAAGCTGAATGATCTCGAGCGGATAAGTCGACGCCGCGAAGATCTGTGCCAGAAGCGGATCCGGATAGAGAGCGATGGGCGCGACGAGAGAATCGAGTTGGTCGGGCGGAATTTTGGCCGACTGCGTCTGTGACGTCGATTGGGACGGGGACGCCGACGTCTGCTGCTGCATGTATGCCAGCGTGTCGCCGGGCACGAGAATGATTGTGCAGAGAATCACAAGCAGTGACCGGAAGGCTTCACCCGCTCGATTCAAATTCATGGCTATCCCTTCTCCGTCTTGTCTGTGGAAGTGCGAACGTATCCGTCCTTAAACGTATTGCTTCTGGCGTCCGACGTCTGCTGGCAAAAGATACAGGTGGGTGGGCTAGGCTTACCTGACGCCGTCTATAAACCGGGAAGAGCACGAGCACTTGTGCTGGTATGCCAACGTTCTATGCTGCGCTCTAGCGCCTGGGACAATACGAGTTGATTTGCTCTACTTCGATCTCAACCCCAGAAGCGTAGCCGTATGCCGAGCGATCATGAGTTCTTCGTTGGTCGGAATGACCCAGACGGAGACCTTGCTTTGCGGTGCGGAAATTCGCGGATCTTTACCGGAATTTGCGGTTGGGTCAAGTTCAACTCCCAGCCACGACGATGCTTCACAGACCCGGCGCCGAATTTCGGGCGAGTTTTCTCCAATGCCTGCGGTGAAGACGAGGGCATCGATGCCGCCAAGAGCGGCTGCCAGAGCGCCGATTTCCTTGGCGGTGCGGTATATGAAGTAGTCGACAGCTAGACGCGCTTCGGGTTCGCTCCTCCCAAGCAGGTCGCGCATGTCGTTACTGATCCCGGAAATCCCGAGTAGGCCCGCCTTCTTGTAGAGAATGGACTCGACTTCTTTGACAGATAGACCGAGGTTTTGGAACAGATACAGGACCACGCCCGGATCGAGCCCGCCTGGTCTTGTGCCCATGCAGAGTCCGTCGAGAGCGGTGAACGCCATCGTGCTGTCGACGCTCTTCCCTTCCCTCATCGCGCACATGCTGGCGCCGCTTCCGAGGTGCGCGACGATGACGCGACGCTTGGCAATCTCTGGCGCCACCTCAGGCAATACGGAAGCAATGTACTCGTACGAAAGACCGTGAAATCCGTAGCGCTGCAGGCCAGCTTTGGTGATTTCCGCGGGAAGGGGTATCAGCTCGGCGACCGACGCGTGACCACGATGAAAGCTCGTGTCGAAACACGCTACCTGTGGCACGTCGGGCATGCGCTCGCAGATCGTTTCAATTGCAGCCAGGTTATGCGGTTGATGCAGCGGGGCCAGCGGAATCAGTTCGCGGAGGTCTTTCAAGACCTGTTGGTTTACGACCACAGGCCGATCGTATTTCGTGCCACCATGTACAACGCGATGGCCGACGCCCAAAATCCGCGCGCCTCCATACTTCGAGCGGAGCCAGGCACCAAGAGCCTCGAGGGCCGTTCGCCCGTCGCGAACCTTGCCGGAGAGGTCTTCCTTCACGAGAACTTCGCCGGATGCATCTTTGGCGGAGAGTTCTGGCGCGGTTCCGATGCCCTCGATCTGACCGCGCGATTCGAGGTGCCAATTTTCTCCGGCGGGCCGGTGAAAAACACAAAACTTGAGGCTCGATGAGCCCGCGTTGAGTACGAGTGCGTAATCGTCCATGAGAAGTCCTTAGGATGGTTTCTGACGTCGCGCGTGAGCCGCCAACATCGCAACCGCGCAACTGGCAATTCGAGACCGCACACTGTCAGCGCGGCTGGTCAGAATGATAGGTACTCTGGCACCCAAGACAAGCCCTGCGCTGTCGGCATTGGCCAAAAAGCTCAATTGCTTCGCCAGGATGTTTCCTGCTTCGAGATCCGGCGCAAGAAGAATATCGGGATCGCCAGCGACTTCAGAAATGATGCCCTTTGTCTCGGCGGCCTGCTTGCTGATTGCATTGTCGAAAGCCAACGGGCCTTCAAGGATGGCTCCTTTGATCTGTCCGCGATCGGCCATTTTGCAGAGCGCAGCGGCATCTATGGTGGCTGGCATTTTTGAAGTCACGGTTTCGACCGCAGCCAGAATTGCGACCTTGGGCTTCTCAAGTCCGAGAGAGATGACAAGATCGATTGCGTTCTGACAGATGTCGACTTTGTCTTCGAGAGTGGGCGCGATATTGATAGCGCCGTCAGTGACAATGAGGACCTTGTGATAAGTCGGAACATCCATGACGAATACATGACTGATGCGGCGGCCGGTGCGCAGGCCTCCTTCTTTCGAGACGATCGCTCCCATGAGTTCGTCGGTATGCAGGCTGCCTTTCATCAGGAGCTCTGCTCTTGCTTCGCGGAGGAGTTCGACTGCTCTTGCTGCCGACGCAATGCTGTGCGGAGTGTCGACGATCTCGAATCCGCTGAGATCGATGCCCTCAGCCTTCGCGACTGCTTCCATCTTGACGCGGGGCCCGACGAGAATTGGAATAATCAGGCCTTCCTTGGCGGCATCGACAGCGCCAGCCAAAGCCGTCGCTTCACATGGATGTGCTACCGCGGTTGGGATCGGCTTGAGGCTCTTGCACCTCGCCAACATCTGTTCGTATTTCCCCGTTCCAGTTTCTGCAATTCCTTGAGTCATTTTTGAGTTCTCCTACCTATGAAGGCGATGATTGTACTGCGGGCCCGGTTTCCTTCAACGCGAACGTCAAAGCTATCGCGATAGCGACTCCGAGCAGAAGCGGAGCAAAAGCAATCTGGTAGTGTCCCAGGTTCATTCCCTCGGCTCCGCCCGAGACGCGATGCAGAATCCATCCGAAGACCGGACCCAGCACAGCGCTGAAGGTGAAGTTCAAGAAATTCATGACCCCGGTTGCCGTACCGCCATACTGGGGAGGATTGGCCTCCTTGATGACGGTATAGGGCACCATCGCCGCTCCGGACGCCAAGCCAGCTAACAGGCCGAGAGTGTAACGCGGAAACACGGCGTGAGGCCCAAAGAGAATCACTGCAAGGCAAGCCATGAGCAGTGCGGCGCCCCCGATGATTACGGGCTTTCGCCGCCCAATTCGGTCGGAGATGAAACCAAGCAAGGGGCAGCCGATGATCCAACCCAGAGGAACCATCGCAGATCGCATCACGGCGGAAGCGTAGTCAAACCCGTGCGCATCCTGCAGGTAACGCACGCCCCAAACCATGTCGAAGATAGTGGTCGGAATGAATAGTAACCCGGCGATCAAGCCACATAAGATGGATTGCGGGTTCTTGAAGACGGCAAAAAGAGGTCCAGTGACGCTTTTCAGCCAACCCTCCGGATGGGCTGGGATCTGCTCCTTCGGCAGCAAGACAAACAGAAGCGCGCCCATGACAAGACCGGCGATGCCGATGCCGCTCCAGAAATTGTTCCAGGCGAGGCCGCCAGCAATCAGTGGCCCGACGAAGAACTGTCCCGCCGATCCACCCGCCATGCCAAACATTTGTGTGGCGCCAATCAAAGTGGCGGCGCGCGATGCAGGAAAATATTTTATGGCGATGTAAATGGCCCCGACAGGAGCGAAAACTGCGCCGGCTCCCTGAAGGAATCTACCGATGCTAGCTACATTGGCGTTGCCTGTAGCAAATAAGAATGCGCCGATACCAACCGTGGCCGCAGCAATCGGAACAACTTTTCGCGGCCCCAGTCTGTCCATAGCGGCGCCAGCAACCAGACT
>Ga0335085_10017513_pt1 | contig 10320 bp, 6 predicted proteins | sample Lox_Sample_45_FD_206712 | JGI IMG/M metagenome (GOLD analysis project Ga0335085, IMG submission 206712) | Soil microbial communities from Loxahatchee National Wildlife Refuge, Florida, United States - Lox_Sample_4.5 | ecosystem: Environmental > Terrestrial > Soil > Wetlands | place: USA: Florida...
CTTTGGCACCGATCTTCTTCTCGAGGTCGGCTACGTCGGTACGAAAGGAACCAAACTGCCACGTTTTGTCGAAGCCAATCCTGCGATCTATGTGCCGGGCGTTGACGAAGACGGTCAACCGCTCTCCACCTCAGGTAACGCCGATCAGCGACGCTTTTACTCCGGATGTACGCTCGAAGACTCCCCCAGCAGCTGCACGTATTCTTCGACCGGACTGATCGCAGGGATCGCGAACTCGTCCTATAACGCGCTCGAGGCCAGTTTGCGTAAGCGCTTTAGTCACGGAATGGCATTCCTGGTGTCGTACACCTACTCCAAGTCGATCGATGACGCATCATCTTTCAACATGACTGGCTCCGCCGCCAAGCCGGTTGCCGGAGAGAACGATCTTGCGCAAGATCCATTCAATCTCGCCGCCGAACGCGGCCGCTCTCTGTTCGACTCGCGTCAGCGCCTCGTACTCAGCTATCAATGGGCCATTCCATGGTGGAGACAGCCTCACGAGTGGTATCAGCACATCCTGGGCGGATGGCAGGTGAACGGGATCGCCACCGTGATGACCGGCACACCGTTCACCGTGTTCGATTCGAATGATGTCTCCCAGCAGGGTGGTGCACCGGAAATCACCGGGTTCTCCGCCAATCGCCCGAACCTGGTTTCGGGGCAGAGCCCCAACAGCGGATCGAAGACGCCAGGCGCGTGGCTGAACGCTGACGCATTTCAGAGAATCACTCCCGACCCGAACTCTCCCGTGCAGCAATTCGGTACGGCCGGACGGAACATTGCCCAAGGGCCCGGCTATGCCAACTGGGATTTCTCGCTCTTCAAGAACATCCCGGTGACGGAGGGAAAGCAATTCCAGTTCCGCGCGGAATTTTTCAACTTCCTGAATCACACGAATTTCCGACTGCCCGACAGCGACATAAGTTCACCTACGTTCAACCAGATCCTGACGGCTCTGCCGCCACGACTGATCCAGTTTGCGTTGAAGTTCCAGTTCTAAGGTCCACGTAGGGACAGGCGCCTCGCCTGTCCCTCGAGCAAAGCAAGCGTGCCCCGGCCGCGCGGCCTCGAAGAAAATCTCTTCCCGCCACGTCCGAATCTAATTAAAATGGACGAACTGGAGTGGAATGCCGCGTCCATCGCGGCATTCCGACCCGGAGGTTCTGTGCACGTCCTGGTCGCCGCCGACTCACTCTCGGGTTCGTGGACCTACGCCCGTGAACTTGTGACCGGCTTGGTCACGCGCGGTGTGCGTGTCACGCTTGTGAGCTTTGGCGAAATCCCCATGCCGGATCAAACCGCATGGATGGATCACTTGCACGGTCTCGATTATCGGCCAACTGCCTTCCGTCTGGAATGGATGCAGGAAGCCGAGGAGGACTTGCCCGAATCATCTGCGTTTCTGCTGTCCATGGTTCAGGAACTGCGGCCTGACGTTCTGCATCTGAATCAGTTTTGCTACGGTAACCTCCCCGTCGATGTGCCCCGAGTCGTGATGGCGCACGGGGACCTCCTCACTTGGACACAGGCGGTGCAGGAGCGTCCGCCGCGTCAGCCACGTTCGCTAACTTGGTATAAGAGAACGGTTCTCAACGGACTGCTGGGGGCCGATGCGGTTGTGGCTCCATCCACGTGGATGCTCGATCGCATTTCCGATTCCTATGCCCGGCCGCACCGCGGCGAAGTAATCTATCCGGGACGCAATCCGATCTTTTTCAATCCTTACGTCAGCAAAGATGATTGTGTGCTCGCTGTAGGCCGCCTGATCGATGCCAGCAAGCAGGTGTTTCTGCTCACGCAGCAACAGCATCCCCTACCGGTGTGCATTGTAGGTGCCGAGCACACCGTGCCGTTGCCTCGCGTCCCAATTCGAGCCGATGTGAAAGTGGCCACGGAACAGACATCGGTAGCGATTCGCGGACCACAGACTGACGCTCAACTACGCGCGCTCTACAGTCGCGCAGCGATCTACGCTGCAACCTCACGCTATGACCCGTTGGGTATGCCTGCCCTTGAGGCAGCATTCTCACGGTGCGCCATCGTTGCCAATGACATACCGAGCTATCGCGAAATCTGGGGCGACGCGGCTCTCTACTTCCGCAGAAACGATGCGGCAAGCCTTGCCGAGAGCATCCGTCGACTCAACGAAGACCGCACCATGCGGCGCGCGTACGCCGAACTCGCCTACTCCCGGGCCCGCGAACGCTTTACTACGAAGCGCATGATCGATCAGTACCTCGAGCTGTACCGGGGCCTCAGGTCCGCACGCTCTTTAGCAGCGTAGAGCTTACTGAGCCCATCATCCGCTCACGTTTCCTAAGCGGAAACGTCCTTCCAATACGAAAGAGGTCCCTATGCAGCTCGTATTCCAAGAACTGCGTCATGCGATTCGCCAGCTGTACAATTCGCCCTGGTTTACTCTGACGGTCGTGGTGACGCTTGCACTCGGCATCGGCGCCAATACCGCCGTCTTCAGCGTCATGAATGCCGTACTGCTGAAAGGCCTTCCGGTGCCGAACGCGCAGGAACTGGTCTACCTGCATGTTCCAACGGGCCAACCAGATGGGGCAAGCAATACCGGGAACTCCACGACTTCTTTTTCTGAGCCGGTGTTTGAAGACTTGCGCCAAGATCACTTCGCGTTCGCCGACTTGATGGCGTTTGCCCCTCTCGCGACCGGGAAAGTGGCCGTCCGACAAGGCGATACGCCAGAGGAAGTCGAAGGGGAGATGGTCAGCGGCAATTTCTTTTCAGGGCTGGGAGTTTCCTTCGCACGCGGACATGGATTCACTCTTGACGACGAGCACGCGCATGCCCAGATCGCGGTGCTGAGTTACTCCTATTGGACCCGCCGCTTCGCGCGCAATCCGTCAATCGTCGGGCAAAACCTTTTCATCAAGGGAAATGCGTTCACCATCATCGGGATTGCGCCGGAAGGATTCTTCGGAGTCGAACCCGGCCTGTCAACGGATCTTTGGATACCGCTCCAGAGCCGCCCCGATCTGAATGCCTGGGGTAGTGCCCCGGAGTTCAACACGGTATATGGCACGCCAACCTGGTGGTGCCTGCAACTGATCGCGCGCCTGGCACCCGGTGTAACGCCATCTCAAGCTCTTGCGGAAGTGTCTCCCCGATTTCAGCGTGTCGCCTACACAGGACTGACCACACCTGATCCAAAGGCGAAAAGGGTAACGCTGGCTTTTCAGCCGGCGCGAGGAATTGAGGGGCTCGACACGGCCGGTACCTATCGCGCCGGAGTCACAGCGCTGATGACCTTGGTGGGACTGGTCCTTGTTATCGCGTGTACCAACGTTGCCATGTTGCTGGTGGCGAAGAAGAGCGCGCGGCAGCGCGAATTTAGTCTGCGCCTAGCGCTCGGAGCGGGGCGCTGGCGGATCTTTCGTCAGCTGTTGCTGGAAAGCATTCTGCTCGTGGTAGCCGGTGCAGCGCTGGGCTGGCTCTTCGCGCTCGCCGCCACTCGTGCCCTTGCCGCCTGGTCACAGATCGAGACCGGACTCGTCCCCGACAAAGCCGTCCTGCTCTTTACGGTGGCAATCTGCGGGGCTGCCTCTGTGCTGTTCGGCCTGGCTCCGTTGATTCCGGCGTTACGCGCTCCCGTCGCCGGATCGTTGAAGACCTCGGCCTCAACGGCTTATCGCACTCGCTCCGGCAAATGGGGCGGCAACGTGGTCATGGCAACGCAGATGACATTTTGCTTCGTGCTGCTCGTGGCTGCAGGTCTCCTGCTGCGCACACTTGAGAACTACCAAAACACGAACCTTGGACTGCACGCGCGGGGGCTCCTCGTCTTCGGCATCACGCCTCAGAGGACGTCGAGCACAAGCCAGAATCTTTTGTTCTACCGCGCACTGCTCGATCGCTTGCGAAGCCTGCCAGGCGTGGAGTCGGTCACCCTGGCCGAGAATCGACCAGGCTCCGGATGGAGCGACAACAGTCATGCGACGATCGACGGCGTAAAACACACGTACTCCGAGGCTCCCTTGCGCTCGAACACAGTCGGCCCGGACTTCTTCCACGTGATGGGTGTGCCAGTTATTAACGGCCGTGATATCTCTGACGCGGATGCCAAAACCTCTCCACCCGTGGCGGTCGTTAACGAGACATTCGCCAAAAGGCTGATGCCAGGCGTCAATCCCATCGGCCATCAACTCGGCGACAAGTTCCGGTCCACGATCGTGGGAGTAGTGAAAGACAGCAAGTACACCAGCGTGGATGAGAATCCGATTCCCATGGCCTACTATCCGTACACGCAGTCCCGCGGCGTCACACATCTGGAAGTGGAGGTGCGCGTGATCGGTGAAGCGACAGCGATCTTGCCGTCGATTGCCGAGACCGTTCGAGCGATGGATCCCAACCTTCCACTGGAAAATCCAATGACGCAACAAGCGGTCTTCGAGAGCTCGTACTCCCAGCAGCGCATGTTTTCGCGTCTTTCGGCATTCTTTGGTGTGCTTGCGGCGTTGCTGGTCGCAATCGGACTCTACGGAACGCTGGCTTATCGCCTCGCACGGCGCACGTCGGAAATCGGCGTCAGGATGGCATTGGGAGCGCGCCCGGGACAAGTCTTAGGATTGCTCCTGCGAGAGAACTTAGTAGTAACTGCGTTTGGCCTCGGGCTCGGACTGCTGATCGCGGTCGTTTCCGTCGGGATGATGAAGTCGTTATTATTCGGCTTGCGCCCGCACGATCCAGTTACGTTCGCCGTTGCGTTCTTGATGGTGATGCTTGTCTCGCTCACAGCCAGCTTCCTGCCTGCAAGGCAGGCCGCCGCGATTCCCCCGATGCAGGCGCTACGAATGGAATAATTCTAATTGTCATCCCATTTCTAGCGTTTTCGAGGCGTGAGGATTGGCGTGTTGACCATCCTGCATCCGAGCCACAGCGGCCGCTTCCGTGGTATCTTCTTAAGGCTTACTAGAAACCCGTAAGGTTGGAGGAATACATGGCTCAGGTAAAGATCACTGTCCGGCCCAATGGCCCATACCGTGTCGAAGCTCCGGAGGGCTCCGTTGAACTGGTAGACATCAACGGTAATCAGTTTGACCTCACGGGGAAGCCCGCATTCTCTCTATGCCGCTGTGGCGGCTCCGTCAATAAACCCTTCTGCGATGGAACCCACAGCAAGATCGGATTCCAGGCAGCGGAACTCGCAGTGAAGAAGGCCGACGGACAGCCGTAGAACTTAGACATTACCTCCGGCGTCTGTACTGATCTGGATATCCAATGCCTGAAAGCTGTACGCCGAAAGCCGACAATGGCGGGGGAGATCGTGTACGATTCACGGGATCGGGAACTAGGGATGTATCGCAAGATTACGCGCCGTGACTTCATGAACGGCGTGGCCGTGACTGCAGGCGCTGCCATGATGCCGTGGCACTTGGCCGAAGCCGACGCGACACGGAAGTCCGCAAGCTACTATCCCCCTGCTCTGACCGGGCTGCGAGGCAGCCATCCCGGATCATTCGAGACCGCTCACAGTCTCCGCGACGGAACGTTCTGGGACTCAGTCGGCAAGCCCGAAGATACCGGAGAACTTTACGATCTGATTGTTGTCGGCGGCGGCATCAGCGGCCTCTCCGCTGCCCACTACTACCGCAAGGCGGCGGGCAATGGCGCCCGCATTCTCATCCTCGATAACCACGACGACTTCGGCGGCCATGCCAAGCGCAACGAGTTTCGCGTGGATAATGCTTTCCGCCTGTGTTTCGGGGGAACGTTCTCCATCGAGAGCCCAGCTCCCTACAGTGCAGTGGCGAAAGGACTGATCGAAGAGCTCGGCATCGACGTTCCTTCTTATTCGAAATACAGCAACAACAAGCTTTATCGCTCGTTCGGACTTCATCCCAAAATCTTCTTTGACAAGGAAACTTTCGGTGTCGACAAGTTGGTCATGAATTTCAGTCCTCGCAGCGGTGGAGAGAGTGAGGATTCCGGTTCCGAGACGTCCCACTTGATGAAACAGTTTGCTGCAGAGGCCCCTATCGCCGATCAGGCCAAGCGGGACTTGAAGGCGTTGTACGAACAGCCCAAGGACTATTATCCGGGCCTGACGTCCGACGAGAAGAAAGCCAGGTTGGCGCGTGTAAGCTATGCCACCTTCCTCAAAGATGTCGCTGGTGTTCATGACGACGTCGTCAAATTATTCCAGGCGATGCCGCACGGACTTTTCGGCGTCGGTATCGATGCAGTACCAGCGCAGGATGCCTGGGGACTCGGATTGCCTGGGTTTGACGGCCTGAATCTTGATCCGGCGCCGGGAAGGGGCATGAACCGCGACGCCATTCGCAGCGAAGAAGCTGACAAGTATTTCTTTCATTTTCCTGACGGGAACGCGACAATCGCTCGCCTGCTCGTGCGCAAGCTGATCCCCAGTGTCATGTCAGGCAGTTCCGTGGCTGACGTCATCCTGGCCAAGGCAGATTATGCCAAGCTAGACCAGCCGGATTCAGCCGTGCGCATCCGCCTGAACAGCACCGCCGTGCGCGTGAAGCACTTGGGAGATGCAGCGAGTGCGAAGGAAGTGGAAGTCGCATACGCGCGCAACGGCAAGGTCTATACCGCCAAGGCTAAGAACGCCATTCTCGCCTGCTGGCACGTCGTTATCCCCTACATCTGTGAAGAACTTCCTGACAAGCAAAAAGAAGCACTGTCTTCCGCGCAGAAGGTGCCGCTGCTCTACACCAATGTCGCGATCCACAACTGGAAATCATTCCAGAAGGTGGGTACAAACTCGATTTACGCTCCTGGCATGTATCACACGTACGTGAATCTCGACCTGCCGGTGAGCATCGGAGGATATGAGTGCGCCCGCAAGCCTGACGAGCCGATCATTGTCCACATGAGCAAGGCCGCGTGTCATCCTGGACTTCCGGCCCGCCAGCAGCACAGATACGGCCGCATCGAACTCTTCACGACAACGTTCGAGACGATGGAGCGAAACATTCGCGACCAACTGGCACGTACGCTTAGTGATGGCGGATTTGATCCGGCACGTGACATTGCTGCGATCACCGTGAATCGCTGGCCCCATGGCTATGCCTACGAATACAACTCGCTCTACGATTCTTTCTGGCTCGAAGGTGGAGAGATTCCGTGTGAAGTGGCGCGCAAGCCCCACGGCCGCATCGCGATTGCAAATTCTGATGCGGGAGCCTACGCATATACAGACGAGGCCATCAATCAGGGCTATCGCGCCGTACAGGAGATCACGAGATCGTAGTCTTCAGGGCTGCGACGGCTCGCCCTTGATTTGAGCTGCCCGATTCCTAGCGCCCTGAGCTTCTTTCGTCATGCCCTTTGCCTGGTACGCCTCTGCCAACGCATTCTCCAGGTCAGGATCATCGCCATTCTTGTCTCTTTCCTTGAGATAGGAAGCAATAGCTTCGTCGTACATCTTCAGTCCGACATAGCACCTTCCGATTTCATAGTACACACCAGAGATCTGCTTGCCCGATGCCGCGGATTTCTTGAACTCCTCGATCGCTTCTTTGTAGTTGTTCAGATGAGCGAGCACCAGCCCGATCCCATAGTGTCCGTCAGCATTGCCTGCATCTTGCGCCAGGATTTGCGTGAAAGCCGCCTTTGCTTCGTCGGGATGGTTGTCGCTTAGATAGCTCATCCCCAAATTGAATCTTGCAGCCGTGCTCTTTGGCTCCAGTTCCAGCACGCGCTTGAATTCGGCCGCTGCTTCGGGAAACTGTTGACGAGTGTAGTAAGCCTGTGCCAGAGCAAAATGCGCCTGCATCAGATTCGGCTGCTGCTTCACAATCATCTGCAACTTGGTGATGGAATCGCCGCTTTCAAAGCCTCTGGCAATGCGCATCTGGGTGCCTCGCCACTGTCGAACACCCAAGCCAGCAGCCAGGACTAATAGCGCAACAAAACCGACCACGCTCGCCCGTCGTCGGGGAGCGTCGAAGTGCGGTGCAAGGCGTGTGATACCCGCTCCCAGAATCAGTCCGCTTACCAATCCACCGATGTGGCAGCCATTATCGATGCGTTCACTGATGAATCCGAAATATAAGCTGAAGCCCGTGAAGAACAGCAGGCTAGACAATGTGCCACTGATCGAAATGCCGGATAGTGAGAATTCACCTAAATAGAAGGACGCAATCAGCGCACCTGAAAGTCCGAAAAGTGCCCCAGATGCTCCGACGCTTAGCACGTTGGGATTCCAGGCCACACTCGTCAGACCTCCTGCGACACCTGTTACTAAGTAAATCGCAGCATAGGTCCAGCGCCCGTAAAGACTCTCACACAGCGTGCCTATATTCCACAGACACCACATGTTGATAGCGATGTGAAATATTCCGCCATGATCGAACATGTAAGTGAACAGTCGCCACCATTCACCAGAGAGGGTATAAGGTCCGAAATTGGCGCCGAACAGTGCGAGGATTGGTCCCGGAAACTCTTCGATACTACCGCTCTTGAGAACCATTGCAATAAAGACTGCAACGTTCACCCCAAAGATGATGTGGGTCAGGCTAATGGAGGATTCGCTTCGCACCCACGGCTGCCGGATGACCGGCTGCGGCAAGTTTCCGACATCCTCGCCGCGCTGCGCCGCCTCATGCTGCACACACCACTGGCATATCTTCTTAAACGTGAACGAGGGAATCTGACGCCCGCATCGAATACAGTTCGCCATGCTGATTTAAGAGTATCAGGAGCAAGCAGAATTCTGGAAAGGACCGCGCGATTCGAGAGCGGTAGGGGCAGCGAACAATGAGACCACCCGAGCAATGAGTCTACGGTTTTGCTCATGGCTCATTGCTCACTGCTTAGCGTCAGTGAATCGTCTTCGTCTTCCGCGACATGTAATCCATCAGCAGATACTGCCCTAGCGTGTAGGGAGTCGTGAAGTACGCCTTGCCGCGGCACATCTCCGTGACCTTCTGCACGAACTGCACGAGCCCATAGTCTGACGCCAACATGAACGTGTTGATCAGCACGCCGGCCCGCTTGCACTTCGAAACCTCTTCCAGTGTCTGACTTACGACAAGCGGATCAAGCCCGAACGCGTTCTTGTAGATTCGCCCATCTTCGAGAGTCAGCGCGGAGGGCTTGCCATCTGTGATCATCACAATCTGCTTCATGTCTTTGTGCTGCCGCTGCAGTATCCTCTGTGCCATTCGCAATCCCTCGCGCGTATTCGTGTAGTAAGGGCCTACTTTCACGCGAGCAAGTTGTGAGAGCGGAATTTCCTCCGCCGAATCGTGGAACAGCACTAGCGACAACGAATCCCCCGGATATTGTGTTCGAATCAGGTGCGACAGCGCCATCGCCACTTTCTTGGCAGGAGTAAAACGATCTTCGCCGTAAAGGATCATCGAGTGCGAGCAATCGAGCATCAGCACCGTTGCGCAGGAGGACTGATATTCACACTGATGTACCTGCAGATCCGAATATTCGATACTCAACGGCAGGGTAAGCCCCTCGCGCTGAATCGCATTCGAAAGGGTCGCCGTGATGTCGAGATTCAACGTGTCGCCGAACTCGTAGGTCTTCGACGATCCACTCGCTTCGATGCCGGTTGCAAGATCACGCGTGTCATGCCGCCCAAAGCTCGATTTGCCGAGGGACCCAAGCAGATTTCGCAATGACTTGAAACCGAGAAAGTCCAGGCTCTTGTCAGTGATTTCGAACCGCGCCTGCTGTGGCTCGCCCGTCTGCCCGCCGACACTCGACCGCCGCGCCGGATCATGCGGTTCGTCCACCGAGATATAGTCTTCCTGTTGCATCCGCTCGATGAGTTGTTCGATCAGTTCATCGAGTTGCCCGTCAGCCATCATCTGCTCGATCTGCTCGCGCAGATTCTCATCGAACATCTCGCCGTTGAGCAGCGCGTTCTCGATCGCACGTCGGAGTTCGTCCAGCGTCTGTTCGCCCTCCGGCATTTCGTACCACATGGAATCCTGAAACCCGCTCTGCAGCATGTAATCCGAGAGGGCGTTGAGCAGATCCTCCATGCTCATCTCACCCGCCGGATCGGGTACGTATTTGGAGTAGCGGATGCGCTTCATGGGTGCGTTATTGGTTCGTCGGTAGTCGTCCGTAATACAAGCGAACGACCAACGGCTAACGGCTGACGACGGTTCTCAGTTGAACTGCCTTCTTTGCCGGTACGGCCGGTCGTCTTGCTCGAACGACTTCTCCCGCACGGCTTCCGGCTTCTTCTCGCCAGCCTTGAACACACGCTCTTCGCTGCGGCCGATGCGTTTGTGCGCGTACAGGCCTTCGAGGATAAACTCCGCTGCCGATACCTGCTGTTCCGGGCTTTCCTTCTGCGAAACT
>Ga0335085_10017514_pt1 | contig 10319 bp, 7 predicted proteins | sample Lox_Sample_45_FD_206712 | JGI IMG/M metagenome (GOLD analysis project Ga0335085, IMG submission 206712) | Soil microbial communities from Loxahatchee National Wildlife Refuge, Florida, United States - Lox_Sample_4.5 | ecosystem: Environmental > Terrestrial > Soil > Wetlands | place: USA: Florida...
GCACAGCGTGTCCCGCTTACGTTTGAGCTGGAACTCCTGTACCGCGCACGAGTGCCCTCCGACGCGGATGCTGGAGTTGCAAAGGCCTACTGGCGGGGAAAAACAAGTCTTGTGGGGTTGGTCTATGAGCGAGTTGGGACTGGGCCACCGCTGGTCCTCTTGCACGGCCTCGGCCACCGACGGCAGGCGTGGTACCCGGTTGTCAGCCGACTCGCACCGCAGCGAGACCTGATACTGGTTGACCTGCCCGGTCATGGCGAGTCTCCGCCGCTGGACACCACCGGGCGCTCGGTGCGCCAGGCGCTCATCGGCGACCTGATCGACCTGCTCGACGAGCTTGGCCTGGACTATCCGCACCTGGCCGGGAACTCGCTGGGCGGCTGGCTGGCACTCGAAGCGGCCGCCAGCGGCCGTGCGGCCAGCGTGACCGCGTTCTCGCCGGCCGGGTTCTGGCGGACATCCCGCCAGTTCTCGTACGCACGGGCGGTCTTGCGGACCATGCAGATACTCGGCCGGGTGGGCCGGCCGCTCGGCCCGGCGTTGTCCAGGAAGACGGCTGGCAGGGCGCTCATTTACGCAGTCATCGTGAGCAGGCCATCTCGGGTAAGTCCAGTGCAAGCAGCGGGAGACATGGCAGCTTTCCTGGCAGCCAGAAAGGCGGCAGATAGCATCCTGTCGGCAGCAACTTCGTTTACTGACTTCATTCCGGCAAACGTTCCCGTGACCATTGCCTGGGGGACTAGAGACCGCCTGCTGTCGCCGCGCCAGGCGCTGGTGGCAAAGGAACGGCTGCCGGCCGCTCGACTGGCCGCCCTGCCGGGCTGCGGGCACGTGCCGATGACCGACGACCCGCGCCTGGTGGCCGACATCCTGCTGCGTGGCAGCCGGGCGGAGTCCGGACTGGTGGGCCACCTGGGCGACGGCTTACCCGCAGGAGTCAGAACCGCCCTGCCTCGCTGGGCCGCCCGCCCACCTGTCAGACCTCGCGGCACGGGAACGCCACTGAATTATTTCGGGCGATAACTCGCCGCGTTCCATCACTGCCCGTGCGATTGAGCTTGCACGGTGTAACATCCGCTACGGATGCGAACCCCGTTGCGTCGGCCGCAGATCCCGCGATTGGAGGAAGTGGCATGGCCTCGCCCATGGAGACGGGCCCCCAAGAAGGGCGCGTTCGCTGGCGCAGGTTCGCTGCCGCCTTCGCGCCCGCGATCCTGGCGGCCGCCGTGCTTGTGCTGCTGACCGCCCGGAGTGTGCTGGCCGTCTCGTTCAACATCTCGGGCACGCCGTTCGTGGTCACGGCCAGCCATCTCGACGGTCACGGGTTTGAACAATTCGGAACCGTCGATACGTCGGTCCTGAACAATCTGCCGGGAAATACCAACCAGGTCATCCTGACCGCCAACGCGATCCGGTCCGCCACCATCAGCGATCTATGCCTGAGCGTGAGGGTCGGCGGGCTCTCGATGGTCATAACGGCCGGCAATGGCGGTACGCCAGTGACTGCCTCGAACCTGGTGGTGGATGCCGACCAGTTTTCTGGAGATGCCTCGTTTACCCAGATCAATATCGGGCGGGATCCGAGCACACTCAACCAAGTCCCCGGAGTTACCGGACAACCGGGTGGATATGCCCTGCAAGCCGCAACGGTCGAAATCAAGAACTTGCGCCAGCACGCGTACGCCACCACGGCCGGCTCGTTCACGCTGCCGGGGTTCAGGCTCCACTTCGGCGGTGCTTGTTAGCCGTGGCCGCATACGGTAAAGACGCCGACACTGGGCTAGACGGAGAGCCCGCCGCGACAGCCGCCCCGGCGGTGAGGCGGGCATTGCATGACTGGAGAGCGTGGCGGCGAGCCAGGCCGTTCTGGGGCGGGTTGTTCGTTGTCCTCGGCGGCGGAGAGATACTGCTGTCCGAGCTGGCCTCGCTCCCCCTCGTTATTCACATCGGGCTCCACGGGCTCGCCAGTTACCTTGTCCCGTTGTTGCTGCTGATCTGCGGGCTGCTGTTGTGGTTCCATCTCCCTCTGCGAACGTTGTACTCGGTTCTCGCGATACTGCTGGCTCTGGGCTCGTGGATCACGTCCAACCTCGGAGGTTTCTTCGCAGGGATGCTGCTCGGCCTGATCGGCGGCTCGCTTGCCTTCGCCTGGGTCAGCGGCGGTGACCGCAGAACCGGAGCGCGTCACGGCGGGGGCGAGGGCAAGGAGCCGCCAGAGGGCCTGGATCTGGTACTCGGCGAGCCGCCGGTTGCGCCGGCAGCACGCCGGCCCGCTGAGGAGCAGCAGGCGGGCGCAGACGACGAAACCCGCGAGCCGACTTAACGAGAAGCCTTGCTCGCGGGTTTGCGCTGGTGATGCTGGCGGAGGATGAGGGATTTGAACCCTCGAAGCGTTGCCGCTTACACGCTTTCCAAGCGTGCGCCCTCGGCCACTAGGCGAATCCTCCGCCGAGAAGCTTACCGGTTGCCGGGGCCAGGTACCACCGCCCGGCCGCGGGCGCACGACGATGGGGTAGTGGCGCGAGCGGTGCGCATGGTGACTAGACTTACAACCCGACCCCCCGTGCGGCGTTTACCTCGCCAACCCCCCCAGGGCCGGAAGGCAGCAAGGGTACGCGGGCTCTGACGGGTGCGCGGGGGGTCCCCACTCGGTGTCCCCTGTTCGGTTGCCTTCGGCAACCTTCCCGCGGCTCGCGGAGAATATTGCCCGGGGGGACGACCCCCCGGAGCCCCCGATGCGGCCTTCGGCCGCGGTGGACCGGCTCGGACTGCAAGGATGAGGCTATGGCGGCAGACTCCGAAGCGACCGGGAGCAGCGGGGGCGGAGCCCCTCGGCAGTCCCTCGCCCTGTACCGCAAGTACCGTCCCGCCACCTTCGCAGAAGTCCGCGGCCAGGAGCATGTAACCGAGCCGCTCCGCCAGGCACTGCGCAGCGGCCGGATCAACCACGCCTACCTGTTCAGCGGGCCGCGCGGCTGCGGCAAGACGTCCAGTGCGCGCATCCTCGCCAGGTCACTGAACTGCGTCAACGGCCCCACTCCCGACCCGTGCGGCGTGTGCGACTCGTGCGTCGCCCTCGCGCCGTCCGGCCCGGGCAGCATCGACGTCATCGAGATCGACGCGGCCAGCCACGGCGGCGTCGACGACGCCCGCGACCTGCGCGAGCGCGCCTTCTACGCCCCGGTCGCCGGGCGATTCAAGATCTACATCATCGACGAGGCGCACATGGTGACGCAGCAGGGCTTCAACGCCCTGCTCAAGCTCGTTGAGGAGCCGCCGCCGCACCTGAAGTTCATCTTCGCGACGACCGAGCCGGAGAAGGTCATTCCGACCATCAGGTCGCGGACGCACCACTACCCGTTCCGGCTGATGGCACCGTCGGTGATGCGCGATCTCGCGGAGGAGATACTCAACTCCGAGCACGTCTCGTTCGACCCGGCCGTGCTGCCGCTCGTGGTGCGCGCGGGCGGCGGTTCCGCCAGGGACACGCTGTCCATACTCGACCAGCTGCTGGCCGGCTCGGACGAGGGCGGCATCAGGTACGACGGCGCGGTCGCCCTGCTCGGCTACACCGACGCGAGCCTGCTCGACGAGATGGTCGAGGCGTTCGCGGCGGCGGACGGCGCCGCGGTCTTCCGCGCCGTGAACCGGGTCATCGAGGGCGGCCACGAGCCGCGCCGGTTCGCCACCGACATGCTCGACCGGTTCCGCGACCTGATCGTGCTCGCCTCCGTGCCGGACGCGATAAGCAGCGGGCTGCTCGACGTGCCGCCGGACCGCGCCGACGCGCTCAAGGGCCAGGCCGAGCACTACGGCCTCGCCTCGCTCACCCGCGCAGCCGACATCGTTGCGACCGGTCTCGACCAGATGCGCGGCGCCACCTCGCCGCGGCTGCTGCTCGAGCTGATGTGCGCGCAGGTGCTGCTGCCCGCCGCCGCGGCCGACGATCGCTCCCTGCTCGCACGGATCGAGCGGCTCGAGTCGGGCGCGCCGGTGCGGCCCGCCGCCGGCACCAGCGAGTCGTATACGGAACGGGTTCGTCCTGCGCCGCAGCCCGCCCCGTCTTCCGACGGCGGCGCGGCGCCGTCCGTGACTTCGCCCGCGCCGCCTCCCGCGGCTCCGCTCGGGCACGCGGCCGGCGCAGCTGGCCCCGCGGCCGCCGAGGCGGACGCCGCCCCCCGCCCCGCCTCTCCCTTCGCTCACGCCCCGGGCGGCCCCGGTGCCCCGGCGGCACCGGCCACGGCAGCACGGAGCGGCGGAGTGACCGTCGAGGCGCTCAGGCAGGCATGGCCGAGCGTGGTCGAGGCGATCAAGGCTAAGGGCCGGGTGGCCGGGCTCATGGTCGGCAACGCCAGCGTGGCCTCGTTCGACGAAGGGGTGCTGACCCTCCGCTTCCCCCGTCAGGGCGAGGTGAAGGGCTTCCAGGGCAGCAAGTACGAGGACCTGCTGAAGCAGGCGCTCACCGCGATGTTCGGCATCACCGTGGTGGTGCGCGCCATCTGGGGCGGTGACACCCCGCCCGCGGGCCGACGGCCTGGACCGGGGCCGGCCGCGCCGTCCGGGCCTGCCGCTGGCGGCCAGCCGCCCGAGCCCGGCCAGGCGCCGTGGGGGCAGCCGTCGCAGGGACACCCCGCGCAGGGCCAGCCGCCGGCCGCCGTGCCGCCGGAGGACCCTGCGGCACGCGCGTCCGGGTCATCCCCAGGCGGCTATGCGCCGCGAGCGGACGGCGCCGCCCCCGTGGCTGGCCCGGCCGCGGGCCTGGCGGTGGGCGGTGACGGCGCAGGCACGCACCCGTTCGGTGGCTCGGTTATCGGCGGTGCCGGCGACCTGCCTCCGCTCCCGCCGCCACCGTCGCCGGACGACGAGGACTTCGACCCGGACGACGAGGATGACTACGCCTCCTCGACCACGGTGCATGAGCTCACCGGCATGGCCCTGGTACAACGGGAGCTAGGCGCCGAGATCATCGCCGAGTACGAGGACTAGGACGGCTAAACCGTCGGCGGTCCGAAGTAGGCTTCGCGTATGGGACCTGGCGGCTTTGACATGCAGCAGATTTTCGCTGCCGCGCAGCAGGCGCTTAGCGCGCAGCAGGAACTCGCGAACACCGAGGTGATCGGCACGGCAGGCGGCGGCGCTGTCCGCGCCGTGGTCAGCGGCGTCGGCCAGCTGCTCGACCTCACCATCGACCCGAGCGCGATCGACCCGGCGGACCCGGCGGAGAGCGCGTCGACCATCGCCGACCTTGTGCTCGCCGCGGTGCGTGACGCCTGGGACGCGGCCGTCGACCTGCAGCAGCGCCAGCTCGGCGCGCTCGGCGGCGCGCCCGCCGGATTCGACCTGTCCAGCCTCGGCCTGCCCAGCTTCGGCGGCGAGCTCGCCTATGACGAGGACGAGGACGAGGACTTCGAGGACGAAGACGACGAGGACGACGACGAGGACGACGACCTCGACTACGAGGACCGGCCCGCCGGCGCCCCGCACGATGAGCCCCGGGCGTTTCCCGAAGAGCACAAGGACTAGCAACCCCAGATGTACGAAGGCGTCATCCAGCACCTCATCGACGAGCTAGGCAGGCTGCCAGGCGTCGGGCCCAAGGGCGCGCAGCGGATCGCGTTCCACCTGCTTGCCGCCGATCCCGAGGACGTCAGGCGGCTGGCCGCCGCGCTCATCGAGATGACCGAGCGCGTCAGGTTCTGCAAGAACTGCGGGAACGTCGCCGAGGCCGAGGAGTGCCGCATCTGCCTGGACACCAGGCGGGACCCGGCGGTGATCTGCGTCGTCGAGGAGCCGAAGGACGTCGCCGCGGTGGAGAAGATCCGCGAGTTCCGCGGCCGGTATCACGTGCTCGGCGGCGCGATCAGCCCGATCGACGGGATCGGACCTGACGACCTGCGGATCAGGGAGCTGATGACCAGGCTGGCCGACGGCACCGTCACCGAGCTGATCCTGGCGACCGACCCGAACCTGGAGGGCGAGGCGACCGCCACCTACCTGGCCCGGCTGGTGAAGCCGATGGGCATCAGGGTGACCAGGCCGGCCAGCGGCCTGCCGGTCGGCGGCGACCTGGAGTACGCGGACGAGGTGACGCTGGGCCGCGCCTTCGAGGGCCGCCGCCTGCTCGACGTCTAGCCATCAATTTTCCTGGTCGGAAGGCTGTCCGCCGGAAGATAGGGCGTCGCGGACGGGGGATAAACACGATTGGGACAGGTGCCGATGCCCGGCTAAACTCGACGGCGGTTCGCCTACTGATACAGGGAGGAGCGGCGCGCCCCATGGCCCTCGTCGTGCAGAAATACGGTGGTTCCTCGGTAGCCGACGCGGAGGGTATCAAGCGCGTAGCTAAGCGCATCGCCGCCACGAAAACCGCCGGGAACCAGGTCGTGGTGGTCGTGTCCGCGATGGGCGACACGACGGACGAGCTGATCGACCTCGCCAACCAGGTGAGCCCCGCGCCGCCAGGGCGCGAGCTCGACATGCTGCTGACCTCCGGAGAGCGCATCTCGATGGCGCTGCTCGCGATGGCGATCGCCACCCTGGGGATGGAAGCGCGCTCCTTCACCGGCTCGCAGGCCGGCGTCATCACCGATGACGTGCACGGCCGGGCGCGGATCATCGACGTCACGCCGGGCCGGATCTCCTCCGCGCTCGCGGAGGGCGCGATCCCGATCGTGGCCGGATTCCAGGGTGTGTCGCAGAACACCAAAGACATCACCACGCTCGGCCGCGGCGGCTCGGACACCACGGCGGTCGCGCTCGCGGCGGCGCTGAACGCGGACGTCTGCGAGATCTACACCGACGTGGACGGGGTGTTCACCGAGGACCCGCGGCTGGTGCCGAGCGCCCGCCGGATTCCGCGGATCACCTACGAGGAAATGCTTGAGATGGCCGCGTGCGGCGCGAAGGTCCTGATACCGCGATGCGTGGAGTACGCGCGCCGGTACAACCTGCCGATCCACGTGCGTTCTTCATTCAGCGACAAGATTGGTACCTGGGTCAGCGGTCACGCTGGCGATGAGTCGGAGGAGGCCGGGATGGAGCAGGCCATCATTTCCGGGGTGGCACACGACCGGAGTGAGGGCAAGATCACTGTGGTGGGCGTGCCTGACAAGGTGGGCGCCGCCGCCGGGATCTTCGGGATCGTCGCCGAGGCGGGCGTCAACATCGACATGATCGTGCAGAACGTGTCGGCGATCGCGACCGGCCGCACCGACATCTCGTTCACCCTGCCAGGCGCGGAGGGGCAGAGGACGCTCGAGACGCTGCGCGCCGCCCAGGACAAGATCGGCTTCCAGGACCTGCTCTACGACGACCGCATCGGCAAGGTCTCGCTGATCGGCGCGGGCATGCGCTCGCACCCCGGCGTGAGCGCGAAGTTCTTCGCGGCGCTCGCCGAGGCCGGCGTGAACATCCAGATGATCACCACCTCCGAGATCAGGATCTCTGTCGTGGTCAGCCAGGGCGATGTCGACGTCGCGGTGAACGCGACGCACCGGGCCTTCGAGCTCGATGCGGACGAGGTTGAGGCTGTCGTGTACGGAGGTACCGGTCGATGAGCGCTCCTAACGCCGGGCACAGGCCCACGCTGGCTGTCGTGGGTGCCACCGGCGCGGTCGGAACCGTGATGCTCGACCTGCTGTCCACCCGCGAGAACGTGTGGGGGGAGATCCGGCTGATCGCCTCGCCGCGGTCCGCCGGGCGGCGGCTGACCGTCCGGGGCGAGCAGGTCGAGGTCATCGCGCTGTCGGAAGAGGCATTCGACGGCGTGGACGTGGCCATGTTTGACGTGCCGGACGAGGTGTCCGCGGCCTGGGTCCCGGTCGCCGCGGCGCGCGGCGCGGCGTGCGTGGACAACTCGGGTGCTTTCCGCATGGACCCCGAGGTTCCGCTTGTGGTGCCCGAGGTCAACCCGGACGACGCGCGGCGGCGGCCCAAGGGTGTCATCGCCAACCCGAACTGCACCACGCTCTCGCTGATCGTGGCGATCGGCGCGCTGCACCGTTCGTTCGGTCTTGAAGAACTGGTCGTCGCCTCCTACCAGGCGGCCTCCGGTGCCGGGCAGGCGGGCATCGACACCCTGTACGGCCAGCTCGAGAAGGTGGGCGGTACCCGCACGCTCGGGCAGCGGGCGGGCGACGTGCGCGGCGCGGTCGGCGACTTCGGGCCGTTCCCCGCGCCCCTCGCGCTCAACGTGGTGCCGTGGGCCGGGTCGCTGAAGGACGCGGGCTGGTCCTCTGAGGAGCTGAAGATCCGCAACGAGTCGCGGAAGATCCTCGGCCTGCCCTCGCTCCGGGTCAACGCGACCTGCGTCCGGGTTCCGGTGGTGACCACGCACTCGGTCGCGGTGCACGCCAGGTTCTCCCGGCCGGTCGGCCGGGACGCGGCATGGGAGACGCTGCGGAACGCGCCTGGCGTGGTGCTCAGCGACGACCCCGAGCACGGCGAGTACCCGACGCCCGCCGACGTGGTGGGCACCGACCCGACCTGGGTCGGCCGGGTCAGGGAGTCGCTCGACGACCCCAACGGCGTCGACTTCTTCGTCTGCGGCGACAACCTCAGGAAGGGCGCGGCGCTCAACACGGCGCAGATCGCCGAGCTCATCGCGGCGGAGTTCACGGACTAGCCGCAAGCGACTACGGAAAGGCATGGAATGCCGGCCCTGGGCCGGCGTTCCATGCCTTTTCAATGAACAAGTCCGGTTCGGCGCCTGACGACTAGTCCGTAATGAGGATATATATCGTTTCGTGTCTCAACGGTTATCCACGCTGATACAGTCGTTCAGCCAAGTGACGCACTTCAGCGCGGTGGGCGGCGCGCGGTGGAGTGACGTGCTGCGCGCACCGTTCACCGATAGCCTGGAGGTACTTCGTGGCCACGACTCGCAGCCGTCCCAGCGGCCGTGAGCAAGCTCGACCTTCCACTGGCGGGACGACCGCAGAGCATGCGACCAAGATCTACACGGTCGCCATCATCAGCATCGTCGTCATCGTCGCCTTCCTCGCCCTGACCAGCATCGGCCACGTCATCGACGCGGCGACGCAGCACTTCATGCTGTTTTACGCTGGCGTCTTCGCACTGATCGGATTGTGCGCGTCCGTCGTACTCGGCCTGGTGGCGACGGACCGGATGTTCCTGAACCCCGGTCACCGGGTGTTCATCCAGTCGGCCCACAGGGCGGCGTCCTTCGGTGCCGTGACCTTCCTGATCGTCCACATCGTCACCGAGATCCTCGCGCAGCGCGCGCATGTGCTTGACGCGGTGGTTCCGTTCCTGTCACCATTCCGCACCTTCTATATCGGTCTCGGGACGATCGCCTCGGATCTAATCATCTTGCTCGTTATAACGGGCATAATGCGCGGCCGGTTCAACGCCAACGGAAAAGCCTGGCGCTGGCGGGCAATTCACTACGCGTCCTACTTGGCCTTCGTCTTCGGTGTCTGGCACGGCCTGCTCGGCGGCCGCCCGGGCAAGCCGTACGTGGACTGGAGCTACGGGTTCCTGGTGGCGTTCGTGCTTCTCGGCCTCGCGGTGCGAGTGCTGAGCAACTCGCTGCGGCCGAAGGAGAACCTGAGCGGGCCGACGGTCGACATGGCCGCGAGTTCCGCGTCCGCGCCGTTCCGTGCCGCCGCCATGTTCGCTCAGCTCGGTATCTCGCGCGGCGGCGGCTCCGGCTACGGCGCCCTCCGGGCGGCCACCGGAGGCCAGCCGGTGATGTCGGCTCCGCTGAGCGCGCCGGTGCTGACCGCGCTGCCCTCGGCCCCCCCCGGCCCCCCGGGGGGCGATCACGGACAACAGCCGTTCTACGAGCCCGGGTACGAGGGGCCACCCCGCTACCTGGGCGCGCCGCGGGCCGCCGATAGCGGCCCGATGCCCAGGGCCGGGACGGGCCCCATTCCCAGGGCGGGCAGCGGTCCGATGCCCCGGGCAGGAACGGGTCCGCTGCCGCGTGCGGCGACCGGGCCCATGCCGATCGCGGGAACAGGGCCATTTCCCCAGGCAGGAACCGGTTCGTTTGCGCAGGCGGGGACTGGGCCGATGGGCCGGGCTGGGTCGGGTCCGCTGCCGCGGGCCGGGTCGGGTCCGCTGCCGCGGGCCGGGTCGGGTCCGCTGCCGCGGGCGGCGAGCGGGCCGATGCCGCGCGCCGCGACCGGGCCGATGCCGCGTGCGGCGACCGGGCCGATGCCGATGACAGGTTCCAGGCCGATGCCGCGCGCCGGGACGGGCCCCATGCCGCGTGCGGCCACTGGGCCGATCCCGCGCACGCCGGCCGGCCAGATCCCGCGCACGCCGACTGGGCCGATCCCGCGCACGCCGACCGG
>Ga0335085_10017515_pt1 | contig 10319 bp, 8 predicted proteins | sample Lox_Sample_45_FD_206712 | JGI IMG/M metagenome (GOLD analysis project Ga0335085, IMG submission 206712) | Soil microbial communities from Loxahatchee National Wildlife Refuge, Florida, United States - Lox_Sample_4.5 | ecosystem: Environmental > Terrestrial > Soil > Wetlands | place: USA: Florida...
CCCGCGGGATGGCCTACAACCCGGCCAGGAACCACTGGCGGCTGCTGCCCGCCATGCCGCTGCCACGTTCGGAATTCGCGGCCACCTGGACCGGTCACCGCGTGCTCGTCTGGGGCGGGCTCAGCTACCGCTACCCCACCTGGTCGGCCCCAGCGCACGGGGAGGCCTATAACCCTGCCGCCAACCTGTGGACGGCCCTGCCCGTCTCACCGCTGCGCGGTCGTGCCCTGCCCACCGCGGTGTGGACCGGCCGCCAGATGATCGCCTGGGGCGGGAACTTCCTCCAGCAGGAACCCAGCGCGTCCTCTGCTGACGGCGCGGCGTACACGCCGCGCACGCCTTAAACATCGCGGCTGCCGGGACCGCTTCGATCAACTGACGCAGACCGTTTGTTGCCCGCGGGTAATGCGGGACGCCTGTTCGACCAGGGCATGGATGTGAGGGGTCAAGGTCCCTTAAAGAAATTGCTGCGGGGCACCGTGCGCCGGGTCGGTCGCCCGCGTGGTGCGCGAGATACAGGGTTCGGTCTCGCAAGCCCGTGCTCCCGCGACTGAGGTGAGTCCGGCGAGATACCGCCGATCGTGCTGAAACGCGCGTCGGCCGTACGACGGTTCGTGCCGGTCTTGTCCCCGGAGGGGTTGCCGGGGACCTGTGACCGGCGCCATTGGGTCCTTCGCCTCTGCCCGTGTGCGACCTGCGCCGTTAGCGTGAATCGTGGCGGGAAAGCGGCCGTGCTGACAGCTGCCGGCGGCGACATAGGCCGGTCACCGAGCTCGCCGAGATAGCAGTTACCGGTGGCCAGCTGCCGCGGATCGCCTGCGAACGCCACTGGCGGCGGAAGCGGTCATTGGCAGAAGGAGGATCGCAATGTCTGGAATAATCGTGGGAATTGACGGTTCCGGTCATTCTCAGCGGGCCCTGGAATGGGCCTTCAAGGAGGCGGCGCTGCGCCGCGTACCGGTCACCGTGCTCACCGTGCACCAGGCCGTCCGGGACAACCTCGGCTTCGTCTCCAGCTACCCCGGCGACCCGGACCTGACCGCGGAGGCCGAGGCAGCGGCCAAGGCGGAAACCGAGAAGGTGCTGGCCGCCCTGGGCGGCTCCCGGCCGGAGTCGGTCACGATCAGCGGGGTCAACGGCATCCCGGCCGAGGAAGTCATCAAGGCGGGCGAGGGCGCTGACATGATCGTGCTGGGCTCACGCGGCGTTGGCGGCTTCTCCCGGCTATCGATGGGGTCGGTCGCCGCCCAGGTGGCCCAGCACGCCCCCTGCCCGGTCGTCATCGTCCGGCCGCCGCACCGTGACTGAGGCTTGGTTACCGCGGATCCGGCGGGGCCGGGTCGGCCGATCGAAGGCTTCCTCGATCTCCCGCCGGATCTCCGCGACGGCCGCTTCGGGCGACGGGCCAAGCCGCTGCAACTGAGCTGCGCGTGGAGTACGCGACCGTGCTGTCCTGGACGATCGGCCTGGTCATCGGGATCCTCACCCAGCTCGAGCAGGCCGGCGCGAAAACCCTCCGCGCGGCCGCTCGCCCGCAGCCCGCGACCAGCCGGTGACGGCCGCGGCCGCCGCAAGCCCGCGGGACTTCGGAATACCCGCCGATGACCAAAGACTCTAACCCCCCGGGGTCGGCAATGCTGTCCCCGTACCTGGCGGCGCCGGGGGTTACGGCCCGGGAATGGCGGCTGCCTTGCTAGGCGGCTGCCTGGAGGGCGTGCTGGTGCAGGGAGCTGAGCATCGCCGTGTGGCCTGCGCGCATGAACTCCGGCCACTCGCGGGTGTTGAGGAACTGCTCGTAGAATCCGGTCCCGGCGACCTTGTGGTAGGGCACCGGCTCGACGAGCAGGGTCCGGGCCTCGCGGCGCAGCCTGGCCAGGTGCTCGCGGGCCAGCTGCGCCTGCTGGCAGGTGCGCACCTGCGCGGCCGCCGTGACGATGCTGAGCGGGCGGGCGTCCCAGCCGGTGACATCCTCGCCGGCGAACTCGTGCGGGTAGAAGCCGTTCACCGCTACCGCGGTGTCGACGGCGGGCTCGATGTCGAGCACGGGCCGGATCGGGAAGATGTCGACGATCCCGCCGTCGCACCACGACAGCCCGTCGAGCCGGGCGGGCTGGATGAACAGCGGGAGCGATACGGCCATCCGGATCGCGCGTGCCACCGGCAGGTCCGGATGGGTACGCGGGCCGATGAAGTCCAGCCGGTTATGCTCGACGTTCCAGACCGGCGCGTAGGTCGGCGTGCGCAGCTGCGCCAGGGTGAGGCCGCCAAGGTGGCGGCGGTAGAACGCCTCGAGCTTGTCGCCGCGCAGGATGCCGCACCAGCCGCGCGCCAGGGTCGGGACGAGCGCGACGAGCTCACGCCACCCGACATCGATGTAGTCGCCGGGCCGCATCGAAGCGGTGAGCTCGGCGACCTGATCGGGCGGCATCCCGGCGCCGAGCGGGAAGCCGAACAACGCCGAGCCTGAGCACACCGAGTAGACAGCGACCTCGGTGCCGCTGTCCTGCAGCGCCTTCGCCACCCCGACGAGCGAGGCGAGAGCGCCGCTGCCGCCGGTGGCCACGACGCCGACGCGCCCGGTCAGCGGCGGCGGGGCGGTCCCGCGCGGCGGCCCGAAGACGGGTCCCGCCGCCGGACGGCGGTCGGACGGCAGCGGCAGGAGCCCGCGCCGGACGGTATCGAGGAACGCCGTGTCCTCGCGGATGGCCGTTATCACGTCGCGGGTACGGACGATGACGTTGAAGTACTGCCGGACGCGGAAGATATCCAGCGCGGCGTCCAGGGCGCTGTGGCTGGGCCGGCTGCCGGTGGTGGCCATGGCGATCGCCTCCGGCATTATCGTGGGACACCACCTCCCTGTCCAGGCAGGGGCGAAGGTCACCTCGGCCGACCCGGGTACGTGACCGCTCGCGAAAGGCGGGTCCTTCGCGAGAGGCCATGCCCAGCGGGGGAGGTACCCAGAGAACTTCGCACTGTGCATTCCGCCGCACCACCTTCAGGACCAGCAGCGGGGCATCGGGCAGAAGCTTGGGCCGGGAGGACCGGGATCCGGTAGATGCGGCCGGGCACCCCCCATTCTCCGAACGGCAGACCGTACCCGGCGTCGATCGCGCGGAGCGACGGCCGCCCCATGTGCGCGAACACCAGCCGCTTGACCTGGTGCTGGCGGGCCTGCCCGGCAACATCCAGCGCCGCCATGTGGCCGCCGGCGCCGCGGGCGAAGCGGATCGGCCGGTTCCAGCCGGCCGCGTCGGCGAACATCAGATCCGCCCCGGCGGCCCAGGCGGGGAACTGCCAGAACTCCGGCGCCCACACCACCGACGAGCCCGGGAGGCGCAGCAGGTAGCCCCACGCCGGGTGGCTGGTGTGCACGACCGGACGCGGCTCGATCACCAGGCCGGCGATGGCGATGGGCGCCGCGGCCGGCTGGACTCCGCGGCGGGCAGCCAGCACGCGCAGCTGGGCGCGCAGCTCGCTGCGCTCGTCGCTGACCAGCCAGGCGGCCAGCGGTCCGTCCGGTTCGGCTCCCGGGCCGCCGTCGATCATGACCCGGCGGCGGCGGTAACCGACCAGCAGCCCGGCCGGCGGGTAGCGCGGGGAGTTCATCGCCCCGGTCCCCAGCAGGGTCAGCCGCAGCCACGCCGTCACCGCAGGTACCTTATCCGGACCAGGCGAGGTCCTCCAGGCCGCGCCCGGCCGGACCGGGCCGGGAAAGCCCGCCCCGTTCGGCCCGCAAGCGGTCAATGATCCCGAACGGACCAGGGTTGCCCGCCCACCTCAACCCGTCACGCGGTCTGGGTCCTGACCTGAGCCCGCTGGCCTGCCAGCGGTCACTGGGGGAGGCGGCGCAGGAACGGGTCGGCGAGGTGCTCGCTGGTCACCCGGATCCGGGCGTCCACGGCGATGACGCCGTCCGGTCGGACGATCACCGGGTTGAGGTCAAGCTCGGCGGCCTGGGGCAGGTCGTCGGCGAGCCGGGAGACGCGGAGCAGGGTGTCGCGCAGCGCCCTGGTGCCGGGCGCGTGCTGCAGCAGCGCCGGCGCGGCGCGGATGGCGCGGATCAGGTCCTCGGCGTCGGCGTCGGTGAGCGGGGCGAGGCGGGCCGCATAGTCGGCGAGCACGCCGGTGGCGATCCCGCCGAGCCCGAACACCACCACCGGGCCGAACACCGGTTCCTGCACGACGCCGGCCAGTGTTTCGATGCCGCCGGTGATCATGGGCTCGACCAGCACCCCGGACATCCGCCCGGCGAACCGGGCGTGCAGGCGGTCCATCGCGGCGCGTACCTCATCGGCGCCGTGCAGGTCCAGTTCGACGGCGCCGGCTGCCGTCTTGTGCAGCAGGCCGGGCACGTCGGCCTTGAGGACCACGTGCCCGCCCAGTCCGGCCGCCGCGGCCACGGCCTCATCGGGGTCGGCGGCCCGGCGGAACTCCACCATGGGCAGGCCGTAGCAGCGCAGCAGGCCGTCGGCTTCCTCGGCGGACAGCCAGCCGCCGCCCGGCATCCGGGTCAGGAACGAAGCGATGATCGTGCGGGCCTGCCCGGCCCGCACGTCGGCGAATTCCGGCACCGTGCCGGGCGGCCGGGACCGCCAGGCGCCGTAGCGGGCGGCCCGGGCCAGCGCCCGGGCGGCTGATTCGGGGTTGGCGTAGGCGGGCACGGGCGGGGCGGCACCGTCGCCGGGCAGCAGCCGGACGGTCTCGGGCTGGTCCAGCACCACCGCCGTGACCGGGACCGGTAGCCGGGTCGCGGACAGCACCGGGAGCAGGCCGGGCGACGCGCTCTGCACGACCATGGCGATCAGCGCGGCGACGTCCTGTTCGGCGACGATGATGCGCAGCGCCTCGGCGAAGGCCTGCGGGCTGACCGCAGCTGTGGCATCCACCGGGCCGCCCGCCGATGCCGCGGCGGGCAGCACCTGGCGCAGGCGGCGCCGGGCCGGCTCGCTGGTCGCGGCCACGGTCAGGCCGGCGTCGGCGCAGGCGTCGGCGGCGAGCGCGCCCGCGCCGCCGCCGTTGGACACGATGGCGACAGCAGGGCCCGCCGGGACCGGCTGGAAGGACATCAGCACGGCGGCGTCGAGCAGTTCGCCGAAGCTGGTGGTGGCGATGATGCCGGCCTGCTCGAACAGCGCCTGCCGGGTGATCGGCGGCGCGGCGGCCGCCGCGGTGTGCGAGACGGCGGCCCGCTGATCCGGGGCCGACCGCCCGGCGTGCACGGTCAAGATGGGGATCCGGGCGCCGACCCGGCGCGCGGTCCGGGCGAACCGGCGCGGGTTGCCGAACGATTCCAGGTGCAGCACGGCCAGTTCGCTGGTGCCATCGACCTCTAGCCACAGCAGCATGTCGCCAGCTGAGACGTCCAGCTTGGCGCCGAGCGCGGCGAAGCAGGAGATCCCGATGCCCAGCCGCCAGAACTGCTCGAGCAGCGCCGCGCCGACCCCGCCGGACTGGACGGCCAGGCCGACGTGACCGGGGGCCGGGTGGTGTGCGGCCAGGGTGGCCGCTAGCCTGATTTCCGGCACGGCTACGCCGGCCGAGGCCGGGCCCGTCAGCCGCATGCCGCTGCGGCGGGCGGCCGCCAGCAGGCCGGCTTCCTGTGCCTGGGTCAGGCCCGCGGTGATCACCGCCAGCGCCCTGATGCCGCGGTCCCCGCACTGCTCGGCCACCTGCACCACCCGGGCGGCCGGCACCGTCACCACCGCCAGATCGGGCGCCTCGGGCAGCGCGGCCACCGACGAGACGCACGGGATGCCGTCGATGGCGGTGCCGTGCGGGCTGACCGCGTACAGCCGGCCAGCGAAACCGGCGTCGCGGATATTCGCCAGGATGGTCCGGCCGGCCGAGCCGGGACGACGGCCGGCGCCGACCACGGCGACCGACCTGGGTGCCAGCAGCGGCTCCAGGCTGGCCGCATCCGCGCGGGAGTCCCGGCCCGCCACCGCGTCCAGGTATGCACTGGCCTCCCCGACAGCCGCCAGGCGCGGAATCGGCATGGATATGTCCATCACGCCATGACTGAGCGTGCGCCGCAGCGCCAGCCCCGAATCGGCCAGCAGGCGCAGCACGGCGTAGTTGTCCGCCAGCACCTCGGCCGTGAAGCCCTGCACGCCGCAGGCCCGGGCCACCGAAACCAGGTGCTCCAGCAGCAACGTGGCCACACCGCGCCGGTGCATGCCGTCGGCGACGGCCAGCGCCACCTCCGCCGATATCTCATCGGGGCAGAGCTCATAACTGGCCACCCCCGCCAGCTCGCCGTCCAGCAGGCCGAGCAGCGCCACCATGCCGGGACGGCCGTCAAGGCATACCCGCCGGGCCTCAAGCTCGGCGGACACCCGGCTCGCGCTGAAGAAACGGAAGTACAGGTTCTCCGGCGACATCTCCTCATGCAGCCGCCTGACCGCCTCGTAATCCTCCGGGCCGGCCGGCCGGATGGTCAAGGTCGCGCCGTCGGCCAGCAGCGCATAAGAACGCCCGGACTCTCCGGCCGCCGCACGCCCGGTCACCGGTCACCTCCGGCTCCTGCGGCCGCCCCTGTCACGAACCCATCATGCCATCGGCGGAGAGGGCCGGGCATAACCTGCGGCTGGTACAGCGGTGACCGGCCCGCCTGGCTGGCAGCATCGGCTGCCTGCAAGCCGACCCGAACGCCGTCAGCGTGACTGTCCTGGACGGATCGTGTAACTGGATGGCCAGCGAGCACGGCGATACTTGACGAGTTCTCCACGGCACATAACCCGGACAGACAAAGGTGCTCGCTGTCCGGTGCGTACCGGGTCGTGAGCGCCGCACGCGAGGGCGTCCAGCGTGACGCCGCTTGAGCAAAGGGGCCTCTAACGGCCTGTGGTCCAGCGCGGTTCGGTGACCTGCCAGTCCGCGTCCCACGCGGCCAGCCGTCGCCGCCCCAGCATGACGTGAACGGAGAAGCCTGCGCCGAGCAGGATCAGGCCCAGAGCAAGCGGGGTGAGGACGGCAGCGAGTTCGGCCTCGTCGCGCGCCTGCGAAAGCTGGAGCGGCCGGTCGCCGGTCGGCTGTCCGGCCTTATCTACCCACACCATGACCACGCGGCCAGCTCTGGTACCCGGGGGCGCTAGAACCGTGCCGGTACGCCCGGTCCCGTCCGGGGCGGTCCACCTGGCTTGCGCATGTACCTGGTCCTGGCGGTACCGGGCGGCTGGGGCGGTGGCAAGCAGCACCGCCGCCACCTGATGCCAGGCGGCCTGCTGGGCGCGGGCGATACGGGCGGCGCTGCCGTAGGCGGCGTGTCCGCCGGCCACCGCGGTGAGCGGAGCCCCGGCCAGGAACGCGATGACCAGGCCGCCGGCTATCACGGCCTCGATCCGGTCGATGGTCCGCCGGAGCGGGTTGCGGCCAGGCCACAGCCCGCGAACCGCCCTCGCGGATCGCGCCGCAGCTACTGTCGGCCGTCGTATCATCCTGTCCCGCCTTTGCCCCAGGCTCGGCCTACTTCGGTCCTGCGGGCCAGAGGCGATGCTCCCCTTGGGTGGGGACCTTTGCCCTGGAACCGCAAATCGCCGGACTGCCGGCCGGGCTTTGGTGCACTGGTCCTGGCGCATCAGGACGTGCAAACGACCCCATGGATGTCAGGGACCGTCTCCGAGGCGGAGCCCCTGTGCTGGCAGGCCAGGGACAACAGGAATCCTGCCGCTATGCGGCTGCTGCGGGCTCGCGGCGTGCAGGCGGTCGCTCCCTTTCCCCGGTCATGATCAGCGCACCGGTCTGGTCATAGGCATCGGCGCCGACCGCGCGCAGGGCGGCGAGGCTGACCCGGTAGTGGTGACCGCACAGCAGTAGATCCGCTGGATGCGGATGTCCGCGGCCCGCCGGGATAACCACGGTGACCACTGGTCTGGCCGGGCAGCAGCAGGCGCGGTCGGTGAGGAAGAGCCGCCTGGCCGGTCCCGGCTCATCGTTGAGCGGGACGGGATCGGCGCCGTCGTGGTGTGCGGACCAGCTCTTCATGTAACCAGTTCACGATGGCCCGGCGTCGGCGCGTAGGGGCAGAGGTCCTGCCGTACGCCGGCCAAGGGACCGCATGCGGCGCCTGGCCGTGAGGAGCGGCGCCGGCGGGTGAGCCTGCCGTTGCCCGCGCCCGGCCGGTTATTCCCAGCGGAACGCGGCCCACGCGGTGACTGCTGCCGCGACCGCGATTGCGAGGACCACGGCTACGTCCCGCCAGGCCAGCCCGGTGCCCAGCCAGGGGGTCTGCAGGATCCAGGTCACGTAGGTGAACGGGAGAATGTCGCTGACGTGCCGCATGATGCCGGTCATCATCTCGAACGGGGGGCCGGCTCCGGACAGCATCATCATCACGAAGAATCTTCCCGGCCCGTCGAAGGTCAGCGCCACGACCTTCGAGCCGCCCGGCGCGTAGAAGCGGGCACTGTAGGACGCGGCCGGGCACCTAGCGCCGGCGGTGACGCGGTATCCCGCGGTTGAAGCGTCAGGACCAGCGTCACCGCTGGGAGCATCTCCGGCGGTCAGGACCAAAGGCTCTTGATGCTGATGGCCAGGCGAGGCAGCGTGACACAGTGCCGCCGCCGCTCGGCGCGGCAGGACAGGTAAGACGGTGGTCGCTGTGGATCAACTTCATGCCAGCTGGGCATCTGACGAGCTCGGCCCGGCGCTGGTCGCCTTCCTCCGTCCTTGCGCCGGGGTGGAGGCCGTTGTTGTCGTCGACAACGTGTCGCTGGGCCCGGCGATCGGCGGCGTCCGGATGAGGCCGGACGTCACGCCCGGTGAGGTGGCGCGGCTGGCCCGTGCCATGACCGTGAAGAACGCGCTGGCCGGGCTGCCGCATGGCGGCGGGAAGGCCGGCATTGTGGCACCTGGCCTGGCCGCGGCCGGTCACGAGCGGGTGATGCGCGCGTTCGCCCGGGCGATCGGGCCGCTTACCGACTACACCCCCGGGCCGGACATGGGGACCAGCGAGACGTCGATGGCGTACGTCCGCGATGAGATCGGCCGGGCCGTCGGCCTGCCCAGCGTGCTCGGCGGGGTTCCTCTCGATGAGCTGGGCGCGACCGGTTTCGGGTTGGCAGCCTGCGCCGACGCGCTGAGCGAGGCCAAGATGCTGGACCTCGGCGGGGCCCGCGTGGTCATCCAGGGTTTCGGCGCGGTGGGCTGGCATGCCGCCCGCCTGCTGGCCGAACGGGGCGCGGCGATCATCGCCGTCTCGGACAGCCGGGGCGCCACCTGGAATCCCGCCGGGCTTGATGTCGCGGCCCTGCGCACGCACAAGCTGTCCGTCGGGCAGGTAGCAGGGTTTCCCGGCGGCACGGCGGTGCCGCGAGACGACGTCATCGGCTTCGATTGCGAGCTCCTGGTTCCGGCGGCCCAGCCGGACGTGGTGACCACGGACAACGCCGCCAAGATCTCGGCCCGGGTGATCCTGGAGGGCGCCAACATCCCTGTCACCGTCCAGGCCGAAGCCCAGCTCGCCGAGCGCGGCGTGCTATGCGTACCTGACGTGGTCGCCAACGCCGGCGGCGTCATCTGCGCAGCGGCCGAATATCGCGGAGCAGGCCGCACCGAGGCCTTCACCGAGATCACGGAGAAGATCCGCGCCAGCACGGCCGAACTGCTCGACCGCCTCCGGCGCGCCCCGATGACCCCGCGCGCGGCCGCCGATCAAATGGCCAGCGAACGGCTGCGCCGGGCGCTCGCCCTTCGGCGCAGGTTCTGAGAGACCACATGGGCCACTCACAGGTCAGGTTCATCAGCCATGCCGCCCCGACTCCAAGTGCCACCAGCACGAACGCCCCTTTCTGCGACGCCCAGGCACCGACAGCACCGGTAATCAAGGCCCTCAGACTGTTCATGAGGGGACGTTGGTCCCTGACCCGGCCCGGGCGAAGTGCCTAGAGTCGGTATGACGCATAGCCCCGTCAGCTGTGACTTTTCGGGACTTCACCCGCGGCGGGAGGAGTAACAGTGACAAATCCAATCAACGATTCCGCGCCCGGTGACGAGGCCAGGGAGCCGATCGCGGTGTTTCTCCTCGACGACCACGAGGTGGTCCGCCGGGGCGTCCGCGACCTGCTCGAGGCCGAGCCGGACATCACGGTGATCGGCGAGGCCGGCACCGCGTCTTCGGCGCTGGCCCGGATCCCCGCGCTGAAGCCGGATGTGGCGGTCCTGGACGTGCGGCTGCCCGACGGTGACGGGGTGTCGGTGTGCCGGGAGATCCGCTCCCGGATGCCCGAGGTGGCCTGCCTGATGCTCACCTCGTTCGGCGACGACGAGGCGCTGTTCGACGCGATCATGGCGGGCGCGGCCGGGTACGTGCTGAAGCAGAT
>Ga0335085_10017516_pt1 | contig 10319 bp, 11 predicted proteins | sample Lox_Sample_45_FD_206712 | JGI IMG/M metagenome (GOLD analysis project Ga0335085, IMG submission 206712) | Soil microbial communities from Loxahatchee National Wildlife Refuge, Florida, United States - Lox_Sample_4.5 | ecosystem: Environmental > Terrestrial > Soil > Wetlands | place: USA...
CACGTCAGCCATCAGGGCTGGGCTTTTCATCCGCATCGGATGACGCATGGCTGGGCCGTTAAGGGCACGGTGAGCAGCAACAAGGAAACGTGAGCCAGAGGTGGCCGCCCGATGGCGGCAGCCTCAACCTCTGAAAGGGCCTCCATGCCTGACGCGCCGCCCACCACCGTCGAGGACATGTTCGTGCAGACTGCAAGGGCCGTCCGCACCGACGACGGGACCATGACCTTGGTCGGGCTTACCCCGCACACGATCTACTTTTCCGACCGCCCGGAGCGCATCGTCGGACACCTGACGACACACCGGTTCCTTCAGTGGTGGTCGGAGGGTGATGACAGTTTCGCCGCCGACCCGCCTAACGCCGTACTGGCCTGGGGGGAGCCTGGGACAGACGCCCCAGAGGAGGCCGTCGTCGTCATTTCGGATCCGGCCGTCACCGAGGACGGGTTGCGGTACAGCATCCAGACCCTCCAAGGCACTCCGCCGGCACAGGCCGGACCGTGCGTGCTGTTCATCGACCCGCTGGGCCGGCCGCTCTCGCCGGGCTCGGTCGCCGGGGTGCGCCGGCGAGAGATGCGCCGGGACCGTCGGCGGTTCTAGCGCGCCTGATCGTCAGCCTCCTGAGTCCGGGTCGGGAGTCTCGTCGAGGTCCGTGTTATCGATGACCGGCACCGGGTCAAGACCGATCTTCGCGGCGATCCGGCTCAGCAGCTCGTCCTGGGCGGCGAGATGCCCCTGCACATGCGCCACCTCGTGCAGGGTCGCGCTCGCATCGTGGAAGGTCGCCTCCGCGCGCTTGTCCGCGGCGGCGGCCTGCACATTCTGTCCGACCATGATGATGGACAGCAGCACCAGCTGCAGGAAGGTCTGTGCTACCCAGGACACGATCGCCGCGGGACCGGCACGGATCGCGTCCGGGAGGCTGATCAGGTCGAATAGCGCGAACGCGTAGGCACACCACATGCTGCCCACCACCGCCGTGATCGCGATCGCGACCTTTGTGTTGAACCGGTTGACCGCCGAGTCCCTGCGGAATACATCAGCCACCTTTACCGGTCGATCGGCCAGCCGCTCGGCGATGCGCGGATGACGTATGTGCTGGTAGATCGTCATGACCTGGCCTCCCGTCGACTGGCCGGATGTACCTGCAACCTGCTGATGACGATCTGTAAGTTCCCGTAGACGCTTTCGAACTCGTTCAGATCAGCCCGGCAATAACCCGCCCCATCCCCTGCATTGACATAGGTAGTTGAGCGGTATATACCGTTGCTATGAAGACTCGGGCGATGCAGGAAGCGACCTTCCTGATCCTGACGGCGCTGGCCGACAGCAGCCAGCACGGCTACGGGATCATTGCCGACGTCCGGCAGATCTCCGGCGGCCGGGTCAAGCTGAGGGCGGGGACCTTGTATACAGCGCTCGACCGGCTGCGCACCGACGGCCTGGTCGAGGTTGACCGGGAAGAGATCGTGGAGGGCCGGCTCCGCCGCTATTACCGGCTCACCCCGACCGGCACCACGGTGCTCGCCGAGGAGGCGGTGCGGCTACGCGCCAATGCAGCGGCGGCGCTGCGGCGGCTGGACCCGGGACTGGCGGGAGGCATGGCATGAACGGGCAGGACAGGCTGGAGCGCGGGTACCGGCGGCTGCTGGCATGGTATCCGCGGTCGTTCCGGCGCGACAGCGAGGACGAGATCGTGGCGGTGCTGCTGGCCACCGCCGAGGAGGACCAGCAGCGGGTCAGGCTCACCGAGGCGGCGGACCTGATCCGCGGTGCGCTCCGGATGCGGCTGCGCCCTGCCTGCCCGCCGCCGCGTTCTGTGCGGGGCGCGGTCCGGCTGATGTGCGCCGGCGCGGGGGTGCAGCTGGCTGCCGCCATCACCATGATGGTGACCGCGGCCACCGTGAGGGCGGCGGTCGCGAGCCAGCCGGGTCTTGCCGCGGTGCAGCGTAGCCAGGAGTTGAGCCTGCTGACCTTCCGGGAGATCGGCGCGGTGCTGGCGGTCGGCGTGTGGCTCCTGACGGCCTGGGCGATCAGCCAGGGGCGTGATGTGGCCCGGTTCTCCTTCTCGTCCTTCTTCGTCCTCATCACTTTGACCGTGCTCATCGGGCTGGCTCAGCACGGCGCGTCCGACGCTGCGGCCGACATGATCGCCGGTGCGGCCGTCTGGCTCATCGCCCTCGCCGCGATGGTCCTCATCTTCACCCGGCAGTCCAACCGGTACTACCGACAGGCAGTTCAGCCCGCCCTGAATTCATGACAACAAGCCGAGTCCGGCAGCAACGGGCCTAGCTCCCAGCGGAACCGAAACTGATTTGCCCGGCTTCACGGGCGTCGGCCATCATGGCGCATGGGGCATCTTGAGGTCGCGCACGTCGACTATTACCTGCCGGACGGGCGGCTGCTACTCAGCGACGCCAGCTTCCGCGTGGGGCAGGGTGACGTCGTGGCGCTCGTGGGGCCGAACGGGGCGGGCAAGAGCACGCTGCTCAAGCTCGCCTCCGGTGAACTGAAACCGGATTCGGGAACGGTCACGACCAGCGGCGGGCTGGGCGTGATGCCGCAGTTCGTCGGGTCGGTGCGGGATCAGCGGACCGTCCGCGACCTGCTGGTGGCCGTGGCGCGGCCGTCGGTCCGGGCAGCGGCGCTGGCCGTGGACGCGGCCGAGCTTGCCATCATGGAGCGCGACGACGAGGCCGCCCAGCTGGCCTACGCGCAGGCGCTGTCCGACTGGGGCGACGTCGGCGGGTACGCGGCCGAGACAGTCTGGGACATGTGCACGATGGCCGCCCTCGGCGTGCCGTACGAGAAGGCGCAGTGGCGCCAGGTCCGTACCCTGTCCGGCGGCGAGCAGAAGCGCCTCGTCCTCGAGGCGCTGCTGCTCGGCCCCGATGAGGTTCTGCTGCTCGACGAGCCGGACAACTACCTGGACGTCCCCGGCAAGCTGTGGCTGGAGGGCCAGCTGCGCGACACGGCCAAGACCGTCCTGTTCGTCTCTCACGACCGGGAGCTGCTCGCCCAGGCGGCGTCGGTGATCGTCAGCGTCGAGCCCGCCCCGGGCGGGTCGGATGTGTGGGTCCACGGCGGCGGCTGGCCCTCGTTCCACGAGGCGCGCGAGCACCGCTTCGAACGGTTCGAGGAACTGCGCCGCCGCTGGGACGAGAAGCACGCCCAGCTCAAGAAGCTCGTCGTGGACATGCGCCAGTACGCCGCCCGCAGCGATGCCATGGCCTCCCGCTACGCCGCCGCGCAGACCCGACTGCGGATGTTCGAAGAGGCGGGGCCGCCGCCCGAGCCGCCTCGCAAACAGGACATCAAGATGCGGCTGCGTGGCGGCCGGACCGGCCTGCGGGCGATCACCTGCGCTGGCCTGGAACTGACCGGGCTGATGAATCCGTTCGACCTTGAGGTCTTCTACGGCGAGCGGGTAGCGGTGCTTGGCTCTAACGGCTCGGGCAAGTCGCATTTCCTGCGCCTGCTCGCGGGACAGGATGTCGCCCACACCGGCAGCTGGAAACTCGGCGCGCGGGTCGTCCCCGGGTTCTTCGCTCAGACCCACGCCCACCCGGAGCTGGAGGGACGGACGCTAGTGGGCATCCTGTGGGACCTCCACGCGCGCGACCGCGGCGCCGCGATGAGCGTGATGCGCCGCTACGAGCTGGAGCGCCAGGGGGACCAGCGGTTCGGCAACCTCTCCGGCGGCCAGCAGGCCCGCTTCCAGATCCTGCTGCTGGAGCTCCAGGGCTCGACGGCCCTGCTCCTCGACGAGCCCACCGACAACCTGGACCTCGAATCCGCCGAGGCCCTCCAAGACGGTCTGGAGTCCTACGAGGGCACCGTCCTCGCCGTCACCCACGACCGCTGGTTCGCCCGCACCTTCGACCGCTTCCTCGTCTTCGGCTCCGACGGCATCGTCCGCGAGACCTCTGAGCCGGTCTGGGACGAGACCCGGGTCAAGCGCGCCCGCTAGCAGCTGCACTGTAGTGCTGCACTTGCCGCCGGGCCCCGACGGGAGGCGGAGCGGTAGAGTCGGCGTCGTGGCAGATGACTGGCGGGTGACCGTCGCGTTCCGCGATGATGCCGACGTCGAGCAGGCGGTTCGGTCAGTTCGCGAGCATGAGGTGGAAGACGACGTGCGCAGCCGGCTTGGTCACCGCATCGTGATGTCCGTCGATGGTCCCACCGTCTTCCTCTATGCCGGTACCGAGGACGCGGCTCGCGAGGCGGACCGGGTGGTGCGCGAGGTGCTGGCGCAGCACCAGCTGAGCGCCGAGCTCGCGCTCGACCGCTGGCATCCGCTGGAAGAAGAGTGGGAGGACGTGAGCGTCCCGATGCCGGATACCGCCGAGCAGCGGGCAGCGGAGCATCAGCGCCTGGTCGATACCGAGACTCACGACTCCCTCGCGGCCGGGCAGGCCGGATGGGAAGTGCGTGTCGATTTGCCGTCGCATCGTCAGGCGGTCGAGCTCGCTGAGCGGCTGCAAGGAGAGGGGCGCCCGGTGATCCGCCGATGGAAATACCTGGTAGTCGGTGCCAACAACGAGGATGACGCCAGCGCCCTCGCCGAGGCGATCGAGCAGGAGATCCCGGCGAAGGCGTCAGTGCATACCCAGGCGATCCCGATCATCTTCTTCGACGACAGCAAGCCCGCAACCTGAGGAACCCCGGCTATCCACGGCGGCAACAGCTACATGGAACGAGCCGAGACCTGATCGCACCGCGCCTCGGGCCGGAACCAGGCTCGACCTCACACTCCTTCTGTAACCTCCAGAATTGAAGATCGTTTAGCCATACCGTAGCTGCCAGGCGACGAAGGCGAGGATCTGGCAGCAGCTAACGAGACGGGCTGCCGCAGCACGCCCACGATGATCTCCGCGGCGACGCCCAGGTTCTCGACCAGCGCGATCCGTTCCGCCCATGTAAACCAGAACCACCAGTGGCCGCTATCCGAATCGGGCATCGCCACCACATCGCCGTGCGCCGTCGCGTCCGCCGGGTCATACACGGACAGGTACGGCAGCCGCCCGGCCGGCAAGTAAAGATCCGCTTTCCAGCCGTACGCGACGACCTTCGCCGTGAGCGCCTCCAACTGGGTGACTTGCTCCCGTTGCTCGCTGTTCATGACCGCAGTCAAGCTGAGGTCCCTGACGTCGCGTTGAAACCGCGCTGAACCGACGTGGTAAGCGCCAGCCTGGCCGGGGATCGCGGGGCAGGCCCAGGAGGCGCTCGGCGACGATGTTTAGAGCGGTGGTGAGGGGGTGAGCCGGCCCGTAGGCCGGGTGTTGTGCCCGGGTGTCCCTGACCTTGGCCTACGTAGTCTGCATGCCGTCTGACCTGCTGCTGAGATCTCGGCAGTTCTCAACGCCTTCCGACAGATCTTGCGCTGATGTGCCCCCGATGTGCCCCCTGTCAGGAGGACGCAAGCGACGAGTCCAGCGCCCGGTGGTCCTCGCCGGCGAGGCTCAGACCGCGGATTATGAGTCCGCTCCAGACACTCCCTGCGTGTCTATGGGCGTCTATACGCGCAGGTTGCGGGCCACTGTAGGCGGCTGAAGACACCCCCAGACGCACAGACTGCAACCCAAACTGCAAGTGCGACATGAGGCCGCTCGCGATGAGTGAGAGCGTCAAAGGAGGTCAGCAGTGCTGGTGACGTGACTCCGGGCAGTGCCTGAGGCCCGTTCCCGCCCTGGCGCGCGCGGCTGGGTCCTGCTTGGCCGGGTGCGGAGCTCAGGGAAAAGCCCAAGGTTCCCCGTACCGTCCGGGGAGCACAGGCGAGGGAAAGGCTGGGAGGGGTGAATGCCAGTAAACCCTTGCTGATGCCCCGTTATTGGGACTCCCCGGGACGGAAGCAGTACCGGGGTGACAGGGACCGGCCGATGTGAGGCGGCGTGCGGCGGCCAGGGATTGCACCTGGCTGTGGCAGGCACCGCAGTCCCCGGGGTAGAGAGGGCACCCGGCCCCAGCCGTGTCTCACGCGTGCGGAACATGGAAACCTCGCTCGGGTCCGCGCTGGCTGGCGCGGTAGGCCGATCGCAAGAGGGGCGGAACCCCCGGGCGGGACAGGATGCCCAAGAAGCGAAAGCCGGCAGCCGAAAGGCAGCAGGAACCCCGCGCCGCCATCCCGGTTCTTCCGCCGGGGGCGCGGCATAACTGGCCGGATACCGGGCCTGGTGCCCGGGCGCGAAAGCGCGCTGACATGAGGCAGGTGAGCTGGTGAAGCCAAGTGGCCAAGACCGCCGGAACCGAAGGGCAAGTTAGACGCGATGACGGGATACAGCTTCACCACCCCGGTCTGGGAGGGCGGCCGGTGGGTCGTCCCCGCGGTGACCGAGGTGAAGAGCCAGCCCCGGATAGTGAACGGACCGGAGGACCAGCCCCGCGACGCGCCCGTCCAGTGGGACCAGATCAACTGGCGGGTGCAGGAGGAGCAGGTACGGCGGCTGCGGCAGCGGATCTTCACGGCGGCGCAGGAGCAGGACTGGCCGAAGGTCAGGAACCTGCAGAAGCTGATGCTGCGATCACGGGCTAACACGCTGGTCAGCGTGCGGCAGGTGACGCAGCGCAATACCGGGCGCAAGACCGCCGGGATCGACGGGGAGGTCGCTTTGACTCCCGGAGCCAGGGCGCAGGTGGCGGTGCGGGTGCACCAGTCCATCACGTCGTGGCGTCCCCGCGCGGTCCGGCGCGTGTACATCCCGAAGGCATCAAACCGTGCGAAGCTGAGGCCGCTCGGCATCCCCGTGCTGATGGACCGCTGTCACCAGCAGCGGGTCCGTCACGCGCTGGAACCGGAGTGGGAGGCCCGGTTCGAGCCCAGATCCTACGGGTTCCGGCCGGGCCGCGGCTGCCATGACGCGATCGCGGCGATCTACAACGTATGCAAGGGCCCGATGGCCAGCTACGTGTGGGCGCTGGACGCGGACCTGGCTGCGGCGTTCGACAAAATCGACCATGATCATCTTCTCGCCGCCCTCGGGTCGTTCCCCGCCAGGGACATGATCCGGGACTGGCTGAAGGCGGGCGTGTTCGAGGCAGGCAAGGGATTCGCGCCGACGCCGGAGGGGACTCCCCAGGGCGGCGTGATCAGCCCGTGCCTGCTGAACGTCGCGCTGCACGGGCTGGAGGAAGCCGCCGGGGTCCGCTACCGGACCCTCGGCACGCACACCGGGAAGGTCATGCCAGGATCCCCGGTGGCGATCAGGTACGCCGATGACGTGGTCGTGCTCTGCCGCAGCCAGCAGCAGGCCGGACAGGTCAAGGCGCGGCTCACGGAGTGGCTGGCGCCGCGGGGGCTGACCTTCAACGAGGACAAGACGAAGATCGTCCACCTCAGCGAGGGCTTTGACTTCCTCGGGTTCAACATCCGCCGCTACAACCGCAAGCTGCTGATCAAGCCGTCCAAGGCGGCCGTGGGGCGGCTCCGGGAACGGCTCGCGGCCGAGATGCGCATCCTGCGCGGCGGCAACGCGATGGCAGTCATCGCCACGCTCAACCCCGTCATCCGGGGCTGGGCGGCCTACTACCGGGGCGTGGTGTCATCGGAGCTGTTCGGCTCGCTGGACAGCTACCTGTGGAAGCTGCTCTACAAATGGGCCACATGGCGCCACAAGAACAAGCCGAAACGCTGGATCGTCGGCCGGTACTTCGGCAAGTTCAACAAGTTCAGGAACGACCGCTGGGTGTTCGGCGACCGCGACAGCGGCGCCTACCTAGTCAAGTTCTCCTGGACGGCCATCCAGCGGCACGTGCCGGTCACGGGCACGGCATCACCCGATGACCCGGCCCTGGCCCAGTACTGGGCCAACCGGCGGAACAAGGTCAAGCCCCCGCTCGACAAGTACACCCTGCGCCTGCTGACCAGACAGGACGGGCTGTGCCCGCTCTGCGGGGACCCCCTGCTGACCGCCGACCAGCCACCCCAATCTCCCGAGCAGTGGGAACGATGGTGGCTGCACGTCACCCGACGGGCGATAGCCGCCAGCTACCTCGTCCATCACGGAAGACCCGGCCCAGCCGCAGACGGCCACACTCGCCTCGTGCACGCATCCTGCCAGCGCGGGCTGCAAGCCCGCCAGCACAGGAACCCGGCACTTCAACCCGCCACGCCCTTGCAGCTTGCTTGAGCCGTGTGCGAGGACGACCCGCACGCACGGTTCTTAGGGGGCGGGGGCGCGGCAACGCGCTCCCGCTACCCGACCCGGCAGCTGCCGCCCTCTTCGACGGGTATTGGTGCAGTAACGTCAGCGTCTATGGCGAGAATCCAATTGCCATGAGGGGAGTTCACAATCTTCCTGCCAGCCTCCTGCGTATCCAGACAACCACCAGGACGATCACCACGGGAATTATCAGCCGCAAGAACACCAAAGAGCTGGTTCTCTGGGGAGGGTCATACCCGGCCGCGACGCACTCGCGAGGAGGGGAGACCCCGACGCTGAACCTGACGCCGAAGTGGGCACCCCCCGCCGTCAGGATCACGTAGCTTTCCTCGGAACCTGCGTTCGCCGGGACCACCAGGGTCACGGGGATGCTCGCTGATGCCCCGGGGAGGATTTCGGCCGGGGAGACTTTCAGCCACGTCATGGCATCCGCCGGATTGGCCGAATACGTAACATTCAGCGGGGAGTCTCCCGTGTTCTTCGCGTTCAGGGGAGTCATCGGGTAGCTGTGCCCGGGGGAGGCGGAGCCCCGGATGCAGATCAGTGGGTTCACGTCTTCCTCTGTTCACCGGGCTGCTCGGCGGCTGCGCGGCGTATACCTGGGGCGACCGGGCGCTGGCGCTGGCGGGGTCGGGCTTCGGGAACCTCATCGGCGGCATCGCCCTGGTGACCTCCATCCGGCTGCTGCAAATGCCGCACCGGATCGCCGAAGAGCGAACCCAGCGCTAACCGTTCGCTGCCGGGCCGCCGCGGTCAGCGGAGTCAAACTCCCCCGTCCCGTCCGGCGTCCCCTGCCCAGGGATCTCCGGGTAGCGGTGGCTTCCGCTGGCCGGCACAACGCCGGGATGCCCATCGCCGGACGACATCAGCTCGATCTTCACGTAGCGCGTGATGTCTTTCCACTGGGTGGCGACCAGCGCGTCCGCGAGCGCGCCAGCCAGCGCGAATCCTGCCTTGCCCATCACCACGTCCTCCTTCGGCCGTCATAGTCCCCTAAGACTGCCCTGCCTGGGCCGATGAAACTCGCCAGGCAGCGATGCCGTGCCCCCGATTGCGATCATGGCGATGAGTGCCAACGAGCTGTCAGCCGCTACCCGCAGCAGACCGATGATCTCCTCGGTGTGAACGAGAGGCAGCAAGGTCTATGTCGGTCGTACAAGCAGGTCAGCAGGCCAATGTGGGACGATGACAGCCGTATCCGGTCGGTGCGGTTCCTGCACTTGCTGCTGCACTGCCGGGCTTCTGTTGGCGCTTAATACTGCAACGGCACTTAGTGGTCTTCTCGGCCGTGGATTGATCGCGGAGAGAGGACCGCGAGCGCCGTTCAGCCTGGCGTGCAGGTGACCGTCTGGGGCACACTCGTCCCGTGGAACCAGTCAGTGACGATTCTGCGTTCAGCTCTGTCCGGTCATTGGTCCTGACTGGTGAATACCTCGATGGCATTCCGGGGGCAGAAGTCCCTGCTCCCGAAGGCCGCCAGTACTTCAGCGCTGCTGAGGGCCGGTCCAGGCGGATCTACCAGCGCGATAGTCGCGAGTACCTGCATGCACGCCAGGCGGGACTGCTCGAACGGCTGCCCGCCTTGGTGCCGGCCCCGGCTGATGCCGTGGAGGAAGCCGAGGATCTCCTCGGCTGCCGTCTCCCGCCGCTGCTGAGGCGCTTGTACCTGGAGATCGGCAACGGGGGATTCGGCCCGGGGTACGGCATGCTCGGGCTGAGGGGCGGCCACCGCGACGACACCCGCCAGTCGGCGCTGGGCTTGTACCGCCAGGCGCACAGCACCTCCTCCCCGCACTGGTCATTCCTTCCCGCGGGCCTGCTGCCCATCTGCTACTGGGGCTGCGGCATCTACTCGTTCATCGACTGCTCCCGCCCGGAAGGGCCGATGTGGGGCTGGGACCCCAACCCCGGTCCCGTTGACCGGCAGGCGCTTTTCCCGCAGCCCCTCGCCCTGGCCGGATGGCTCGACCGGTGGGTCCGCTGCACGCTCTGCCAGCCGGCCCTGGTCCGCGATCCGGACACGCAGCAATGGCGCGGCGCGACAGAGCAGGAGTACGCACAGTGGGCCGAGATGGAAGAACCGGCGAACTGACGACATGGCCACCCTGGCAGCGCCGCTGGGGGCGGGCAGCGCTGCTAGCCGCCGGCTTTAGTGAGCGC
>Ga0335085_10017519_pt1 | contig 10318 bp, 4 predicted proteins | sample Lox_Sample_45_FD_206712 | JGI IMG/M metagenome (GOLD analysis project Ga0335085, IMG submission 206712) | Soil microbial communities from Loxahatchee National Wildlife Refuge, Florida, United States - Lox_Sample_4.5 | ecosystem: Environmental > Terrestrial > Soil > Wetlands | place: USA: Florida...
CGTCTGCGTCGGCTCAACATCAACCGTGGCCGCGGCAAAACTATTCACCTTGAACGTCAGAAAGATCACGAAGAATCCGATCGCGACCAGAAGATCGCCTGCGATGACGACCGCGGGAGGAACATGAGACCATCCGAAGCGGTGATCGAGTCCAGGGATGATGAGCTCGGGGAGAAGCAAAACGGTCAACATGGCCACGATGATCTTCTGGCTTCGTTCTGTCTCCGCAACTGGTCCCCGGCGCAGCCTGCGTTGAATCAGAGCCGGATCGTGCTTCAGGAAATATCTGCCACCGAACGCCATTAGCGCCCCGAACATTCCCCAAAGCACCCAGGCTTGCCAGAAGTTCAGCGTACCGGCAGGAAGGAACAACACGCCGGGAAACACCACAAAGAACCTCAGGAAAAACAGTAATACGCTTCTCGAAGGCTTGGCCACTGTCGCAATATCAACCTCTGCGTGTACCTAGCCTCCCTATACACCTCCCGACAGAATTGCGCAGTGATGTTTTCACGAGATCGTTGCATATGGACTAAAGGCCTATTTCGTGGAACCATTCCTCCAGCATTCGCGTATCAACATCTGCGGGCAAACCCATGCAACTACAAATTGAAGGCCTCTCCAAGCGCTATCCCAACGGCACGCAGGCGCTGCAGAATGTCTCCCTCACCATTCCGCAGGGCATGTTCGGACTGCTCGGCCCCAACGGTGCAGGAAAGTCCACGCTCATGCGAACGCTGGCCACACTGCAGGAGGCTGACAGCGGCAGCGCGCGCCTCGACAGCATCGACGTGCTGCGCGACAAAGACGACGTCCGCAAGCTCCTCGGATACCTGCCGCAGGAGTTCGGGCTGTATCCCAAGGTCACGGCGGAGACGCTGCTGTCGCACTTTGCCGAGCTCAAGGGAATCGAGAACTCCAGAGAGCGCCGCGACGTCGTCCACGCGTTGTTGCGCCAGACCAACCTGTGGGACCATCGCAACAAGCCGCTGGGCAGTTTTTCCGGCGGCATGAAGCAACGCTTCGGAATCGCGCAGGCGTTGCTGGGCAATCCCCGGCTCATCATCGTGGACGAGCCGACCGCCGGTCTCGATCCCGAAGAGCGGGTACGCTTCCACAATCTGCTGGCGGCCATCGGCGAAAGTGTCATCGTGATTCTCTCGACGCACATCGTCTCCGACGTAAGCGACCTGTGCCGCCACATGGCGATCATCCACCAGGGACGAGTGCACGCCGCCGGCGATCCCACAACGTTGGTCGCAGAACTCAACGGCCGGGTATGGCGCAAGGCTATCGCCCGCTCCGAGCTGGCTGACTATCAGCAACGTTTCCAGGTCATCTCGATGCGCCTTTTCGGCGGCCGCAACGTGATTCACGTGTTGCAAGACGAACTGCCCGAGGCCGGGTTCGAACCGGTCGTCCCCGATCTCGAGGATTTGTACTTCGCGACGATCAAGGGTTTTAACGCCGGAGCGGCGAACTGATGAGTACAGTGTCGTCGCAACCGGGTCTCGTCCGCGAAACCGATGACCTCCGAGCGCCCGGCCCGACTGGTGCGCGAAAGGCGCGCTTCTTCAGCATCTTTCTCTTCGAATTTCAGCAGCGCCTGCGCCGGATCTCGACCTGCGTGTACTTCGTGGTCTTCTTCGCGCTCGGCCTGTTGTTCACGCTGATGTCGGGTGGCGCCTTCGCCAACGCCAGCGTCGATTTCGGCACCGGCGGCAAGGTGCTGATCAACTCGCCTTACGCCCTGAATGGCGTCATCAGCTACATTTGTTTCTTCGGCATCGTCATCACCGCCGCCATCGCCGGGCAGGCGACCTATCAGGACATCCATTCCCGTTCCACCGACTTCTTCTACACCGCGCCCATCAGCAAGTTTGACTATCTTGGCGGACGCTTCCTCGCCGCATTTGCGGTGCAGGTTGTCATCTTCGCCAGCGTCGGCCTGGGCGCGTGGATCGGCATCGTGACGCCGTGGCTCGACAAGACGCGGGTCGGCCCGCAGATCGTCGCCGCCTACTTTCAACCGTACCTGATTAATGTTCTGCCCAACCTGCTGTTCCTGACCGCAATTTTCTTCGCGCTGGCGACGCTTTCGCGCAAGATGCTGCCGGTGTACGTGGCCAGCGTGCTGGTGCTGATCGCCTATTACGCCTTCGCGCAGAACTCAAACTCGCTGACCGGCAACATGCGCATGGCGCTGTTCGATCCTCTGGGCGGCGCGGCCATCGACCGCATCACCCGCTACTGGACGCCCTTCCAGCGCAACACGCAGCTGATCCCGCTGGGCGGAATTCTGCTGGCTAATCGCGCGCTGTGGCTGAGTGTCGGCGCCCTCTTCTTCGGCTTCGCTTATGCGAAGTTCAGCTTCGCCTATCCCGCCGAACGCAGCCGGTCGCGAAAGATTGTCGAAGAGAAAGAAGTGTCTCCCGCGACGGATTCCTTGCCCATCGCGCATCCTGCGTTCTCAACCACTGCCTCGCTGCGCCACCTCATCTCGCTCACGCGAATTCAGTTCATGGAAACGACGAAGAACGTCTTCTTCGTCGTGCTGATGCTGGCGGGCTTCCTGTTCGCGATCGCCACCGCATCGGGCATCCTGACTCCCGAACCCATACGCACCTATCCCGTGACCCACCAGATGCTGCTCATGGCCGGGGCCGGTTTTTTCATCTTCGCCATCGCCATCATCATTTTCTATTCGGGCGAACTGGTGTGGCGCGAGCGTGACGCCCAGCTCAACCAGGTGATGGACGCCTTGCCGCTACAGCGTTGGGTCCTGTTCTGCTCCAAACTTTGCGCGTTGATGCTGGTGCAGGTGCTGGTGGTCGTGACTATTTGCGCAGCCGGCCTTGCGGTGCAGCTCGGGCAAGGCTTCTACCACTTCCAGCTCGGCCTCTACTTCCGCGAGCTGTTCCTGAACCGCCTGACCGAGCTCTGGATCCTGTGCGTGCTCGCGATCTTCGTGCAGACGGTGGTCAACAACAAGTATCTGGGCCATTTCGTGATGGTGCTGTACATCGTGGCGACAATCGCCCTGCCGCCCGCGGGTTTCCAGGATTATCTGTATCGGTTCGGGCAGACACCGCCCGTCACCTATTCCGACATGAACGGCTACGGACCGTTCCTCCAGCCGCTGATCTGGTTCAGGCTGTATTGGGGGATCGGGGCGGTGCTGCTCGCCATCGTCACGAATTTGCTTTGGGTGCGAGGGACCGAGAGCAGTTGGCGCGTCAGAACAAAGCTTTTCCGCGAACGACTTTCCGGCACGTCGATGGCCGGCGCGACCGCATGCATCGTGCTGATGCTAGGCGTCGGCGGCTTCATCTTCTACAACACGCACATTCTCAATCCCTACCGCACGACCTTTCAGATCGACGACGCCCGCGCGCAATACGAGAAGCTCTATGTGAAGTATTTCGCGCTGCCGCAGCCGCGCATCACCGACGTGACCACCGAGGTCGACTTCTATCCCGAGCGGCGTTCGGTCAACGTCACCGGCAACATGTGGCTGGAAAACAAGACTGCCTCCGACATCGATCGCGTTGCCATCACCATCTGGCCGGGAAATCTTGCACCGCTCCCGCGTCCGCACATCAAAGTCAATCGCCTCAGCTTCGCCGGCGGTCAGACGGCGCTGATCGAAGACCCGTCGCACGGCTTTTATCTTTTCAAGCTGCCGGCGCCATTGCCGCCGCATGCGTGGATTCAGCTCGATTTCGCGCTCCAGTACGACAATCCCGGATTCGAAAACTCCCGGCCAAACACCGACATTGCCGAGAATGGCAGCTTCATCACCGACAGCTATCTTCCCTACATCGGATATTCGCCCATTGTCGAACTGACCGACGACAGCACGCGCCACAAGCATGGGTTAGAAAAGCCGCGGCGTCTGCCGACGCTGGATGATGTCGCCGCGCGCCGTTACAACAGCGGCAGCTTCGATGCGGACTGGATCAACTTCGAGGCCACCCTCTCGACCAGCCCCGACCAGATCGCCATTGCGCCAGGATATTTGCAGAAGGAGTGGGTACAGGACGGCCGCCGCTACTTCCATTACAAGATGGACGCGCCCATGCTGAACCTGTACTCGTTTCAATCGGCGCGCTATCTCGTGAAGCGCGACAAGTGGCACGACGTTAACCTCGAGGTCTACTACCAGCCGGGACACGAGTTCGACCTTGACACGATGATGGAGAGCATGAAGGAGACGCTCGCCTACTGCTCGGAGAACTTCAGTCCCTTCCAATTCCATCAGCTGCGAATCATCGAATTCCCAGGCTACGGCACGTTTGCCGAGTCATTTGCCAACACCATTCCCTTCTCCGAAGCGATCGGCTTCATCACCAAGCCGGGGAGCAAATCGACCTCCATCAACCTGCCATTCTATGTCACGGCGCACGAGACCGGGCACCAGTGGTGGGCGCATCAGGTGATCTCGGCTTATGTGCAGGGCGCGACCTCGATCGACGAAACCATGGCGCAGTACACCGCGCTGATGGTGATGAAACATCACTTCGGCGCCGACTCGATGCAGCGCTTCCTGCGGTTCGAACTCGATCAGTATCTGCGCGGCCGCGGGCAGGAGCGCAATGAAGAGAACCCTCTGTACACGGTCGATCCCAACCAGGGCTACATCCACTACCGCAAGGGCTCGCTGGTGATGTACGCGTTGCAGGACTACATCGGCGAAGACAAGGTCAACGAGGCGATCCGCGGATTCCTGAACCAGTTTGCCTTCAAAGGCCCGCCGTACCCGACGTCGCTCGACCTCGAGGGCTACTTCCAGAAGGTCACGCCGCCGCAGTATCAGTACCTGTTCGACGACCTGTTCCGCAAGATCACCATCTACGAGGTCCGGGCGGTGTCGGCCGACTACGTCAAGCAACCGGACGGCAAGTACCAGGTGCATTTGACGGTCGAAGCGAAAAAAATCCGCGCCGACGGCCGCGGCGAAGAGCATCCGATTCCGATCGACGATTGGATCGACATCGGAGTCCAAGGCGCCGATGGGAAGTATCTGTACCTGCAAAAGCAGAAGATCGGGCAGGATAAAACCGAGTTCACGCTGACCGTGGACCAGCTTCCCGCCAAGGCCGGCATCGATCCGCTCAACAAGCTCATCGACCGCAACCCGGACGATAACGTCATCGCGGTGGCGAAGCGTTAGCGTTACGATTGGAGCTTCCGGAGAAGCTCAATGCGTATCCCGCGATCGAAGGTCGGATGGGCGTTTGTTGCCGTCTATCTGGTAACGGCCGCTTATCTCATTTACCTGGCCTTCACCTGCGTCGGCTGGGTGTGCGACATCGTTGAGTTTCCGGCCGCGGTTCCCTTCGGATTGCTCTACCTCGCCCTGCTGAAATGGCTGAATCCAGTTTTCGCCTTCGGAAGCATCACCTACTCGCCGTTCAGGAACTGGTTCTTCATCGTTCCGACGCTGATCGGAAACTCGGTCGTCTTCTACTGGCTCGGAGTGGGCATCGGGAAAGTGTACGCAAGGTTCCATAGGAAGGCGCCGGTGTGAGATTCGCACGTTCCGTAGAGAGCCCGCGGGGCTGAGATTCTCAAGATTTCAGAAGCCGGCACTGTGCGGGATGATCGTGATCGCGCCGCCGCGGGTTCCGCTTTGAGTCGAAGCCCGGAGGGCGTGCATGATAGCCCAGTGTGGAGGTCGCGCAGCGACCGGAACGCTGGGTACCGTACCGATTAGTGATCCCGAGTCCCTCGGGGACGACATTCGCTGCGCAGCCATGTGCCGTCGGCTAAACAGAGTGCTGAAAAACTCACTATGCCTTGCGAGAGGAATGAGATAAGAAGGAGGCATGCGAGGAAACGATCAGCAGCAGGATGGGGTATTCAGCTACGTGAGTCTGGAACAGCGGGTGCCGGCGGATCATCCCTTGCGGGCGATTCGCAAGCTGGTGGATGAGGCGTTAGGCGAGTTGTCGCCACGCTTCGAGGAGCTGTACGCCAGCACCGGTCGGCCGTCGATTGCGCCGGAGAAGCTGTTGCGCGCGCTCTTGCTGCAGGCGCTGTACGGCAAACGCAGCGAGCGGCTGTTGATGGAGGAGTTGGATTACAGCTTGCTGTTTCGCTGGTTCGTGGGGCTGGCGATGGACGACGCGGTGTGGGACGCAACCGTGTTCAGCAAGAACCGGGAGCGGTTGATGGAAGGCGAGATTGCCAGCCGGTTCTTCCAGGCGGTGCAGGGACACCTGCAGCGCTCGGGGCGGATGAGCGACGAACACTTCACGGTGGATGGGACCATGCTGGAGGCGTGGGCCAACCGACGCAGTTTTCAGCCCAAAGCGGAGCCGCCGCAGCGGGGCAGCGGGCAAGGCGGCAAGCGACTGCTGCGCGACACCCATGAGAGCCGCACCGATCCGGAGGCGCGGCTGTATCGCAAGTCGAATGCGGGAGCGGCCCAGCCCAGCTATCTGGGACACGTGCTGGCGGAAAACGATCATGGTCTGATCGTAGGCGCCTGTGTGACCGAAGCCGGCACGCGAGCCGAGCGCGAGGCGGCCTTGCGCTGGTTGGACCAAGCCCGCAGCCAGCCGTCGCGGACGCTGGGCGCGGACAAGCAATATCAGGAGCGGGAATTCGTAACCGCCCTGCGACAACGGGGCATTGTGCCCCACATTGCGGAGTACGAACAGGGAAATCTGCGACGACGCAACAGCCTAGCGGCGGAAGAGCGGAATAGTTTGGGGTTTGTACAAAGTCAGAGGAAGCGGAAGTTGGTGGAGCAATGCTTTGCCTGGATCAAACACTGGGCTGGCTTCCGGCAGGTGAAATTGCGCAGCCGACGGCGGGTGGAGGTGGTTGTTTCAGATCGCAGCTGCCGCCTATAACCTGGTACGGATGACCCGACTCCGGGCGGTAGCGGCATGAACTCAGCCGCTGGCCGCGGGGCAAGCAGCGCAGCAGCGAGATCGACAGGACGACAGCTCCCCAAAAAACTCGTTGGCCGGCATTCGGTAGCCGAATTACCGAGTTTTTCAGCACTCTGTGAAGCCGACTCCGCGCTTTTTTCTGCACGCAACCCAGGACTCCCCTGCGCTTCGTCCTGGGCTGTCATGACACGCCCTCCGAGCTTTAGACCTCATTATTGTGAGTGCGGATACGAGGAGGCCACATTGTCGACCGCAGTCCACGTGCCTAGGCCACGAAGTACTTCGCATTGGGGTGGTGCACGATGATCGCCGACGTGCTCTGCTCCGGCTCCAGCAGGAATCCCGTCGTCAATCGCACGCCGATCGTCTCGTCCGGATGCAGCAGCGCGAATAGCTTCGTCTGGTCCTCCAGGTTGGGGCACGCGGGATAGCCGAACGAATAGCGCGAGCCGCGATATTTCTGATGGAACAGGTCGCGGATGTGCGGCGAGTCGTCGCCCGCAATGCCCATCTCCTCGCGAATTCGCTTGTGCGACAACTCTGCCAGCGCCTCGGCTGTCTCGACGCTGAGGCCGTGCAGGTAGAGGTATTTCGTGTACTCGCCGCCCTCGAAGAGCTTTTGCGTCTCCTGCGACGCCTTTTCGCCGATGGTGACGCACGACATGCCGAGCACATCGATTGCGCCGCGGCGCTTGGGCAGAAGGAAGTCCGAGATGCACAAGCCGCGTCCTTCGCGCTGGCGCGGGAAGGTGAAGCGCAGGCTCTCCAGCGGCAGCGTCTCGTCCTCCGTCCAGCCCTCGGGCATCTTGTAGACGATCACGTCGTTGCCATCGCTCTGCGCGCCGAAGTAGCCGTACACCACCTTCGGCTCGAACCAGCCGGCGGCGATCACTTCCTCTTGCAGATCTTTCAGCACGCCGCGGTACTTCGTCTCTACCAGCCGCGCGTAATCTTCCTGCGACGCCGTCTTCAGCTGCCACTGGTTCTTGAACAGCGCCGTCTCGTTGATGTACTGGAAGACTTCGCGCAGATCGAAGTCCTGCGGCTTGAGCACGCGCACGCCCCAAAACGGCGGATTGGGAATGTTTGGCGCGGGCGGAATCTCGATACTCGGCGCAGTCGCACCATCGCCACCCGCTCCCGCAACCGCCGCGCGCGCGAACTCCTTCACCACCTGGCCTTCGGCAATGCGTTTCTCGCGCTCGCCATTCGGCGACGAGAGGTCTTCCATCAGGTGCAGCCCGGCGAAGGCGTCGTCGGCATAGAAGACGCCGCCGTTGTATTCGCGCCGCAGATCGTCTTCGACGTACTTGCGCGTCAGCGCGGCGCCGCCGCAGATCACCGGGAAGTCGAGCTTCTGGTGGTGCAGGTCCTGGACAACGTACTTCATCTCCAGCGTGGACTTCACCAGCAGACCGCTGAGCCCGATCGCGTCTGCCTTCTGCTCCTGCGCGGCTTTGATGATCGCGTCCGACGGCTGCTTGATGCCGAGATTCACCACTCGGTATCCGTTGTTGCTGAGGATGATGTCCACCAGGTTCTTGCCGATGTCGTGGACGTCGCCCTTCACTGTCGCGAGGACGATGGTTCCCTTCTGCGAGCCCTCGATCTTTTCCATCTTCGGCTCGAGATATCCGACCGCGGCCTTCATCACACCGGCCGAGTCGAGCACTGATGGCAGCTGCATCTTGCGCGCGCCAAACAGGTCGCCGACCGTCCTCATGCCGTCGAGCAGGATGTTGTTGATCAGGTCGAGCGGCGTGTAGTTGACCAGCGCTTCCTCAAGCAGTTCGTCGAGCGACTTCTTCGCCGCGCCGTCGCCCACCGACTTCTCGCCGTTGATGATGGCCCACTTCAGCTTGTCCTCGACCGACAGTGTATCGACATGTGCCGTCGTCTTCTCTTCCTTGCCCTTGGTGCCGGCGAAATGCTGCATGTAAACCTGCAGCGGGTCGCCATTGGACGAGTCGAAGAAAATCAGCTTGCGCGCGAGATCAACTTCTGCTTCAGGAATCTTGTACAAAGGATAGATTTTGCTGTAGTTAACGATGGCCATATCGAGGCCGTGATCGACCGCCTCGTGCATGAAGACGCTGTTTAGGATGCGCCTCGAATAGACGTTCAGCCCAAACGAAATGTTCGAGACGCCGAGGATCGTCTTCACCTCGGGCAGCTCCTGCTTGATCGCCTTGACGGCCTTGAGCGTCTCGATACCGGCGGTGCGGTACTCTTCCTGCCCGGTCGAAATCGGCAGCGTGAGCGCGTCGAAGATAAGGTCGCAGGGTCGAATGCCGTACTTGTTCACCGCCAGGTCGAAGATGCGTTTGGCGATAGCGAGCTTCTTCTGCCAGGTCAGCGCCATGCCGTCTTCGTCGATGGTCAGGGCGATGACGGCCGCGCCGTAGCGCTTCGCCATCGGCAGAACTTTGGACGTGCGCCTCTCGCCGTCCTCCAGGTTGATGGAGTTGATGATCGCCTTACCCGGGATGCGCTTAAGCGCCTCTTCAATGACGTCGGCCTCGGTGGAATCGACGGTGATGGGCGCGGGCACTCGCGTGGCGATTTTCTCGAGGATGTTCGAGATGTAGCCCTTCTCGTCCTCGCCCACGATGGCGCAGCACAGGTCGAGCATGTGCGAGCCTTCATTCACCAGCTTCTTGGCGAGTGTGAGGATGCCGTCGTAGTCCTGCGCGCGCACCATGTTCTTGAAGTGCTCGACGCGCGTGGTGGTGTTCATCTCCTCAGCCACGACTAGGGGCTTGGGGTCGAGGTCGAGCGGGACCATGGAGTACGCGCTCGCTGCCGCTGCGACGGACTTCACATCGCGCTTCAGCGGCTCGAGATTCGCACACGCCTCGGAGACTGCCTTGATGTGTTCGTAGGTGGTGCCGCAGCATCCGCCGACGATACGCACGCCGTACTCGGTGATGAACTGCTTGTGATAGTCGGCGAGTTCCTGCGGCTGCAACGCATACACAGCGCGGCCGCCGACGTTTTGCGGCAGGCCGGCGTTCGGGAGCACGGACACCGGGCGCGTCGAATTCGCGCCCAGATAGCGCACGCCGTCGTTCATCTCTTTCGGACCCGTGGCGCAATTCATGCCGATCACGGCGACATCGAACATCTCCAGCGTGGTGAGCGCCGCGCCAATTTCGGTACCGAGCAGCATCAGGCCGGTCGCTTCCAGCGTGACCTGCACCTGCACGGGGACGGTCTTGCCGGTCTTCTTCAGCGCGTCGAAGATGCCAACAAGTCCGGCCTTGGCTTGCAGGATGTCCTGGCAAGTCTCCAGCAGCAGCACATCGACACCGCCGTCGATCAGCGCGACCGCCTGCTCGGTGTAAGCCGCGGCCATGTCGTCGAAGCCGATGTGGCCGAGCGAGGGCAGCTTGGTCGTCGGGCCCATCGAGCCGGCG
>Ga0335085_10017520_pt1 | contig 10317 bp, 7 predicted proteins | sample Lox_Sample_45_FD_206712 | JGI IMG/M metagenome (GOLD analysis project Ga0335085, IMG submission 206712) | Soil microbial communities from Loxahatchee National Wildlife Refuge, Florida, United States - Lox_Sample_4.5 | ecosystem: Environmental > Terrestrial > Soil > Wetlands | place: USA: Florida...
ACCTCCGGCCGCAGCAGCAGGTCGAGGAAGACGGCCGCGTCGAAGCCGCGCGCCAGTCGCTGCGCCTCCAGGCTGGTGTTGAGCACGCTGCCGAACTCGGCGGAGAGGGCGGTGCTGGCCAGCGCCGCCAGCACCAGGTTCGACAGATAGAGCCAGGCCAAGCCGGGCCAGTCGCGCCGGGCCAGCGCTGCCCCTCGTCCGACGTATCCTCCGCTCCGGGCCATGCTCTTCCTTCCTAGATCAGCCACGACACGATCTGCGCCATCCACTGGTTGAAGAGGAGCCAGTAGTTGTGCAGTTTGCGCGCCGCGGTGGCGTCGGGTTTGGCGGTGCGGCTGTTGTTGAACAGGTCGCGGTCGAGATCGATGAGGTGGTCGGGGTCCACCTCGGCCGAGACCACCTTGGCCTTCTGGTCGTAGGTGTAGCGCACCCAGCGGTCTTTGCCGTCCCAGTTCTCGCGCACCACCTGCCCGTCGTCGAAGCGCACCTCCACCGTGACCGGGAAGAGGAAGTCGCCCTTGCGGTGCACCAGCACCTGGTTGCGCCACACGCCGCCCAGCCCACCTCCCGGCTTCCACCAATCCACCGGGGAGGAGGAGACGCTGAGCACCTCGTAGTCCAGCACCTGGGTGCCATAGACGGCCTGGTCGAAGAAGGGGCGCAGGTCCTTGCGCCCGGAGACCTCTTCCACGGTCTTCAGGAAATCCTCCCCGGTGGGATGGGTGAAGCGGTAGCGCAGGAAGTAGGTGTGCAGGGCGCGGCGCATCGTCTCCTTGCCCAGCATGCCGTCCAGGGTGTGCAGCACGCTGGCGGTCTTGCCGTAAGTGACGTTGCCGTAAGCGCCACCGGTCATGAACTGCCAGGCCTTGCGGGTGATGGGATCGGTGTCGGGCGAGCGCGCGTAGAAGGTGTGGGCGAAGAGTTCGGTGTCGCCGGCGGTGGCGCCCCAGAGATCGAGCAGCGAGCGGTCGGGGCCGTAGAGCTCGTCCATGATGCTGGTCTCGCTGTACTGGTTGATGCCCTCGTCCAGCCAGGCCTCCTCGAACTCGTTGGTGGCCACCATCCCGTACCAGTACTGGTGGCCGTACTCGTGCACCGTGACCACCTCGGGCTCGAGCAGGCCGCGGGGCATCCACCAGGTAGTGTCAGCGGTGAACAGCGTGGGGTACTCCATGCCGCCGGCGCGGGAGTCGGGATCGGGATCGACCAGCGTGATCTGCTTGTAGGGATAGGGGCCGAACCAGTGATCGAAGTAGTACATGGCCTGGCGCAGGGCGGTGAGATACCGCTGCGTCTGCGCGGCGTGCGGGCGCAGTACCAGGGCGCGCATCTTCACCGGGCCGGCGCTGCCGGGGAAGGTCGCCTCGGCGACCACGAAGCGCGGCGAGGCGGTCCAGGCGAAGTCGTGGATGTCCTCCCCGTGCCAGGTCAGGGTGCGGGTGCCGTCGGGATGGTTGCGGCTGCCGACCTCGATGCCGCTGGCCCCGGTCACGTAGTTCTGGGGCAGCGTGAGCTGCACGTCGTACACCCCGAAGTCGCCGAAGAACTCGGTGTTCAGGTGGAACTGGTGGCAGTTCCAACCGCCGTGCCACCACACTCCCACTTTGGGGAACCACTGTGCCCCCATCACGAAGTCGTGCATGTAGCCGGTGCGCGCCACCACCTCGGGAAAGACGTCGTAGAACTTGATGTGAAAGGTGACCGACGCCCCGGGCGGCACCGGCTTGGGCAGCTTCACCTCGACCACGCTGCGGTCGTCGGCGTTGTCGTCGTCGGGATGGATGAACTGCAACTGCCCGGTGAGGTCGCCCATGCCCTCCACCGTCATTTGCTGGATGTTGATGGCGCCGCGGTACTTCTCCTCCCACGCGTAATCGGGAGCGTCGCGGTGCAGCTCCCGCACCCAGGTGGACTGCGGCTGGAAGCCGTTCAGGTACATGTGAAAGGGGAAGGTGTCGAGAGGCCGGCCGGTGAGATTGCGATACACCAGGGTCTCGGTGGCGTCGAGGGTGTGGGCCTTCTCGTTGTACTTGGCCTCGATGGTGTAGTGCACCACGCGCTGGGAGAGCGGCTTGCCGTCGGCAGAATAGACGGCGGCGGGATTCACCGCCTGCTCCCAGGTCTGGGCGCGGGCGGCGCCCAGCGCCAGGAAGATCGCGGCGGCGAGCAGCAGGCTGTGGGCTCTCGGCACGCGCGGCATTGTATCGCAGCAGCTCACTTCCCCAGCTTCTCCAGCTCGGCGGTGGCGGAATCGAGGAGCGCGGCCTCGTTCTCCAGCACCTTCGCCACGCGCAGGATCTCGCTGTCGGCCTCGGCCCAGCGTTTCTGCTCGATGGCCTCGCGCACCCCCGGCACCGTCTTCACGTCGTAGCCGGTATAGACGCCGGGCGCGTACAGCAAGTGCTGGTACCAGGGACGCCGGGGCAGGCCCGCGGGATCGGTGAGCTTGCGCTCGCTCTCCAGCAGGGTGGCGTTGAGCGCCTCCAGCGAGGCGGGGGGCAGGGCCGCACCCGCGCGCTCGCGCGCCTGCGCCAGCGCCTTCTGGTAGCGCGCGGCGCTGCGCGTGAGCGCGTCGGCCGCGTTCTCCAGGGGAGCGAAGTCGAGGTGCGGCGGCACCTCCTCGCGCCCCGGCGCCACCGTGGGCCGGCGCGGGTCCATGGCGGCACGGAAGACACCTTCGTCCAACTCCCGGTCGCGCTCCCGCACCTCCTCCTGCTGCTGCTGGAGCAGCCCCTGGAGCTGCTTCAGGTAGAGATGCACGGTGTCGGCCAGGTCGGTGAATTCGTAGGGCAGGACCTCGGCGTCGGCCAGGCGGAGCACGGCCGTGCCGGCGGTCTGCGCCAGCGCCCGCCCGTACACGAAATCCTTGTCCGAAAAGTGCGTGTACCAGTAGAAGTCGTCGTAGATGGAGTGGTAGATGCCGCCCGGGTCCTCGCCGCCGTAACCCAGGTTGAGCGCGGGCACGCCCAGGTGGTCGAGGAAGACGGTGTAGTCGGTACCCGAGCCCAGCGCGGCCAGGCGCAGGTCGGAACGCTGGCGCAGTTCCTGGCGCTCCTCGGCGCTCCGGGCCTCGGCGATATCGTGCAACTGGTGGCGCTTCCACACCGAGAGCCCGCTCTCCGGGTCGGGGATGTCGCGCGCCACTGCGTTGAGGAAGTGCTCCAGGATGTGAGAGCCGGAGAAGAACAAATAGCCGCGGCCGTTGGTGTCGGAGTTGAGGTAGGCGACGGCCTTGTGGCGCAGCTCGTCGGCGTGGGCCTCGCCCCACGCGGTGGAGCCCAGCAGCATGGGCTCTTCCCCGTCCCAGGCGCAGTAGAGGATGGTGCGCCGCGGCTTCCAGCCCTGCTTGAGCAGTTGGCCGAGCGCGCGCGCCTCCTCCAGCAGCGCCACCTGCCCGGAGACCGGATCTTCGGCGCCGTTCACCCAGGCGTCGTGGTGATTGCCGCGCACCACCCACTGCTCGGGCTCGATCGCCCCCGGGATGCGGGCGATCACGTCGTACACCTTCTTCATCTCCCAGTTGGACATCACCCGGAGGTGGACCTTGGCGGGGCCGGGACCGACGTGGTAGGTGATGGGCAGGGCGCCGCGCCACTCCCGCGGCGCCAGCGGGCCCTGCAGCGCGGCCAGCAGCGGTTGCGCGTCGCCGTAAGAGAGCGGCAGCACCGGGATCTTGGTGATGCTGGGCGAGTCCTTGACCGACAGATGCTCGTTGCCCTCCGGCCCGCCCGCCGGGTTGCCGGGATAGGAGGAGGGGAAATCCATCACGCTGCCGCGCTGCACCCCTTCGCGCGGACGCATGGGGCCCTCGGGAAAGACGTCGCCGGCGAAGTAGCCGTCGTCGCGGGGATCGGAGTAGACCAGGCATCCGATGGCGCCGTGCTCAGCCGCGATCTTGGGCCGCATGCCCCGCCAGGACGGGCCGTAACGCGCGATCACGATAGCGCCCTTCACCGAAACCCCCAGCCGCTCCAATTGCTCGTAGTCGGCGGTCAGGCCGTAGTTGACGTACACCAGGGGCGCGGTCACGTCGCCGTCGGTGGAGTAGACGTGGTAAGTGGGCAACTGCTCCGCCAGCTGGCCGGAGGTCGGGTCCACCGCCAGCGCCGGCTCCTGCAGCTTGGCCACGAAGCGCGTGGGCGCCACCAGCTCCACCACCCGCTCTTTGGGGGTGGGATAGAGCACGTCGAAGCTCTCGATGCGCGCCTCCAGGCCGAACTCCTGGAACTTGGCCAGGATCCACTCGGCGTTCTCCTTGTCGGAAGCGGTGCCCACGTGGTGGGGGTGGGCGGAGAGCCGCTTCATGTACTCGCGCATGTTGTCGGGGCTGGGGATGGCGCGGAACTGCTCCTCCCAGTTGCGCTCGGCGGCGCCGGCCTCGGCGGAGAAGCCGTCCAGGGGCGCGCTGTCATTGCTGCGAGCGAGGGGAAGAAAGAGCAGGACCAAGAGCAGGACCGCGAGGCCGCGACGTGGCATGCATCCTCCTGGACCGCTCGCGGGACCCAGCCGCGAACGGGCAGGCGATTGTACAAGAAAGGAAGGTGGTTGCGGAACCGCACCTGCGGCTAGCTGCCGGTCTTGCGCCCGCGCTTGGCTTTGGGAGCTTCTTCTGCGGCCGGCGCCGCGGCGGCGGACGAGCCTGCCGAGCGCACCGGCTTCTTGGCCTGCGCGATCGACATCTTCAGCGCTTCCAGGATGTCCACCACCGGCGCCAGATGCGAGGGTGCGGCTGCTTCCACCACCTCGCGGCCCTCCACCTTGGCCTGGATCATCTTCATCAGGCTCTCGCGGTAGCCGTCCGTGTACTTCTCCGGCTCGAAGCTCGCCTCCAGCGATTCGATCAGGTTGGTGGCCAGCGCCAGTTCCTTGTCCTTCACCAGGCTGGTGTCGGTGCGGAACTCCTCCACCTGGCGGATCTCGTCGCGGTAGTACATGGTGTGCATCAGGATGCCCTTGGGCCCGGGGCGCAGGATCACCACGTGCTCGCGGTTGTGCATGGCGATGCGCGCCACCGCCACGTAGCCCGAGCGCCGCAGCGCCTCGAAGAGCAGCGCGTAGGGCTTCTCGCCGGCGTCGTCGGGCGCCAGGTAGTAGGAGGACTCGAAGAAGATGGGGTCCACCTCGGCGGACCTCACGAACTCCAGGATCTCCATGGTCTTGGCGGTCTGCGGCGCCACCTTCTTGATGTCCTCGTCGTCGATGACCACGTACTTGTCTTTCTCGTACTCGTAGCCCTTCACCAGCTCGGCGCGCGGCACCGGCTTGTCCTCGAGCTGGCAGTACACCACGTTCTTGATGCGCGAGTGGTCGCTCTTGTGCAACTGGTTGAAGCTGACCGTCTCGGCGCGCGCGGCGCTATACAATTTCACCGGAAGCGACACCAGACCGAAGGTCAGGTGACCTTTCCAGACTGTGCTAGCCATCGGGAATCCCCCACCAGAGCGAAAGTCTGTCGTATAGCATAGGGCGCGGGGGTTGTTCAAGAATCCGGAAGAGCGATGTCACTCAAAGAGTACTCCCGCAAACGCCGCTTCCAGAGCACTCCCGAGCCCCCGCCCGGACCGCCGCCGGCGCCCGGCAACCGCTTTTATATCCAACGACATAGCGCCACGCGCCTGCACTACGATCTGCGCCTGGAGATGGAGGGCGCGCTGCGCTCCTGGGCGGTGCCCAAGGGTCCCACTTTGGACCCAGCGGAGAAGCGGTTGGCGGTGCTGGTCGAGGACCATCCGCTCGAGTACGGCGAGTTCGAAGGCACCATCCCGGAGGGCAATTACGGCGCCGGCAAGGTCATCCTCTGGGACAAGGGCACCTACGAGTGGCTCACCGGCACCCCGCCCGCCCAGCAGTGGGAGCGCGGCGACCTGAAGTTCCGCCTGCACGGGCAGAAGCTGGTGGGCGAGTTCGCCCTGGTCCGCATGAAGAACCGCGGCAAGGGCAACGAGTGGCTGCTGCTCAAGAAGAAGGACTTCGCCGCCAAGCCCGGCTGGGACCCGGAGAGCGACCTGCGCAGCGTGCGCCAGGAGGCGGTGGACCCGGCGGCCATCCCCGGGGCGAAGAAGGCGGCCATGCCGCGCGCGGTCCAGCCCATGCTGGCCACCCTCGCCGATTCCCTGCCCGAGGGCGCGGAGTGGCTCTACGAGGTGAAGTGGGACGGCGTGCGCGCGCTCTGCTTTCTCGACCACGGCAAGGTGCGCCTGCACTCGCGCACCGGCAACGCCATGGAGGCGCAGTACCCCGAGTTCCGCGGCCTGGGCGACGTGCTCGCCGCCCAGAGTGCCCTGCTCGACGGTGAGATCGTCGCCTTCGACGAGCAGGGACGGCCCAGCTTCGCCCGCCTGCAGCCGCGCATCATGGCCAGCCCGAAAAATGTCCCGCACCTGGCGCGCACGCAGCCGGTCATCCTCTTCGTCTTCGATCTGCTCTACCTCGACGGCTACGACCTGCGCGAGGCGCCGCTGGCGGAGCGGCGGCGCGCGCTCGCGGCGATTCTCAAGCCCAGCCCGCTGGTGCGCCTCTCCGACCAGTTCAGCAACGGCCGCGAATTGATGGAAGCGGCGCGCGCGAACGGCCTGGAAGGCATCGTGGCCAAGCGCGCTCTCAGCCGCTACGAGCCTCGCCGCAGCCGCGACTGGGTCAAGATCAAAGTCGTCAACCAGCAGGAGTTCGTCATCTGCGGCTGGCTGGAAGGCGAGCGCGAGCCCTTCGGCTCCCTCGCCCTCGCCTGCTACGAGGGCGGCAAGCTGCACTACGTCGGCAACGTCGGCTCGGGCTTCACCGAGGAGATGCTCGAGACCGTCTGGAAGAAACTCAAGCCGCTGGCCACCGCGCGCTCGCCGTTGGCCGCGGTCCCCGCCGACGTGAAGAAGGTGCGCTGGCTCAAGCCGGAGCTGGTCTGCGCCGTGCGCTACAACTCCTGGACGCCCGACGGCCGCCTGCGCGCTCCCGTCTTCCAGGGCCTGCGCCTGGACGTCGCCGCGAAAGACTGCGTGCTGGAAGGCGAGAAGACGGAGGCGCCCGCCGAGGAGCCCGCCGCCACCACCGCCCTTCCCGCTCCCCTGCTCTCCGGCCCGCAAGAAGAGGTCACGCTCGCCCTCGACGGCCGCAAGCTGAAGTTCACCCACCTCAATAAGGTCTTCTATCCGCGTGAGGGCTACCGCAAGCGCGACGTCATCAATTACTACAACGCGGTGGCGGAGTTGATCCTGCCGCACCTGCGCGACCGCGCCCTCACCCTCAAGCGCTATCCCAACGGCATCGAGGGCGAGCACTTCTTCCAGAAGGACGCGCCCGCGGGCACGCCCGCCTGGGTGCATCGCAGGAAGATCGCGCCCGAGAAGGGCGAAGAAGCCAAGCACTTCGTGCTGGCGCAGGACCGGCCGACGCTGCTGTGGCTCGCCAACCTGGGGTGCATCGACCAGAACCCCATGCAGAGCCGCGTGGGCTCGCTCGCGCACCCTGACTTCATCCTGCTCGACCTCGATCCCTACAACTGCGGCTACGACCGCATCGTGGAGGCGGCGCAACTGGTGCGCCGCAAACTAGAGCAACTCGGCCTCGAAGGCTATCCCAAGACCACCGGCGGCGACGGCATGCACATCTACGTGCCGCTCGAGCCGCGCTACAGCTTCGAGCAGGCGCGCTCCTTCGCCGAGGTGCTGGCGCGGCTGGTGGCCCACGAGCGCCCGGATCTCTTCACCACGCCGCGCGCCGTCAAGCAGCGCGAGAAGGGCAAGGTCTACTTCGACTATTTGCAGATCGGCGGCGGCAAGACCATCTCCGCCCCCTACGTGCTGCGCGCGCATCCCGGAGCGCCCGTCTCCACTCCCCTGGCCTGGCGCGAGGTCGCGCCCGGCCTTTCTCCCGCGCATTTCCACCTGGGCAACGTGCAGGAGCGCTTCGCGCGTCTGGGCGACCTGTTCGCGCCGGTGCTGAAGAAGCCGCAGAAGCTCGAGGATGCGCTGGGGAAGCTGGAAGGAATGGTGCGCGGGAGTCAGGGGTCAGGGGTCAGGGGTCAGGAGTCAGGAGCCAGAGGTCAGCGAGATAAGAGCTCTTCCGCGTAGTGCGCCCCCTCGGGCGTGTCTTCGTGCTTGAAGTAGACGTAGACGTCCTTCTTGGCCGCGGTCAGCCGGCCCACCTTTTCCTTCAATGCCTTGCGCTCGGCGGGCGAGTACTGGGGCTTGCGCAGGCGGAAGTAGACGAAGTCCGCGGTCTCGACCTCCGGCACCACCAGCTTCTCGCTCTCGGCCAGGCAGAGCGAGGCATGGGCGTCTCGCAGCAGCGCATAGATCTCCTCCGTGAACCAGGAAGCGTGGCGGAACTCGAAGGCGCAGCGCACTTGTCGCGGCAGCACGGCCAGGAACTCCTGGAGCAGCGCGGGGTCGCTCTTCTGGAAGGGTGGAAGCTGGAAGAGCACGCAGCCCAGCTTGCCGGCCTCCAGCAGCGGCTGCAGCGAGCCCAGGAAGCTGCGGGTGAAGTCGGCGGCCTCGCGCAGCCGTTTCACGTGCGTGATGGCCTGGTTCGCTTTCATGGTGAACTGGAAGTGCGGCGGGGTAGCCGCGATCCAGCCCGCCAGCAGCTTTTCCGTCACAAAGCGCCGGAAGGTGTAATTGACCTCGACCGAGTTAAGGCGCGTGGCGTAGAACTCGAGGAACTTCTTGCTCGTGAGTTTCGCGGGATAAAAGGCGGGCTTCCAGCTCGGGTACGCCCAGCCCGATGTGCCTGCGTAGACTGTCGCCATCAGGACAAAGAGTCTACCGCGAAGTGAGCAGCCGGTACTGGGCTTCGGTGAGCGGGACCACCGACAAGCGGCCCTGGCGGATGAGCGGCGAGCCGGTGAAGACCTTCGACGCCTTGATCTCGGCCAAGGTCATGGGCTGGGGCACTTCCTTGCCGGCCGCAATCTTCACGCGCGGATTCTTGGGATCGGAGGCATCTACCGAAGCTACCGCCGCCGTGCCCACCGCGCGCTTCTCGTCGCCGGTGTGATAGACGACCAGCCGGTCGCCCTTCTGCATGCCGCGCAGGTTGCGGAGCGCCACGGGATTGGAGACCCCGTCCCAGATGGTCTGCTTGTCCTTCTGCAGATCGGCGAAGGAGTACTCCGAGGGCTCAGTCTTGAGCAGATAGTCCATGTCGCGTTCTCGGTACTCGGTACTCGGTACTACTTTCCCATCATGCGGATCTCGGTGGCCAAGCTCAGGATCTCGGCCGCATGCGGCTTGAGCAGCACCAAGTCCTGCTGGATGATGGCCTTGCGCTTCTTGTCGTCCTCGATCTGCTTCTTGCGCAGGGCGGGATCGTCCTCGGGTTCGCCCTGGCCGCAATCGGAGTCGCCGCACTTCATGGGGCCGACCATGCCCTCGATGGCCTCGCGCACCGCGAGGTAGCGCTCCGAGACGCCCTTCTGCCTGGCGACGCCGTCGTCCAGGTGGTGCAAGTCGTCGGAGCGCTTGAACAGATCCTGCTCCTGGGGCGTAGGCGCGGGATGCCAGCCCGACTTCAGGTGCTGGTAGTAATCGGCCTCCTGCGCCAGCACTGCCTTGTCGGCCGGCGGCAGGTTGCGGAACTTCTGCAGCGACTCGCGCATGACGGCCAGGTACATATCCACGTCCGCCTGGGTCAGGGGCTCGAACTCGTAGTCGGGCACCTTCTCCGCCGCCTGGGGAGCAGGACTGGGCGCGGCCGCCGGCGCCGAAGCCGCCGGCGAGGCAGGCTGCTCGCTCTTGTTGCACGCCACCAGCAAGGCACAACCGAGCAACAGCAGGACCACCGTGAAGCGCATAGCCGGTCTCCTCCCGGGGAGGTCATTGTACTGCATGGGGAACCGGCTGCCGGAGACTGTCGAACCGGGACCAAGCAGGGTCTTGGATGCCTCTTAGAGGCGCTCCAGCACCGCCTTCAAGTAGTTCCAGAAGCTCTCGACGGAAGATATCTGCACGCGCTCGTTCGGGCTGTGCGGACCAACGATGGTCGGACCGAAAGACACCATCTGCATGCCGGGATACTTCTCGCCGATGACGCCGCACTCCAGACCGGCATGCATGGCGATCAGTTTCGCGGGTTCGCCGAAGAGTTTCTGGTGCACTTCCTGCAGCTTTTGCACGACCTCGCTGTGCGGATCGGGTTTCCAGCCGGGATAGCTGCCGCCGTGCTCCACGGCAAAACCGGCCAGCCGGCACGCCGTCGCGACCATCGCGGCAGCCGCGTTCTTGCTGCTCTCGATCGCGCTGCGCTGGCTGGTCACGATCTCCACGGCATCGCCCTGGGTGGTAATGATCGCCAGGTTGGTCGAGGTCTGGACCAGGCCGGCCACAT
>Ga0335085_10017521_pt1 | contig 10317 bp, 9 predicted proteins | sample Lox_Sample_45_FD_206712 | JGI IMG/M metagenome (GOLD analysis project Ga0335085, IMG submission 206712) | Soil microbial communities from Loxahatchee National Wildlife Refuge, Florida, United States - Lox_Sample_4.5 | ecosystem: Environmental > Terrestrial > Soil > Wetlands | place: USA: Florida...
GCTCCTGCAGGGGGCGACGCGCCAGACCGACGGGTCGCCCGCGCAGGTCCGCGTGCGGGGCTCGGCCGCCGACGGGAGGCTCGTCGTGTACGTGGAGGCGCCCCCCGGGCCTGGCCCGCGCCCGGCTGGCCTCGGGCACGGCCTCGCCATCTGCGCCGAGTACGCGCGACGGCTGGGCGGCGGCCTGCACATCGAGCACCGGCTCGACGTCACCCGCTACGCTCTCGCCATCCCTCTCGCTCCCGCCGCGACGGCGGAGCCGGAGGCGGTGGTGGATCACTGAGGGCGAGGCCGCGGAGCTGCTCGAGCTTCCGCTTCCGCACGGCGTCCAGGGTGATCCGGAGCAACCAGCGGCCCTTCGCGACCGGCTCGACCGCGCCTCGAGGCCCGGGGCGCTCGCGAGCAGGCGGTGTTGGGGTAGGCGGCGGCGCGGCGAGGAGCGGGGCGAGCGAGGCCGTGGAGGTACCCGAAAGAGAGTCCGCCAGCGAGAGTCGCGGAAGCTCGGACCGGGCCGCAGGCGTTGGCGGCGGGACGAGCAACGGAACCGGCCGCTCGGGAAGCTTCCGGATCCCGTCCTTCGGGGCGTGCCTCAGTCGGAACCGTACCCGGGCTCGCCACGCCCCGCCCACTCCCCCTCGTAGCTCATCTCACCCTACCCCTCGCTCGGATCCAGCCGGTCGAACATCGCCCCGAGGAGCCCGGTGGCGAGCCAGGCCTCGGCCAGCAGCGCGGCCGCCGCGACCCACGCCGCGAGCGCGAAGGCCGGCGGGCTCACCCCGCCTGCCAGCGCGGCCCAGGCGGCGAGCGCGATCCCGCCGAGCACCGCCGCAGGCAGCACCGCCAGGCCGAGCGCGAGCAGCCCACCGATCGCGACCACGATCCGAAGGCCCGACGCCTCGGGTCCAGACTGGCGCTCGCCCTCTCGCGGCACCCAGCCCGGCAGCAACACCACGACCGAGTTGTGGAGCACGAGCCCGAGCGACGAGAGCGCCGGGCCGAGCACCGCCGCGCCGGCGACGGCCCAGCCCCGAGCCCCCGGCCCGGCCAGCGCGGGCATCCGGAAGGCCGCAGCCGCCAGCCCGAGGAGGAGCCACTGGGCGAGGACCACCTGGACGAGCGAGCCGAGGATCTCCCCGCGGACGACGCGGCGGCCCGGGAGCGGGAGCGAGCGCAGCACGTCGAGGTGCTGCCGGTCGAGGCGCAGGTCGGTGCGAAACAGGTTCGGCCCGAGGAGGACGACGAGCCCCCAGAGCGTCGCGACCGTCGCCCCGATCACCGTCGCCGGCACGCGCCCGATGGGGCTCGCCAGGACGGCCATGGCCGCCGCCCACGCGAGCACCGCGAGCACGCCGGCGCGCCCGAGAAGCTTCCCGAGCCCGTTGGCCACGAGCGCCTTCCAGAGGAACGCGATCTCCGCCGGGCCGTCCGGGGCGAGCCGGAACGGCGCCTTCCGCGGCCCCTTCCGCTCGGGGACCCCGCCGCGGCGGAGCCGCCGCGCCTCCCGCGCCCTGGCCCGCCGCTCGGCGGCCTGGACCGCCGCCTCCTCGAAGGCGACGCCGGAGCGGATCACCCAGAGGTAATGCGCGAGCAGGATCGCCGCCGCGCCCGGCAGGTGCTCGAGGAACTGCGAGGGCGTCCGGGCGAGCACGAGCCCCGCCAGCGTGAGGCCGGGCCAGAGGGCGTACTGCAGGGGCGACTCCAGCACCGCGCGCGCGGTCTCGGCCGGGATGGCCTGGAAGGTCGCTGGATGGGGCGGTACGACCCGCGATGCGGCCCAGACGGTGAACGCCACCCCGGCCGCGAGGACGGCGAGAGTGCCGGCCCTGCGCCGCCATCCGGCCCAGCCCTCCCCCACCGCCGCCCAGGTGAGGGCGACGCCGAGGAGGTGCAGGTCCACCACGGCGAAGGCGATCCACCAGCCCAACGCGAAGAGGAGCGGGTTCCCGGAGGCCGCGCGCCCGAAGAAGATCGTGGTGAAGAGCGTGCCCACGAGGCCGACGGCGAGCAGCTGGAGGACACGCCAGTGCAGGACGTCCACGCGCGTGAGCGGAGCGGGGAAGAGGAACTGCACCTCCGCCTCGCTCATCGCGAGCTGGCGGCGCACCCGGAAGACCCAGGCCAGGAGGAGCATGACGGTGCCGGCGGCGGCAAGCCCGATGGCGACCGAGGGCACGAGATCCTCGGAGAGCACCGGCATCCTGCGCGGCCCGGCGACGAGCCCGCGCCCGAGAGTCCACCACAGCCACGCGAGCCCCACCGCCGTGGCGAACGCGTAGCGCGGCTGGCGCAGGCGCCGGACCTGGTGGCGGAGCCGGTTCCGGAGCGTGGTGGCGAGGACGAACGGGAGGACGCGGAGGACGAGCACGCTAGGGCCCCCGCCCGCCGGCCGGCATCGCCTGGGTCGGGAGCGGCTCCGGCGCCGAGGTGGTGATGCGCACGAACAGCTCCTCGAGGTCCGCGCCCGCCCCGGAGGCGCCCAGCGTCCCGCGGATCTCGTCGAGCGTGCCGTGCGCCACCATCCTGCCGGCCGCCACGACGAGCACGCGGTGGCACACCTCCTCCACGACCGGAAGCAGATGCGAGGAGAGCACCAGCGCAGCGCCGGCCGCCGCACGTGCCCGGAGGGACTGCTTCGTCTTCCGGATCGCGAGCGGGTCGAGCCCGGTGAGCGGCTCGTCCAGCACGATGACGGTCGGATCGTGGAGGAAGCCGCAGGCGATGACCAGCTTCTGCTTCATGCCCCTCGACAGCTCGCCGGGAAGGGCGTCCTCCTTGCCGAGGAGCTCCAGCTCGGAGAGGAGGGACCTCCCCTTGTCCTCCCAGGCTGCGACGCCGTAGAGGCGGGCCACGAGCGCGAGGTGCTCGCGCACGGTGAGGTACTCGAACAGGCGCGGCTCGTCGGGCAGGAAGGCGAGGGCCCGCTTCGCCTCCACGGGCTCGCGAGCGAGGTCGCGGCCGGCGATCCGGATCTGTCCCGCGTTCGGGGGAAGGATGCCCCCGATGCACCGGAGCGTGGTGGTCTTGCCGGCACCGTTCGGGCCGACGAGGCCCAGCACCTCGCCGGGCGCCACCGAGAAGGTGAGTCCGTCCACGGCCCGGAGGTCGCCGTACACCTTGGAGAGGCCGGTCACCTGCAGGGCCGGTGCGTCCATCCGAGACCTGTACCGCGCCCGGCCTGGCCGGGCAAAGCGCAGCGCGGAATGCGGACCCGGCCACGGCGTTTCACCGGCGGGAGGACCCGCACGCCCTGTCCGCATCGCCCCAGCCACTGTCCGTGACCCCCGCCCCGCCGGCCGCCGCGCCGCGCCCCGCGGTCTTCACCCTGAGCGCCGTCGTGCCGATGCACGACGAGGCCACGAACGCCACCACCTTCCTGCCCGCGCTGGCAGCGACGCTCGCCTCCCTGGCCAGGGACTGGGAGATCGTGGTGGTGGACGACGGCAGCTGCGACGCCACGCGGGCGGTTGTCGTCGAGGCCGGCGGGCATTGCCGAGTCCGCTACGTCGGGCTGTCGCGCAACTTCGGCAAGGAGGCGGCGCTCTCGGCCGGGCTCGCGGCCGCGCGCGGCGACGTGGTGATCTGCCTCGACGGCGACTTCCAGCACCCCCTCGAGGCGGTGCCGGCGATGGTCGCCCGGTGGCGGGCGGGCGACGACATGGTCTACGGGGTGCGCGACGGCCGCGATGGCGAGGGGATCGCCCGCCGGCTCGGCGCGCGCCTCTTCTACGCCCTCGTGCGGCTGGGATCGCCCGTCCCGATCCCGGAGGGCGCCGGCGACTTCCGCCTCCTGGACCGCCGCGTGGTGGAGGCGCTCGTGCGGCTCCCCGAGCGCTCCCGCTTCATGAAAGGCCTCTACGGGTGGGTGGGGTTCCGCTCGGCGTCGATCCCGTACCGGGTGCAGCCCCGCGCTGGTGGCCGGTCGTCCTTCTCGCTGGGCCGCCTCCTCGCGCTCGCCATGACCGGCATCACCTCCTTCAGCTTCTTGCCGCTGCGCGCGATCGGCCTCATCGGGCTTGCTGTCTCGCTCGGCGCGATGAGCTATGGCGGCTGGGTCGTCTTCGAGAAGCTGTTCATCGGTGTGAACGTTCCCGGCTACCCCACCATCGTCGTCAGCGTGACCTTCCTCTCGGGCATCCAGCTCCTCGCGCTCGGCGTCATCGGCGAGTACCTGGGCCGGGTGTACGAGGAGGTGAAGCAGCGGCCGGCCTTCCTCGTCGCCGAGGACATCGACCTGGGCGCCTTGCCGGCGCGGCCCGCAGCGAGGGGCGGACGGTGAGGCGGATCGCGCTCTGCGCAGACGACTTCGGATCCGGTCCCGCCGTGGACGCGGCCATCCTGGATCTCGCCGGGGCGCGGCGGATCGGCGCCGTGAGCTGCCTCGTCGGCGGCCCGGCCTTCGGGGCGGACGCGCCGCCGCTCGGGGCGCTCCGCGACCGGGTGGACGTCGGGCTCCACCTCGACCTCGCCTCCGGGCGCGCCGCGCTGGCCGCGCTGCTCGTCGCGAGCCACGTCCGGCTGCTCGATCGCGCGGCGGTGGCGGGACGCCTCGCGGCCCAGCTCGACCGCTTCGAGTCCGCGTTCGGTGGCCCCCCCGACTTCGTGGACGGCCACCAGCACGTGCACGCCCTGCCCGTCGTGCGTGACACCCTGGTCGCGGAGCTCCGCGCGCGCTACGGGGACCGGCGGCCGGCGGTGCGCAACACCGTGTCGCTCGCCCCGAGGGGCCCGAAGGCGCGTCTCCTCGCCGTGCTGGGAGGCGCGGCGCTGCGCGATGCCCTCCGGAAGGCCGGCATCGCGCACAACCCGGACTTCGCGGGGGTCTACGACCTCCGCCCCGGGCCTTCCCATCACGCCTATCGCGCACGCTTCCGCGCCTGGCTCGCCGGCGCGACCGACGGCATGCTCGTCCTCTGCCATCCCGGCGGCGAGCCGCCGGATGCGGGGGACCCGATCGCCCCCGCGCGCAGCCGTGAGCACGCCTACCTCGCGTCGGCCGACCTCGAGCGCGACTGCGCCGAGGCCGGCGTGGATCGCGTCCGCTTCACCGCGCTGGCGCGATGACCGGCGTCGAGGCCGGAACCCCGACCGGCCGTTCGCCCCGGGGCAGGAACCGCGCGACGAGCAGGAGCGCGAGCATCTCCGCCGCGAGGAGGCGATGGCCGAGCGCCCACTCGAGGCGGCCCGGTCCCAGCACCTCCCAGCTGAGCAGGAGCGACGACCCGGCGAGCAGGGCGCCCGCACGGGCCACGCGGCCGCCCCGGGCGACGAGCGTCGCCACGAGCGGGATGCCCCAGAGGAAGTTCTGGATCCAGCCGCACGGCGAGGCGAGCGGCACGGCGAGGAGGAGGAGGCCGCGCCGGATCTCGCGGTCGCCCTCCGAGACGGCCGCGGCCACGACTGCCGCCGCCGCGAGCGCGCCCGGGATCCGGCCGCCGCCCAGGGAGGCGACGAGGGCCCAGACCGACTGGTTGTGGGTGAGCGCGTTCACGTCGCCGGACCACTCCGCGTCGAGGCCGATCCAGGCGAGGTGCTGGTGGAGCGCGCCGGCGAGCCCGTAGCGCAGCGCGGGCAGGAGGATCACCGCCGCGCCGCCGATCGCCATGCCGAGGACCGCGCGCCAGCGGCGGTGGGCGAGGAAGTCGAGCCCGAGCAGGATGGGCGACACCTTCGCGGCCACCGGGAAGGCCAGCGAGGCCCCCGCCCAGCCCTCCCGGCCGCGGTCCTCGGCCTCGAAGCCGAGGAGGACGAGGAGCAGGAGGATGGCGTTCACCTGGCCGTACTGGATCTCGTGCGCCACCGGCATCGCGAGGAGCAGCATCGCCGCCAGCGGGGCCCAGGTGCGCCCCGGGTGCCGCCGCGCGAGGAGCCGCTCGACGGCGAGGAGGACCAGGACGGTGATGGCCGCCCAGGCCATCCGCGCCGCGTGGGGGGAGAGCCATCCGATGGGCGTGAAGAGGGCGGCCACCCCGGGCGCGTAGCGCAGCGAGTAGAAGCCGTCCCCGGGGGGATAGAGCGGCGCCCCCGCCCAGAACCGCTCGCCGGCCCGGCGGAAGACCTGGACGTCGTTGCCGGCCTTGTGCAGCGCGGCGACGGCGAGCGCCGCGAGGACCGCGAGCGCGACCCACGGCAACGCCCGCGCGATCCACGCCGGCGTTCCACCCCGCGCCGTGTCCGGGCTCGTGCGGTCCGGGCTCATGCGCGCTTGAACCGGGCTGCGCGGCGAATAATCCCGTGGGCCCGGCCACCCACCGTCGGTCCCCCGCGTTCGCGGGAGGTGGCGCTCCCATGCCCGACGTGCGATGACCGGCCCGGCCGACATGACCGCGCTCGCCTGGCTCGCCGCGCTGGACCTCGCCGCCTTCCACGCCGTGAACGTGGACGCGGGGCCCTTCCTCGACCGGGCGGCCAGCCTGCTCTCGGAACCCGCGTTCGGGATCCTCTGGGGGCTCGCCCTCGCCTTCGCCCTCGCCGTCCGGCTCGGGCGCGGCGCGCTCCCGGGTATCGGCTCGCTCGCCGCGGGCGCCGGCCTGGCGGACTTCCTCGGCGACCGCCTGCTCCGGCCCGCCTTCGGACGCGTGCGCCCCTGCTACGCGCTCCCGCCAGGCTCCTTTCGCGGGCTCCTCCACGCGGCCAACGCCGGCTCGCTCCCCAGCCTCCACGCGGCGAACCTCTTCGCGCTCGCCACCGCCGCAACGCTCGCGGACCGGAGGCTGGGCCTCGCCGCCTACCCGGTGGCCGTCGCGGTCGCCTGGAGCCGCGTCTACGGCGGTGTGCACTGGCCGGGCGACGTCGTCGCCGGCGCGCTCTGGGGCAGCCTCGCCGCGGCGCTGGTCTGGGCCGCCGCGGGGCGGCTCGCGCGGCGAGGTGCCCGGGCCTGACGACCGCGCTAGACTTCCGCTCTCACCCGGGGTGCGACCCATGCCGACCGCCGAGCCGTCCCTGCAGGAGCGCTACGCGCCCCACAACGCCTGCTTCGGCTGCGGGCCGTCCAACGCGAAGGGGCTTCGCATCCGGAGCTTCCCGAGGGGCGACGAGGTCGTCGCCGAGTGGCAGCCGGAGAAGCACCACGAGGCCTTCGAGAACGTGCTCTCCGGCGGGATCGCCGGGACGCTCCTCGACTGCCACTCCAACTGGACCGCCGCGCACCATCTCATGCGGGCGAACGGCCTCGAGGCGCCGCCGTGCACGGTGACGGCGGAGTTCGCCGTGAAGCTGCTCAGGCCCTGCCCCACCGCCGGGCCGGTGGCGCTGTCGGCGCGGGTGGTCGAGTCCACGGCCGACCGGGCGGTCGTCGAGGCCACGCTAACGGCCGAGGGCAAGGCGCGCGCGACCTGCCGCGGGATCTTCGTCGCGGTGACCGAGGGCCACCCGGCCTATCACCGCTGGTGAAGGTCAGTTCCCGCCCGGCGGCTTCCCGCCGTACTGCTTCATCATGTCCTCCATCTGCTTGCGCTGCTCGGGCGTCATGTTCTTCATCTGCTCCTGCATCTGCTTCATGGCCTGGTCCATCTGCTTCGACTGCTCGGGCGTCATGTTCATCATCCCGCCCAGGCCCTCCGCCTTGGTGTAGCCGGCGGGGATCTCGAACCTGCTCGCCGGCACCTTCTCCTTGTGCGCGGAGACGAGCTCCATGACGAACTCCTCCTTCGAGTCCTTGCCGGTCGCGGACCACCGCACCGGGATGCCGTTCAGGCCCGCCTTCAGCAGCGCGCCCGGCAGGCCCCTGTCCGTGCGCTGGCCCTGGAACGCCGCGAGCGGGAACGTCCCGAGCTTCTGCGTCACGCAGAGCTCCATGTGGCCCGACCCCTCGCGCGTGAGGCGCGCGCGCTCGCAGGGGAACCCGGCCACCGTGGCGGAGCCGAGCTTCTCCACCTTCCAAGTCTCTTCCTCCTGGCCCTCGTCCTTGGACGCCTCGATGACCGAGTACGTCTTCCGCGCCTCGTTGACGAAGTAGGTGCGACCCGGATCCGCCTTGCGGTAGATGGAGATCGTGTTCATCTCGTGCTCGCCCTGGCCCGGGATCGTCATCTTGACGTGCGACTCGCTGCGCATGCCGCCGGGGCCGATCCACGCCGTGACGGTGCCTCCGCCGCCGGCTTTCGGCCCTCCGGCCTTCTGCGCGCCGGGCATCGCGCTCATGGTGTACTCGAGCCGGCCCTCGAACTGGGCCCGGGCGGCGGTGGGGAGTGCGGACGCGACGACGGCGACGAGCGCGGCGAGCAGGCCTTTCATGGGGGACTCCGGTCCGGGGGAGATGGGAGCGTATCCCGGAAGCGAGCGACGGGCACGGCGATCTCCACCGAAGTCCTTGCGCCGGGCACGCGCCGCGATACGTCATGAGGAAGGACCACGGGAAGGGAGCGTCGAGCGATGAGCCTCCTGCGCGCCGGGCTGGTCGTGGCGGCTGCCCTCGCGGTCGGCGCGGGACCCACCGGCCGGGCCGCCGAGCCGTCGAAGCCCAGGCCGGAGGCCCAGAAGCCGAAGCCGGCGCGGCCCGCCTCGCGGCCGTACTGCAGCGGCGAGTATGCCGACGACCTCGCCGCCCTCACGCCGGCGGCCCGCGAGTCGGAGCTCCAGCAGCGCAGGTACACCTACTGCGTCCGCACGCTCGCCACCTACGAGTGCCCGTATTACGCCGCCGACGGCACGCTGAAGCGCGACCGGAAGCGCGTGGTGGCTCACGGGACCGGCTTCGGCATCCGCGTCGAGGGGGGCGACACCCTCGTGGTGACGAACGAGCACGTCGCGGACTGGCCCGCGGTCACGAGCGCCGAGCACCGCGTGGAGGGCGTGCCGGCGGGCTGCCGGAGGGTCTCCGACGGTTTGCGCATCGTGCAGAACGAGTCGGACGAGTACGAGCGCGACGACGTCGTCCTGAGCCGCGTCGTGGCGGACCCCCAGCTCGACATCGCCGTCTTGCGCGCGAAGCAGGTGCTCCCGGTGCTGCCCTGGAAGATCGGGCGCAGCGCCGCGCTGCGCGAGCGGAACGCCGTCGAGGTGAGGGGGTTCCCGCTCGGCGTGCTGCGGACGAACAGCGTCGGCAAGGTCACCTCGGCCTACCAGCACGACGACCAGGGCGAATGGGACCACGACGACTTCGTCATGGACGCCCTGCTCTCGGAGGGGAACTCGGGCTCGCCGGTCCTCGCCGTCTCCTGCCGCACCGGAGAGCTCGAGCTCGTGGGCGTCTACCACGCCGGCTACGACCACGGGAGCGCGCTCAACGTCGTCGTCGGGATCGACCAGGCGCGCGAGATGCTCGACACCCTCCGGCGGGCGCCCCGGGTCCACCCGGACCAGGCCTCCACGCTGGCCACCGAGTCCCGCCGGCGGCTGGGCCTGGACCTCCTCATGGCCGACGCCTTCTTCCCGTTCGGCCCGACGACCGCCGCCGCCACCGCCCGGCCCGACGGGACGCTGCTCTTCGAGGTGATGGCCAGGGATTTCCCGGTGCTCGCCGAGCCGGTGCTGGTCCTCGAGGACCTCCCTCCGTCCGACGACGCGGGCTTCGGGCAGGCTGGCAGGGTCTGGGTGGGCAAGGGGTTCGGCCTGCGCCCGCTCGAGCGCTCGGACCTCGACGCCGACGCGCAGGCGCAGCTCGCCCACGCCCTCGACGCGCTCCGGAGGGACGCGCTCCTCGCCACCGAGCTGCGCGACGCGGGGCGCGCCGGGGCCGTCACGCGCGAGCGCTTCGAGGCGCTCGCGCGGCTCGAGCGCTCGGTGCGCAAGCTGACCGCCACGCGCCAGGAGGTCGGCCAGGGCGTTCTCGAGCTCTCGGAGCGGCTGGGCCACGAGGAGCTCCAGCCGACGCTGTCGATGCGGGAGATCCTGTCCGACCTCGAGGCGCCGCGCGCGGCCCCAGGGGGCGTCGCCTCGGGCGCGCCGCCCGGTGCGACACCGCCGATCGACGGGAAGTGATCCGCGCACCGGGCGCAGCCGGCTTTTCGAACGGGCCCGGACCCGTGCTATACCGCCCCCGCCGGCCGACCCGGGTCGCCGGCAAGTGCACCTGGGCCCCGTAGCTCAGCCGGATAGAGCGGCGGTTTCCTAAACCGCAGGTCCCGTGTTCGAGTCACGGCGGGGTCACTTGATTTGCCGGGACATGAGGTGGGTCACTGCCAGTGTCGGCGGCACGTTCCGTCTCCCGCCCCCGGGGGAGCCCCCATCCGTCCCGTGGGCACCCGGGTGCCCGGCGCGGTAGACGGTCTGGCCATGCTCGACCACATCACGGTCGCCGTCCGCGATCACGCGGCAGCGAAGAGGTTCTTCGCCGAGGCGCTCCGGCCGCTCGGCTACGAGATCGTGATGGAGTGGGAG
>Ga0335085_10017522_pt1 | contig 10317 bp, 10 predicted proteins | sample Lox_Sample_45_FD_206712 | JGI IMG/M metagenome (GOLD analysis project Ga0335085, IMG submission 206712) | Soil microbial communities from Loxahatchee National Wildlife Refuge, Florida, United States - Lox_Sample_4.5 | ecosystem: Environmental > Terrestrial > Soil > Wetlands | place: USA...
CCCCACCGCGATCGGCATCACTCCTAACCCGCGGCTGAATCCGGCAGGAGCGGCGCTTTCGAGCGAAGCTCCCGTCGCCGACTCCAGCTACAACTCGCTGCAGGTGGGCCTGAACCGGCGCTTCGCCCACAACGTGCAGTCGCAGCTTTCCTACACCTGGTCGAAGTGCATGGACGACGCCTCCGGCACCTACGGCCTCGAAGGAGGCATCCCGTGGTCCGTGCCGCTGAACGGTTCGTACGACCGCGGCCGCTGCCTGTTCGACCGTCCGCAGGTTCTGAAGTGGAGCGGCCTGTACGCGCTGCCCTTCAAGCAGAACCGGCTCGTCAGTGGCTGGCAGCTCAGCGGCGACATGACGGCGCAGAGCGGTTCGCCGTGGAACGTGACGGTTGGATTCGATCAGGCCGGCGATGTCGTCGCGGGCAGCGAACGCCCCAACATCATTTTGCCGGAAGGCCAGGCCATCACCGGAAATCCTGCTCACTGGGCCAATCCGGCCGCTTTCTCTCTGCCGGCGCCAGGGACGTTCGGGAATCTTCAACGGGACTTCCTGCCCGGACCCGGTATCGTGGACGTGGATTTCGCGGTCCTGAAGGACACCCAAATCAAGGAACAGACCCGGCTGCAGTTCCGGGCTGAGTTCTTCAACCTGTTCAATCACGCAAACTACGGCTTGCCCAACGCCAGCGCATTTGTGCAAACGGCGGCGGGCGGCGGCGCGCCCAACCCGACTTTCGGCAAGAGCACGACGCTGACCACGGCGAACCGGCAGATTCAGTTCGCGCTGAAGCTGATCTTCTGAAAAACGCTGGCAGCTCCCGGCTATCGGCTGATAGCCGGGACCCAGTCGGTATAGAATACTCGGGACGGTTGCCGTCCAGCGGCAACCGGCTGCTAACGAGGAGAAATCTGTGTTCAGGAAATCCGCTGTCGTTTTAGTTTCCGGCGTGATTCTGTGCGTGACCGCTGCCGCACAGGATGCGAAGACCGTGATCGCCAATGCGGAAAAGGCGCTGGGCGACGTGAAGGCAATTGAAATTTCGGGAAGCGCAAAAGATGTGGCGTTCCAGCAGTGCGGCGCCAATTCCACCAACATGGTGTGCAAGGAAACGCATAATCCGATGCGTCCCATCAACAACTATGTGCGGGTGATCGATCTGAGCGCGCCTGCGTCGCGCGCCGGCGGCGATACCAACAACATCGGCGCCGGCGGTTCCACTACCGTGTCTCCGGGAAAGTACTTCCTGGGGGTCACGCCGCAGCAGGCGGATGTCTCCCAGCCGTGGGGCAATTCGCTCGAGTTCTACATCACCCCCTGGGGCTTTCTGAAAGGCGCGGCGGAGAATAACGCCACCGCCGCGAAGAAGGGCAAGTTCACCGTGGTGACCTGGAGCCCGTCAGTCAAGGCGGTCTCCGGCAAGAGCTACACGATCAACGGCTACATCGACAGCAAAAACATGGTCGACCACGTCGAGACCTGGCTCGGTGAAAACATCATGGGCGACATGCACATCGTCGCGACCTACTCGGGATGGAAGGATTTCGGCGGCGCGATGGCGCCCGCGAAGATCGTCCAGACACGCGGCGGCTGGCCGTATTTTGAAGTGGACGTGACGGCCGCAAAGGCAAATCCTGCCGACCTGGCATCGCTCGTTCCCGCGCCTCCGGGACGCGGCGGACGCGGCGGCGGCGGACCGGGCGGTCCTCCGGCAATGAATGTGACCGCGGAAAAGCTGGGCGACGGGGTCTATCGGCTGACGACCGGCGCGGGCAGCTACGATTCGGTGATCGTCGAGTTCAAAAACTACATCATGATGCTCGAGGCCGGCCAGTCCATCGCGCGCGCCGAAGCGTATGTCGCGAAGACGAAGGAGCTGATTCCGGGTAAGCCGATCCGCTATGTCATGAATACGCATCCCCACTCCGACCACACCGGCGGACTGCCCGTGCTGGTGGAGGAAGGCGCAACCATCATCACGCAGAAGAACAACGTCGCTTTCCTGAGCGGAGCCCTCAACACCCCGCGTACTCTGCTCGACGATCCTCTGGCGAAGAATCCGAAGAAAGCGAAGTTCGAAGCGGTGGAGGAGAAGCGCGTTTACACCGACGGCACACGCACCGTGGAGATGTACCACATCTTTCCGGCGCCGCACTCGAACGGGCTGATCATCGCGTACATCCCGAAAGAGAAGATCATCTTCCAGGGCGACTTCTCGGTCAACCCGGGAGAGCCGGCAAACGACCATGTGCAGGCGATTGTGCCGGTGATCACGAGACTGAACCTGGACTACGATCGCTACATCAACGTCCACGCCTCCGCCGCGCCGCAGCATAAAGCGGATGTGGACAAGGCGATGGCGATGCTGAAGAAGTGAACAGTTCAGAGTTCACGGTCCTCAGTTTTTAGTTGGCGTGCTCGGCTTCAGGCTCAAGGGTGCGATGACGCTGGAGCCAGCGCGCGGCGAGGGAGCACAGAATCGCCCAGATCGCGCCTGCCATCCAGCCCGCGAGCACGTCGGTGGGCCAGTGTACGCCCAGGTAAACGCGGCTGACGCCGACCATCAGGGTGATCAGCGCGGCGAGCAGGAAGAAGTAGGATTTGAGCCTCTTTCGTTCCTGTGAGCGCGCGAGCAGAGCGGCGAGCGTCAGGTAGGTCAGGGCGGACATCATGGAATGTCCGCTGGGAAAGCTGGTGTTCGAAGCGTACGCTACGTGCGGGACGATCTCCGGTCGCGGGCGCTGGAACACGTCTTTGAGCAGCACCGAAACGACCATGCCCGTTATCACCGATGCCGTGGCAAATCCAGCCATGTGGCGTTTGCCGTCCAGTACCAGAAAACCAGTGACGGCGGCTGTAATCAGGCCCAGCACTGCGGCTGATCCCATTGCGCTCACATCGCGCACGGCTTCCTGAAAAGAGGGCGAGCCAATAGGTGCGAGATCGCCTGGACGGCGCATCGAGAGCAGAATCTTTCTGTCGAAGCCGCCGGTCTCGCCTTCTCTGACGACGTCAGCAAGGGTGCCAAAGGCCCACACCCCCGCCACAACGGACAGTATCGACAGAAGCATGCCCAGTTCGTGCCCGCCCAGCCAGCCGAGAATGCCTTCGCGCGATCGTGGCATTGCACCCATTCTGTCGCCCCGTACCGGTCTCTGCAATCCAGTCAGAATTATGAAACCCCGGCCGATCGCGGCGCGTTTCCCGACAACGCAGGGCAATCCACTCCGGCAAGGTGACCGTTAGCCTCCGAACGATGGCATGCAGCTTGCCCGGCTGCTTCTCGTGCTGAGCTCAGGTCCGGCTTGTTTCACACTCGTTTTCCTCGTTGGCCTTCTGGGCTGGCCGTGCAACGCAGCCGATGACCTGCCCGATCCGGGCCCGTCGTCATCACCTTCCGCGAATTCCCCGGGCGCGACTCCGGCCGCCAACGAAGACCGCCGCGATCTCATCTATTACCCCGGCGATACCGAGCACGTCGGTCCCCTGGCGAAAAAACTTCTCAGCAACGTATGGCTGGACCAGAAGGCCATCTGGACCAGCCCGTTCCACATGAACCGGCAGGACGCCGAATGGTGGGCGCTGTTCGGAGGTCTGACCGCCGGCGCCGTACTCACCGACCGGCGCACCACCCACATTTTCGAAAACAGCAGCGGTCAGGTGAGCTGGTCAAACCACGTCTCCAACATCGGCGCCGTTTATACGCTCCTGCCGGAGGTCGCCGGTTTCTATGTCGCAGGAGTGGCGCTGGACAACCAGAAGGCGCGGGAAACCGGCGTGCTCGGCGGTGAAGCGCTGATCGACGGCCTTGTCGTCATGGAAGTGCTCAAGACTGCGGCCGGCCGAAATCGGCCCAACAATCCGCACAAGCCGGGAGACTTTTTTCAGGGCGGCGCCAGCTTCCCTTCCGGACACGCCATGGAATCCTGGGCTCTGGCGTCCGTGATTTCGTACGAATATCGCGACCGAAAATGGGTGCCCTGGCTGGCATACGGACTGGCCGGCGTGGTAAGTGCCGCCCGCTTCGGCGCCCGCCAGCACTATGCGTCGGACCTGATCGCCGGCGGCGCGATGGGATTCTTTATGGGCCGCTATGTCGTTAGCACCCATGAGGCGCACGCCGGTCACCATCACGGAGCGATTGCTCCCATTCTGGAGCCTGGAACCCGCACCTACGGAATCAATATAAGTCTCGGCAGGAATGTCAGCCTGAGTGACGCCGACCCATGGACCAATCTGCCCGTCGATCCCCGCAGACAGTTGTCAGTCGAGCCGTGATCAGCGAATCCGCTGCATGGATGGCTGCCGCGGGACTGCGTTTTACTGCGGCGGTTTGGCTTCCGGCGCCGGCGGTTCGTGTTTCTTGTTAAGATCGCGCGACAGCATCAGCTTGAACGTCAGCCGGTCAGCGCCGCCGGTGTAGCCCACGCCCACTCCCGCCTCGATATGCACAAACTTTGTGTCGTGATCGAAAACCGCCCAGACTTCGTGGAATTGCTGATTCACCGGCAGCCAATCGTGGAGCGTGCCGAAACCCGCATACTCCTCGGCAGCCACAGCCCATTTGTCGTTGATGTTGTAAGCCACGCGCGTAGCCGGATTAAACTGCAGGCCGCCGAAGCCGCCGGTATAGTCGGTGTCGACGATGGGATTGAAAATGAAGTCCCAGGGTTTGAGATGCAGACCGACGATCGGTCGTATTTCGGAGGTGAAGGTTCGGGATTCCCAAAAATGATGGTTGACGCTGAATTCGAAATTTACGCCGTAGAAGAATTTGTGGTCTTCAGCGTGCGGCCGCACGAAAAGCTCGCGCAGCTTCCAGCCGTCTATCGTGCCCCCGTAGTTGGTTGAGTGCGGGGTCGTGACGGGCATATAAAGCCCCTGCTCGAACCAGGGGGTGACGCCATAGGCCCATTCAAGCGTCGTCTGAAATGAATCGTTGGCAATGATGGCGCCGGGAAACTCCGGTGTCCTGCGGCCAATCGGCGTGAAGTTCAAATGAGTCTCCAGGTTGAAGACGCCAGGTTCCGCTATGTTGGCGTCGTAGACCTGGATTTCATCCGTCTGACCCGGCAGCATTCCCGGTATGGCCATCATCGTTATTGCAAAGAAGAGCAGGTGGGGACGATTGCCGAACCGCAGGCGCCTGGTTAATGGATTATGCAATTCCGAATGCGCCTCGTTTGCTCGCCATCGATTTATCTGCCGACCGGATTCGTCTCAGTGTATTGCACCCGGCACTTCGCCAACAAGCGCACTCCACCGGTTTCAGATGAGGCGTTATGGCGCCTGCAATCGTTACCGTCGGACCCGGGTTCAGCATTCACCGGCGCGCCGGCAGCGGTCATGCGTAGATATGATCGCGCGTTAGCGGCCGCCGCTGGTTCGCCGACCGCTTCGCAAAGAGAGCCTGGTAAATATCGGTGTTGCCTCCTTCAAACGAGACCGCGCAGCCGGCAAGATAGAGCAGCCACGTGCGGTAGACCTCCGGCGTGACAACCTGCAGGCATTCCTCCTCCGCCGCCTGCAGGCGCGACACCCAGGCGCGGCAGGTCAGCGCATAGTGCGGGCGCAGGTTTTCCACGTCGAGCGTTTCGAAGCCAGCCTGTTCGGCAGCCCGGATCACCTCCGAGATATGCAGCAGATCGCCGCCGGGAAAGACGTACTTCTGCAGAAACAGGGTCTCCGGCCCGTCGCCCACCATCTCGGGGCGCGCAATGGCATGGTTGAGAAACAGGCCGTGTTCACTGAGCAGGCCGGCGACGTGCGTGAAATACACGCGCAGCCGCCGATGCCCTACATGCTCGAACATACCCACCGAGGCGATCTTGTCGAACGTTCCCTGCATATTCTGGAAATCCGACTCGACAACCCGGATCCGGTCTGGCGCATCGCCGCGCGCCGCGGATTTCTGCAGTACATAATCGAACTGCGAACGGCTGAGCGTACAGCCCGTGGCAAAGGCCCCGTAGTGGTCGGCCGCATGAAAAAGCAGCCCGCCCCAGCCGCAGCCGATGTCGAGAAAACGATCGTGCGTCTCAAAATGCAGTTTGCGGCAGATGTGATCGAGCTTCGCCGCCTGCGCTTCATCGAGCGAATCCGCCGGGCTGCGAAAATAGCCGCACGAGTAGATCATGCGCGAATCGAGAAAGGTTTCATAGAAGCGGTTCGAACGATCGTAGTGAAACCGGATATTGCGCGCCGACCCGGAAGGAACGGTCAGTCCGAGACGGGCGAATTTGGCGGCGAATGCCAGCAGACTGTCGCGGACTGCGGAGTGCGGCTGCGCCAGACGCCACTGTATGGCGCGCACGAGATCGCCTTCTACATTGAATTCGCCGCCGATGAAGGCCGTGGCGGCAGAGTAGGCGTCTCCCTTCAGAAACGCGTCCGGTTGTCTGCCATTCCGGGAGAGAATCGAAAAAACCGGCTGGCCGGCCTCGGTGTAAACCGCTTTGCCGCTATACAACTCCACCACGCCGGGTCCCGTTTCCAGCGCCTGTTGCATATTTCATCCTATAAACCAAACGGAATCAGTCTGCAATGGGACTCCCGATGGGGAAGCGTGCGTCTTCACAGGTTTGACATGAGGCCGTCCCGTTCGTTACCCTGTTATAATCTCAGGTGTTAAAGATAGACGGAGTGGTGTGTTCATGAGTACGGTGTTCCCGTCGAAACCGGGAATTGAAAGAAAATGGCACGTGATCGATGCCAATGACGTTGTCCTCGGCAAGCTGGCGGCGGATGCCGCGCGCATTCTGATGGGCAAGCACAAGACGATTTATACGCCGTTTCTCGATACGGGCGATCATGTGGTCGTCGTAAACGCGGCGAAGGTGAAACTGACCGGGCGCAAGGATACGCAGAAGGTTTACCGGCGTTTTACGGGCTATCCAGGCGGGCTGGTGGAAACAGGCGCGGAGAAGGTGCGCGCCACTCGTCCGGCAAAGATGGTGGAAGATGCCATCTTTGGTATGCTGCCGAAGACAAAGCTCGGCAAGCAGATGTACCGGAAGCTCAAAGTTTATGCGGGCGATAAGCATCCGCACGTGGCACAGAAGCCCGCGGCACATGCGGTGAAGCGTTCGAAGAACGCGCCTCCCGCGGCCGCTTAGAGAATCTGAGAAAGGTATTCGATTTTGGCGTTACGAAAGCTGGAGCAATATCTGGGAACGGGGCGGCGTAAACGCGGTATCGCCCGTGTGTTCCTGCGGCCCGGATCGGGCAAAATCACGATCAACGGTCGTGAGCTGGAAAAGTATTTTCCGACGGAAGCGGCGCGCGTGCCGGTGCGGCAGCCGCTGGTGACCGTCGAAATGACGGATCGTTTCGATGTGATCATCCTCGCGCACGGAGGCGGCTTTGCCGGACAGGCCGACGCGATTAAGCTGGGTCTGGCGCGGGCGCTGGTCGAGTTCAATGCCGAGTTGCGCGGACCTCTCAAGAAAGCCGGCCTTCTGACCCGTGATCCCAGGGAGCACGAGCGCAAGAAGTACGGCCAGAAGGGCGCGCGCAAGCGGTTCCAGTTCTCGAAACGCTAACAGGAGTTTTTTCGCGGGCGGGACGCGAAGCAATTGGCGTCCCGATTTGTGTTCGTTGCCGTTTATTGTTTCCGGCGTAAATCTCGCTTTGGACCGCGCCCGGAGCTGTGGATGGCTTGTTTCAGAACGCGCAGCGCGGGCTGCGCACAGTAAGGAGAAAGTTTGCCGCAGATTTCAATGAAAGAATTGCTCGAAGCGGGCGTTCACTTCGGGCACCAGACCAAGCGCTGGAATCCAAAGATGAAAGAGTACATCTTTGGCGAACGTAACGGTATCTACATCATCGACCTGCAGAAGACCCTCAAGCTGTTCAAGGATGCAGCGCGTTATGTAGTCGAAATGGCCGCGCAGGGCAAGACCATCCTGTTTGTCGGCACAAAGCGTCAGGCCCAGGAAGCAATCGCCGAAGAAGCCGCGCGCTGCCAGATGTTCTACGTCAATCAGCGCTGGCTGGGCGGCCTGCTCACCAATATGGCCACCGTGCAGAAATCGATCAAGCGCCTCAAGGAGCTGGAGCAGATGGCTGCCGAGGGCGCTTACGGCGGACGTCCCAAGAAGGAAATCGTTCGTCTGGAGCGCGACCGCAAACACCTCGATCAGAACCTGGCGGGCATCAAAGACATGCCTGGCCTGCCCGATGTCGTCTTCGTGATCGATTCGAACAAAGAAGCCATCGCTGTCAAGGAAGCGCGCCGGCTGGGCATTCCCGTGGTTGCGATCGTCGATACGAACTGCGATCCGGACGAAGTGGACTGGGTGATTCCGGGTAACGATGACGCGCTGCGCGCGATCCGCCTGTTCACCAGCAAAATTGCGGACGCCGTCGTCGAAGGGCGCGCGCTGGCAACCGAACACGACTTCACCACCGACAAGGTCAAGGAAGACGAAGCCCCGGTCGAAGAAATGGGCGAAGACTTCTCGCAGTATTCCGATCCGAAGTACGCCGAGCAGATCATGCAGGAAAGCCTGATGTTGGGCGTCGAAGAACCGGCATCCGCGAATCGCAAGGGACCGGCATCGGAAACCGGTGAAGGCGACGCCGCCGAAGCCACGCAGGTCTAAAAGATCTTAGCCACAGATGGACCCGGATTTACACAGATAAAATCAAATCGTTTAATCTGTGTTCATCTCTGGCTGAAAAAATAACAGGACATGGCAGAGATTACAGCAAGCTTAGTGAAAGAGCTCCGCGAGCGCACCGGAGCCGGCATGATGGAATGCAAGAGCGCGCTCACCGAGGCGAAAGGGGACATCGGAGAAGCTGAAGTTGTGCTGCGCAAGCGCGGTATTGCCTCCGCCAGCAAGAAGTCATCGCGCACCACGAAGCAGGGCGTGGTGGGCTCGTACATTCACGCGGGCGCGCAGCTCGGCGTGCTGCTGGAAGTCAACTGCGAGTCCGACTTCGTCGCCCGCACCGATGATTTCCAGGAGCTGGTTCGCGATCTGGCGATGCACATAGCCGCGGCCGATCCCCAGTTCATCCGCAAAGAAGACGTCACGCAGGCTGCCATCGATAAGGAGAAGGACATCCAGAAGTCCCGCGCTCTGAACGAAGGCAAACCGGAAAAGATGGTGGACAAGATCGTGGAGGGCCGCATGGCCAAGTTCTACGAAGAAGTCTGCCTCTACGAACAGCCCTTCGTCAAAGACAACACCGTCAGCATCGACCAGCTGATCAAGACGAAAATCGCCAAGCTGGGCGAAAACATCACCGTCTCCCGCTTTTCGCGTTTCAAGGTCGGCGACGCACCGGAACCCAAAGCAAGTTAGAATTGCTTTCGGGCCAATGGCGAAATACAACCGCATCCTGCTGAAGCTGAGCGGCGAGGCTATGGCCGGGCCGCAGTCATTCGGGATCGATCCTCAGCGCGTCTGCGAGCTGGCTGCTGAGATCGCGTCGATAGCCAAAGAGGGTGTGGAAACAGGCGTCGTCGTCGGAGGCGGCAACATCTTCCGCGGCATTGCCCTGGCGGCCAAAAACATGGATCGTGTGACCGGCGATCACATGGGCATGCTGGCCACGGTCATCAATTCGCTGGCGCTTTCCGATGCGCTGGAATCGATTGGCGCGAACACGCGCGTGATGAGTGCGATCGAAATGCACCAGGTCGCCGAGCCTTACATCCGCCGGCGCGCCATACGCCATCTGGAGAAAGGCCGCATCGTCATTTTCGCCGCCGGAACCTCGAATCCCTATTTCTCCACGGATACCGCAGCCACCCTCCGCGCGCTTGAAATCAAGGCGCAGGTAATCGCCAAAGCGACCAAAGTCGACGGCGTTTACGACAAAGATCCGATGAAGCACACCGACGCCGTTATGTACGAACAGGTGTCTTACACCGAGGTTCTGACCAAAGGGCTGGGCGTCATGGACTCCACGTCCATCGCAATGTGCCGCGACAACGCCCTGCCGATTCTTGTTTTCAATTTGAATACAACCGGCAATATAATGCGAATGGTGTCCGGCGAACCCGTCGGAACACTCATCAGCTGATCACATGAATACTGTCAAAGAGATCGAAACGGCCGCAAAGCAGCGCATGGACAAAGCGCTCGAAGATCTGACTCACGCTATGGCGACTATCCGGACCGGGCGCGCTTCGGTCCATCTGCTCGATAACGTGCGCGTCGATTACTACGGCACGCCGACGCCGGTGAACCAGATCGCTAATCTGCACGTTCCCGAGCCCGGGCTCATCACCGTTTCGCCCTGGGACGTGTCGCAGATCGCTCCGCTGGAGAAGGCGATCCGCGCCGCCGACCTGGGTGTCAATCCGT
>Ga0335085_10017523_pt1 | contig 10317 bp, 8 predicted proteins | sample Lox_Sample_45_FD_206712 | JGI IMG/M metagenome (GOLD analysis project Ga0335085, IMG submission 206712) | Soil microbial communities from Loxahatchee National Wildlife Refuge, Florida, United States - Lox_Sample_4.5 | ecosystem: Environmental > Terrestrial > Soil > Wetlands | place: USA: Florida...
GTTGAATTCAAGAAGCATCTGGATGCAGCAGAGAAGAGTCCGAAGCAGGTCGCCGCTGCGGTTTCCGGCCTGCCGGAGAAAGCATTGCGCTACAAACCAGCTCCCGATGCGTGGTGCATTCTGGAAGTTCTGGGGCACCTGGCGGATATTGAAATTGTGTATGGCCACCGCATCCGCCAGATGCTGGCCGATAAAAAGCCGGTAATTGCGCCGATGGACCAGAACGAATGGGCGCGCCATCTGGGGTATCTTGAGGCGCCGGCGCCCGAAATGGTGGCACTGTTCGGCGTAAACCGGCATCACAACCTGCGCCTGCTGCGCAGACTCAAACCTGAGGACCTCGGCCGGTCCGCCTATCATCCCGAGCTTAAGCAAGACGTGACGGTCGCGGACATGGCGGAGAAATTGGACCGGCACAGCGCGGCTCATCTGGCGCAGATTGAACGGCTCAAGAAAGACATCGGGCGCGCCTAGCGGTTGGTGAACTGCACCAGGGCTTCGAGTTTGCCCATGGCGGCGCCGGAGTCGATGGAGTTGGCGGCCAGCGGGATAGCATCCCCAAGATGGTCAACTTTGCCGGCGGCCACCAGCGCCGCGGCGGCATTCAACAAAACCACATCCCGCCGGGAAGAGGACGTTCCACGGAGGACCTCGCGGATAATGACGGCGTTCCCGACTGCGTCCCCGCCTGAAATTTCCGTCATCGGAGCCCGTGACAGGCCGAACTCCTCCGGCGTTACTTCATAAGTTCGTACCGTTCCTTCGCGTACCTCGGCGATCCGGGTTGGGCCGGTGATGGTGATTTCATCCAGCCCATCCAAACCGTGGACCACGATCGCGCGGTGCAAGCCGAGCATGCTCAGCGCCTCCGCCAGCTTTTCCACCAACTCCGGAGCGTAGACGCCCACCACCTGCGCTGAGGCATGTGCCGGATTCGTCAGCGGGCCCAGCAGGTTGAATACCGTGCGCAAGCGAAGCTCGCGGCGCGCCGGTTGCACGTACTTCATGGCGGAGTGCATGGCGGGGGCAAACAGAAACGCGATCCCTACTTTCTGCAGACACGCCGCAAGGCGTTCGCGGGGCAGGTCGATGTTGACCCGGAGCGCTTCCATCACGTCTGCCGAGCCGCATTTCGAGGTAACACTGCGGTTGCCATGCTTGGCCACCCGAACCCCGGCGCCCGCCACCACGAAGGCGGTCGCCGTGGAAATATTGAAAGTCCCGCTGGCATCGCCGCCAGTGCCGCAGGTATCCACCAGCGCATCGTGTTCGGTCCCGCTCACGTCAACCGTGGTGTTTGGCTTGAGGTCGAGCGATACCGCGACGGCACGAATGGCTTCCGCAAATCCGACAATCTCCTCGACGGTTTCCCCTTTCATGTGCAGGGCGACCAGCAATGCGCCGATCTGCGCGTCGGTGCATTGACCGCTCAGCACTTCGGCCATGACGGAGCGCGCCTCCTCCCGGGAGAGCGATTGCCGATGGGTGGCGATACGATGGAGAGCTTCAAGAATCATGGCGTAGAACAATGCTTCATTCTGACTGAATTGTAAGGCATGGCGCGAGCCTCTCCTCCTTGTTCGGCAGCAGTGGGCGGCTTGCCCCAGGCCCGGAGCTGTTCCGTTGACCCCCTGGGGGGGCAGCCCTTAAACTGGCACAAGGAACGGGCGTGCCCACCTGCAGGAGGTTCCCCTGAATTATTGGTTTCGAAGCTTGCTCGGTGTAGCTGTGCTTGGGCTGCTCGCGCAAGTGTCTTTTGCAGGAACCCGCAAGGAGGCGCACAAGCCCCCTCAGGCCACACCCCGGCCGCAAACGCCTCCTGTGTCACAGGGGGTCACACTCGATACCAATGAGGCGGTGTTCACGGTTCTCACCGCGATTAATACCTGCGGTTACGATTTCGAGCTGGGTGATTCCGACCCCATGCGTGCCGAGGTGCGGCAGGAGGTCGCGAAGGCCGTGGAGGCCTCCAAGGACGCGCAGCTCACCACCCAGAGCGTGTGCGCAAGCTACAAGGCCCACGAATTGCCTGACCCGGGACGAACCCTGGCGCAATATGTCTCGCTGGCACTATTTCTGACTCCGCCACCGGCGCTTGCGCCCAGGGTGCGCGAGGCCGATCTTGCCCCCGATGCTTTCGCAGTGCTGAGCATTCTTCCTCCTCTGCAGAAGTGGTATCAGCAGATAAATCTGCACGCCATCTGGGAGCGGCACCAGAATGAGTTTACGGCCCTGTTGCAGCGGTATCACGAGCCGCTTTCCAGCATGCTCTTTGGCACGGAGATGTATCTTCGCCTGCCCACAGGGACCGGATACGCGGGCAAGGGATTCACCGTGTATCTCGATCCCATGGGTCCTCCGGGGCAAACAAACGCCCGGAATTACGGGGCGGATTACTTCGTCGTAATTTCACCCGGGCGAAATCCATCGTTGAAGATGGAACAGATTCGCCACACCTACCTGCACTTCCTGCTGGACTCCATGGCGAACAAGTATCCGATTGAACTCAAGCGGCTGGAGCCGCTGCTCAATTCGGTGCGGGATTCTCCCATGGAGGTCAGCTTCCGCACCGATATCGGCTTGCTGGTTACGGAATGCCTGATCCGGGCCATTGAGGCGCGCACCACAGGATCGGTGAAAGCACCAGAGGCGGAACGGCAGCAACTGGTGCAGTCCGCGGTACGGCAGGGCTTTATCCTGACTCCATATTTCTACAAGGCTCTGCTGCGATTCGAAAAGGATCCCGTGGGGGTGACCACGGCCTACTCGGATATGCTGAACGGCATCGATGTAGGCAAGCAGGAAAAGCTGGCGGCCAGCGTAACCTTCGCCGCAACGGCCGACCCCGAAGTGGTGCATCTGGCGGTTCCCACCGGGAAGAAAATCCTGCTGAGTGCGGAGCAGCGCCTGGCCGCCGGCGACGCAGCTGAGGCCAAGACTTTGGCCCAGCAGGCGCTCGACGAGAAGACGGACGATCCGGGTAACGCATTTTTTATCCTGGCGCAGGCTGCGATCATGAGCCGTGACATCGACGGCGCCCGCACCAATTTCGAGCGCGCCATCGATTCGACTCATGAACCCAGGGTGCTGGCGTGGTCGCACATCTATCTGGGAAGGATTTGCGATCTGCAGGAAGACCGCGAGTCGGCCCTGAGCCACTACCGGGCGGCATTGAGCATCGGGGCCTCCCTGCCGGGGGCAAAAGCAGCGGCGGAGCGGGGCATCCAACAGCCATACGAACCGCATAGTCGGAGCCAGTAGGGCGGCTGTGAGAAGATGTCGAAAAACAGGTAAGATTTCAGGGGTAATCAAGGAGACAGCATGAACAGAGGAACCACGGTAGTCGTAATGTTGGGTCTGGCAACTGCGATGTTTGCCCGGCAACAGACGCCTGCCACAACCACGCCAGCAGCCGGGCAGCAGGGCGCAGCTCAGAACGCAGCCGCCGCCCCGCCCCAAGGCAAGCGGCCACCGCAAGCCAAAACCCAGGCGGAGTTTGACGCTTATAAGGCGGCTGCCGCCAATGCCGCCGACCCGGTGGCGCTGGAAAAAGCCGCAGATGATTTTGCCGCCAAATTTCCAGACAGTGAGTTGCGGGTTCTGCTGTACCGGGTGGACATGAACGGATTTCAAAACGCGAATCAAGCCGACAAAATGCTGGAGGTCGGTCGTAAGATACTGGCAATCGACCCCGACGCTCCGGAAGCGCTGATCGGCGTGGCCGAAGTGCTGGCGGAACGCACCCGCGACACCGATCTCGACAAACAGCAGCGCTGGGACGAAGCCACCAAGGATTCGCAGCACGCTCTGGAGACCATCGATACGGATCTGCCGATTCCGGCCGGAACTCCACAAGACAAGATCGACGCCTATAAGGGGGAGTTGCGCTCCAATGCGTATTCCATCCTCGGCACGATTCAATTCAACCAGGAAAAATACCCTGACGCCGAGGCTTACTACCGGAAGTCGATCGATGCGCTGCCCAGCCAGCCGGATCCGATCGTGATTTTGCGCCTGGCTCTGTGTCTGGACAAGCAGAACCGCTACGGCGACGCACTGAAACAGGCCGACCGCGCTGTTGAGTTGACTCCGGACAACACCACGGCGGGACAACTCGCGCGCCGGGAGCATGATCGCCTGGTTCAACTGACGGGCGGAATCCCGACCACGCCATCGTCTCCGGCGCCCGCCAGCAGTTCCCCGGCGACGACCCCGACGCCGCCCAAGAACTAGAAGGCTTTGACCGGAACGCGGCCGCGAAATGGGGGAACCAGCAATTCCAGGGGCCAAGTGACCTTCGTCGCCGGGTTGGCCATCGGTCCGGAACCTGTTCTGTGCGCACCGGGATGTTGCAGATGACCAAACCACTGGATATTGCGGGCTTTCAGGAGGTTCTTGGCTACTCATTCGTGCGGCCCGAGCTCCTGGAGCAAGCTCTGACTCACAGTTCGCACGCGCGGGAGCTCGAGGCGGCACAACCCGCGGCCGGCCGGGCCGGAGACAACGAACAACTCGAGTTCCTGGGAGATGCGGCGCTCTCCCTCACCACCAGCGAAGAACTGTTCCACCGTTTTCCGGATTTCCGGGAGGGTGAGCTCTCCAAGCTGCGTGCCCACCTGGTGAGTGAAAAGCATCTCATCCGGGTGGCTTTGGAACTGCAACTGGGAGAGTACCTGCGGCTGGGCCGGGGCGAAGAAAAGAGCGGCGGAAGACAAAAGACCGCTCTCCTCGTCGACGCTCTGGAAGCGGTTCTGGCCGCGCTTTATCTGGATGGAGGGTTGGAACCGGTGCGCCGCCTTGTGCTGGAGCGCATTGTGGCGCCCGAACTGCAACGCCTCGCCGGCAGCGGCAATATCCTGCCGATGACCGACTACAAGTCTACTCTGCAGGAGCGGTTGCAGGCGGTGGGCCGTCCGCAGCCGGCTTATGTACTGGTTCGGGAGAGCGGACCGGAGCATCGAAAGACGTTCACCGTGGAAGCCCGGCTGAAAGCAGGCGGAGACCAGAACGGGCATGAGTTCGTGGGTCGCGCGGACGGCTCGACCAAAAAGAACGCGGAGCAGGGCGCGGCCCGCCAGGTTCTCGAATATCTCTCCGCGCAGGCGGCAAGGGCGCCCAACGGCGAGGACCGAACTCGCCCGTCTGCCAAGTCATGAAGCATTGGGGACCATGGAAGTAGCGCAGACAAAGCCGGGCGTGGAATGGCTGGGTTCCCTGCAGTCGCTGGCCGTGACCGTGGTGATCGCGGTTTTCGTCATTACGTTCATCATCCAAGCCTTTCAGATCCCTTCCGCATCCATGGAAAACACACTGCTGGTAGGGGATTATCTCCTGGTGGACAAGCTGCGCTATGGCGGCGGCAGCATCGGCGATTCCCTGCTGCCCTACGAACCGGTGCGGCGAGGCGACATCATTGTGTTCAAGTATCCGGTCAATCCGACCGAGCACTTCGTGAAGCGTGTGATCGGCGTGCCCGGGGACCACGTGCGGTTGATCCAGGGCAAAGTGTACGTAAACGGCAAGCCGCTGGTAGAACCGTATGTGCAGATCAGCGGACGCGCGCATGATGAATACCGCGATGAGTTTCCGCAGTTGGATATCTCCGCGCCCGGCCAGGAGGGCGCCTGGTGGCTGGAGATGAAGAAGCTGGTGGAAGATGGCCAGCTCATCGTCCCGGAAGAGAACTATTTTGTTCTGGGCGATAACCGCGACGACAGCCTGGATAGCCGGTACTGGGGGTTTGTGCCCCGCCAGAATATTGTGGGACGGCCGTTGCTGATTTACTGGTCTGTACGGAATGCCGACACCGATCTACCCGAGGCGCCCACTGTGGGTGATAAACTTTTTCATTTCGCCTATGCCGCCACGCATTTCTTTCAGATCACCCGTTGGGACCGCACTCTGCGGGTCGTGAAATAAGTAAGGAATCCTAAGCTCCGGCAAGAAGGAAGACACTGGTGCCAAAGAAAGACAAACTGAAAGCGACAACCAAGGAAGAAGAAAAGCCACGCGAAACTACCGTGGAGTTCCTGGCCTCTCTGGCCACGGTCCTAGTCACCGGCCTCTTTATCATCACGTTCGTCATGCAGGCTTTCGAGATCCCGAGCAGCTCCATGGAAGCCACGCTCCTGATCGGCGATCACGTGTTCGTCAACCGGGTGCAGTTTGCGCCCCAAACGCACTGGGTTGGGCCGCTTCTGCCTTATCGCTCGATCCATCGCGGCGATATCATGGTCTTCCTTTCGCCCGAGCAGCCGGGACTGTACGTGGTGAAGCGCGTAATCGGCATTCCCGGCGACCGCATTCACCTGCAGGATGGCGCGGTATACCGCAACGGAGAGAAGCTCAATGAGCCGTATGTGATCCGCAGCCGGGGCGACTATATTGCCTATCGCGACAATTTTCCGGCGGTTCCGGCTTCGGAGGCCGAGGGTGCCACCACGGCCTGGCAGGAGGAAGAACCTCACTATATTCAGAACGGGAATATAGTGGTTCCTCCCGATTCGTATTTTGCCATGGGCGACAATCGCGACGTCAGCTACGATAGCCGGTATTGGGGATTTGTCCCCTCAAGGAATGTGGTCGGCCGCCCGATGTTCATCTACTGGTCGTTCGAAACCCCGGCCGATCAATACACCCAAACCGAAGTGAGCCAACGCCTGGGCTTCATGTTCCACCAGATCATCCACTTTTTTGACCAGACGCGCTGGCGGAGAACCTTTAAGGTGGTGCGGTGAACTTTCTCCGGTCCAAACGCGGCAAGATTACCGTGGCTGCCGCCGTGGTTCTGGTCCTCTTCCTGGTGCGACCCGGGGTTGGCCGGTTACGCAGCCGGATTGTGAGTTCCATCAGCCTCGCGCTGGGACGTCGCGTCGAAGTCTCTGCGGTGAACTTGCGGCTGCTGCCGCGTCCGGGTTTCGATCTTGAGAATTTCGTTGTGCATGACGATCCGGCCTTCAGCGCGGAACCCATGCTGCGCGCCTCGGAAGTCACCGCCTCGCTGCGCGTCAGTTCTCTGCTGCGTGGACGGTTGGAGATCGCCCGCCTCAGCCTGACCGAGCCCAGCCTGAATCTGGTGCGGAACCATGAGGGCCACTGGAACCTGGAGAGCCTTTTGGAGCGTACCGCCCATACCGCAGTTGCACCCACGACTAAAGCCCGGGGCGAAACCCGTCCGGGCTTTCCTTATATCGAAGCGGACGACGGGCGCATTAACTTCAAGATCGGACAGGAAAAGAAACCGTATGCCCTCACCGGAGCCGATTTCAGCCTGTGGCAGGATTCGGAAAATGCCTGGGGCATGCGGCTGAAGGCGCAACCGGTGAGGACCGACTTCAATCTTTCGGACACCGGCACTCTTCGCGTCGAAGGAACCTGGCAAAGAGCGGATACGCTGCGCGAAACGCCCGTCCATTTCACCGTTTCCTGGGACGATGGGCAACTTGGACAACTCACCAAGCTCGCCTACGGAGCAGATAAGGGCTGGCGCGGCACGGTGCAAATCTCCGGCGCGCTTACCGGCACGCCCGCCCAACTGGCAGTCATCAGCAATGCGGCGGTCGAGGGTTTTCGCCGCTATGACATTCTGAGCGGCGCTGACACTCCCCTGGCGGCGCAGTGCAGCGCAACCTACAGCTCGATCGAGCGAGCCATCTCCGGCCTTTCCTGCAAAACCCCCGTGGGAGACGGCGCGATCGCGGTGGCGGGCAGTATCGGCGGTTCGCAGGATTCGCCTGTTTACGATCTGGACCTCGCGCTTCAGCAGGTTCCCTTGCAATCGCTGGCGGCGCTGGCCAGCCACGCCAAGAAAGACATTCCCGACGATCTGGTGGCCAGCGGGGTGGTAGACGGCGACTTCCATCTCCTGCGGCAGATAACGCCGCACCGGGTCGAGCTGGCGTGGAAGGGCAAAGGAGCCTGTCACGATGTGCGCCTGGGATCGCGGTTGAACCGTACCGGACTGATTTTGAAGCAGATACCGTTTGCGGTATCGCCCGCGGCGACGCCAAGAACGAGCCCGCCGGGCAGCCTGCCGAGGGTGGAAGTAGGTCCCGTCGCCCTGGAATTGGGCAAATCCGGGCCAGCCACGGTAACCGGATGGCTTTCCGATGCCGGGTATCACGTACAGATACAGGGCCGGGTACAAGTGCAGCGCTTTCTGGAGCTGGCGCGGACGGTCGGCATCCCGACCCCGCAACCGGCTGCGGATGGGGCAGCTAACGTGGATTTGCAGATCGAGGGGAACTGGTCCGCCTTTGCCACACCCCGGGCAGTCGGGAAGGTACAGCTCCATGCGATCCGGGCGGCTGTCCGCGGGTTGAACACACCGCTGGAAATCGCCTCGGCGAACGTTCTTCTATCGCAGAGCGAAGTTCAGGTAAGGAATATTGTGGCCTCCCTCGCCGGCAGCACCTGGCGGGGATCCATCGCATGGCCCCGGCCCTGCCTGCCCCTGACCGAATGCCCTATCGGCTTTGATCTTCGCACGGACACGCTCGGCACGGATGCCCTGGCGCGGGCGGTCTGGCCGGACGCGGAGAAGCGGCCCTGGTATCGCATCTTTTCTTCGCAACCGGAGCCCAACATCCCATTCCTGGCTTCCTTGCATGCCGCCGGAACCCTTCACGCGAATCAGGTATTGATTCACAAGGAGTTGGCCACTCAGGTCTCCGCTTCTGTACTGCTGGAGAAAGGCAAACTGCGTCTCTCGAATTTGAGCGGCGACATCTTCGGGGGCCACCACTCGGGAGAATGGAAAGCGGATTTTAGCGTTCGTCCTCCCGAGTACAGCGGCAGCGGCACATTCGACGGAATCGCGCTCGGTGAACTCGCGCAGGCGATGAATGATGGCTGGGTGACCGGCTCCGCGGGAGCGACCTATCGAGTAACCGCGAGTGGATGGAATGTCCGCGAAATGCTCGCTTCCGCCAATGCCACGGTGGACGTGGTCGCCGCTGACGGTACCTTGCCTCACGTCGCGCTCGTGGCCCACGCGGGACCATTGTTCGTACGGCGCTTCGTGGGCCAATTATTGCTGCGAAACGAGACCTTCGATATCCAGCAGGGCAAACTCGAGACGCCCAACGGCATCTATCAGGTGAGCGGAACGGCTTCTCTGGGCCGGACGCTGAACGTGAAACTGATGAGAGATCCTCTGCATGGCTTCAGCATTACCGGCACCGTGGCCGAGCCGCGCGTCGCGGAAACGGCAGCCGCCGAGACTCGAGCTGCTCTGAAACCATGACCGTTCGGCGGCTGGTGCTGGTGGCTGCGCTCTGCCTGTGCTGTCTCCTGCTGGCCGCACACGAACCTCCCTCACACTCAAGCGGAGCCGCCAGTATGGCGAGGAAGCTGCGTCATCTGGACCGGAATGCCGCATCGGCCCACCCCAGCCCCGCGCCGACAGTCTTCACCGAAGGAGAAATCAATGCATACCTGGCTTCCAGGGACGTCCAGTTGCCGGCCGGCGTCGAGTCGGTACATCTGGAGGCGACGCCCGGAGTTGTCAGGGGCTCGGCGCGCGTCGATTTCGACAAGGTCCGATCCAGGCAGGCTTCGCAGAATCCATTGTTGAGCATATTCAGCGGCGTGCACAATGTGCAGGTGATCGTCCACGCGCACGGCGCAGGCGGCAAGGGGATTGTGCACGTGGACTCCGTCTCTCTGGATAACGTCGAGATTCCGCGCTTTGTGCTGGAACTCTTCGTTGAAAAGTATCTTCAGCCCCAGAATCCGGAAATCGGCCTGGACTCGCAGTTTGACCTTCCCGACCGCATCAGCAAGGCGACAATCGGCCTGCACCAGGTCACGGTGGTACAGCGTTAGCACTCTTACGGAACGTACCCTGGCCCCCGCAAAACCTTGCCGGGCAGTTCTCCGGTCATCTTGCCCTGACTGATTACCGGCACACCGTTGACCAGGACATACTCCATTCCCTGGGATAGCTGGTTGGGATTCTCGAACGTGGCCATATCACGGATGGTTGCCGGGTCGAACACGACGACGTCGGCCCACATGCCTTCCTTCAGGACTCCACGATCGGCCAGTCGCAGGCGTTGCGCCGGCAGAGCGGAGAATTTGCGGATGGCGTCGGCCAGCGTGAGTTTTTTTTCTTCGCGCACGTATTTTCTCAGAATGCGCGGGAAAGTTCCGTATGCGCGCGGATGGGGATGCTCCTGGCCGAGAATCCCCCAGGGCGAAGTGCCGGAAGAATCATTATCGATCGAAACCCAGGGCTGCTGCAGAGCAAGGGTGACGTCAGGCTGCGACATGCCGAATACGGCAACGCCGGTAAAGGCTTTGTCTTTTACGAGAAGG
>Ga0335085_10017524_pt1 | contig 10317 bp, 9 predicted proteins | sample Lox_Sample_45_FD_206712 | JGI IMG/M metagenome (GOLD analysis project Ga0335085, IMG submission 206712) | Soil microbial communities from Loxahatchee National Wildlife Refuge, Florida, United States - Lox_Sample_4.5 | ecosystem: Environmental > Terrestrial > Soil > Wetlands | place: USA: Florida...
AAAGTTAGTCGTACCGCAATTGCGCGATGAGAAGTCCAAGGAGATCCTGCGGGAGTTCGCGAAGCTGAATCCGGAAGATCCGAGGGAAGAGTTGTGGGAGAAAGTAAGCAACTAGCAATCAGCAGCTAGCAACTAGTCGATGCAGAGTAATTGGTAGTTAGTGATTAGTAATTTGCGGTGAACTGTGATGGCCCTGAGGGCACAAGTCGCGAACCACGAGTTGATTCTGGAGACTTCGCGCCTGCGGTTGCGGCGGTTTCGGGATGACGATGCAAATGCCGTGTTTGCCATCATCGGTGATCGGGTCGCGATGCAGTTTTACCCCAAGACGTTTGGCCGCGAGGATGCGAAGCAGTGGGTCGCGCGCAACCAGCGGCGCTATCGTGAAGACGGATACGGACTGTTTGCGGTGACGCTGAAGGATAGCGAAGAGGTCATCGGCGACTGCGGCATCATCAAGCAAAACGTCGAAGGCGAGACGGCGATGGAAGTGGGTTATCACTTTCGTCGTGACCAGTGGGGCCGCGGGTATGCGACAGAAGCAGCGCGCGCGTGCATGGGACTGGCGTTTGACGCCTTCGGCGCCGACAAGGTGATTTCGTTGATTCGACCGGAGAATCTACCCTCGCGGCGTGTAGCCGAGCGCAACGGAATGAAGCTCGATCGCGAGGTGGTCCATTACGAGCTGCAGCACCTGGTATATGGGATGGGACGGGACGAGTTCGAAGCCACTCGTAGCTCGTAACTCGTAACTCGTAATTCGCAAAGGCGTCCTGTCATCGCAGTTTTGTTTTGCGAGTTTGTCTTCGGATTTGCGAGTTACGAATTACGAGCTACGAGTCACTAGTCACTAGTCACAGGTTGACCTTATGGGTAAGCGTAAGAAACAAGGCGCGTACATGATCAGCTCGGTGGCCGAGATGTATGGCATTCATCCGCAAACCCTGCGCCTGTACGAACGCGAGGGACTGCTCAAGCCGTCGCGTACCGAAGGCAACACGCGCCTTTACACCGATGAGGATCTGGAGCGGCTGGAACTTATCCTGTCGCTGGCGCGTGACCTGGGCGTGAACATCTCCGGCATCGCGATCATCCTGCAGATGCGCGAGCGCATGGAAGAAATGCAGCGCCAGATGTCGGAGTTCGTCTCCTATGTCCGCACTGAGGTGATGAACCGCGCGTACAACGCCGCCGACCCGTCGCGCGGCGCGATCGTGCCCGTGGGCCGGTCGATTCCGGTGAAGACGGAGAAGAAGAAGTAACTCGTGACTCGTTACTCGTGACTCGTAACTCGAACCCAGAAGCGTGCACACTGATTTGCGAGTTACGCAACTAGTCACGAATTACGAGTCACGAGTAACGGTTTTCTTCCTGGCTCGAATATGTGACAATCGCCGGACACGATTTCCATTCATTTTGATCCGGCAGGAGCCTATGCCCGAACATGCGGCCAAGCATGGCCTGGAGATTGCCGTGGAGCGGCACCGCGAAGTTGCCATAGTGCGATGCCGCGGGAGACTGGTGGCAGGCCAGACCGAACGCTTCTATCACGAAGTCAAGCAGTTGATGCCCCATCATCGGCAGATCGTTCTCGACTTTGAGCACGTCACGCACATGGACAGCTCAGGGCTGGGCTCGCTGGCGCGGCTCTATGTGTCGGGCAAATCGGCTGACTGCGTTCTGGACTTGATGAATGCCGGCAAGTCGATACGGCACCTGCTGGGCATCACCCACATGATGTCGGTATTCCAGACGATCGGCGAGAACAATATCCGGATGGGGTGAGAGGCAGTGGATAGTGGTTAGTGGATAGTTCTTAGTCAAGCCCTGCCTGATCTAACCGCGCCCCTCCGGAAGAACTCTAAGACCTCGCAGTGCGCAAGAGCTTCGTATTCTTTATCCACTATCCACTAATCACTATCCACTTGTTTCGCCTTCTTCCACACCAGTACCCGTTTCTTCACTCCGATGTCCTCCATTCCGGCTGTCACCGTAATGATCAGGCGGTCGCCTTCCATCTTGAAGGGCCGCACCTGAGTTGAGCCCACATATCCCGGTGTCCAGGCAACCTCGGGGTAATGCGTCAGGATGCCGTGCTCCGGGTCGTACTTGAATGTCCCGCAGTAGGCGATGAGAGTGTCGTAATACTCGATCTTTTCGGCATCGGTCGGCTTCGATGGGTCTTTCCATGCGGGACGGTCACCGTTGGCGATGGTCGCACACATATGTCCATCAGACGCATACATGAGAAAGCCCTTGGGGTGGGCGCCGAATTGCTGTGAAGGACCGGTCCTGCCGTCCTTTGTCGTGTCCTCGACGGAGACCAGCTTCCACGTGCCGCCGAGCCGAACGAGAAGAGGGCCTTGCGCGAAAGAAGGCGCGACGAGAAGAAGAAACGCGACGAGCAGCTTCATGGAGTCTCCTTGCGAAATGCCACCTACTGGATGTTCGACGGCTGGATGTCGTAGACAAACATCGAGCGGTCCATCATCTGTGTCGGCGGGTAGGATAACAGCCAGCGATAACTGTTGGGATCGGGGAGGACCTGACCCGATAAACAGCTTGCGCCAATCACGACCTTGCCGGTCACGTGTTCTTCCGGGGCGAGTGGGGTAGCGCGAACCCCGTACAGCGCCGGATTCACCGATCCAAAGTACGCGAAGTGAAGCTGCTCTCGCGGATGCTGCCATTCATAGTCGCGCAGAGCGATGAGGCCCTGTCCCCAGTCGAGATTACTGTCGGTGAGATAGCGCCAACTATTCGCCGGCTTCACCAGGATGTTGAAGTAAGTAAGGTAGTCGGGCGCCACGCGAAGCGCGTCGGCAGCGTTGAGCGCGAGGACGAGCAAAAGAGCTACGATGTTGAAGTTGATGGTTCGCTTACCCCACCACGTCTGCACGTCGAAGCCGATCCTGGCTGGGAGCGCCTTGACGTGTTCCCACATCGAGCCGGCGATGAGCAGCGCGAACGGATAGAGCGGCAGAATGTGGCGCTCGCCAATGTCGTACTTGGACTGAATGGCGAAGAACAGGAACACAAGTGCGAAGGCGCACATGACGAGCAAGTCACCCGGCGCGCGGCATACTCGACGAATGCCCATCAGCAGGCTGGCGAGGATCAGTGCTACCAGAATCGTCGGCCACTTGAGCACGATTGCCGCCGGGTAGTAGAGCTTGATTCCTCCGGTGGAATAGATTCTCCCGAAGAACCATGCCGGTCGGCCGTGCTTGTTGCTGAGGGCGACCTCGCGCAATCCTTCGAAGAACTCGCCCGCGGGCACGACCATGTTGATGCGTAGGTGCGACTTGGTCGCCCAGGTTTTCAAGCCGCGATTGGGGAATGTGGCCGTGACTTGTCCGTCCGCGACTTTGAAATGGGAAACATGGAAGAAATAACCCGCCCATAGGGTCACGAGCGCTAGAACCAGCGCAACCAACATTGGTGTCCAGTTCCACTGCGCGGGACGCAGTGCTGCACCTTTGGCCTTAAGCAGCAACATCAGCACCAGTGCCAGCAACACCAGCGGAGGCGCATAGAACTTGGCGAGGAGAAGTCCGCCGAGTGAGATGCCCAAGAGGATAGTTTGTGGCCAAGCGGGTCGGTGTCGCCACCGCACCAGCTGATACGCGACCAGAAAGATAAACAGCGTACCGATGCCGTCGGTGGTCGCAACGGAATAGTGTGCGATCAGCGATGGCGTGAAGACGAACAGCGCCAGCGCGACGTTGGCAGTACCTTCGGAAAACAATCGGCGCGCGGCAAACCACAGCACAAAACCCAAAATGAGGCCCAGCAGTGTTCCCATAGGGCGGGTACGCGCGGCAATGTCTTCCGGACCGGGCACCATCGATTCAACCCGGTAGCCGTTGGGCATCCGCTGCCAGGTGAACTGGCTGTCGAGGTCGCGAATGGGCAACGTGAACCACAGACGTCCGAGAGGCGGCTGGTCGTTCCAGAGCTCGAAGCGGCCGTGACGCCAGGCGTCGACGCCGGCGATGATGTGAGCCGGCTCGTCGTAGGTCATCGATTGCGTTTGGATAAACCAGAAGGACTGCATGGCGAAGACCGCCAGCAGCACGAAGGGAATTGCCGATCGCGGATGCAGATTACCCCGGCGACCGAGGATTGATCTGGACTTTGTGGGTAGGTTCACGAGCAGCCTTCACCATATAGGAGTCTGCACGTGCGACTCAACTCGGGCGATCAGCTTGGGTTGGGAGTGGCTTGCGCCGCCGTGGCGCCGGCCTTCGATTTCACCCGGTCGATGCCCTTGCGTGCCTTTTCGGCGTAGGGCCCGTTCGGCAGGATTTTGAGATAAGCCTGATAGTTGGCCAGCGCGCCGGTCGGGTCGCCGGCTTTTTCCTGCACCTCGCCCAGCTTGTAGGTAGCTTCGGCATCCTTCGGCTTCCACTCCAGGGCTTCCTGATACCGGCTGATCGCGCCGCGATAATTTCCCTGCTTCGTGTAGAAGTCGCCAACTTCGATGCACTTGGCAGCTTTGTGCGGGTCCCAGGGATGAAACTCGCTCAGTTCGCTGTCATCGTTCCCGGGGTGCTTCTCATCGCCGGAAGGAGGCGAAACATCGATCTCGGTCTGTTTGCTGGAGCTCTCATCGGGGGCCAGCTGATCGGAGCGCGGCGGCTCCTTGCGGTTGTCCTTCGGCTTGGGAGCGTTCCGGTCGACCGGGACTCGCGTGATGGGCCCCTCTTCTTCGTTGCTCTGGGCGAGAGCAAAACCGGTAAGGCATAACCCGACGATCGCGACGATGAGAATTCGCAGCCGCACACTCATATCTTATTGCAACCCCAGCCGTAGCGCGATGACTCGCCCGGCCGCCTATGGAGAAACCCCATCCCGCACGGGTCGGGATGGGGTTGTAGTGAGGGTGGTACTACCACAGCGTCGACTGTTCTAGTTCCATCCAACCACAGTTGGGCCGCCGGTGCGGCCACCGGCTGAGCCCATCCATCACTCGGGTTATAAGCGCTTGGCGAAGCAGTGCCGCAGAATTCTCCGAGAATTCGGCTGAGGATTCCCGATGTGAAACACGAACTCCGGCCCCGCTATCGCACCAGCAGGGTAGTGCGGTCCCGGCCTTCTTGCTTGCTCTGGTAGAGAGCATGATCAACCCGGCGGAAAAGAGAGTCTTGATCGTCAGACTTGCTGAGGAGCGTTGCGCCCACCGATGCGGTCAGCGAAACGGTTGTCTCGGCGACAAGCACAAAGGAATTGCGCAGCAGGACGCGGCAACGCTCCGCCATGAGTCGCGTTTGCGCCTCATCGGCATCGGGCAGAATCGCCAGGAATTCTTCTCCTCCCCAGCGCCCGACCGTATCTCCAGCGCGCAGACCGGAAGAAAGGGTACGCGCCACATGCTCCAGTACCGCATCACCCGCGCTATGGCCGAGACTGTCGTTGATCCGCTTGAACCGGTCCAGGTCGATCAGGAGCAGTCCAAAGCTCCGCCCAAACAGGGCAAGCTCGTCGAGGGCATGGCGGAGTTTGGCGTCCAGAAACCTTCGATTGGCCAGATGAGTGAGCGGATCGAGGAAAGCCATCTTCTTCAGCTCCACATTGCGCCGCTCCAGTCGCTTGCGTAGCGCTATGTCGCTGAATACTTCCACCGCGCCGAGCGCATGGTTGTTGTTGTCCAGGATCGGCACAACCCGAACGCTCACCGCCAGACGATGTCCATCTTTGCAGCGCATATAGACATCGGCTTTGCGACGCACCCCGCTCTGCATGCTGTGGCTCAGCGGGCAATCGTTCTGGCACAGGCTGCGCCCTGCGTCATCCACGTGGCACAACACATTGTCGCTGCATCGCCGCCCGATCACCTCCGAAGCCGAGAATCCGCTCAGGGCCTCCGCCGCATGGTTCCAATACAGGATGCGACGGTCGGCATCGACGAAATAGACAGCGTCGTAAAGGTCGTCCAGCAGCAGCTTGTGAAAGTCGGCATGATCTTCCAGAAACTTTACGGCGAGGTTCGAGTCTAACGCCCGGACCAGGTTCTCCATGCGGCCTCCCTGCGACGCGCTTAGGCAATGGTGAAGTTTATCGGCAGGTTTTGCAGTGACGTGCAAACATACGGTCCCGGTGGAGCATTACGAAAGTAACCAGACACGGGGCACAATGTGAGCGGCTACGCTATCTTGCCGGTAAAGGTGGACGTCTCACCCGGTTTGCAAACCGGCAGAACGGCCCCGCAGCTGGACGTTCAGCCGCCAATGTTTTGACTTTGGGGCGGCGGTGCTCAATAATTTTCTGTCCTGGGGCGAAGACGAATCTGGTTTTCCTTCGTCATTCCAGTGCGAATATTTTGCGCGAGTTCCTATGAGGTCCATTGTCATGTCCAGACGTAATCGCGATCGCGGCTTCACGTTGATCGAGTTGCTGATCGTGGTGACGATCATCCTGATCATCGCGGCGTTCACCATCCCGAAAATCACCAAGTCGCAGATTCCGGCGCACGAGGCGTCCGCGATTGCCAGTATTAAAGCGATCAACGCGGCCCAGATGATCTACTCCAGCAGCCATCCTGACGTGGGATTCACCGTAGACTTGATCACATTGGGCGGCACTGCGCAGAGCGGCGGTGAACAGACCATCGACACCAACCTGGCCAGTGGACGCAAGAGCGGCTATACCTTTACCTATACGCCGGGGGAGAAAGTCAATGGAGCCATCCGCTCGTACACCATTACGGCGGTTCCAGACCAGGTGGGTACAACCGGACAGCGGCGCTTCTTCTCGGATGAGTCGGGCGAGGTACATTACAACGCCGGCGGCCCGGCCGACGCGACCAGTCCGGTCATTCAGTAGCAACAAGCGGTCAGCGGCTCGGGTTCAGCTTTGCGGTCTGGTTCCGCGCTTGTCCTGAGCGGAGACGGTCTCATTAAGCGGACTCGCCGAAGTCGAACGTCCCTTTCCCGCGATAATTCTCCCGAGGGTACGTCACACATCTTTGTGCCGTACGTCCTTTCCCACGACTGGCTGGCCCGGTTATCACTGTCGCGTGAGGCAAGGAGTTTGTGTGTCCTCGCCATCCTTCCCGCCCAGCGCGGAACGTACGCGGGCGTTCTTTGAGAACTGAAGCGACGGCTCGACTAACCGACGGACGCCGCCAAACCGTCAATCTCGATTGAATTTGCAGAGGTAAGTCACACGGGCTCAAATGGATACGTGTAACTTATCTGGAATCAATTGCTTGCGAGGAAATTTTTGCCAAGTGCCTGATTCTAAAGGACAGCAGTATTGATCTTTGTTGTACCATCAGTACATATAGTCCAGAGTTGGCTCCCGGCATCGCGGCCGGCCTCCGATCAATACTCGCCATACCTTCCGCGTACCGAGTCGAGCAGTTTCTGGGAGTCGTAGCCGATTCCGTCCTTAAAGACGATCTCCACGTTCTCCACGTCCGAAATCTGCGTCGAGGGGTCGCCCTTGAGGACCACCAGGTCGGCGTTCTTGCCCGCCTCGATCGACCCGATCTGTTTCTCGCGCCCCAGATACGTCGCCCCGTTCAGAGTGGCGATCTTGATGGCCTCGACTGGAGAAAATCCGGCTTCCACCAGGAGTTCAATACCGCGCTGGTCACCAAAGCCGGGGAGCACGTCACCGCGACCGGTGGGATCCGGGCCGGAGAGGAGTAATCCGCCAGCGGCGACGAAGGCGCGCTCCATCGCGAGATCGTGCTTCCACAGCAACGCCGGATCGATCGCAGGCGGCTTTGCGGCAGGCGGACGCGAGCGAACCAGAAAATAATCCTCGCGCGCCTGGGGCGTCATGGCGTCGAGGACTTTCTCACGCACGAGCGGACGACCTCCACCGGAGTCTCCCTCGAAAACCGGCAGGGTGGAAGTAATTGCCACGTGGTGGGTGACGAGCGTGTGGATAAGCTCCTTCGCGGCGGGGCTGTCGGCGTCCATGTGGGCCAGGGTTTCTTCGCCTGCGCCGTCGCTGCAGACATCGGGCTTTTTGTCGGGATCGAGCTGGGTGTTGACGAAGAAACCATGCTCGAGGTCGTCGATGCCCAGGTCGGCAGCCTCTGGGTAGGTTACGGAGCAGAGATGGCCAGTGACTTTGATCCCGCGCGCATGGGCAGCATCGATCGCGGCCTTGAGCTCATCGCGGGTAATGTTCATGTAGGCCTTGAACGAGGTAACTCCCTGATCGGCCCAAAAGTTGACCATCTGACGGGTGTCGTCAGGGCCAGTGAGGTGGTGCATCTGGATGAAGTAACTGGTAGCGCCCTCAAGATAGGGGCCGGTGACATCGATGTGCGGGCCCGGCAGCTTGCCGGCGTCGATGTCGTGCTTGAGGTTCAGATCGGCATAGGTTTCGACGCTGCCGGTTGTGCGCATGGTAGTGACGCCTCCGGCGAGATAGAGACGCGGGGCGGAGAAGGTCATTTGCGGTACTAGGAGTGGGGGCTCGGAGCGCCGCTGCGCATTGAGATCGGGTCGCGCAATGTAGAAGAGGTGATTGTGCATGCCGACAATGCCGGGCATCACGCTATGTCCGCGAAGGTCGAGAACGGCGACGTTCGCGGAGGCCGCCACATCAGCACCTTTTTGCACCGCCGTGATCTTCCCGCCTTCGATCACGATGTTCTGGTCTTCGACAGCAGGGGATCCGGTGCCGTCAATGATGCGCACATGAGTGAGGACAACTTTCGGAGCATTGACACTCACATATTCCTGCACGGTCTTTGACAGCGCCGGTGGCTGAGCCTGCAGGCTGAGAGACAGCGCGAGGAAAGAAAGGACCTTGACCAGGCGAGACGGCATGCAAAGGCCTCCGTGGGTGAGTGCCATTCTACTGGACGAGCGAGATGCGGTGACCCAACGTCACGTGGCGGCTGCCGGGACCGAAACTTGCGCCTGTCGCGCATCAGCAGGCCCGAGTCGTTGTATCATGCTGGCCAACTCTCAGGACTCCGCAAGTTCAGTCAAGCCAATACCAGGTTGGGGGCGAAATGAGGACCGCGTGTCTCCCCGTTGTTCTTACGTTTATGCTCTCGGCGATGATGCTGGGCCAGTCGATGAATCCGCCCTATCTCAGCGAGATGCCGTCGGTCGAGCGCATCATGCAGGACGTGAAAGGCACGGACCCCGCCGACACGTTCGCGCGGCAGATGGCTACCTTGCTGGAGGTGAAGAAGATTGTCGAGGATATGGCTTGGGGGCTCGAGCATCGAGCCTTCAACAAACTAACGCCTGACGAATCCAAGCTGACCGCCGAGTACAACAAGGCCTTCAATGACCGGTTGGCTTCGTCGGGGAAGAAGGCATTTAACGCGACCGGAAATTACTACGGCCCGAAATTCCGGTCGGCTGTGCTGAGTCAGTTCTTCTCGCAGAACTTCTTGCAGCTTTACTACAAAGCCGACGCGACCGAGATGGCACGGCAGCAGAAACTCTCGCAACCGCAAGAGAACATTTTTGGTGCAGACAAAGCGCCGGCAGGTGGAATGTCGTCTCCGCAGATGGGAGACGCGCTGAAGGGCTTCGCCAAGGCGATTACCGGGCTGACGGGACAGGCAGCTCCCGACGGCATGAGGATCAACGGGATCTACAAAGGCGGGGGCGCCGGGATAGGTTTCACCGTATCGACGGCGAGCGTTTCATGCGAGGATCTGGTGCCGGACGGACGGGAGTATTCGCTGGAACCGGGAGGGTCGCAGATTCGCGTCACGATTGCCAACGAGGGCCAGCCGATCGTGATGACGTTGCGTTCGGATGGATCGCTGTCGGGCTCCGGGACGGTGACCGTGGCAGGAAGGGTCCAAGTGGGAACATGGAAGGTATGGATTCCTGACACGGTAAACAACACGTATTACGGATATCCGACGACAGGGCACTATGAAAACCAACCGATTTATAAGCCGAAGTCGGCGCGCTGCACGTTTGGCGCGATGTCGCCGACAGGAGCGTATGGAGCGAATGTCGGCAATGCGGTGCGATTTGCGCAGGGCCTAGCGGGCCAGCATCCGCCGGAGTTCAAGATTACGCCGGGTGTGAGGCTCGTCGGTTTATACAGCGGAGCAGGCGGGGCGATTGAGTTTGAGGAAGACTCCGCGACCATCAAGTGCGGAGGGAGCAAGAAAGAGATTGGATACGCTGTAGTACCGAATGGCAATCAATTCCTGGTGACGATGGACGGCGGAGGAACCTTGGCGCTCGATGCGGGCGGCCGGCTGACTACGCAAAAACAGCGGCCCGCTGGGCTGCATTGCCGGAACGCTAGCACTTGGCGGCGTTGCGCCTGCGGGTGGAATGCGAGCGGGAGGTACGGTCAACAGCAGCGGCAGCA
>Ga0335085_10017525_pt1 | contig 10317 bp, 7 predicted proteins | sample Lox_Sample_45_FD_206712 | JGI IMG/M metagenome (GOLD analysis project Ga0335085, IMG submission 206712) | Soil microbial communities from Loxahatchee National Wildlife Refuge, Florida, United States - Lox_Sample_4.5 | ecosystem: Environmental > Terrestrial > Soil > Wetlands | place: USA: Florida...
CATGTGGCCGCGGCCATTCAAGGAAGCGATCCGCGTTTCGTGACGTAGTGGAGTGAGCGATCGCGGCGCATCAATCCCCTTGCCGACCAGACAACGACACAGTCATCACAGCCGAAGGAGGACTCCTATGAATCACTCACACTGGTGGAAGCACGCACTCGTTGGCAGTGCGCTCGTCGTCGGCAGTTATCAGATGGCGCTGGCCGCGGATGATTGGCGGCCGGACGCCTGGATCACGACCAAGACGAAGATCGCGCTGATGACGACGGCCGACGTCCACGCGAATGCCGTCGATGTTGATACGGTCGAAGGCCGCGTGACCCTGCACGGCAAGGTTTCGTCCGAGGCCGAAAAGGAGAAGGCGGAAGCGGTAGCAAAGGACATCCAGGGCGTGAAGTCGGTGCGCAACCTGCTGCAGGTTGTCCGCGCTCCGGAGAGCCACGCGGTCGAGGTCGCGGATTCGGCGATCAAGGATCACGCCGAGAACGCTCTCAAGGGCGACCGCTCGCTGGCCGACAGCGACCTGAAGATCGAGTCGGTCAACAAGGGCGTCGTCCTGTTGAGCGGCAAGGCGGCCAGCTTGGGGGACTACCTACGCGCCCTCCAGGACATCGAAGCGGTTCCCGGCGTCCGTCAGGTGGCCGCCGAAGTCACCAGCCCGGACACGATCAGCGAGGCGGACGCGCATCGCGGCACGACCGCCGGTGGCATCACCCAAGGGGCGTCGGACATGTGGATCACTTCCGCGACCAAGTTGCGCTTGCTCGCCAATAGCAAGACTCCCGCGTTGGACATCAGCGTCGATACGCGTGACGGCGTCGTGACCCTGTTCGGTATCGTTCCGTCGAACGAAGCCAGCGAGGCGGCCGAGCACGAGGCGCATGGGGTCAGCGGGGTCAAAGCGGTCAAGAACGAGCTCCAGGTCGTTGCCAAGCCGCGGCAGGAGGCCGTCAAGGTGCGCGATGACGAGCTCCAGAAGAAGGTCAATGCGGCTCTGGAGTCCCCGCCGCTCAACCAGGCCGATATCGACGTGGCGGTCAAGAACGGCGTCGTGCGTCTGACCGGCTCGGTGCCGAGCGAGAGCCATCGGCTCGCGGCGGCGATCGTGGCCCGCTCGGTCGCCGGCGTGCGCTCGGTGGAGGATGACTTGCAGGTGAAGAGCCCGCGGGGCTGAACCAGCGCACCGTCGTTTCCGAGCCAATCTTCCCCGAGGCGGCACGGCGTGCCATCAGAACGCGCGGACACCGCGCAGCACGCCGCGCCGCCCTCCCCCCTCGCAAATCAAAGATAGAGTTGTAAGCTCTTCCCGCGCAGGCCTGTAAGACTTGCGTATCCGCCTCGTGACCCAGTGATGCTCCTTCCACGCGAGGTGTGAATATCACTGGCACGGTTCGCGCACACTTCGAAGCTTCAGCGGAGCTCCCGCGAGATCCAATCGGAGGTTGAAGCATGAATTGGGATCGGATCGAAGGAAAGTGGAGGCAGCTCAAGGGCGGCGTTCGCGAGCATTGGGGAAAGATCACCGAGGACGACCTCGACGTGATCGCCGGTAAGCGCGAGCGCCTCGCCGGAAAGATTCAGGAGCGCTACGGCATCGGAAAGGACGCGGCGGAACGACAGATCGATGAGTTCGCCCGCAATCTCGACGTGAACTGAGCTCACTGGAAGGACGGACGGTGGAACCGCTCACACAACGGCATACCGGAGAGCCCTCCTTGGTGTCCGCTCTCGGGCGCGCGATCGAAGCCGGCCAGCGGCTGGTGATGGATCGCATCGATCTCGCTCGACTCGATGTGCTGCGGGTGATCGAACGCACCCAGCAGGGTGGGGCGTTCGTCGTGCTCGGAGGCATGATGGCGCTGGTCGGCTGGATGTTCATCGCCGGGGCCGCAGTGCTCCTCCTGGAGCCATACGTCACGTTGCCGCTGAGTGCGGCGCTGGTCGGCATCGTCAGCCTCGCAACCGGTGCCACCGTCGTGGCGCGCGGAGCCCACCATGCGCTGACGAGCCCGCGTCACAATGGCACCCCACCCAGCAACGGACGCGCCCCGCGACGATGGGGAATCGCGGATGCGTCATGAGCGAGCTCGACGCCGACCGCGATGTGCTCGAAGAGCAGATCGAGCGGGACGAGCGCGCGCTCCAGCGCGCGTTCGACGATCTCAAGGACGCCTGGAATCGGCCGTTCCGCGCGGTCGAGCGCCTCGCCTTGACCCCCACGCCGTGGATTTTCAGTGCGATTCTCATCGGCGTCTGGCTGGGAAGTCGGAATGGCGATCACAGCAACCAGTAGATCAGGAGACGAGCCCGCCTGCCGACGCTGGCGGGCCGTCGAACGCGAGGAGATGAGAGACATGAAACAGACAGATACCGCAGTACCCGACGCGCTCCGCGATCTGGGAGCGCAGGTCAGCGAGATCGAACGCCGGACGCGGGTATTCACCGCCGAGCATCCGCTCGCCGCGCTGGGCGCTGCCCTCACGCTTGGTTACGTGCTGGGAAGAGCCCTTTTCCGGCGGGTAAGATGAGCGCGGCCGCCAGCACGCATCCAACCGCGGGCGACCGCTCGGTCGTCGCCGACTTCCGCGCCGTTCGGGCGGGGTCGCGCGCGTTGGCGGCGAGCCTTTCCAGCTTCCTCGCCGACGCGGAAACCGCGGCCCGAGACCGGGTCGTGACGCGACCGTATGCGACTCTGGCCATGGCGGTCGGGATCGGTTACGTGCTCGGCGGCGGGCTTCCGCTCCGTCTCACCGCCTTGCTCGTGAGTCTCGGAACGCGAGTGGCGTTCGAGGCGGCCACACGGGAGCTGAGTGCCCGTCTCGCCGCGCGGACGTCCGCGCCCGCCTGACCGGTCCGACCGAGCACGACTTACAAGAGGAGAATGGCGGGAACGGCGTCGGCGCGGCTGGTAGACGACGGGCCTAGGGGTGGGCGTCCGCGTGCGTCGCTCGCAGCGGAAGGACGACCTCGAAGCGCGTACCTCGTCCGGCTTCCGTCTCGACGTGGATCTCGCCGCCGTGGGCTTCGACGACTGAGCGGGCAACGTGCAGTCCGATGCCGGTGCCCCCGTCCTTGGTGGTGAAGTGCATCTGGTAGATGTCTTCGAGGATTTCCGGCGGGATGCCTGGTCCGCTGTCCTTGATCCAGAGTTGCGCCGCGTCGGCGCTGGCGCTGACCGCGAAGGTCATGTCCCCACCCGTCGGCATCGCCTCGAGCGCATTGATGGCGATGTTGAGCATGGCCTGCTTGAGCCGGTCGCGATGGCCGCAGAACGGAATCGGCCGCTCGGGTATCTTGGTATCGAGCGCGACACGCTGCTGCCGGGCCTGCGGTCCGAGCAGTGTGGCGAGGTCGAGGACGACATCGCGGAGATCGAAATCTTGTGTCTTGTTGCTCGGCAGGGCCGCCTGACTGAGGAGCATCTGGAGATACCGATCGAGGCGCGAAATTTCCTCCTTCAGTATCCCGATGTAACGCCGCTGGCGTCCACCGGTGTCGGGCGCTGCGTCATGGCCGTTGCCCATCGTCTCGCGCAGCAGCTCGAGATTCATGACCATGGCGTTGAGGGGCGCGCGCAGATCGTGAGCGAAGGCCATGTAGAACTGGGCGAAGCCGCGCATCTGAATCGCCAGCCGCAGCTCGTTCTCGAGCGCGTCGATCGTTTCGCGGCTCTTCACCAGGATGAGGCAGCCCTGCCATTCCTCCTCGTTGAGCCGATACAGCTCCAGGCGCAGCAGATTGGTGCTCGCTCCGCACGGCACGTCAAGATCGAGTGAGCTGCCCGCCGACCGTTGCCGGCCGGGGGTCGTGAGACGGTCGTCGAGCAGCTCCTGGATCTCGGCCCAGCGCCGCTCCAGCGCCGCGGCATCGCTGCATCCGAGCAGCTCGCGCGCGCGATCATTGGCGAAGTCGAGCTCCTTGTTGGCCTTGAGCAGCAAGATCCCGACGTCCATGACCTTCATCAGCGACTTGAACCGCCGCTGCGCCTGCGAGCTCTGCTCGCGCGCGGTTTGCAGCTCCTGGCCGACGCGCTGCGCCGTGGCGAAGGCCTGCGCGAACTCGTCCCGCGTGGGACGCCGGGCGCGTCCGAGCTGCCCGCGCATCGCCCGCTCGAGCATCTCGTTCAGTCCCAGCCCGACGCGTGCGAGCTGGAGGTGCAGCATGAAGGCCGCGATCAGCACCAGCCCAAAGCCGATCAAGCCGAAGATGAAGAGCTGCCAGCGAGCGTCCTGGTAGAGCTTGGCGATCCGCTCGTTGCCCAATGACAACCGCAGATAGCCGATCGCCTGATCCTGTTCCGTCACCGGGACGAAGAGGTACGAGGCGCCGCGACCGAAGAGATCACCGGACGCGACGAAGCGGGGACGGCGCTCCTCTCCGAAGACGAGCTGAGGCAGCGAAACCTGCCGCCCCAGCTGATCGCGATCGCCGGCAATGACCGTCCCGTTGCCGTCGACGACGATCACCGAGGTCACGACCTGCGAATGCTCGGTGACGGCGTTGACGATGTCGATGAGCTTCGCGTTGGTGGCCGGGTCGGACGTCTCCAGTTGCTGGAGTGTCGGCTCGGTCAACGCCGCCGCGACCTCACGACCGATGAGCTGGGCCGTCTCCTTGAGCGCGCTGTCCGACAGGCTCTGCAGGCGGCGTTCCATGACAAACGCCAGCGCACCGAGCACGATCAGATAGATGGCAAGAAGGACAAGACTGCTCTTCGTGGAGAACCGCATAGCGAAGAGACCTTCCGCTACGTTGCTGGTTCGAGAAGGTCAGATCCTTACACGGGGTGGCGGCAAAAGGAAATACAAAAGGGGTCAAGAAGACGACAGGGAGCAACGGAGCTATGAGCCGCCCTGTACCCAAAAACCGCTGCCACGGCTCGGCGGCAGACGCGAGTAGGGGCACGGCATGCCGTGCCCCTACAGATCACGGGGTTGTCCCGGGTGAGCCTGGTCGCGCGGTAACCTGTTCCATCATCAGTCGACCGTTCCGGAGGCGACGATGAAGGCACCGCTGCCGTTATCGGATTGGACCGATACGGTCACGGTCGTCGGCTTTGGCGGATCGGTGTCTCCCACCTCGCTGTCCTGGATGACGAAGGTGAAGCGGGTGAGCCCATTGACGAGCTGGTTGAACGACTCGCCATCTGGCACGGTGATGTCGCCGCCGACCACCTGGCCGGCGGTCGAGGTGATGCTGACCGTCGACCCGCCGACCAGCGGATTCCGCAGATCGTCGTGAACGGTGATGGTGAACACCTGGGCGCCACCGTCCGGAATGGCGAACGAGCTCGGGCTGACGACCGGCGTCACCAGCGGTCCGGAGAACGTGATCGGGAGGGTGTCGAATACGAGGATGTTGTCGTCCCACGCTCCCGAGGTTCCCTGGGGGTTCCACACGCCGTTGAGCGGCTTCGTATCGATGAAGAGCTCGAACTGGACACCCGGATCGAACGCGTTGTTGCAGACGTTGTCCGGCGCCGGGAACGAACAGCCCATATCCGACGGCGGGGACAGTGGTGGGATCAGCGCCACGGGTGGCGGCCGGAAGTCGATGAACGGCTCGGGAACGTTGTCGGTCACGATGGTGTCCCCGGCGTCGAAGAAGCCGTTGCCGTTGTTGTCGAGGAAGCCCTCCTCGCCACGGGTGTAGGCGAGAACGGTGACGATCCCGGTCGGTGGGATGTCGGTCATTCTCCCCTCCGTCAGCAGCGTCGCCGTCGCCACGCCGTTGGGGCCGGTCACGATTGGCATCGACCCGCTCGCCGGGACGACGCTGGCGCTGTTGGTCGTGAAGCTCACGTTGGTCGGAGGTACGGCGTTGCCGAAGCGGTCGTTGACGAACGCGGAGACCTTGTCCTCGATGCCGGACCGGACCCGGCCGGCAACGTTGACCTTCTCCGCCGAGAGGCTGAACCGGTTCATCGCCGGTGGCGCGCCGAGCACGCTGACCGCGGTCGATTGCGCAAACAGGCTGCCGGTGCTCGCGGTGACTCGCACCGTGGTGGCCCGGGTGCCGCTGGTGAACGTGGTGGTCACCAGACCGGCGCTGCCGGTGGATGAAGATTCGGGATTGATCGATTCGTTGCCGATTCCGGTGAGGCTGAAGTTGACCGGCGCACCGACGACCGGGCTGCCGATCGCATCGGTGACCTTGAAGGTGAGGACCGATTGTTCCGCCTGGCCCGAGGCCCGCACGCCTACGGTTTGCGGTTCGGCGCTGACGAACTGGATCGAGGCCGGTTCGCCGACCGTCGGTGTGGCCGTGGGGACCGGCGTTCCGGTCGGGGTCCCCATAGTCGACCCGGTCGGCAGCGGCGTCGGCACACCGCCGATGGTGCCGGTGCTGGACGCGTTGCGCGAGCCGTTGCCACCGGCCGGGAGGCCGGAGGAGTTGACCGTGACATTGACCACGATCGGTTCGTCGGTGCCTTCGCCGGGCTTGTTGTCGATCACCTGGAAGGTGAAGCGGTTGACGCCATCGACGATCTCACCGAACGTCTCGGTGTCGGGCAGGGTGAAGCTGGCGGGGATGCCGGCGAGGAGTCCCTGCGTCGAGCCGGTGAGATCGATCTTCACCTCGGACCCGCCGACGATCGGATTGTCGAGGTCGTCGGAAATCGTCAGGGTGAACGAGCGACTCCCACCGTCGGGAATGAAGAACGAGGACGGTTGGAGATCGACGATCGTCCGTCCGGAGAACGTCACCGAGGTCGTCGCCCAGATGACGGCTTTGTTGTTCCAGACGCCGGCTCCCTGCGCCGCGTCCCAGACACCGTTCCCGTTGGTGTCGATGAAGAGCTCGAACGGGTCGGACGGGTCGTAGACACCGTTTCCGTTCCGGTCGATGAACGGCTCGGGGATGTCGGTGAACGGTTCACCCGGATCCCAGGCACCGTTGCCGTTGGTGTCGACGAACGGCTCCTCGCCCGTGGTGGTGGCGAGGATGTCCACCACGCCGTTCGGCGGGATCTTCACCGGGGGGGGCTCGCTGATGAGGGTCGTCGTGGCTTCACCATGTGAATCGGTGAGGCCCGTCGCGCTATTGACGCTGCTGCCGTTGGTGGTGAAGGTCACGGTGGCCCCGGTGACGGCCCTGCCGAAGCGGTCGTTGAGGAACGCCGTGATCGTGTCGTGGATATTGGCAGTGGCCCGCCCGGAGACGTTGAGGAACTGTGGCGCCAGGCTGAACCGATCCGCTGCTGGGAGAAGCGGGGTATCCGTCGGCGTCGGCGTCACGGTGGGCGTTCCCGTATCCTGCGGGGTCGGCGTCACCGTCGGAGTTGGCGTCGGTGGTCCTTGCGTCCCGGTCGGCGGCGGCGCGGCTGGGAGCAGCTCTCCGAAGACGGCGACCTGCACCGAGCCATTTCCGCCCGGTGCGTCCGCCGAAATCGGTGAAGTAACCTTGAAGCTGACTCCGACGCTCTCCGGCGCCATCGGCGTGCCGGGCTTGGAGCTGACGATGACGTTGAACGTATTGATGCCGGGAACCGTGAAGCCGAAGGTCTCGGTATCGGGGATCTCGAACGAATCCGGGAACACGGTCGCGTCCATGGCTCCTGGACCAACCAGCGCGATCTCGACCTTCGAGCCGCCGACGATGGGATTGCCGGAGGCGTCGCCGACGAACAGCGAGAGCACGGCGGAGTCGCCGCTTTCGATCTCGAAGGTACTCGGCGTTACGTCGACCAGGGTCGAACCGGACATGGTGACGTCGATGGTCGACCAGATCACGGCGTCGCTTTCCCATGTGCCCGGGTCCTGCTCGGCGTCCCAGACATGGTTGTTGTTGACGTCGACGAACAGCTCTTTCTCGTTGGCGTCGTAGCGCCCGTTGCCGTTGGTGTCGGTGAACGGTTCGTCGGGGTCGTGCTTGTGGTTCCCGTTGGTGTCGATGAACGGCTCGGGCGGATCGTACTGCCCGTTGCCATTGGCGTCGATGAAGGGCTCGGGAATGCTGACGAACGGCTCGCCGAGATCGTACTTGCCGTTTCCGTTGGTGTCGGTGAACGGTTCCTGACCGCGCGTGTAGGCGAGGACGGTGACGATCCCGCCGGCGGGGAGGTTCTCCTCGCTCTGCAGCAGGGTCACGGCCCTGCCTGAGCTGTCGCTCTTCGTCTGACCGACGACACTCGCGCCGTTGGATAGGAAGGAGACCGCCGTCTCCGGCGGCACGTTGCCGAACGGGTCGTTGAGGAACGCCGTGATGGGATCCTGGAGGCCGAGAGTGACCTGACCGGCAATGTTCACGAACTCCGCCGCCAGGCTGAAGCGGCTGAAGGACGGCGGCGCGCCGACGACGGTGATGGCCGTCGACTGCGCGGCCAGATCGGGCGAGCCGTCGTCGTTGCTGTCGACGGTTGCGGTCACCTGCACCGGTGCGGCGCGCGTGCCGCTGGCCACCGTCGTCTTGGCGATGCCGTTGTCGTCGGTTTCGATCGACAGCGGCGTAAGGGTCTCACCCCCGATACTGTTGAGGAAGAAGTTGACCGTCACGCCCTGGAGCGGGGTATTGAGAGAATCCACGACTTTGAACGAGACGATCGACTGCACCGGCGACCCGGAGCCGGCCACACCGATCTGATCGGGTGCCGCGGTCTCGAACGAGATTGCGCTCGGCTGCCCCGCGGGTCCGCCGCCGCCGGTGGAGGTGATCTGGATCTGCGCGGTTGGGATGCCGGGGCGGTCATTTCCGCCACCCCAGATGCGGATGTCGGCCGTACCCGCCGGCGTGCCGGCGGGTATGGTGAGGGTCGCAGTCGCCACGCCGTCGGCATCGGTGCGCTGGGCGATGATGAAGCCCGGCGGCCGGATGGTGGAGAAGCTCCCCGTGTCGGTCTCGAAGTTGACGCTGACGTTGGGAACACGGTTGCCGAGGCTGTCGAGCGCGACGGCGGTGATCAGGGCCACACCGGGGTCGGTCGGCGTCACGCGCACGCTCTCCGGCCCAGCGGCGAGCAGGTTTTCGACACTGCCGGGGAGGGTGACGGTCTGCACCGCGGCGATGTCATTGCTGCCGCCTTCCACCCTCACCTGGACCTGACTGCCGGCGAGACCGAGCGGGAACTTGACGCAGGTGATGGCGTCGCCCGGCTGCGGCGTGACTTGCTCACCGGTCTGGACGGTGAACCGTGATACGTCACAGGGCGGCTCGCCATTGGTCACCGAGAAGCCCTGCAGCCCTATCTGCCGCGACGTCAGGTCGAGGTCGTTGAAGGGGACAACCTCGAAGAAAACCGGCGTGCCGTCCTCGACGATGTTGCCGTGCATGTCAGTGACCAGCGCCGTCAGGGTCGTGAGGAACGTCCCGTCGTTGTTGTCCACCTTCTTGTCGTTCATCGCCAGCGACACGCGAGCGGCGACACCGGCGGTGACGGTCAGGAGCGGAGCACTGGAGATGATGCAACGCTCGCCCGCAACGCTCGGACTGGTGCAAGGCGCGGAGAGATCGCCTTCGAGCGTCGTCGGTACTTCCGCCTGGACGGTCACCGTTCCGAGACCGGTGCCGGAGCGCACCTGGATCGAGGCATTGCCAGCTCGATCCGTGAAGACGGTGAAGCGGTCCTTCGGCTGGAGCAGGCAAATCGACCCGGGGGGACAGTTGGCGGTGCTGGTGCACATGATCTCTGGGTCGCCGGCGCAGGTGCCGAGCGGATCGGTGCTGCTCGGCAGCAGGACGGCGCCGGCGGCCACACTGGTGGACGGAATGGTGAAGCGCACCGCGGCAAGGTCGAGGCGATTGCCGTTGTTGTCGAAGACGGTCGCGGTCACGTTGGTGACCTCGTTCTTGCCCCCGCCACGGACACGGATGCGGGTCGGGCTGGCGCCGAGCACCACGCTCGCCGGTTCGCCCGGATCGCCGCCGGCGGTCGCGGAGCAGCTCTGCCGCCCCGGGACGATGAAGATCTGCGATTGCCCTTCAACGCCACCGGCGCGTGCGCTCAATTTGTACGGGACGATGTTGTTCTGCGCATCGCGCATCACCACCGCCCCGGCGGGGATCTGCAACGTGGTCCGCGCGCGGCCGGGTTGGCTGCCGACGGTGTCGGTCACCGCCGTCAGCGGGACAACCTGGCCGACCGTGGTGAGGAACAGCACGTTCACCCCGTTGATGGGGTTGTTGTCGGAATCGAACACGGTCGCGTTGAGGGTGACCGAGCCGCCGACATCGGCGCCGCAGGCGGAGACATCGGACTGCAGCAGCACCGTGGCCACGGGCTTCGGGGCGGTTCCGGGGACGATGCTGAACGTGACGGTTCCCGTCACTCCCGCCGCGGACGCGGTGACGGTCACGTCACCCGGCGGTGCCGTATCGGGC
>Ga0335085_10017526_pt1 | contig 10317 bp, 7 predicted proteins | sample Lox_Sample_45_FD_206712 | JGI IMG/M metagenome (GOLD analysis project Ga0335085, IMG submission 206712) | Soil microbial communities from Loxahatchee National Wildlife Refuge, Florida, United States - Lox_Sample_4.5 | ecosystem: Environmental > Terrestrial > Soil > Wetlands | place: USA: Florida...
AGCTGATCGAAAAGCATCCCGGGTTTTATCCCTTATATACGCAGAATGGGGTGTGGAGCCATGAGGGGCCGGCGTGGACCCATTGGTGCGACGGATTCCTGCCGGGAATGATGTGGATTTTCGCCAAGCACGCGCCGGCCGATTCGCCGGACGTGAAGTACTGGATGGAGCAAGCCATCAAGTACACCAAGCCGCTGGAACCGCGCAAACACGACCGCGATGTGCACGACCTGGGCTTCCTGTTTCTTTCGACGTACTATCGCTGGTACCGGCTGACCAAGGAGCCCGCGCTGCGCGAAGTACTGATTGAGGCGGGGCGGACGCTGGCGCTGCGCTACAAGGAAAAAGGCCAGTATCTGCGATCGTTCGTGGCCGACAATTCACTGTTCATCGACATCATGATGAACGTCGGGATCATTTTCTACGCGGCACGCGAGACCGGAGACCGGCGGCTGCGCGATATCGCCATCCGCCATTCGCTGACCACGCGGCGCGTGCTGGTGCGGGGCGACGGCTCGACCGCGCACGAAGGAATTTTCGACACCGACACGGGAGAATTTCTGCGGCAGACCACGCACCAGGGATATCGCGGAGACTCCTGCTGGTCGCGCGGGCTGACCTGGGCGCTGTACGGGTTCACGACCTGTTACGAATACAGCCGCGATCCGCACTTCCTGCTGACCGCGCGGATGTGCGCCGATTATTACATCACGCATTCGCCGACGGACGGGATTCCGCCGTGGGATTTCAGCGCGCCGGCGGAGAATCGCACGCTGCTCGATACGTCCTCCGCGGCGATCTGCGCGGCGGGGCTGTTGCGGCTATGCCGGCTGGAACCGGATCCCCTGAAGGCGCACCTGTACTGGTCAGTGGCGGTGCAAGTGCTGACTTCTCTTTGCGAAAAACACCTGGCCAGGCTCGATCCCAAGTGGGAGGGAATTCTGCGCGGCGGGATTTATCACGTCCATAAGGGACTGGGCGTGGATGAATCGGTGATGTGGGGCGAATATTTCTTTTGCGAGGCGCTGGAGCGGGTGCTGTTCTAGAAGCTCGTGGAAAATCAGCCTATAAGCTGCTTCCTTCGGTCGCGGTTGATTTGTGTGCCTGAGACATCGGGTGGACCGTCCGCATAGGGAGCCTTCCACTGCTCTGGCGAGCCACGCTACTCTGCGCGAAAATAGAAACATCCACACATGGCAGAGTTTTACACACGCGCGGAACTGGTTCGCGTGCGCGCGGACTGGCGGCGCGACGGAAAGACGGTCGTCTTCACCAACGGGTGTTACGACATTCTTCATCCCGGGCACATCCGGCTGCTCGAAAAAGCGCGATCGTTGGGCGATGTCCTGATCCTGGCGCTGAATACCGATGCCAGCGTCGCGCGGCTGAAGGGTCCGTCGCGCCCGCTGATTCGCCAGGACGAACGTGCGCGGATGGCGCTGGCGCTGGAGGCCGTCGACGCGGTTACCTTTTTCGACGAGGACACGCCGCGCGAGCTGATCGCCGAGGTCCTGCCGGATATTCTGATCAAAGGAGCGGACTGGGCGCACTTCATCGCCGGGCGCGAAGAGGTGGAGGCGGCCGGCGGGAAGGTGATGGCGCTGGCGCTGGAGCCCGGCTATTCGACCACCAACATCGTCGAGGAGCTGCTGGCGCGGCGCACCTGAAACGGCTTCTGTGACACACCCGGGCGTCCGCGATCTTTTCCAAACCCTGAGCCGCCATGCGGCTTTTCAGGAACTGGCCGCGAAGCTGGTGCGGCGGGAGACGGGCGCGTTTTCGCTCGCGGGCCTGACGCCGACCGCCAAGGCGCTGTACCTGGTGCTGCTGTGGCAGTTGACCGAACGTCCGCTGCTGGTGATTTCGGATTCCAGCCAGCGGGCGGAAGCGCTAACGGAACTGACCGAAACATTCTTCGACCTTCTGGTGGCGCATTCGGGTCCGGGTCCGCAGCTCATTCCGGCGCTGGATGTTCTGCCCGGCCAGAAATTGTCGCCGCACGCCGAGCTCACCGGAGCACGGGCGATCGGTTTGTGGCGGATGGCGAACGGCGCGGTTCCGGTCACGGTCGCGCCGGCCGCCTCCGCGCTGTACCGCGTCCATCCGGCGGAGCATTACCGGAGGCTGGCGCTGGAGCTGCGGGTGGGCGAGGAACTGCCGCTCGATGCCATCGAGGCGCATCTCAATTCGATCGGATACGAAAAGCGCGATCCGGTGGAGATGGTGGGCGAATATTCGATTCGCGGAGGGATCCTGGACGTTTTTCCGGCCGACAACGCGCGCCCGCTGCGTGTGGAGTTCTTCGGTGACGAGATTGAATCGATTCGGCGGTTCGACGTGGATTCGCAGCGGTCCGTGGTGAAGGTCGGCGAGGGACGAATTCTGCCGCTGCTCGAACAGCCGCGCACGGGCGTGGCGCTGCCCGGGTGGGAATTCGCCGAGGCGCTGGAAGCGCCGCGCGAGCAGTCGCTGATCGAACTGGCGGGCGACGCGGCCATCGTGCTCGATGAGCCGGAGCAGATCCGCACGGCGTCGGAGCGGTTGTGGAAACGGCTGGACCAGCAGGATGCGCCGGAGCTGGCCGCGGCAAATTTCTTTTCCTGGGACGATTTGCAGGCGCGCGCGGGAGGGCGGCCCAGAATCGCTTTACGCGAGCTGGATCTGGACGCGGGGTCGCCGCACATCGCGGCGCGTCCTTCGCTGGCGTTTCACGGCAGCATGCAGGTGGCGGTCGCCGAAGCGAAGAACCTGGTGGAGCAGGGCTATCGCGTCGCTTTCTTCGCGCCGACCAACGGCGAGCTGGAGCGGTTGGCCGATATTCTGCGCGAATACTCGGTTCCGTTTCAGTTGGGCCTGGCGCCGAATGAGGCGGCGTCGCCGTATCTGGCCGAGCGCGCCTACCTGGCCGGACCGGTGGTCAGCACTTACCTGATCAAGGGAAAGGTCCGGCGCGGATCGATTTTTCCGGAATCGTCGATCGCCTTCATCGGCAGCGAGGATCTGTTCGACGCTTCCGATCTGATTGCGCGTCCGGGGATCACCAAGACGCAGTTGACGGCCTTCGCCGCGGATCTGGCGGATCTCAAGCCGGGCGATTTCATGGTGCATGTGACGCACGGCGTCGGAAAATTCGTCGGTGTCAGGGAGATCGTGCAGGGCGAGCAGAAGGGCGACTTCATGCTGCTCGAATACGCCGGCGACGCGAAGCTGTACGTGCCGCTGACGCGCATGGATCTGGTCGAAAAATATCGCGGCGGAGGCGAGGGGGCGCCGCCGCTCGATAAGCTCGGCGGGGCCACCTGGACGCAGCGCAAATCGCGGGTGAAGGCGAAGATGCGCGACATGGCCGATGAGCTGCTGAAGCTGTACGCGCAGCGCCGCATGGCCGAGGGATTTTCCTTTTCGCCCGATTCCAACTGGCAGCGCGAATTCGAGGACGCTTTCGAGTTCACCGAAACGAAGGATCAGCTCACGGCGGTGAAGGACATCAAGCGCGACATGGAATCGCCGCATGCCATGGACCGGCTGCTGTGCGGAGACGTCGGCTACGGCAAGACCGAGGTGGCGATGCGCGCGGCGTTCAAGGCGCTGGGCGACGGCAAGCAGGTCGCGGTGCTAGCGCCGACGACGGTGCTGGCTTTCCAGCATTATGAGACGTTCCGGCAGCGCTTCGCGGCGTTTCCGGTGAAGGTGGAAATGTTTTCGCGTTTCCGCTCGGCCAAGGAAATCAAGCAGTCGCTCGAAGAACTGGCGGCGGGCAAGATCGACGTGGCCATCGGAACGCACCGGCTGCTTTCGAAGGACATCGAATTTCGCGATCTGGGGCTGCTGGTCGTCGATGAGGAGCAGCGTTTCGGCGTGCGGCACAAGGAGCGATTGAAACAGATCAGCAAGAACGTGGATGTGCTGACCATGAGCGCGACGCCAATTCCGCGCACGCTGCACATGTCGCTGCTGGGCATCCGCGATATGAGCGTGATCGAGACGCCGCCCAAGGACCGCCTGGCGATCCACACCGTGGTGGCGCATTTCGATCCGGAGCTGATTCGCGCGGCCATCGACCAGGAGCTGTCGCGCGGCGGCCAGGTTTATTTTCTGCACAACCGCGTGGAGACGATTTTTTCGCGCGCGGCCATGATCCAGCAACTGCTCCCCAACGCGCGGATCGGCGTCGGGCACGGGCAGATGGGGGAGCACGAGCTGGAAAAAGTGCTGCTCGGCTTCATGCGGCATGAGTACGACGTGTTCGTCTCGACGACCATCGTCGAAAACGGCCTGGATATTCCACTGGCGAACACCATCATCATCGAAAACGCGGAACGGCATGGACTGGCGGAGCTGTACCAGTTGCGCGGGCGCGTGGGGCGGTCCAACCGGCGGGCATATGCCTATTTATTGGTCCCGCAGGATGCCGAGCTGAGCGAGGTGGCGCGCAAGCGGCTGGCGGCGCTGCGCGAGTTCTCCGACCTGGGCGCGGGATTCAAGATCGCCGCGCTCGATCTGGAACTGCGCGGGGCGGGGAATTTGCTGGGCGGCGAACAGCACGGCCATATCGCGGCGGTCGGCTTCGATACGTACCTGCGGCTGCTGGAGCAGACTGTGCAGGAGTTGAAGGGCGAAGAAGCGCCGCTCGAACTTCATTCGGCACTGAACCTCGGCCTGGATATTCGCATTCCGCCGGATTACATCGCCGACGAGAACCAGCGGCTGCGGGCGTACAAGCGAATCGCCGACGCGCGCGAAGCCGAGCAGGCGGAAAAGATCCGCGCCGAGCTGGCCGATCGCTACGGGCCGCCTCCGGAGCCGGTGGAAACGCTGGTGAAGTTCGCGCTGCTGAAGACCGAAGCCGAGCGGGCGGGGATCGAGGCGATCGACCGGCGGGGCGGCGCGCTACAGGTGAAATTTCATCCAGGATCGAAGGTGGATCCGGCCAAGCTGATGGCGCTGGTCGCGGCAAGCGAAGGGGCGCAGTTTACTCCGGCCGGCGTGCTGCGGCTGCCGCTTCCCTCAAGCGATGGCGCCTCCGCGGTGCTGGGCTTCGTGCATGAGGCGATTGCGGCGCTGGCGTGATCAGGGCTCTGCGGAGACCTTCACAGCCAGCTTGCCCAGGTTGGCGCCTTCGAACAGCCGATTGATGGCGCGCGGCGCCTGTTCCAGCCCATCGATGACATCCAGACGGAATTTGAGTCTGCCGCTGTTCATCCATTCAAGAAGCTGGGGAATGGCCTCCCCGGCCCGCGGAAGATAATCGGTGACCAGAAAGCCCTCGATCTTTGCCCGCCGCGCGACCAGGTTCAACAGGTTCGACGGACCGGGCACCGGACCCGCCGCGGTGTATTGCGCAATCATCCCGCATAGCGGAATGCGGGCGCGCAGATTGATCAGCGATAGCGTCGCTTCCAAAATTTCGCCGCCGACATTGTCGAAATAGATATCGATGCCGCGGGGGCATTCGCGCTTCACGGCGGCGAGAACCTTTTCGCGGTGATAATTGATCGCCGCATCGAATCCTAGCTCTTCACGAATCCAGCGGCACTTTTCATCGCTGCCGGCGATTCCCACAACGGAGCAGCCTTTAATCTTCCCGATCTGTCCCACCAGCGATCCCACCGCGCCGGCGGCGGCCGAAACCACCAGCGTCTCCCCTTCTTTCGGCTTGCCGATGTCGAGCAATCCGAAATAGGCAGTGAGGCCGATATGCCCCAGCAAGCCCAGGAACGCCGCGAGCGGCACGCCTTGGGGCAGTTTGGTCAAACCGTCGCCCGCGACCGATGCGTAAAGCTGCCATCCGAACATGCCCTGGACGATGTCGCCCGGTGCCAGCGAGGGATGGCGCGATTCCTCGACAATGCCGATCCCGAGGCCGCGCATCACCTCGCCGAGCGGCACCGCAGGCACATAAGAATCCCTCGTTGCCGCGATTATGTTGGTCGGGTCGAGTGACAAATAAATGACGCGCACCAGGACGGAACCGTCGGCGAGGGCCGGGACCGGCTCTTCATGCCAGGCGAAGTCGGAATTTTTGAACAATCCCACCGGGCGCGCGGCCAGACGCCATTGCTGATTGGTTCTCATGATTTTCAGCGTTACGGCCACCCTCGATAGCCCCGCCTGTGAAGGCGGGGGCGAACTATTTCCCAGATACTCGACCAAGTCTGACCGCTCACATTTATTTCGGCGGGAGGCTGAATTCCGCCGTACTCGGACCGAGTGTCGCCGCGCCGCCGTCGATGACCAGCGTTTCTCCGGTGGTGCCCATGGCGTGGGCGGCGAAAAACAGGGTCGCTTCGGCGACGTCCTCCACTGTCGCCAGGCGCCGCAGAGGAGTGATCTTTTCCGCTTGGTCGAAAGCGGAAGCGGGCCACCCCGCAAAACGGGTGCGCACGAATCCGGGCAGCACCGCATTCACCCGAATCTCCGGAGCGAGCGCGCGCGCCAGCGACTTGGTCAGCGTGACCATGGCGCCTTTCGAGGCGGCGTAGGCCATGGAGCTGCCCTGTCCCATCAGCGCGGCGACCGAAGCAATATTGACGATGGCCGCGCCGGACTGCTTCTTCAGCAGCGGAGCGGCCGCGCGCACGCAGTAAAACGCGCCGCGCAGATTGGTCGAAAAAACACGATCCCAGATTTCGTCGGTCAGCTCGTCCATCTTGTGATGAGGCACGCGCTGGCTCCATCCGGCGTTGTTCACCAGATAATCGAGCCGCCCGAATTCGCGGAGCGCCGTCTCCATCAGCGAGGTTGCCTGCGTCTGGCTGCTGACGTCGGCAACGACAGCTAAGGCCGAGCCGCCCTGCGAGCGGATGGACGTAACCGTTTCCTCGGCTTCGTTCGCCGAGCGACTGTAGTTCACAATCACGTGCGCGCCTTTGGCGGCGAAATGCTCCGAAATAGCGCGGCCGATCCCGGTGCCGCCGCCGGTGACCACCACCACCCGATCCTTGACAGTCATCTGGTTCTCCGAAACGATGCCCCCGCGGGCGCATCAACTGTGATGTTAGTACGAATTGTAACCGCGCTTGTGTATGATCGATGATTGGAGGCTCGAAAATGAACTGGAGATTCGTTGTCGTACTTCTGGCCGGGGCCGGAGCCCTTTTCGCCGAATCGGATGCTTCGAAACGTTTGCAGGCGGCGGCATCCGCGTTCAAGGAAGTGATGGATACGCCGGATAAGACCATTCCGCAGGATCTGCTGAACAAGGCGCAATGCATTGTGGTGATTCCGGGAATGAAGACCGGAGCCTTCATCGTCGGCGGAAAATACGGCAAGGGATTCGCCGCCTGCCGCAAGAAGGATGGGGTCGGCTGGACGGCGCCGGCGTCGGTGCGCGTCGAAGGCGGAAGCTTCGGTTTCCAGATCGGCGGCACGGCTACGGACCTGTTCATGCTGGTGATGAATGAAGGCGGCATGAACCGGCTGCTCTCCACCAAGTTCACCCTGGGCGGCGATGCCTCGGCCGCGGCGGGACCGGTGGGGCGCGAAACCCAGGCGCAGACCGACGCGGCGATGACCGCCGAGATCCTCACCTGGTCGCGGGCCAAAGGATTGTTCGCCGGCATTTCGTTACAGGGCGCGACCCTGCGGCCGGATGACGACTGGAACCGCGACCTGTACGGCCATGACGTCAACAATCGCGACATTCTCACCGGCAAGGTCGCCGCGCCCGCCGCGGCGTCGACCTTCGAGGCCGACCTGAACAAGTATTCGAGCCGCAAATAATGGCTGACGAAGTCGTCTCCGCGCGGATGCGCGAGGATTGGAACGCCCGCGCCCGGGAGGACGCCGGCTATTATGTGGCCTTCTGGCGCCGCGAATCCGACGACGCCGATTTTTTCGCGACCGCCACGGAAGTGATCAACGGCCTCGAATGGGAGTTGCGCCGCGTCCCGCTGGAGGCTCGCGGAGGCTGGCGCGCGCTCGAAATCGGCTGCGGTCCCGGCCGGCTGATGCGGCCGATGAGCCGGCACTTCGTCGAGCTTCACGGCGTGGATGTTTCCGACGAAATGATCGCGCTGGCGCGCGAGAAGCTGGCCGATATCCCCAACGCGCATCCCCATGCCAGCGACGGATCGAGCCTGGAGCAGTTTCCGGCGGAGAGCTTCGATTTCATTTACTCCTACGCCGTTTTTCAGCACATTCCCAGCCGCGACGTGGTCTTCGAATATCTGCGCGAGACGCATCGCGTGCTGAAAACCGGCGGCCTCGCCCGGCTTCAGTTCAACGGGTTGCCGCAGACCGGCGGATCCTTCGACACCTGGTCCGGTGCGCGATTCTCCTCGATGGAGATCCTGGAGTTCGCCCGCCTGCACGATTTTCAGGTGCTGGCGCTCGAAGGCGCCGGGACCCAGTATATGTGGACCACCTGGCGCAAGCAGCCGGCCGGTTGGATGGCCGCGCAGGAGGAGCGTAACGTGGAGGCCCGCGTGGCGATCCGCCGCATTACGAATGCGAACGGCTCCGAACCGGTGGCGCCGTGCCGCGGCCGCTTTGCCTCGATCTCCATTTGGGTGGAGAATCTTCCGGCCGACGCCGGGCTGCATCACCTTCAGGTGACGGTGGGCGATTCGTTCGGAACGGTGTGCTACATCGGTCCGGCCGATCGGGCGGGGTTGCAGCAGATCAACGTGATCCTGCCGCAACTGGAGGCGACCGGACTGCTGCCGGTGGAGATTTTATGGCTGGGCCAGCGCATTTCGCCCCCGGCAACCCTGCGGGTGATTCCACCCGGGCCTTCCGTGCCGCGCATCCGCATGCTCACCGACGGAGTGAACCTGGTGGCCGATCATCGCATCGAGACGCGGCACGTCAAGCTGATTCTCGAAGAGATCCAGCGTCCGCACGAGATCGATGTGCTGGTGGACGGGTTGCCGGTCACCGATCTCGAATATTTCTGCACCGATCCGCGTCCGCAGCGATTCGAGGTGAACTGCCGGCTGCCGGAAGCGATCGAGCCGGGCATCCGCCATCTGGAGCTACACATCGGACGCCGGAAGCTGCCGCCGGTGGAGATCGAAGTGACGGCTTAGGCCGCCACTCAAAGTGTGCGTGAGAAACGGCATTTTGCCTCCGGCATTACTGCCGGGGCTCTCGCTAATATTCCACCCTTCACGCCGCCGCATGCCGGTATTAAAGGAGCCCGGTATGAACGCGAATTCGGAAACGGTGAAATCCCAGCACTCCGCGGCGGAAAGCGCGGAAAAGGTCCTCGAGCACGCGCAGGAGTATATTCTGACGCCGATCATCGTCGGCGTGCTCAGTCTGGCGTTGGGCCAGTGGATCCTCGGCGTCCATCACGCCATCGACGAACTGACGGAAACTGTGCCGCTTTCGGTCAGTGTCGCAATCATCGCTTACTGCATCACGGCCAAGCGATTCACCTCGCCGCAGGCCGGTCTGCTCTGGAGTGCCGCCCTATTGGCCGTCGCCGCCGGCATTGCCGGCGTTTTCAATCCGTTGGATGTCCTGGATCCGCTGACACGGAATCAGGAGGCGGGCGCGACGTCCTGGATGGAACTCCCGTTCCTGCTGCTCGGGAAATACTATGATCTGTACCATCCGGTGAATTTCTGGATGGCGATGGCAGCCGGGTCCTTCATCGGGGTACGGCTGGGGTGGCCGCAACGCACCCGCTGGCAAGCATAATGTTAGACTGGAATTGATGCTATTTGCAAACCCATGTACCGCATATAGATAAAGTCCTTGACGAGCCGCTATATATTGGGGCATCATTGCCGACAGCGGCTTTGAAACCAGTTTGAAGAGCCGCCGTGATCCTTCCAGATCTAGGAAAGGCGATCCATGGGACAGTTAGGTGTAGGCGTTGCAATGAAATTAAAAGACTTACGTCGTCAAATACCAGTTCCGGAGCGGGTGGGTGTGGATTTTCCGCGGTACTTCACGGCTCGGCTGGAGGCTGGCAAGACACCCTACGACGAAGTCAAATGGGATCTGCGAACGGCTTCCATCGGCAATGATAAAGGCGCGGTGATCTTTGAGCAGCGCGATGTCGAGGTCCCGGCGGACTGGTCGCAGACGGCGACCAATATTGTTGTCAGCAAATATTTTTACGGAAAAATAGGCTCGCCCGGCCGTGAATCGAGCGTGCGGCAGCTGGTTCACCGGGTGGTGGACACCATCGCCGGATGGGGCGCGGATCAGCGCTATTTCAAGACCGCGGAGGATGCGGCGAATTTCCGCGACGAGCTGGCCCATCTGATGCTGACGCAGAAGGCCTGCTTCAATTCGCCGGTGTGGTTCAACGTCGGCGTGAAGGAGGCGCGGGGCTACGGCTGGTATTACGATGAGGCCGCCGCG